>Ga0335078_10019477_pt1 | contig 10089 bp, 8 predicted proteins | sample Lox_Sample_32_FD_206711 | JGI IMG/M metagenome (GOLD analysis project Ga0335078, IMG submission 206711) | Soil microbial communities from Loxahatchee National Wildlife Refuge, Florida, United States - Lox_Sample_3.2 | ecosystem: Environmental > Terrestrial > Soil > Wetlands | place: USA: Florida...
GAACTGATCCACTTCGGAACTCGGCCTGCAATTTAACGCTGTACATTTCATGCTAGACGTTATATTCTAAGCAGGTGATCAAGTCCTTTCGGTCACGGGAGACGGAGCAGCTCCACAGCCGCGAGCGGGTCAAGCGATTCCTTGCATTTGAGCGGGTTGCGCAGAGAAAACTGCGGCAATTAGATATCGCCACTCAGCTACGCGATTTGAGTTCCCCGCCCGGAAATAATCTGGAGGCACTCAAAGACGATCGCAAGGGTCAGCACAGTATCCGCATCAATGATCAATGGCGCATCTGCTTCGTGTGGCGTGACGGAGATGCGTTCGATGTAGAAATTGTCGATTATCACTAGGAGCGACCATGAAGAAGCCGGCCAAGCTAGCACCTATTCATCCCGGAGAGATCCTGCGCGAAGACTTCATGAAGCCGCTGGGCATCAGCATGAATCGTCTCGCGCTGGATCTGCGCGTCCCGGTGACGCGCATCGCAGAAATTGTGCATGAGCGGCGAGGCATCACTCCCGACACCGCAATGAGGTTGGCTCGTTACTTCAATACGAGTGCGCGCTTCTGGCTGAACGCTCAGTCCAGCTACGACCTCGAAGTGGCACAAGATGCGCTGCAGGGTGCGATTGAGCGCGAGGTGCGGCCTCTAGTCGCCTGAAGCCTGAAAACAGTGCACTGTGAGGGGGCGTCGAAGGCTAATCGCTAATTGCTAATCGCTAATCGCTTCTAGATTCCCAGCTTCTTCACTTCCTCGTTGTAGTACTTGCGATAGAGGATGTCCCACTCCTGCGAGCCTTCCAGGATGGTGCGGCGCTGGCTTTCGATCTTCTGCCGGGCGGCAGCGTCGATCTTCGCCTCCTGCGCCATGAGCAATTCCAGCACGCGACGCGTTTCCAGCCGGATGCTGTTGCGGTCTTCGACGAAGTCGACATTGTCCATGTCGGCCAGCGTGTCGGACACCGCATGCGCCAGTTTGTTGATCTTCTCGCGGCTAATTCTCATAAATCAGCACTTAGCATTTAGCACTTGGCACTTGGCCAAACCAAGCGTCCAGGCGTTTTGGCTGAGTGCCAAATGCCAAGTGCTAAGTGCCATCACAATACAGCTTTGTACTTCCTCACCAGCTCGTTTTTCACCTTCTTGAACATCTCCTGGTAATTGGCGCCGCTGCGCTGCATTTCGTCGGAGTAGGTGTCGAGGATGATGCGCACTTCGTCGTTGATGCGGTCTTCCAGCGTCAGTTCCTCCAGCAAGGCAGTGTGGACGCGCTGGGTCACGGCCGCTTTGTCGGTCGTCTCGATGAACTCGCCCTCAAGCAGCTTGGTGGTGATTTCGCGGGCGAGGTAGCCCACATACTCTTTGGAGAAAAGCATGCTTATTCAAATCGTTTGGAAAAACAGCATAGTCTAACACAGAGTTTTGCGCTTGCCTGTGCCGTAGACGCCGGCGTGATTCGCAGCCGCGCTGTGTCACCCTCGCCGCATCGGAGTATGATGAGCTTTCGTTACCGAGGAATTGGACGCCACTGAACGAGAATGCCATGTCCGACGACCTGTCCGGCTTGAAAGACGACATGACTGCCTTCATCCTGGGACACGGCTTGAGCCGCTTCCAGGGCTACGTCACCGAGGATGTCCACAGCGTGATGTGGGACCCGCGGGACAATCCTGAGAGCTGGAAGGATTTCGTCGAGCTGGCCAAGAAAGCGGGCGCGCAGTTTCTCTCGATGGACGAAGAGGTGCTGCAGCGTGACGAACTCGACTACCTGATTCAGCGCCTGCAACACACCGCGTTTCCCAGCGATGACGACATGGAAGAAGCGCGCTGGCTGCGCAATTACCTCGGCAAGACGGGCTTCATTCAGTTAGGCTGGCCGCACCAGGGGGTCATGTTTCTCTTCGAAGTCTCCACCGAATGGTACGAGCGTTACCAGCACCTGCTGGATCTGGTGGAGGACTTCGGCAGCGTGGCCCTCGACGACAGCGATCAGGAAGACGAGCACTAAGCAGTGGCCAGTGGTCAGTGACTGGTCGCCAGTGGTCGGTCGGCAGTGCGGTCAGTGGCGAGTCACCGTTAGTCAGTCGCAGGGACTGGCGCTGGGCTGGCGCGGGAATCGTTATGCTGTTGTTGCAAGGATTCGCTGCCCGAACCAGAAAATTGTCCATCACGAGCGAAGCGAGGGATCTGCTGTTCGCGCGTGCTGGCTGGTTGCTCGGGCAAGAAGCAGATCCCTCGTCGGGCCGAGGCCCTCCTCGTGATGACAATCTTCTGATACAGACTGCGATTCCTTGGCACGCACATACTGATGATTTCGGACAGCGATTCCTTAGCACCGCTTCTAACTGACGACCTTCGATGCGCTGGATAATCCGCAATGCCGACCCGCAAGAGGTGCAGCGGCTGGCGCTTGAGTCGAAGCTGCCGCCATCGTTGGCTCGGCTGCTGGTAGTGCGCGGTATCCGCACTGCCGAGCAAGCGCACAAGTTTCTTTCTCCATCCCTGCAGGATCTCCACGATCCCTACCTGCTAACCGGCCTTCGCCCGGCCGTCGAGCGCCTGCGCGCGGCGATTGAGCGCGGCGAAACCGTGCTCATCTATGGCGATTACGATGTCGACGGCACCACCGCCATCGTCATCCTCAAAACCGCGCTGGAAATCTGCGGCGGCAAGGTCGACTATCACGTGCCGCATCGCATTCGCGAAGGCTACGGGATGCGCGACGAAGTCATCGAGCAGGCAGCCGAGCGCGGGATTCGGTTGATCGTCAGCGTCGACACCGGCATTCGCGCCTTTGCCGCGGCAGAAACGGCCTCGCGCTGCGGAGTCGATCTCATCGTCACCGACCATCATCTGCCGCAATCGGACGGCGTGCCGAAAGCCTTGGCCGTCGTCAATCCGAATCAGCCGGGCTGCGAGTATCCCTGCAAATCGCTTTGTGGCGCGGGAGTCGCCTTCAAGATCGCGCAGGCGCTCCTGGTGGAAAGCGGGCGCGAGCGTCTGCTGCCGTCGTTTTTGAAGATGGTTGCGATCGCCACGATTGCCGATGCCGTGCCGCTGATCGGGGAGAACCGGGTTTTTGCCAAGCTCGGATTGGAAGGCCTGCGCAAACCAGTGAATGCCGGACTCCGCGCGTTGCTGTCGAACTGCGACCTGGATGGCTCGCGTCCGCTGAGCGCCGGCGATATTGCCTTCCGTGTCGCGCCGCGGCTGAACGCCGCAGGCCGAATGGACATTGCCGAACGCGTCATCCAGTTGTTTACCGAGAAAGACGCGGGCAAAGCCGCCGAGATGGCGATGCAGCTTGACGAACTCAACGGCAATCGCCAGCAGGAAGAGCAGCGAATCCTGGAAGAGGTGCAGCAGAAGATCGAATCGACGCCGGAGCTCAAGGACGCCTATTGCCTGGTTATCGACGGCGATGGCTGGCATCGAGGGGTGATCGGTATCTGCGCTACCCGCGTCGTTGAACGGTATCATCGGCCGGCGCTCGTCTTCTCCTGTGAAAATGGCGAAGCGCATGGCTCAGGCCGTTCCATCAGCGCATTTCATCTTCTCGACGCGCTCGAGTCCTGTCCGGAATTATTCACCCGCTATGGCGGCCACTCCCACGCTGTAGGATGCGCGCTGCCCACCGACCGCATTGCTGACCTGCGCGCCCATCTGGATAACTACGCGCGGCAGCGGCTGACGCCCGATGACTTTGTCCCAATTCTGGAGTACGACGCCGAGATCTCTCTGGATGAAATCAAGCACGACTTCTGGTTGTCGCTGCAAAGGCTGGAGCCGTTTGGCTCGGGTAATCCGTTTCCTGTTTTCGTCTCCCGCAATGCGAAGCTGCTCCAGCCTGCTCGTCTGCTGAAAGACAAGCATCTCAAGCTGAGGGTTCTTCCCAGCGATGCGGTCGCGGGAAACGGGTCCTGGCGGCGGGCACACGATGTTCTGGGCTGGCGCATGGCCGATCGCGTCGCGGAGAATCCATTGCTCCCGGGCGACGTGCTCGATCTTGCCTTCACCATCGACTACAACGAGCATCCCGAGTTCGGCGGAGTGCAGCTCAACTTGATGGACTTCGCGCGCGCGGCTGGAGTAGCGACGGCAGCGGCCGCTGCTCAGGAGCGATAGCAAATCCACCGGCGGGTGAATTCAGCTCGAAACCTGACGTTTCGCGGCCTCAGATTAGAAAACGACGCCAGGCTGCGCTGCTGTGACCATATTGGCTCGCGAGAGTGACTTGTGCTCGACGAGCACAGGGTCTAATTTCGACGATCGGTTGGAGGGTCGATCACAGACACGGCGTTTCGTCCCAGTGGCCTCCTAAACGTCGAATCCGGCCGGTTATTTTCTGGCACTGGGCCCGACCAGCGACAGTTGTGCAACTACTGACCTCGCCACTCAAGTGCCTGTCCGCACTTTACACTCTGCACGTGGCGGCGGTACTATCCCATCCGATGGAGACAATGCTCGATGAGATGTGTGCAAGCTGCGGCAGCCGCCGCTTGCCGGACGGGCGCTTCTGTCTCTTCTGTGGCGACTTGCTCGCGGAATCCTCGTCTCCCTTGGCGAACCGGTTGCGTTCCAACCCCGTGCCCAACACCTCCGACAAGATCGAATATGCCGGCTTTTGGCTCAGGTTCCTGGCAGGGAGCGTAGACATTGCGCTGGAAGCCCTCGGCGCGCTGCTGGTAACGCTCGCTGTCGACTTCGTGTTGCAACGCTTCGGTCGCGTATTCGGAATCGATCGCTGGAACGCGAAGGTCTTTACCGGTTTTGCTTACATCTCGATCCTCGCTGTGGGCTCATGGCTCTATTGCGCCTTCATGGAAAGTTCCTCGTGGCGCGCGACTGTGGGCAAGCGTCTGCTCGGTCTGCAAGTCATGGATACCGAAGGCCGGCGCATCTCCTTCAGCCAGGCGACGGTTCGCCACTTCATGAAGTTCCTCTCGCTGTTCTGCCTGATGATCGGTTTCTTCATGGCCGGATGGACCAAACGCCGCCAGGCGCTGCACGACATCCCGACCGATTGTCTTGTCATCCGAGTACCGGCAAAGAACGGTTCACTTCTCGGAATAACCCTCGCGTAAGTTGGGTCGTACCGCTGCCATAGCGTAAGATCCAAGCAGATGTTCCAATCGTTAGCGCAGGTTCGTAAGTGGCTGGTGGTCAGTGTTTGTGTGCTGGTCGCAGTAGTGACCGTGTCCTACTGGATCGCCCGCTCGCGAGTCCAGCCCCTCCTGCACAACGTCCCCAAGTCTCTCGGAATTGACATTCAGCAGACCAGCGACGGCTTTTCGCTCTCCAAGTCCGAAGCTGGGCGCACCATCTACACGATTCGCGCTTCCAAAGCCGTCCAGTTCAAGGCCGGCGGCCACGCCGATCTGCACAATGTGCACATTGTTGTGTACGGCAAGAATCACGATCGCTTCGATCAGATCTACGGCGACCAGTTCACCTACAATCCCGAGAGCGGCGACATCAAGGCCGTCGGGGAAGTGCACATCGATTTGGTGGGAAATGAAGAGGGCCCAAAGCGGCCCGATCAGGCCGCGCCCGAAGAGCTGAAGAATCCGCTGCATCTGGTCACACGGTCGCTGACCTTTAACCAGAAGACCGGTCAAGCCAATACCGACGAACTCGTCGAGTTCAAGACCGAGCAAGCTGCCGGTACTGCGAAGGGCGCCTTCTACGATTCCAAACAGAACGAGCTGCAGCTGAAATCCGACATCCACGTCGTAACCACCGGAGCTCACCCCGCAACGATCACTGGGACCAGCGGCGTCCTGCAGAAGGTGCCGCGCCAGGCAGTGCTGCTGAACGCCAAGATCGACCAGCCGGACCGCACCCTTACCGCCGATAAAGCGACGCTGCTCTTCGAACCGGACAACACGGTGAAGCACGCGGTTGCCGAAGGGAATGTCCACATCGAAGCGCGCGGCTCGGCCGTGGTCGATATCACCGGACCTCGTGGGGACATCAACATGGGTCCGAAGAACACGATCCAGCAGGCGATCATCTCCGGCGGAGCGAAGTTCGACAGCCACGGCAACAGCATTGCGCATGGCTCCGCCGACACCTTCATTCTCGATTTCGAGGACCAGAATCAGCCCTCGCGCGCCCACATGGTGAACAATGCGCGCATGCGGCAGGATCCGTCGCCCAGCAAGTCGGGAACCAGCGGCCAGCCCATGGAGATTGCCGCCGACCGGCTTGATTTCTTGCTCGCCAACGGAAATCAGCTGAAATCGGGTGACACCAGTGGCAAGGCGTGGATCACGATTCTGCCAATGCCGCCGGGATCAAAGTCCGCTCCGAGCAGTGCCCGGAACAGCAAGGATATGGGGGGAAGCAATTCCACGACGGTGGCGACGGCGGGCAAGTTCCACGCGATGTTCGACGACAACAATCACATCCAGACGCTACATGGCGCGCCCGATTCGCGAATTGTCTCCAGCACGCCAGGTCAGCCTGACAAAACCAGTACCTCGGACAAAGTTGACGTGAGCTTCGATCCCGCCGGCGGCGTGCAGAAGATCATTCAGACCGGCAACTTCGAATATCACGAGCCGTCAGCGAATCCCAACACCGGTGGCCGCGCCGCCTTTGCCGACGTCGCGACGTACACCCCCAATGACCAGATCCTGCTGTTGCAAGGCGCGCCGCGCATCATCGACGGCGGCATGACCACGACCGCCGTGCATGTGCGCATCAATCGCGATACCGGCGAAGGCTTTGCCGACGACGACGTGAAGACGACCTACAGCGAATTGAAAGCGCAGCCCGACGGCGCGCTGCTGGCGAGTTCCGATCCCATTCACATTACCGCGCAGCACATGGTGGGCTACAAGGAGCCGGGAGTGGCGCACTACACGGGCAATGTGCGTCTCTGGCAGGGCGGCAATGTGGTGCGCGCGCCGAAGATCGACTTCGACAACACCAAGCGCTCCATGGTGGCGGAGTCGGACAAGGCGCAAAAAGTTACCAGCTTGTTCGTGCAGCAGTCGCAAGACGGCAAGGTGACGCCGGTGGATGTTGTCGCCGATCGCATGACCTACGTCGACGAAGAGCGTCGCGCCCGCTACAGCTGCAATGTCCTGGCCAAGAGTCCGACCGCCACCCTGACCACCGAGCAGCTTGACGTTTTCTTGAAGAAGGCTGAGCCGGCCAGCGACCAGACGCAAGCGGCCGCGCAGAAGCCGCAGCCGCAGCAGGCCAGCCAGCAGAAAGGACCGGTGCTGCCCGGCGCAGACGCTCCCAGCAAGATCGATCACATGGTTGCGACCGGCAAGGTGGTGGTCACGGAGCCGAATCGCCGTGCGGTGGGCGACAAGCTGGTCTACACCGCCGACGATGCCAAATACTTTCTGACCGGCAGATCGCCTAGCATTTTTGATGCCGAACGCGGCACGGTTTGGGGTGATTCGTTGACTTTCTACAATCACGATGATAGGGTTCTAGTCGAGAGTAAGCGTTCCTCCCCCACCATCACACGTGCTCGTACCACGAAGTAAATGCAGACTTTATCGGCGGATCAGATCGGGAAAAGCTACCGCGGGCGCCGGGTCGTCGATGGTGTCAGTTACCACATAAAACAGGGTGAGATTGTCGGATTGCTGGGGCCAAACGGGGCCGGCAAGACGACAAGTTTCTACATGGTCGTGGGGCTGATCCCGGCCGAGAGCGGTCGCATCCTGATCGACGGCGAGGACATTACCAGCGTCCCGATGTACCTGAGGGCCCGCAACCATGGCATCAGTTATCTGCCGCAGGAGCCGTCGATCTTCCGCAAGCTGACGGTCGAGGACAACATCCTCGCGGTTCTGGAAGCGCAGTCGATGTCGTGGCACGAACGCCGCGAGCGCATGGAGCGGCTGATCGACCAGCTCGGGCTGCAGGTCATTCGCAAGAACCGCGGCTATGCGCTTTCCGGTGGCGAACGCCGGCGCGTCGAGATCGCACGCTGTCTCTGCATTTCGCCGTCGTTCATTTTGCTCGACGAGCCATTCTCGGGAATCGATCCCATCGCGGTCCTCGATCTGCAGAGAATTATTTTTGACTTGAAGGCCAGTGGCATCGGCGTGCTGGTCACGGATCATAATGTTCGGGAGACCTTGTCGGTGACCGATCGCGCTTACATTATTAATGAAGGAAAAATTTTCCGTACCGGAACGCCGGATCAACTCGGAAATGATGCGGAAGTGAAGCGAGTTTACTTAGGCGAGAGCTTCTCGTTGGTTTAGAATTTGTGCAGGGGCGATGCTCCTCAGGGTTTCCAGTCAATGGCCTTATTACAGCCCAGATTAAATCTCAAAGTTTCCCAGAAGCAGATTCTGACCCCTGGGCTCGTGCAGATGGTCAGTGTGCTGGCGCTCAACAAGCTTGAGCTCGCCGACATGATCACTGCCGAATTGACGGAGAACCCAGTCCTCGAGGAACTCGATAATTCGGTTCCGCTGCTGGACGAGGTTTCCGCACGCGAAGAGCAGAAGGAGCGCGACAGCTCCCTGGCACAGCAGGAGCAGCCGGCCGAGACCAAGGAAGAAAAAGATCCCTTCGAAGAGATCGATTTCGGCTCGTTCTTTTCTGAGTATCTCGATCCCGGCCTCCGCACTCCCATCGAGATGGAGGACAGCGAGAAACCCTCCTTCGAGAATTTCCTCTCCAAGCCCAGCACTCTGACGGATCACCTGATCTGGCAGCTCGGATCGCTGCACGTGAATGAGGACGTCTACCGCGCGGCAGAGCTGGTGATCGGTAACCTGAATGAGGAAGGCTACCTGATCGCCACCGACGACGAGCTGCTCGGCTTGGCGGAAGAAGAGATGGCGGGTTTTACACAACCGTCCGTCGCCACTGTGGCAAGCGAGCCGATCGAGTCCGCGCCCTCAGCAATTGCTTCGGAGCTCGCAGGTTTCGTAGCGCCCGAAAACTCAGCAGTGAGTGCGCACGCGGAAGCTGCGGAAGTCGGTGTCGCCGTCGCTGAGGCTGTTGCAGAACCTGTAGTGATTGCGGAGGAAGATCCTGCATTGGCCGAGGAGCTCCCGAGCGTGGAAGCGCTGCCGCTAAACGTAGCTCCCGAGATCCCGCGTCCGAAGCTGGTCCCGCCCCGAACCGCCCCGGCAAGAGTTCCTTTCAGCCGTGACGCTCTGCGCGAAGCCATCGACCTTGTCAAGCAGATGGATCCGGTAGGCGTGGGCGCGCGCGATCTGCGCGAATGTCTGCTGGCGCAGTTACAGAACCTGAAGCGCGTTCCGCGCAAGAACGGCAATGGCACCCTTCAGGCAGAGATGGAAGCTTTGGACGACGCCCTGGTGATCGTCGACCAGCACCTGCACGCGGTGCAGAACAAGAATTTCAAGGACATCGCCAAGGCAATGAGCCGTCCGCTGGAAGCCGTGATGCAGGCGATGGACTTCATTCGCACGCTCGACCCGCGCCCCGGCCTGCGCTACAACAAAGCCGAAACCCGGCTGATCGAGCCCGACGTTGCCTTCATCAAGCAGGGCGAAGAATACCTGGTCCTGATGAACGACGAAGAAGTCCCGCAGCTGCGGCTGAATCCCTCGTATCGCCGGCTGCTGAGCCGCGATGCGGCGGAGAAGGACGTCCGCAACTACGTCAAGGAGCGCTACAAGTCCGCGATCCAGCTCATCAAGAATATTGAGCAGCGCAAGCAGACAATTTTGCGTGTTTGCTATTCCATCCTGGAGCGGCAGCGCGACTTCCTCGATCACGGCATCGACCAGCTGAAGCCGATGATGATCAAGGAAGTTGCGGAAGAGATCGGCGTTCATCCGTCGACTGTCAGCCGCGCCGTGGCGAACAAGTATGCTCACACCCCGCAAGGCGTCTTCGAGCTTCGATACTTCTTCAGCGAGAGCGTCAACGGGCCTGAGGGCAGCAGCACCTCGCTGCTCATCCTCAAGCGCCGGGTGAAGAAGCTGATCGAGGAGGAAGATCCCGCCAGGCCGTTGACCGACGAGCAGATCACCCGCATCCTCCAGTCGCAGGGCATCCAGGTCACTCGCCGCACGGTTGCGAAGTACCGGGAGGACATGCGCATCCCGAGCACCCACCAGCGCAGAGTGA
>Ga0335078_10019478_pt1 | contig 10089 bp, 8 predicted proteins | sample Lox_Sample_32_FD_206711 | JGI IMG/M metagenome (GOLD analysis project Ga0335078, IMG submission 206711) | Soil microbial communities from Loxahatchee National Wildlife Refuge, Florida, United States - Lox_Sample_3.2 | ecosystem: Environmental > Terrestrial > Soil > Wetlands | place: USA: Florida...
CGGAAGCTCCAGGAAAACCCTGCGGTGGCCCAGCATTTTATTGCCGTATGGAATTATTGCCAACTACACCGGTCGGAGAATCCGGTGGCAGGGTCGGAGTCGAGTCTCCTTGCGGCAGCTATGGGGGAGAAATCCGCCGCATCATCCTCAACCGCCGCAGGTCGCCGGGAGGCTCACAATATGTTATTATGAAAGTAATTATGGATTATATCACAATCGAGAGTTTTCGATGATGTGTCATGAATGCCCGTGTGCAGGAGATCGAAAGTGACACAGGTGATGTCGAATCGCTGCGCCATGGAGCGAAGCGAGAGGATGGTCTCCGGCTGGTAGACGACCGGGAGTGGACCGAGGCGTTTCTCGCCGGGGAACGGCGGATTCTCGAAATGATCGCCAAGGGCGAATCGCTCGTCCCGGCTCTGGATGCCATGTGCCGGCTCGTGGAAGAAATGTCCAGCGGTTCCCTGGCGACGATCCTGTTGCTGGATGAGGAGGGTAAGCGTCTTCGGCATGCCGCCGCGCCGAGCCTTCCCGCAAGCTACACGGAGGCCATGGGAGACATCCCCGTTGGCCCTTCCGTGGGTTCCTGCGGCACGGCCGCCTTTCGCCGGGAGCCAGTGTTCGCCGCCGACATTGCCACGGATCCGCTTTGGACCGATTATCGCGATCTGCCCTTGGCGCACGGTCTGAGGGCCAGTTGGTCCACGCCAATATTCTCGTCCGAAGGTTGCGTGTTGGGAACCTTCGCCATTCTCTCCCGCGAGCCGCGCAGTCCAGCTCCCCTACATCACCACATCATCGAACAGATCACACACCTGGCGGCGATCGCGATCGAGCGGAAGCGGGCGGAAGAAGCGCTGCGCCGGAGCGAGTCCCGATTCGAGCGCATTTTGAAAATTGCCGAGGACGCGATTATTTCCGTTGACTCCAGTCAACGCATCCTGCTGTTCAATCAGGGTGCAGAGAAAGTGTTCGGATATGCCGCAGCCGAGGTGATCGGCCAGCGGCTGGACCTTCTGCTGCCAAGCCGGTTCGCTCTGGCACACCGGGCGCACGTGGAGGACTTTGCCAAGGCCCCGGACGTATCGCGCTCAATGGCGCAGCGCAGCGAGGTGTTTGGCCGACGAAAGGATGGACGCGAGTTCCCGGCGGAAGCGTCAATTTCCAAGCTGGCTCTGGGCGCGGAAGTGGTTTTCACGGTCATCCTGCGCGACATCACGGAGCGGAAGGAGGCTGCCGCGGCGCTTCGCGCGTCGGCGCAGTTGGCCCGCGGCCAGGCGGAAGCTCTGACGCGCACGTTGGACGCGCTGGCAAAGGAATCCGCTCCCGATCGGCTTGTGGAACACGTGCTGCGGACTGTCATCACCCAACTGGACGCGCACAGCAGCGGCGTCTGGTTGAGAGACCAAGCTTCCGGCCTCGTCAATTTCGAGGTTGCCTTTGAGAATGGCAAATTACTGACGAAAGCCGATGCTGTCTTGGCAAAGGTCAGTCCCGTACTTGCCATCGAGGACGTCGGGCCGTGGCCGGAGATCTTCCGCACCGGCAAACCCGGCGTCCTAGCGGACATTCGGGATGGGCCTCCCTTTCCCTGGCGCGAGCATGTGCTGTCACTCGGCGTCATTACCATATTGATCGTGCCGATGCTGATCGCCGGCCGGGTCGAAGGGGTGATAGGCATCCGGTTCACGCGCAAGTGCTCCTTCCGGCCGGAGGAAGTGGAATTGGCCCAGACTTTGGCGCACCAAGCGATGCTGGCCATCCAGCTCGCGCAGCTATCTCGCCAAAGCCGGCAAGCCGCCGTGGTCGCCGAGCGCAATCGTATGGCGCGCGACATCCACGACACGCTGGCGCAAGGCCTTACCGGCGTAATCGTGCAGTTGGAGGCGGTTGAGGAAGCCCTCTCCCAGCGGTTGCCCGTGAAAGCCGGGGAGCACCTCACGCGCGCCGGCGAGCTAGCCCGCGAGAGCCTGCAGGAGGCACGGCGTTCGGTGCGGGCGCTCCGCCCGCAGGCCCTGGAGGAGAAAGACTTGTGTGGGGCGCTGAGGGGCCTGATCCGGAGGATGACGGAGGGCACGAGCGTGCGGGCGAACTTCATGGTTCGCGGCGAACCGCGGGATCTCCCGCTGGAATGGGAAGAGAACCTGCTGCACATCGGGCAAGAAGTATTAACCAACGTCCTGCGTCACGCCCAGGCCACCCATTTCACCGCGCAGATTGCCTTCGACGCCGGCGAGCTTCGCTTGCATATGCGCGACAATGGACGCGGCTTCGATCCTGCAGGCCGGTACGACGGCTTCGGGTTGCGGGGAATGAAGGAGCGAGTCAAGGGAATGCGCGGCCGGCTGTCAATCTACAGCCCGGAGGGTGAAGGCACGTCAATTGCCGTCGTTCTTCCTCTCGCAAACGCCCTTCCTCCGGCAGAGCCATGACCAGCCCGCTCAAATCCCCAAGCCGGCCCCTGACTGCCGGGCTGCCACGGCCCCGGAGTGAAGGGGAGCATCAGGGCTCGAACAAGGTCCGCGTGCTCATAGCGGATGATCACGTGACCGTGACAGCGGGGTTGGCCTCTATCATCGGCCTGCAACCGGACATGGTCGTTGTCGCCGAAGCCGCCAATGGCCGCCAGGCCGTGGACCTGTGGCGGAAGCATCGCCCCGACGTGGCATTGCTCGACCTACGTATGCCGGTGCTTGACGGGGTAGGGGCCATGGCCGACATCCGGCTGGAAGACCCCTCCGCCCGCGTCATCGTGCTGACCACCTTCGACACCGACAACGAGATCTACCGGGCGATCAAGGCGGGCGCCAAGGGCTACGTGCTCAAGGATGCCCGCCGCGAGGAACTGCTGGACTCGATCCGCCGCGTGAGTCGCGGAGAGACCTCTATCCCGCCGGCACTGCTGGAAAAACTGGCGGCAGGGGTGGGCAGCGAACCCCTGACTGGCCGCGAGCTGGACGTGCTGACCTTGCTGGCGCGCGGCAAGAGCAACAAGCAGATCGGCGCCAGCCTCTACATCAGCGAGACCACGGTGAAAGCCCACTTGCGCGGCATCTTCACCAAGCTGAGTGTCCTGAGCCGCACCGAAGCCATCGCCGTAGCCAGCCGTCGCGGCCTCGTCCGGCTTTAGCCCTGGCGCTCCGATCCAAGCTTTGGTTCAACCCTCCCCGAGTCATTCTCCCCGGCGTACAATCCTTTGAGGATCGCCTAGTTCGAAAGTAGTAGATGGGCCTCGTTCGTTCGCAGGGCAAAAATCCGCCCACACGGTCAATAGCGCCAGACCCCTGCGAGCATCCAGCTTCTCTTTATGATTAAACAATAGAGGACCAGAATGTTATGAGCATGATCTCGATCGACAAAGGGCTGCTGACAGCGGAGAACCGCGACAAGCCAGCCAACAGATTGAAGCAGAAACAACCGGCGCCTTCTTCCGGCCCCCAAACCGGCCCAAGTATCAGAACCGGAGGGGTGATGAATTATAAGGCATGGGTTGCGAAGCGGGCGAAAGAGCCGATGGGGCTCGAAACCGTTGATCTCGGACCAGTCGGGGCCGAGGACGTTGAAGTCGCTGTCGAAAGCTGCGGCTTGTGTCACTCCGACCTCTCCGTCTTGAACAATGAGTGGGGCGTCTCGCAGTATCCCGCGATTCTCGGTCACGAGGTCATCGGTCGGGTCACGGCCCTCGGTCCGAACGCGAAGGGACTCAAGGTCGGTCAGCGGGTCGGCGTGGGCTGGAACTCCGGTAGCTGCATGCATTGTTACCAGTGCATGTCGGGAAACCATCACCTTTGCCCGCAAGTGCAAGCGACCATCGTTGGTCATCGCGGCGGGTTCGCCACCCACATCCGCTCGCACTGGGCCTGGGCCATCCCGCTGCCGGAAAAGCTGAACTTCGCCGAGGCCGGCCCGCTGCTGTGCGGCGGTGTCACCGTCTTTGCGCCGCTCGCTCTGCACGCCAGGCCGACCGACCGGGTAGGCATCATCGGCATCGGGGGGCTGGGGCACATGGCCGTGAAGTTCGCCGCCGCGTATGGCTGCGACGTGACCGCCTTCACGTCCAGCGAGAGCAAATTCGATGAAGCCAAAGGCTTCGGGGCAAATCACGTCGTGTCGAGCCGGGACTCGGCGGCGATCAAGAAACTCGGCGGCAACTTCGACCTCCTGATCAGCACCGTCAACGCGAAGCTCGATTGGGACGCGATCATCAGCACGCTCGCGCCCAACGGCCGGCTGCACATCGTCGGTGCCGTGCTGGAACCGATCCCGATCGCGGCATTCTCTCTCATTATGCAGCAGCGTAGTGTCTCAGGTTCGCCCTGTGGCTCGCCGGTGGCGATCGAGACAATGCTCGACTTCGCCGCGCGGCATAATATCGCGCCGCAAACCGAGCACTTCCCGATGAGCCAGATCAATGAGGCCTTCGCCCGGCTTGCATCCGGCAAGGTCCGCTACCGCATCATCCTGGATGCCGATTTTGATCCGATTGCACATCCAACCAGAGCAAGGAACAACATTTGAATACAATCACTGAACCACCGCAGACGAAACCCGCGAGCCGGCCCGAGAGCCGCGCCTGCTCGAAACCTGGGCTCCTGCGACGCTATCTTCAAATAAGGGGTTTGTCTAAGAAGCTCTGCGAAACCCTGGAACCCGAAGATTGCGTAATTCAAACCATGCCGGAGACCAGCCCTACGAAATGGCACCTGGCGCACACGAGCTGGTTTTTTGAGGCGTTCGTGCTCAAGCCATTCTCCCCTGATTATCAACCGCTTCACCCGCAGTACGGGTTCCTGTTCAATTCCTATTATAATGCCGTCGGCCCGTTCTATTCGCGCCCGCACAGGGGCTTGTTATCCCGGCCGACGGTCAAGGAAGTGTTCCACTACCGCGCTGACATTGATCTGCTGATTTCCGACCTGATCGAGTCGGCGGATGAACGGCTCCGGGAGAAGCTGGACCCGATTATCACGCTCGGATTGCACCACGAGCAGCAGCACCAGGAGTTGATGCTCACGGATATCAAAAGCGTGTTCTGGCAGAACCCGCTGCGGCCTGCGTTTCGCCCGCGCGACCGCCAGCAGCCTCAGCCGGTGCCCGCGATCAACTGGTTGCGGTTCAAGGAAGGCGTTTTCTGGGTGGGACATGAAGGCCCGGGATTCAGCTATGATAATGAAGGTCCCCGCCATCGTGTTTTCGTCCAAGCCTGCGAACTGGCCTCGCGACTCGTCACGAATGCTGACTTTCTAGCGTTTATGGAAGATGGGGGCTACCGGCGTCCCGAGCTCTGGCTTTCTCTGGGCTGGAACACTCTGAAGGAAAGGGGCTGGGAAGCGCCGCTGTATTGGGAAAAGCGGGACGAAAAGTGGCACACGATGACACTGGCGGGAATGGCCGAATTGGTCCCCGAAGAACCCGTCTGCCATGTGAGCCTCTTTGAAGCGGATGCCTACGCGCGCTGGGCGGGAGCACGACTGCCCACGGAGGAGGAATGGGAGACTGCGGCATCAGGCTTGCCGCTTGAAGGTAACTTCGTCGAAAGGGAGGTCTTCCACGTGGCCCCTCTCGCTTCACCCGCCTCCGCGGGGAAGCCGGCCCAGATGTTCGGCGATGTTTGGGAGTGGACGCGCAGCAGCTACTCGCCCTATCCAGGCTATTCGCCGGTCGCGGGAGCCTTGGGGGAGTACAACGGTAAGTTCATGTGCAACCAATATGTTCTGCGAGGCGGTTCCTGCGCGACGTCGCAATCCCACATTCGCCGCACCTACCGGAACTTCTTCCCGCCCGATGCTCGCTGGCAGTTTACCGGGATCCGACTGGCCAAGGATCTTGTATGAACGGGGTGATCTTGCATCCTCCGCGGTCTGGCCGCCCGCGTTCGTGTGACGGCTTTCTTTGGGAAGCGGTTGCCGGGCTTTCCCAACCACAAAAGATGCTCCCGTGCAAGTTCCTCTACGATGAGGAGGGCTCCAGGCTATTTAACGAAATCTGCGAGCTGGAGGAGTATTATCCCACACGAACCGAAAGCCAGATACTCCGCGACAATATAGCTGAAATTACCAGCTTGATCGGCAGTGAATGCCGGTTGGTAGAGTTTGGCAGCGGCCGCAGCCTCAAGACCCGCCACCTTTTGGCTCATCTTCCCACCATGGCCGGTTACATTCCAATTGATATCTCCGGGCCTCAGCTTCTTCGGTCGGCGGTCCAGTTGGCCGGCGAATTCCCCGGCCTTGAGATTGACCCGGTGGAGGCCGACTACGCGGAGATTACGGAAATTCCTGACACCAAGCAGAAACCGAGGCGAACCGTGGCGTTCTTTCCCGGATCAACGGTCGGTAACTTTGACCCCGTTGCGGCCATCGCCTTTTTGCGGAGAATAGCCTTCCTTTGTGGCAGCGAAGGAGGATTGTTGATCGGCGTTGACCGTAAAAAGCCGAAGGGGATTCTGGAGCCCGCCTACAATGACCGGAAAGGGGTCACGGCGAAGTTTAATCTTGGCATCCTGGCCCGCGCCAACCGGGAGCTGGGAGCGGATTTCGATCTCTCGGCATTCCGCCATCACGCCCCGTACAACGAAACCCATGGTCGGATTGAGATGCACCTGGTTAGTCAGCGCGCACAAACCGCGCATTTGGATTCCCATGCATTCAGATTCGAGGAGGGAGAATACATCACCACGGAGTATTCGTATAAATACACGCTGCCGGGTTTCGCCGGGCTGGCGTTGAGAGCGGGATTCGAGCTGGTGAGGAATTGGGAGGACCCCAATCATTTGTTCAGCGTATTGTGTTTGCGGGTTAGAGACTGGAGGGCAGGCCCAAAAGGGGTGTCGGCGGGCTTCAACGGAGTGCCCGGAAAAGCTTGCGAGGCATGGAGGTAAGGGAGGGCCCTCCATGATCCTCTTTCACCAGGCTGGGAAGAGTTTTGGAAACGCGGTCGCACTCCGGCCCACCGATCTAACGATCGCGGCGGACAAAACGACCGTGCTGCTTGGCCTCAGTGGCGCGGGAAAATCCACCGTCCTGCGACTCATATCCGGGCTACTCGAACCCACGACAGGCTGGATTGAAATTGATGGAAGGAAGCTTACTCGGGACAGCCTCCCGAAGCTTCGGCGACGCATGGGCTACGTGATCCAGAGCGGTGACTTGTTTCCCCACCTGACCGCCCGCCAAAACGTCCTGCTGGTGGCGCAGGAGTTACACTTGGGCACGGGCGAAATGAACGGACGCGTCGAAGAGTTGTGCGCCCTGACCAGGCTTCCCGGCCACCTGCTCGATCGGTATCCAGTGGAGCTCTCCGGCGGCGAGCAACGGCGGGTGAGCCTCATCCGGGCGCTCATGTTGAAACCGCACATACTGCTTCTGGATGAACCGATGGGGGCCCTCGACCCGATGGTGCGCGCCGGCTTGCTCACAGATTTGAAATCCCTGTTCGAGCGGTTGAATACAACGGTGGTGCTGGTGACGCATGACCTCGTCGAAGCCGCGCGACTGGGCGATTGGGTTGTGTTGCTGAATGCAGGGCGGATTGTGCAGCAGGGTCCTCTTGCTGAATTCTCCCTGTGTCCCGCCGAACCCTTTGTGAGCGAGTTCTTTCACGCCCAAACGGAGAAACTCGCGGCATGAAAACCGCGCTGACAGTCCTGGTTGTTGCGCCGCTGCTCGCAGCTTGCGTGGCTGATGCCGGTGAGGTGATTGCGCTGGGCTCAAAGAAATTCACCGAATCGTTCGTGCTGGCAGAAATCGCCAAGCGAAGCCTGGAAGAGGCCGGATTTCGGGTCGAGCACCGCCAGGGCATGGGGGGCACAATCATTTTATGGGAAGCGTTAAGGCAGGGATCAATCGCCGCCTACCCGGATTACACCGGCACGATTCAGGAGGAGATTCTGAAGCGTCCCATGGCCGCATCCATAGGAGAGTTGCGCCAACAGTTGGCCCAATACGGCGTAGGCATGACAGGAGAACTCGGGTTCAACAACACCTATGCCCTGGTGATGACCCGGGCGCGCGCCAACCAACTGGGCGTTCATAAGATCAGCGACCTGACGAAACACCCCGACCTGAGGCTGGGATTGACGCCCGAGTTCCTGGGCCGTCGCGACGGCTGGGAGCCCCTCCAAAGACGATACGAGTTGAACCTGCTAAACGTCCGTGGAATCGAGCACACGTTGGGCTACGTGGCCCTGCTCAACGGGGAGATTGATGTCAAGGACGCCTACACCACCGACGCGAAGATCGGGGAAAATGATTTGGTGGTGCTGGCGGACGATTTGAGATTCTTTCCTCAGTATCGGGCGGTATTCCTGTTCCGGCTCGATACTCCTCCTCGGGCGATCAATGCCCTTCGACGGCTCGAGGGCACGCTAACCGAAGCGAGCATGATCCATCTGAACGAAATCGCGGAGCAGACCAGGGACTATTCGTCAGCCGCCGATTGGTATTTCAAGCAAATGGGCCGGGTCGGCCGATTCAGCGGCCCCGAATCATTTGCCCATCGGTTGGTCCGGTGGACGGTCCGTCACCTCCTTCTCGTCAGCCTGTCACTGGCCGCGGCGATTGCGATCGGTATTCCGTTGGGCATTTACGCCAGCCGGGGAGGCTTCATCGGCGAAAGCATCCTGGGGCTAACGGGTCTGATTCAGACGGTCCCCGCGCTTGCTTTGCTGGCGCTGCTGGTCCCCATCCCGTTTCTCGGGATCGGCCCCATCACGGCCATCGTCGCTCTTTTCCTGTATGGCTTGCTGCCGATTGTGAGGAATACTGCCACCGGCTTGCGTGAGATCCCTCCCCAGATTCGGGACGCGGCGGAGGTGCTCGGTTTGAAACCGCGAACCCGGCTGCTGAAGATTTTCCTGCCCCTCGCCTCGCCCTCGATCCTCGCCGGCATAAAGACCAGCGCGATTATCAACATTGGTTCGGCGACACTCGCCGCTCTCATCGGTGCCGGCGGACTGGGCGAGCCAATTATTAGCGGGCTAAACCTTAACGACAGCACCACCATCCTCGAAGGCGCCATCCCGGCAGCCCTCCTGGCTATCGCGGCACAGGGACTCTTCTCCCTCTTTGATCGCCTCATCATCCCTCGAGGACTGCGACTCAGGCCGGCATAGCCGGGCGCCTTTCAACCAAATGAATGCAAACCGGAAACTGTCCAAACCCAAGATGAGAGGACAAAATGTATGAACCAGCCGTGTGAACATCTCAAGAACCTTACCGAAGCCAACTTTACGTCTCCTCACGAGCCAATCGCTTGCGAAGAATGCCTGAAAGAAGGCACCCAGTGGGTTTCGCTGCGTCAGTGCATGACCTGCGGCCATGTAGGCTGTTGCGACTCGTCGCCCGGCAAACACGCCACTAGGCATTTCCATGCAACCCGGCATCCAGTGATGCGTTCGGTTATGCCCGGAGAGCGATGGACCTGGTGCTACGTGCACGAGGTCGGAGGCGAACTTGCGCCCGCCCCTGCCACGAGGCAAAAGGAATCGCACCGTCATGGATAAGCACGTTTACGACGTGGTCGTCATCGGGGCCGGCTCGACGGGAGAGAATGTGGCCGACCGCGCGGTCAAGGGAGGGCTAACAGCGGTCATTGTTGAATCGGACCTCGTCGGCGGTGAATGTTCCTACTGGGCATGCATGCCAAGCAAAGCCCTGTTACGGCCGGGATTGGCCCTCGAAGAGGCGCGACGCGTAACGGGCGCTCGCGAGGCCGTGATGGGCAAGCTTAATGTCCCCGCGGTATTCAAGCGGCGCGACTCCGTCGTTTTGAACTGGGACGACTCCGGCCAGGCAAAATGGCTCCGCCACGCCAAGGTGGATCTATTACGCGGCCATGGCAGGTTAGCGGGCGAACGTCGCGTGTCGGTCACGGAGAAGGACGGTATCACGACAAATCTGACTGCACGGCAGGCGGTGGCTGTCTGCACAGGTACCCGACCCGCGATCCCAGACGTCCCGGGCCTGGCCGAAGCACACCCCTGGACCAGTCGTGAAGCCACCAGTGCCAAAAGTGTCCCGCGCCGTCTGGCCATTCTTGGTGGCGGGGTGGTGGCCTGTGAAATGGCCACGGCATGGAAACAACTTGGAACTG
>Ga0335078_10019479_pt1 | contig 10088 bp, 9 predicted proteins | sample Lox_Sample_32_FD_206711 | JGI IMG/M metagenome (GOLD analysis project Ga0335078, IMG submission 206711) | Soil microbial communities from Loxahatchee National Wildlife Refuge, Florida, United States - Lox_Sample_3.2 | ecosystem: Environmental > Terrestrial > Soil > Wetlands | place: USA: Florida...
CGGCCTCGCCGTGCGGGATCGCGAAGTTCTCGGCCCGCTCGATGGCGTGGCCCAGGGTGTGGCCGTAGTTGAGCATCTCCCGCGGCCCGGCCTCGCGCAGGTCGGCCGCAACCACCTCGGCCTTCATCCGGATCGCGCGCTCGACAAGCTCGCGCTCGTGCGGGCCGCCCGGCGCGGACGCCGCCGCGGGGTCCTGCTCGATCAGGTCGAGTATCACCGGGTCGGCGATGAACCCCGCCTTGATCACCTCGGCCAGGCCGCTGACGTACTCGCGGCGCGGCAGCGTGCCGAGCGCGGCCAGGTCGGCCAGCACCCCGCCGGGTGGGTGGAACGCGCCGACCAGGTTCTTCCCGGCGGCGATGTTGACCGCGGTCTTGCCGCCGACCGCCGCGTCCACGATCGCGAGCAGCGTGGTCGGCACCAGCACGACCCGAACGCCGCGCAGCCACGTCGCCGCGACGAATCCGGCCAGGTCGGTGACTGCTCCTCCGCCGACTCCCACGATGACGTCCGAACGGGACACGCGGTGTGCTGCCAGCCTCGACCAGAGGCCCGCCGCCACGCCGATGTCCTTGGCCGCCTCGCCGGCCGGCACCGCCTCGGCGTGCACCTGGTAGCCCGCGACCGTCAGCGCGCCGATGGCCGGGCGGGCCAGCGAGCGCAGGCCCTCGGGGTAGATGAGGACGATCGTCCTTGCCCGCTCCCCGACCAGCCGGGGCAGTTCGGCGGCGACGTGGTGTCCGACGACCACGTCGTAGGGCTGATCGCCGGTGACCCGGATCGTGGTCGCGCTCACCGCTGCGCCAGGCGCTCGGCCACCTCGGCGGCGATGTCATCGGGGTCGCGGTCGTCGGTGCTGACGGTGATCGTGGCCAGCCGCTGGTACACCGGGAGCCGCTGGTCGAGCAGGATCTTCAGGGTGGCCCGCGGGTTGCCGATCAGCAGCGGCCTGGCCTGGCCGAGCCCGACCCTCTTCGCGGCGGTGGCGAACCCGGTCTCCAGGTAGACCACAGCCCGCCCGGCCAGCCGCTGCTGGGTCCCCGGGTCGAGCACCGCTCCCCCGCCGACGGCGACCACGCCGGCCCCGTCGTCAAGCGCGCGTGCCACGGCGTCCCGCTCGAGCGCGCGGAAGGCTGGCTCGCCGTCTTCCACGAAGATGTCGGCGACCGGCTTGCCGACCACGGCCTCGACCTCGGCGTCGGTGTCGGTGAAGGCGACGCCGAGCCGGGCGGCGAGCAGCGCGCCGACCGTGGTCTTGCCCGCGCCCGGCGGGCCGATCAGCACGATCGTGGTTGCCTGATCGCTCACCGGATTACCAGCGCATCGAGGTAGCCGGCCAGGTTCCTGCGCACCTCGGCGACGCTGTCGCCGCCGAGCTTCTCGACCGCGGCGTCCGCGATCACCAGCGCGGCCATCGCCTCGGCGACGACGCCGGCCGCGGGCACCGCCGTGACATCACTGCGCTGGTTGATGGCCCTGGCCGGCTCGCCGGTGCGCACGTCGACCGTGGCGAGGGCACGAGGCACCGTCGAGATCGGCTTCATCGCGGCACGCACCCGCACCGGCTCGCCGGTGCTCATCCCGCCCTCGATGCCGCCCGCACGGTTGGTCATCCTGCGCAGCCCGCCGTCCGCACGCTCGATCTCGTCGTGCGCGGCCGATCCGCGCCGCGCGGCCGTCTCGAAGCCGTCGCCGATCTCGACGCCCTTGATCGCCTGAATGCTCATCATCGCCCCGGCCAGCCTGCCATCCAGCCGCCGATCCCACTGCACGTGGCTGCCGAGTCCTGGGGGCAGCCCGTGCACCACCACCTCGATCACGCCGCCGAGCGTGTCGCCGTCCTTGCGGGCGGCGTCGATCTCGGCGACCATGGCGGCGCTGGCGGCCGGGTCCAGGCAGCGCACCGGGTCGGCATCCACCGCGGCGAGATCGTCAGGGCCGGGCAGTGTTCCGGCCGACGCACGCACGGCTCCGATCGCGATCACGTGGCTGAGGACACGGACGCCGACCGCCTGGGCCAGGAACCTCCTGGCCACCTCGCCGAGCGCCACCCGGGCCGCGGTCTCCCTGGCGCTGGCCCGCTCAAGCACAGGACGGGCGTCGTCGTAGCCGTACTTCTGCATCCCGGCCAGGTCGGCGTGGCCGGGACGGGGCCGGGTGAGCGGCTCGTTCCTCGCCTGCCCGGCCAGCTCGTCGGCCGGGACCGGGTCGGGCGACATCACGGTCTGCCACTTGGGCCACTCGGTGTTGGCGATCTGGATCGCCACCGGGCCGCCCAGCGTCCTGCCGTGCCTGACCCCACCGGTGATCTCGGCGGCGTCCTCCTCGAACTTCATCCGGGCGCCGCGGCCGTAGCCGACCCGGCGGCGGGCCAGCGCGGCGGCCACGTCAGCAGTGGTGATCTCGATTCCCGCGGGCAAGCCCTCGCAGATGGCCACCAGTGCACGGCCATGCGATTCCCCGGCGGTCAGCCAGCGCAGCATGCTGACGATCTTCCCATGCGGCGCAGGGCGGCCGGCTACCTGCCGGGCTGGCCTGGCACGCCAAGCCAGATCGCGACGCCGCGCCGCAGCCTGGCGCCGAGTCGCTCCATGACCTCGGCGCCGACCTGGGCGGCCAGTTCGGTGACGTCCCGGCCGGCGCTGCCGGGCGCGAGGGTCAGCGCGATGGTCAGGTCGCGGTCGGCGTCGCCGGGGTGCAGCTCGAATCCGGCGATGGCCAGCTCGCCGGACAGCACCCCGGCGACGATGTCGTGCACGTCAGGGTCGCAGCACGGCGCGGGGGCCGGCTCGCCCCTGGCCAGTGCGTCGAGCCTGGCGCCCTCGACCGCGATCGGCACCGGGCCGCCGACGTCCACCACCACCGCGCAGCCGTCGCCGGCGGCCGCCTGCCACACGTGCGCGGCCGCCACCGGAACCGGCCTGGCACCCGGCTGCCAGCGCCGCATCGACTCCAGGCAGGTGAACGCGGGCACGGCCCGCCGCCCGTCGAGCCCGATCAGGGTCGGCATCGCCATCTCGGTGGCCTTCTCCCCGGTCCGCTCTCCCGCCCGCCGTTCGGCCTCGTCCTGGTCGAGCAGATCGGCGGCCACGGCGACCACGGGCACCAGCAGGCGGCTCACGGCCAGCGCGGCGAGCGCCGCCGTCTCGCCGCACTCACCGGCCGCGAAGGCGTCGAGCGCCGCGGTCACGGCCGGGTCGGCCGTGCCGTCGTCGGAGCGGAACGCGGGGTCGCCCCCGGTGATCTCGGGCATCCGCCCCACTGTAGTTGCGCCTGACTGGGGCAGACCTGGCAGGACGGCCCCCTCGTGGCGATCGGGCGTCTTCCTCTACTCATGGCGGCAGCGGCCGATCACACACGAGTACTCTGACGCCCGACGCAGTTCTAGATATCACCGGAACTTACGTACGCAAGTTGCGATTTGAGAGTTTCATTGAACTGCATGCAAGTCAGGACCACAGGGGAGCATGTGCGGAACAACCCTCAGGCACCGTCTCTGATCGAGACGGGAACGCTCATGCAGAAGCCGATTCCGCCGCGGCTCGTCGAGCCGTATCTCACCGGACGGCGGACGGTGATCGCCGGGTTCGTCTACCGCGCCTCCGACACCCCCTTCGGCTCCCCTGCCGACTTCTATCTCGCCCTGGATCTCGGCTACGACGGCTCGGAGTTCCGGCCCGACATGGCCGAGCTCTACCTGCTCCGCTGGCTCGCCGCTGCGCCTGACTTCTACCAGGTGCCGTACTCACCTGACCGCGGCGGCGACTGGACTGGCAAGCCTCCCTTCACCGGCACGGGCTACACGTCGTGGCCGAGCCGGCCGATCCCCGAGTTCTACGTGGACCTGATGCCGATTCCGGTCGGCACCGAGATATTCCGGATAACTCAGGGTCAGGCAGACTTCATCGCGCGCTACGACGGGCAAGTCTGGCTTCGCCCTGCTGAGGGGGTCTGAGAGATGCGATACCGGCTGCTTGCGAGCTATCAGGGGGCGCCCTACGAGGCCGGAGTCGGCCCCGACGAGGACGGGGTGGTGCTGTTCGCCGCGTGCCCGCCGCCTGAGGACCTGCGCTTCGAGCCGGCCACCGGCCACTGGCGCAAGCTGGTCAGCAGGTCCGACGTGCAGACGCTGTACGAGTCACGGCCGGTCGGCGTGTTCCGCGGCGAGCGGTGCATCGTGCTCGATGACCTCGGCGACCGGCTGCACATCGTCTACCTGGGCCACGACTCATACCGGGCCGAGCAGCTGGGCTACTGGGAGGTGGACCGCGGCGTCTTCGAGCTGATCACGCCGCGCCAGGAGGTCACCGACGTCGTCGAGCTCAGGCAGGCGCTCCCGCTGCGCGGCGAGAGCGGGCAGCACGTCCGGCCCGGCTACCTGCCGAGCGGCCCGATCGATTATGTGCGGCTCCCGGCTCCTCCGGTCGACCAGCCACTGCCGCTCGAGGCCGAGGCGATGCGTGCCGCCACCGCGGCCACCAGGCGGAGCAAGAAGGCACAGCCGGCCGATCCAGCGGCCGCGCCGTACCCGGCGCCGACCTACCCCGCGACCACGCTGGAGCCGGGGCCTGCTGCCGTGCCGCCGTCCCCGTCCGTGCCGCCGTCCCCGTCCGTGCCGCCGTCCCCGTCCGTGCCGCCGTCCCCGTCCGAGCCGCCGTCCCTGGCGGGCGGAATCTCGGAGCCCCCGACCGCCGCCCAGCGCGGGTCGGACCCCGCCAGCGCCGTGCCGTCGTGGACCCCTCAGGCTCCGCCCCAGCACGCCACCGTGCCGCCGCAGGCACCGCCCGCGCCGTCCGGCGAGTCGGTCGCGGTGCACGTCGACCGTCCGGCCGCACCGCCGACCGATGCGCCGCGGCCCGTTCCGACGTTTACGCCCGCCGATCTCCCGGTGGCCGCCGTGCCGTTCGACGGTACGCACGACGGTCCGCACAGCGGGCCGTTCGAGACGATGCAGGGTGCGTCGTCGTCGGCTGGCCCGCTGCCCGCGGCCAGTGTCGTTCTGGCCGGACCTCAGCCCGCCGTACCCGCACAGCCAAGGCCCGCGGCTCTGGTGCTCGCGGACGCCCAGCCCGCGCCGGGCAGCAAGGAGCCGAGCCGATCCGAGACTCCGACGCCTCCCGCGCCTGCCGCTGTCTCGAGCGAGAGCAAGGCAGCCGCGCTGGTGGGCTCGGCTGGGTCCGTCAGCCCGGCTGCGCCGGCCGAGGTGGGCCCGATCGCGGCCGTTCTGGCCGAGCCGGCTCAGCCCGCCCCGATGCCGGCTCAGCCCGCCCTGGTAACCGTGCAGGCCGCCCCGATGCCCGCACCGCCGGTCCAGTCCCCTGCGGCGGCCGAGCCGGTGACGCCGACCCTCGCCGCCGTGCTCGCGCCCGCCGAGGCCACCGCTGTCTTGCCCCAGGCCCCGGTCACCCCGCCCGAAGCCACCGTTGCCGCGGCCGAGGCCTCAGTCGCCGCGCCCGAGGCTGCCGGTGTCCCAGAAGCCGCCGTCGCCGCGCCGGAAGCGCCGGTGGCCCCGGCCGGTGCTCCGTCGGCCCCGCCGGCCCAGCCCCTGCCAGCACAACCCCTGCCAGCACAGTCCCTGCCAGCACAGCCCCTGCCAGCCCAGTCGGCTCAGCCAGCCCCGTCAGCGCGGTCGGCCCCGCCAGCGCAGCCGCCCCACGTCGCCGACGCAGCCCAGCCCGAGCGGGCCGCGAATGGCGTCGTCAGCGACGGCCTGGCCGCCGCCAGCCTCGCCGACCAGCTTGCAGATGGCCGTCTCGGCGGCATGCTCGACGGTGACGTCGGCGGGCGGGCCGAGCCGCCGCACGGGCCAACGATCGGCAGGCGCCGACGCGCCACCAGGCGGAGGCTGCCGACTCAGCGGATCTTCTCGGACCTAGCCACCCAGGCGGCGATACCGCCGAGCGCCTATGCCATCGGCGAGGATGTCGACGGCGCCATGTGCCTGGTGCGGACCGATGAGGGGTTCGAGGTGTTCAACTCCGCCGCCGGTGCCAGGCACGAGGTCCGGGTCTTCGACGACGAGGAGTCGGCGTACTTCTACCTGTTCGGGGTGCTGGTGGCCGACGCTGTCCGGACCGGCGCGCTCGCCCCGCGCCAGCGGTTCATCTAACCGGCCCGGGGGCCGGGCGGGGTGCCGTCGATCCTACCCGCAAGGATGGACGTCATGAGCGATCAAGCGGACACGACGACGCCGCTGACCGGCGCCCAGTACGAGATCGCGGCCGGTCCCTACCGCGCCACGGTCACCGAACTCGGCGCGGGCCTGCGCAGCCTCCTGCTCGACGGCAGGCCGCTGATCACCGGCTACGCCGCCGACGAGCTGCCGCCGGCCGGGGCGGGCCAGCTGCTCACGCCGTGGCCGAACCGGATCGACGGCGGCCGGTACGACTTCGACGGTGCCTCCTACCAGCTTGAGCTGAGCGAGGCGGCCCGCGGCAACGCGATCCACGGCCTGACCAGGTGGGCGAACTGGGAGCCGGCCGGCCAGTCAGCGGCCGACATCACGCTGCGGCTGGTGCTGCACGGCCGCCCGGGCTACCCGTTCTGCCTGCGGCTGTCGGCACGGTACGTGGTGGATGCCACCTCCGGCCTGACCGTCACGGTCACGGCGGCGAACGCGGGCACCCGACCGGCACCGTACGGTACCGGCTCGCATCCGTACCTGACCTGCGGCGAGCCGCTCGTGGACGACTGCGAGCTGCAGGTGCCGGCCAGCCGCTGGCTGCCCACCGATGACCGGGGCCTGCCTTCGGGCCCGGCGCGGGACGTAGCCGGCTCGCCGTACGACTTCCGCGCTGCGAGGGCGATCGGCGGCACCCAGCTCGATCACGCGCTGACCGACCTGGCCAGGGACGGAACCGGGCGGGCCAGGGTGACCCTGGCAGGCCGGGACATACGACTGGGCCTGTGGGCCGGCCCGGGCTACGACTGGCTGCAGGTGTTCACCGGCGACGCGCTCGGCCCCGCCCAGCGCCGGCGCGCGCTCGCCGTCGAGCCGATGACCTGCCCGCCGAACGCCTTCGCCAGCGGCGACGACAGGATCACGCTTGACCCGGGTGGCAGCGTCATGCACCACTGGGGCATCGAGGTTCTGCACCCTTAACCATTCCCCGCCCGTCGATCAGGCCGGCGATGCGGGCCAGATCCTCCGGAGTGTCCAGGTCGTCGGGCCTGGCGATATCGCCGCACTCGACCGCGGTGACCAGGTCCTGCCGCGTTCGGAGAAAGGCGCGGGCGCCGCTGTCGCCGCTCGCCGCGGCCGCTGCGGCCGCCCAGTGCGCGCCGGCGATCAGCACCGGGTTGCGCGGCCGGCCCTCATAGCAGGCCACGGCAACCTCGGCACCGTGCAGGTAGGCGTCGATCAGCCGCCTGACCACCTCGGGGCCGATCAGCGGCTGGTCCACCAGCGCGATCACTGCGGCGCCGTGACCGGCGGGCAGGGTCGAGAGGCCGGCCCGCAGCGAGGAGCCCATGCCGGTGGGCCAGTCAGGGTTGTGCACCGTGATCACGCCGGGCAGGCTTACCGGCGCGGCGCCGGTGACCACGACGACCGGGTCGGTGCCGCCGCCCCGCAGCATGGTGACGGCGCGCTCGGCGAGAGTCCGCCCGCCGACCTCGACCAGCGCCTTCGGCCGGCCGAGCCTGCTCCCCTGGCCCGCCGCGAGCAGCAGGCCGGCCACGCGGCCGTGCCGCTCCGGCGTCTCGCCAGGCAGATCGCGCTGCTCGTGCACGGTGCCAGCGTACGGTCACCGAGCCGGGCGCCGGCGGCCCAGGCGCTCAGCCGTGATGAATGCGCCCGTCGGTCTGCGTCAGCGGCTGGCCCGACCCGCCCCAGCGGAGCTGGATCAGCTCGGCGGCGATGGCCACCGCGGTCTCCTCGGGAGTGCGAGCGCCGAGATCGAGTCCGACCGGCGAGCGCAGCCTGCCAAGCTCGGCCTCGGTCAGGCCGGCCTCGCGCAGCCGGTCGAGCCGGTCCTCGTGGGTCCGGCGGCTGCCCATGGCGCCGATGTAGGCGGCCGGGGCGCGCAGCGCCACCTCGAGCACCGGCACGTCGAACTTGGGGTCGTGGGTCAGCACGCAGATGACCGTGCGCTCGTCGGTGCTGATCCCGGCCAGGTAACGATGCGGCCAGTCGGTCACCACCTCATCGGCGTCGGGAAACCTCGCGGTGGTGGCGAAGACCGGCCTGGCGTCGCAGACCGTCACTCGGTAGCCGAGGAACTTGCCGATCCTGGCAACCGCGGCCGCGAAGTCGATGGCGCCGAAGACGAGCATCCGCGGCGGCGGCGCGAACGACTGCACGAACACCGAGAGCTCGTCCATGCGGCGCTCGCCGTCGGCGCCGTAGTGCCGCACTCCGGTCAGGCCCTGCGCGAGCATGCCCCTGGCGTCGTCGTCCACGGCCGCGTCGAGCCGGTCGCCGGAGCCGAGCGTGCCCGACGCCAGCGGCGCGCAGGCCGGCCCGTGCTCGTCGGCGTCCTGGTCGTGCTCGGCCGGCCAGATCACCCGGCGGGCTCCGATCGTGCCCGGCCCGGAGATCACGGTTGCGACCGCCACCGGCTGCCCGGCGTTCACGGCGGCGGCGACCTCGCCGAGCTCGGGGTACTGCGCCTTGCTGACCGGCTCGACGAAGATGTCGATGATCCCGCCGCAGGTCAGGCCCACGCTGAACGCGGCGTCGTCGCTGATGCCGTACCGCTGGAGCACCGGCTGCCCGCTGGCCCTGACATCGCCGGACAGCTCGTACACGGCACCCTCGACGCACCCGCCGGAGACGCTGCCGACCACCTCGCCATCGGGCGAGACGGCCATCGACGCGCCCGGCTCGCGCGGCGCGCTGCTGAAGGTCTGGACGACCGTGGCCAGGCCGAACTCCTCATCGGCGTCCCACCATTTCACGATCTGGTCGAGAATGTCTCGCACTGCCCGGTCACCTCGGCTTCTCGCGCATACAGCCAGCCTACGTGTCACATCCCGCGATGTGATCGGGCAGCAATTCCGGGCATTCGGCTATTCCCGGCCGCCTGCGCGGGCCTCAGCGCGCCGCGGCCCACCGCTGCAGCCGCTGGCGCACGCCGAAGAAGGCGAACAGCACGCAGGCCAGATAGAGCAGGTAGACGACGGCCTGCAGGACCGTCGGGCTCTGCGCGTAGCCGAAGAAGCTGTGCGCGATGTCGCCGAGCGCGCTGTTCTCGCTCAGGATGGACCCGGTGTGCCACATCTGATGGCCAGCGCCGGGCAGCCAGCCGAGCTGCTGCAGGTTCTCGACCGCGTCCACGAGCAGGCCGGCCGCGAACACCATCAGCAGCGCACCGACGATCATGAAGAAGCGCCCGATGTTGATCCGGTGCCCGAGCCGGTACATGACGAACGCGATCGTGAGCGCGATCGCCAGGCCGATCAGCGCGCCGACGAGCAGGCCGCCCTTGTGTCTGGTGGAGAACGCGATCGCCAGGGTGAACACCACGGTCTCCAGGCCCTCCCGGCCGACCGCCTGGAACGCGAGCAGCGCGAGGCCGAACCTGGCGCCACGGCTCATCGCCGGGTCCGTCGCGGCAGCCGCCACGGCGGAGGGCTGCCTGGACGCGGCCGGCCCGAGCGCCTGCGAGCCCGGCCCGTCGGATGCCGCGTCCGGGCCGGGTACCGGAACGGGCACCGGGACGGGACCGGCCGCCTGCTTGCCGTGCACGCCGAGCACGGCGTCGGCCTTGGCCTGCAGCTCGGACTTCAGGCCGCGGGCGTGCGAGCGCATCCAGAAGGTCATGTACGTCAGGATCACCGTGGCCAGCAGGAACGTGGCCGTCTCGAAGATGGTCTGAACCCGGGAACCCGCGTAGGTGCGGATGGTGAGGTACGCGGCGAGGCCGCCCCCGCCCGCCAGGATCAGCGCTGCCGCCACCCCGGCGTACACGTCCTTGAAATGCCTGCGCTGCCCGCTGCGGTTGAGGTAGGCAAGCAGGAGCGCGACGATCATGCTCGCCTCGACGCCTTCGCGCAGGAAAATCACGAGCGTGGCGAGCATCGGCGGTCGTCCTCCGGAGCTGGGGGCCAAGTGGAAGTTAGGTTACCCTAAGACCGGCTCTGAAGTT
>Ga0335078_10019480_pt1 | contig 10088 bp, 6 predicted proteins | sample Lox_Sample_32_FD_206711 | JGI IMG/M metagenome (GOLD analysis project Ga0335078, IMG submission 206711) | Soil microbial communities from Loxahatchee National Wildlife Refuge, Florida, United States - Lox_Sample_3.2 | ecosystem: Environmental > Terrestrial > Soil > Wetlands | place: USA: Florida...
CGACGTTGCCCTGCTTGAAGAACGCGGCGGGGATGATCCCGACGTTGGCCTTGCCCGGCGACAGGATCCCGGGGCAGTTCGGCCCGATCAACCGCGATCGGCCGCCCTGCTTGATCTTCGTGTACGTCCGCAGCTCGTCGTGCGCCGGAATGCCTTCCGTGATCGCAATGATGAGCGAGATCCCGGCGTCCTCGGCCTCGAGGATCGAGTCGGCCGCGAACCGGGGCGGGACGAAGATCATCGCGGTGTTCGCGCCCGTCTCCCCGACAGCCTCGTGGAACGTGTTGAACACGGGGACGCCCTCGACGTCCTGGCCGCCCTTGCCGGGGGTGACGCCGCCGACGACCTGGGTGCCGTACTCGCGGTTGCGCAGCGAGTGGAACGTGCCCTCGCGCCCGGTGATACCCGAGACGACGAGCTTGGTGTTGCCATCGACCAGGATGCTCATGACTGGTGGTCGCTCACGTGAGTACGGTCGCACCGAGAGGTGCGACTGGTGGATGCCGGGCGAGGACGCAGGACCCGACGTGTAGCAGCGCTACACGAGGGTCCGAGGACTCCTGACGACCGCGGGCGCGGCCGAAGAACGCGAGGGCGGATGCCGAGCGGGCCGCAAGCCCGCGCCGGCGCCGCCAGGCTTGCCTCGAATGCGAGCGTATTTGCGTGAGCGACCACTTAGCGCACCAGGCTCTTGGCCGCCATCTCCGCCGCCGTGGGTGGCACCGACCCGATCACGGTGTACTCGACGCCGCCGTTCGGGACCCGCAGCACGGTCCCGAGCGCGGTGGCGAGCTCCTGGCCGGTGGCGCCGTTGATCGACACGGTCGGCAGGCTGAGACCGCTACCGGCTTGGTTCTGGGATTGGGATTGAGCGTCGCTCGGGGCGGTCTGCTCGATCACCGCGATCCCGCCGAGGCCCTGTCCGTAGGTGACGAGCGCCGCGGGCGATCCGCTCCAGTCGAGCAGGTGGACCGACTGGCGCGGGAGGCCGACGAGCTCGTGCGGGGCCGCGAGCCTGAACGGAAGGTGGGCCTGGACCGCGGCCGGGCCGATCACCTCGACATGCGCCCTGCGCGCATGCATGGCCTTCCGCGCGGCCTTGCCCGCCTGGCTGTTCGCGGCCGCGGTGGCCGGCGAGGAGATCCGGACCACCTTCGCCCCCGCGGGCGCGGTGACCTTCAAGTCGCTGGCGGAGACCGGCCCGAACGAGATGTCGGTCGCCTTCAGCTCGAGCACCGGGCTGCTCGAGCCGCGCGAGTAGATCGCGATCCCGAGCGGAACGCCGTGCGTCGCGTCCCAGGCGAGCTGGACGTCGCCGATCAGCCCGCCCGAGTGCTTGGGAGAGAGCACCACCTTGTACGCGGGCTGGCCGGCGACGTTCCGAGGGGAGGGGCCGACGACGTCGATCTGCTGCATCAGCTGGTTGAGCTGCGTCTGGATCTGGGCGACCGACGGCACCGGCTCGGTCTTGTTCGTCGCGGTGCCGCCGTTGTCCGCCGGCAACGTCCCCTTGTAGACGACGTTCGACATCGGGTCGTAGATCGAGAAGGCGCCGTTCTTGACCACGACCTGGGCGTCGCCGTTGTCGCCCTGGAGCTCGAGCCGCAGCTCGTGCGCGCTCGGCGACAGCCACAGGCGGCCGGTGGCGCCGGTCAGGATCGGATCGGTTCCCTGAATGTCGGAGGAATCGATCAGGTGGTTGGTGAAGCTGATGCGGGCGAAGATGCCGGTCGGCGCGGGCGCCGTCGCCGCCTGGTGCAGCGCCTGCGCGAGCGACTCGCGCGGCGGGACGGGCCCGTTGCCCGCGGCCGCGAACGCGATCGCGGTGCCCCCGGCAATCGCAATGACGAGGCCGGCGATGCCGGCCAGCAGACGGCGGGTGGAAATGGTGCGCAGGAGCTTCATCACGGCATGACCTTTCTCGTGTCCTGTGGCCACCATAGGGCACTACCTTGAAATTACTTTGACAGCGGTCGCGACTGCCCGAGCGCTAACGTCGCGGGGCGTGTGCCGCCTGTTCGGTATGAGTGGCGGGCGCGAGCCGGTCCGCGCCACGTTCTGGCTGCTCGAGGCGCCCGACTCGCTGGCCGCGCAGAGCCGCCGCGAGCCCGACGGCACAGGCCTCGGGGCGTTCGACGCCAGCGACCGGCCGGAGGTCTGGAAGCAGCCGCTGGCCGCCTACGAGGACCACGAGTTCGCCCGCGAGGCCCGCGAGGTCAGCTCGCGGACGTTCGTCGCCCACGTCAGGTACGCGTCGACCGGCGCGGTCAGCCCCGAGAACACCCATCCGTTCGAGCAGCGGGGTCGGCTGTTCGCGCACAACGGCGTGCTCGAGGACCTGGGCCGGTTGGAGGACAAGCTCGGCGACGCGCGTTCGCTTGTCAACGGCGAGACCGACTCCGAGCGGTTCTTCGCTCTGATCACGCGCGAGATCGAGCGGGACGGGGACGTCGGCAGCGCGATCGCGCGCGCGGCCGGCTGGATCGCCGGCAACCTGCCCGTGTTCGCGCTGAACCTGGTGCTGATCACCCCCGACGAGCTGTGGGCGCTCCGGTACCCGGACGTTCACGAGCTGTACGTGCTCGAGCGCGCCGCCGGCGGTCCGACCGGCCGGCGCCACCTCGACCACGCGAGCGCCCGCGGCTCGGTCCGGGTCCGCGCCGGCGATCTCGCGGAGCGGCCGGCTGTGATCGTGGCGTCCGAGCGGATGGATGAGGATCCGGGGTGGCGCGCGCTTTCGTCTGGAGAGCTCCTCCACGTCGATCCGGATCTATGCGTCAGCATCACGAGGCCGCTCGACCGGCCGCCGGCGCAGCAGCTGACGCTCGCGGACCTCGGGGACAAGGCCGCGGCGTCGCAGGCGCCGGCGCATACCCCCTGAGTCGTCTCGGTGCTAAGTGCGGCCGGGGGCCACCGAGCCGAGGTTGCCCGTGTGCAACGATCGCGGCTGACGATGTCCACCCGCTCCGCCCATCAGGGACTTCCGCCCGGGCCGCCGTTGCCGCGGGCGGTGCAGACCGTCGGCTTCATGTTCGCGGGGCCGCGGTTCATCAATGCCTGCCGGCGCCGGTACGGCGACGCGGTGACGTTCGGCACCCTGTTCGACAGCCGGTTCGTGATGGTGTTCCACCCGGCCTTGATCAAGGAGGTGTTTCAGGGACCGCCCGAGCAGCTCCGCGCCGGCGAGGCCAACGTGATGCTCGGCCCGATCGTCGGCGAGCGCTCCGTGCTGCTGCTCGACGGCGCCCAGCACCTGCGCCACCGGCGCCTGATGGGCGGCCCCTTTCACGGCCGGCGGATGCAGGCTCACGCCGACGCGATGCTGCGGTCGACCGATCTCGAGATCGACTCCTGGCCGGTCGGCGAGCCGTTCTCGCTGCTGCCGACGATGCAGTCGCTGACCCTGCGGGTCATCCTGCGCGCGGTGTTCGGCTACGAGCCCGGCGCCGAGGAGGAGGAGCTCCGGCGCCGGTTGCGGGCGATGCTCGAGCCGCTGTCGGGGCCGCGGGCGATGATGCTGCTCGCGGCGTTGCCGTTCATGCGCGGAGACCGCGCCGCGGCGACGGGCCGGTTCGAGGCCGCGCGCCGCGCCGTCGACGAGATCCTGTACGCCGAGATCGCCCGGCGGCGCGCCGCTCCGGAGGCGCTCGACCAGCGCGACGACATCTTCTCCGCGCTGCTGCTCGCCGAGGACGAGGATGGGCAGCGGCTGTCGGACCGCGAGGTCCGCGACGAGCTCGTGACGCTGCTCCTGGCCGGCCACGAGACGACCGCCACCGGCCTCGCCTGGTGCTTCGATCTGCTCCTGCACAACCGCGCCGTCCTCGACCGGGCCCGCCAGGGCGAGGAGCGCTACCTCGACGCGGTGGTGAAGGAGGCGCTCCGGATCCGCCCGGTGATCCCCGGCGTCGGCCGGGTCGTGCGCGGCGAGCCGTTCCGCCTGAACGGCTACGAGATTCCGCCCGGGGTCGAGATCAACCCCTCGATCCGCCTGATCCACCGCCGGGAAGATCTGTATCCGGACGCCCGGGCGTTCCGGCCCGAGCGGTTCCTGGTCGAGAACCCGCCCGACACGTACACGTGGATCCCGTTCGGCGGCGGCACCCGCCGCTGCCTCGGCGCCAGCTTCGCGCTGATGGAGATGCGGCTGGTCGTCGGTCGCGTGCTCTCGCGCTGCGCGCTGCGGGCCGCCGACCCGAAGCCGGCCAAGGTCCAGTTCCGCGGGATCACGCTGGCCCCGAAGGACGGCGTCCGCGTCGTCCAGACCAGCGTGCCGGCGCCCGCCGCGCCGGCGCCGGGGCCGACGACTCCGCGCTCGCCCGCCGCGCACGCCGGCTGACGCTGACTGGACTCGACCACCCCGACGGCGTGAATGCCGATTCACACGGCTCTGGCGCGGTCAACGGCTCACTCGCGGAGTGCGCGGGCGCGAGTGTGCCGTTTCCCGGACCCGGCGCCGTAGGGACGCTGTCGCGCAGAGCCGACGCACCGGAGATCAGTTGTGATCGAGTCACAAACACCTTCGGGGCGGCCGGCCATCGCGGTCCGGACTTTGGCGATGCGGTCACGTATATGTCACCTGGATCGCCAAAGAATTCATGCACGCGGGCGACCCGGCTACTCCCCCGTCGCCACCGGCCGATCCGGGTCCGTGACCCAGTCGCTCCACGAGCCGACGTACAGCGCGCCCTGGTAGCCGGCGAGCTCGAGCGCCAGCACCTCAAGCGACGCCGCCACCCCCGACCCGCAGTACGCGCCGACCGGAACGTCCGGGCGGACCTCGACCGCCCCGAACCGCGCCCGCAGCGTGTCGTCGTCCTGGAAACGCCCATCGGGGCCCACGAGCGCTGGGGCCGGTACGTTGACCGCGCCCGGGATGTGGCCAGCCACCGGGTCGATCGGCTCGTTCTCGCCGCGGAACCGCTCGGGCATCCGCGCGTCGATCAGCACCCCGGATCGCGCCAGCGCAGCCGCCCCGTCCGCATCGAGTAGCGGCATGCCACCCGGCCGCGCCACGAAATCGCCCGGTGGCGCTGAGACCGGCTCGGAAGACACCGGCAACCCCGCGGCCGTCCATGCCGCGAGCCCGCCGTCGAGGACAGCCACGTCCCGATGGCCGAAGTAGCGGAGCAGCCACCATGCCCGGGCCGCGGCGATCGAGTTGCCGGCGTCGTAGACGACCACGGCCCGCGATCCCGACACGCCCGCGGCCCGCATCGCCGCGGCGAAGTCGTCGATCGCCGGGAGAGGGTGGCGCCCGCCGACCCCGGGAGGAGCGGCGAGCCCGGTGTCCAGGTCGACGAACACCGCACCCGGGATGTGGCCGTCCAGGTACCGATCCAATCCCGGCGGCCCTCCGAGCTCCCAGCGGACGTCGAGCAGCGCCGGCGCCCCGGGACCGAGCAGCGCCGGCAACCCGGGACCGAGCAGCGCCGGCAACCCGGGACCGAGCAGCGCCGCCAGTTCGTCAACGGAGATCAACGCCATTACCGCTTCCCGATCGCATATTGGAGGATCGACAGGTCCGTGAGCCACTCGACCGGCGCCCTGTCGTCGGTGTACACGCTCCCGCCCGCGAGCGCAGGCCCGAATCGCCCGGCGACCTGGTCGGCGAGCTCCTGCAGGCCGTCCGGCAGCCCCGATCCCGCGACGACCAGCCGCCACGGCGTCGCCGGCCGGGCGCCCGCGACCACCAGCGAGTTCGTACCGTTGACGACGTCGCGCTCGACCACCGGAAAGACCGCGTGGAGCGTCGCCGACACGACCTTCTCGAGCGACTCCGAGCCGGGTAGGTGCCCGACGTTGACGATCACGGTCCCGCCGGGGTTCAGATGCGCGCGGATCAGCGCGAAGAACTCGCGGGTTACCAGATAGAACGGGATGTACGGCTGCCGGTAGGCGTCCACGAAGATCGAGTCGTAGCGGGCGTTGCTCGCCTCGAGCCACGGCCGCGCGTCCGCGGTGTACAGATGCAGGTTGGGTCCGCCCAGGCCGAAGTAGCGCTTGCCGATCGTCGTCAGCCCGCCGTCCAGCTCGACCGCGTCCACGCGTGTGCGCGGGAAATAGTGGCCGTACGCCCGCGCGACGGTTCCGGCCGCGTCGCCGAGGATCGCTATCCGCCGCGGCGGGGCCGGCGACGAGGCGAACGGGAGGACCAGGAAGTCGTCCCAGTAGCCGCCGCTGAGGTAGCTCCACGGGCGATACAGCGAATGCACGGCGACGCCCTCGTTCAGCTCGAGCCATCGCTCGCCGCTCGGGAACTGGAGCACCCGCGCGTACTGGTACGGGGTCTCGGTCGAGTAGATCACGCGGGCGCCGACGACCTCGGCGCCGATCGCCACCGGCGGGATTGCAAGCAGCGCGGCGATCGCCGCGGCGACGACCAGGAACCTCCACGAGCCGGCCCCGATCGCCGCCGCCACCGCGAGCGCGGTCGCGAACACGAGGAACGTCCGGTGGGTCCCGATCAGCGGGATCAGGAGCAGCGCGGCCAGGAACGTCCCGAGCAGCGATCCGGCGGTCGAGACCGCGTACAGATGACCGGTGACCGTGCCGGTGTCCGCCAGGCGGCCGACCGCGAGCCGGTTGGCGTAGGGCGCGACCATCCCGAGCAGCAACACCGGGACCGCGACCAGCGCCAGCACCGCCGCGAGCGACCCGAGGAACCCGCCGATCGACAGGGTGCCGAGCGCCTTGACCGCCTCGCGCAGGAACGGATCGGCGATGAACGGCACGACCGCCAGCAGCACCGCCGCGCACAGGACGATCGTGCACAGGCCACGCAGGTCCGCGCGGCGGTCGGCGAGCTGGCCCCCGGCTGCGTACCCGACCGAGAGCGCCACCAGCACGGTGGCGATCGTGTTGGCCCAGATCACCGTCGAGGCCCCGAAGTACGGGGCCAGCAGCCGCGCGGCCGCGATCTCGGCGCCCAGGCTGGCGGCGCCGACCCAGAACGCGACCACGCGCAGCCGCCAGATTGGGACCGAGGACGGCGCCCGGACAGGGCCGTGACGTCGCGCGCGCCCCACCGCGTCGCGGCTCTTCGTCGTCGCGCTCACGTGGACGACAAAGCGTAGTCACCTCGGTACAGCGGTCATTTTGCCGACACGGTGTTCAGCTTCGGGCCCCGGACGTCGATTAGGCGTAAAGGGGTGTATCCACGACCCCTTCAGGCCATGGCAGAGGTATTCGTCGCGCGACAGCCCATCTTCAACCGGACCCTCGAGGTCGCCGGTTACGAGCTGCTGTTCCGGGGCGGGGACGCGGGCGCGGCGCTGGTTGCCGACCCCGAGGGCGCGACCGCATCGGTCGTGCTGAACTCGTTCACCGAGATCGGGCTCGAGCGGCTCGTCGGAGCAAGCCCCGCGTGGGTGAACGTCTCGCGTGACTTCGTCCTGGAGGGCCTGGCCGCCACGATGCCGCCCGCCATCGTAGGGCTCGAGATCCTCGAGGATCAACTGCTCGACGAGCGCTTCGTGCACGCGCTGATCGGTCTCAAGCGCCAGGGCTACCGGCTCGCGCTCGACGACTTCGAGTACACGGTCAGCGCCGAGCGGCTGCTCAGCCTGGTCGACGTGGTCAAGCTCGACGTGCTCAACATGGGACGCGAGCGGATGGCCCGCGAGATCACGCGCCTGCGGCCCTACGGCGTGACCCTGCTCGCCGAGAAGGTCGAGACGCACGAAGATCACGCCTGGTGCGTCGAGCAGGGCTGCTCGCTGTTCCAGGGATTCTTCTTCTGCCGGCCCGAGCTGATGCACAACCGCGGGATCGTCGCCAACCGCGCGTCGATGCTCGAGGTCGTGGCGGCGCTGCAGGATCCGTCGGTGCAGCTCGTGCAGCTCGAGCGCAAGATCAGCCGCGACGTGGCGCTCAGCTTCCGCCTGCTGCGTTACATCAACTCAGCCTTCTTCGGGCTTCGGTTCGAGATCAGCTCCGTCGGTCAGGCGCTGGCGTTGCTCGGGGTCGAGAACTTGCGACGCTGGGCGACGCTCACCGTGCTCGCGAGCGTCGACGGCAAGTCGCCGGAGCTGACCGTAACCGCGCTCGTTCGGGCGCGTTTCTGCGAGCTCGCCGGCGACCGGCTTCCGGGCCCCCGGCCCGGAGAGCTGTTCACGCTTGGCCTGTTCTCGGTGATCGACGCGCTGATGGACGCGCCGATCGAGGACGTCGTCGGGCTGATCCCGTTCCCGGCCGACATGCGCGAGGCGCTGGTCTCGCGCGCCGGCGAGAAGGGCGCCCTGCTCAACTGCGTGACCGCGCTCGAGGCCGGCGACTTCGATCGCGCCCAGCGGCTCGTCCGCGGCGCGGGCGACATCTACCTCGAGGCGCTGATGTGGGCCAACGCTGTTCGAGACCGCGGGCGCGCCCGCCGCGCAGCCTCACGCCGCGTAGCCGCGGCCGCAGCGCCATCGCCGCCCCCGGATCCCGGCCGGGCTAGATTCCTGGTCATGTCGAGCGTGCTCGTCGCCCAGGAGCAGGACTTCCCGCGCTGGTATCAGGAGGTGATCGCCAAGGCGCAGATGGCCGAGAACGGGCCGGTGCGCGGCACGATGGTGATCCGTCCGTGGGGCTACGCGATCTGGGAGCGGTTGCAGGCCGCGATCGACGAGCGGATCAAGGCGACCGGAGCACGCAACGCGTACTTCCCGCTGCTCATCCCGGAGGCGTACCTCCGTCGCGAGGCCGAGCACGTCGAGGGGTTCAGCCCTGAGCTCGCGGTCGTCACCCACGGCGGCGGCAAGGAGCTCGAGGCGCCGATCGTGGTCCGTCCGACGAGCGAGACGATCGTCAACTCGTCGTTCGCCCGGTGGATCTCGAGCTACCGGGATCTGCCGCTGCTGATCAACCAGTGGGCGAACGTGGTGCGGTGGGAGCTTCGGCCGAGGCTGCTCCTGCGGACCTCGGAGTTCCTGTGGCAGGAGGGCCACACCGCTCACGCGACGCGCGAAGCGGCGCACGCGTACGCGCTGAGGATCCTCGCCGAGGTGTATTCCGACGCGATGGTCGAGGAACTGGCGATTCCGGTCTACCGGGGACGCAAGACCGAGCGCGAGAAGTTCGCGGGGGCCGAGATCTCGTGGTCGTGCGAGGGGGTCATGCGCGACGGCAAGGCGCTCCAGATGGGGACCTCGCACGAGCTCGGGCAGAACTTCGCGCGCGCGTTCGACATCCAGTTCTCAGGTCGCGACGGCCAGCTGCGCCACGTCTGGCAGACCTCGTGGGGCGCCTCGACCCGCCTGCTCGGCGCGATGATCATGGTCCACGGCGACGATCGCGGCCTGCGGGTGCCGCCGCGGCTGGCCCCGACCCAGGTCGTCGTGGTCGTCGCGCGCGCCGGCGAGGGAGTGGTCGAGGCCGCGAACAGCCTCGTCGACGAGCTCGGGCGCGCCGGGGTGCGGGCCGAGCTCGACGACAACGTCGAGGTCTCGCTCGGCCGGCGGATCGTCGACCACGAGCTGCGCGGCGTCCCGATCCGGCTCGAGCTGGGCCCTCGTGATCTGGCGGCAGACCAGGTCGTGATCGCGCGCCGGGCCCGGGCGGAGAAGGACACCGCCGGGCTGCGCGACCTCGCCGCCGAGGTCCCGAGGATGCTCGTCGACGATCAGCGCGACCTGCTCGCCCAGGCAATCGCGTTCCGCGACAGGCTGACCCGGCCGGCCGAATCGATCGACGAAGCGCGGGAGCTGGCCGCCGGCGGCTTCGCCCGGCTGTCGTGGCGCGCGTGCGGGACCGCGGGGGAGGACCGTCTCGCCCACGCGGGCGTGTCGGTGCGATGCCTGCTGCGCGACGACGGCGAGCCGGTGATCGATCCCGACGCCGACGGCGTCGACGCGCTCGTCGCCCGCGCCTACTGACCCCCTCGTCCGAGGCCGCCGCGCGCCGCCACGCAGCGTTTCGGGGATGTTTCTGGCGCGCCGTTCGGGGCCTATTCAGTCGGTTATCAGAATGTGGCCCGGCTGCGCGGCGACCCGCTCCAGCCAGGGACCAATCGCCGGGTACCGCTCGATCTCGAAGCCGCCCTCGTCTGCCACGTGCGTGTAGGCGTACAGCGAGATGTCCGCGGCGGTGTAGCGCTCGCCAACGAG
>Ga0335078_10019481_pt1 | contig 10087 bp, 13 predicted proteins | sample Lox_Sample_32_FD_206711 | JGI IMG/M metagenome (GOLD analysis project Ga0335078, IMG submission 206711) | Soil microbial communities from Loxahatchee National Wildlife Refuge, Florida, United States - Lox_Sample_3.2 | ecosystem: Environmental > Terrestrial > Soil > Wetlands | place: USA...
GTCTGGTTGCGGCGCTTCCGCACTGCGACGCGTTGGTTAGCGGCCACACCCTCGAGGCGCTCGACGAGGTAGCCGAGGCGATCGGCGCGCCGTCCACGGACGACCTCGGCGCGCCGCTCGAGCCCCCGCGGCCCGAGCCCGAAGAGGACCCGTGGCCCAGCGCCACCCCGGTGGCGGGCAGCTCTGTGGCGATGCCAAGCGGGTACGGGCCGAGCCGGGGCAAGACGACCCCCGGATGGTCGATCGGAGGGTCATGAGCGAGACGGAGCCGAAGATCTGCATCTACCCCGGCTGCGAACGCCCGGCGGTGCCGCCGCATCCGCTCGGCGGCCCGCAGCCCAGCTTCTGCGACCTCGAGGAGCACAACGCGTTGACAACGCACCTCGAGCGCGAGCGGCTGGCCGACGAGGCGAAATCAGACGAAACCGGACAGGAGGTTCAATAAATGGCCGATGAGGCATACCGGGCGGTGTTCCTCAGAGTGCACCCGACGGGCAAGATGGTGCTCAGCCTGACCACCGAATCCGACGGCGAGGAGGTTCGCTACGCGCAGCTCGTCGCCGGCGAGCTCGGCGTCCCCGCGCTCGACGTCAAGGTCGTTCCCGCGGACACCGACCGGTTCGGCGTCGGCCACGGCTTCAACACCGCGCCGTCGCCGCAGACGCCGGCGGCGATCCAGAGTACGACCGGAAAGATCCTCGACAAGGCAAAGCTGCTCGCGGCCGCCGCGCTCGAGACCACTCCGGAGACGATCCAGTGGGACGACGGCGCCTTCGTCTCGAGCGGCGACCCGGCGCAGGCGAAGACCATCGCCGACATCGCGTTGTACGCCCACGGCACCGGCGTGCTGCCACCCGGCGTCGAGGGCGGGCTCGACGCACAGACGGTCTACAAGGATCAGTGAGGCCTGGCGTCGATTTCGACGTGGACGTCGTCGGCGAGCTTGAGCGCCCCGAACAGCGCCGAGTAGGGCTTCATCCCGAACGCGGTCTGCGTCACCTTCGCGCGGCCGGACACGCTGCCGTCGTCGGCGGTCACGAGGTCGAACTCGACTGGGCCCTGCTTGCCGTTCAGGCTGAGCTCGCCCCGCACCGTCAGGCCGCCGGGGCTGGACTGGACGTCGCTCGAGCGGAACTCGATCGCGCAGCCCTTCAGCACCTCGTCGTTGATCGTCTGCTGGATGTTCGACTTGTCCTTCTCGCCCAGCGGCTTGACCCCGCCGGTGCCCTCGAGCACGCGCAGCGACCGCGAGTCGGCCGTCAGCGTGAGGGCGGGCTGTGCCTCGGGATCGAGCGTCGCCTCCCACGAGCCGACCTCGATCGTCAGGTCGTGCCCGGCCTTCGCGGCGGCGCCCTGCCGGGTGGTGCTGATCGTGAGGCGTGCGTTGTCCGGTCCAAAATGTTGTGCCATACGAGCAAACCCTAACTCAGGAGCTGATCCATGGTTGAACTCGACCACGAGTACTCGAACGGCAAGCCGACCGAGCACAACTGGGAGACGATCCTTGACCTCGAGCGACTGATTCCGTGCGTCGAGGGCGGGAGCGTGACCGAGGCCACCGCACCCGACAACGTCAAAGCGCAGATCAAGGTCAAGATGGGCGCGATGTCGATGACTTTCAAAGGAACCGTGGCCGTGATCGAGCAGGATCCCGACGCTCACCGCGCCGTGCTCCAGGTCAAATCGAGGGAGGCCGGCGGACAGGGTCATGCCAACGCCGACGTCACGTTCGAGCTCTCGGACGGAGGGGGGAAGATCCACACCGCGGCGCAGATCACCGGCAAGGCGGCGTCGATGGGGGAGGGCGTCGTCCAGAGCGTGCTCGACGCGCTGATCAACGACTTCACGTCGAAGCTGGCGGCGCTGTAGGCCCTTTCAGATGGCGAAGATCTCGATGAGGCGCGTGCGCGAGGGCGAGGTGCCTCGTGACGGCGGGACCGCCGTGCAAGAGGATGCCGACCGCCCGGTGTTCCACGGCAACGGCCCCGACGACTACGTCTGCGTGAAGTGCGGCAACGTCCTCGCGACGGCGATGCCGCCGGAGTACATGAACCGCAAGCTGCGCATCAAGTGCGCGCGCTGCAAGACCGTGAACGTGGCGGTCGAGGTGGAGGGCGTCGACTACGCGTCGGCGTTCAAGCGGCCGGCGGGCTGAACGCCCGCCGCCTCCCGCTCGTAGTCGAGCTCGGTACCCACGCCGATCTGGTTCAGCGCGTCGTTGGCCTCCTCGAGGCCGCCGGCGTCAGCGACCGCCCGGGCCAGCCGGCCCGCGACCTTGAGCGTGATGTCGACGTCGAGGTAGAACGTCAGCGACGCCGTGGGGCTCAGCTCGAGTGTCCGCGTGCCGCCCCGGATCGTCGCCTGTCCGGAGACGCCGCGGAAGGCGCGGACCGCCTGCGCGCTGGCCTCGGTGCTGACGAGCTCGATCGCCGCCTCCATCCGCTCGGCCACCGGTCCGGTCAGCCCGCGCGCGCCGCACAGCCCGCCGGCAGCCGCGATCTCGGCCAGCCGCGCCAGCACCTCGCTCGGCGTGAGCTCGGCGTCGCACCCGATCCCGAAGATTCCGAGCAGGACCGGCTGGCCCCGCCGCGACAGCCGGCCGCCGGCCGCCAGCATCACGGCGTCAGCCAGCGGGCTGCGAAGCCCGGGCTCGTCGCCCTGCGCCACGACGTCCCCGCCCACGTCGACGAGCACGAGCAGATCGCACTTCAACGCCGCCATCGCCTGCGCGAGCCCGTCCGCCACGGGCGCCGGCCCATCGTTGATGTCGATCAGCAACGTGCGCTGCCCGAGGAACTCGGCCATCCGCGACTCCGCAAAGAACAAGTCCCGGTCGCGCAGCCGCGTGTCCGGACCCGCGAGCAGGATCCCGGGCGCGAGCTCCTCCGCGCCGGTGATCTCGGCGGCGGTCCGCGGCCCGGGCACCGGATCGAACGGCCGCCGCTCCCATGTGAGTCCCCCGAGCACCGGGTCGCCGCCGTCATAGAGCCGGATCAGCTCGGCCGTGGCAAGCGCGCCGACGACGTCCCCCCCGCCCCCCATGCCGACCACGAGCGGTCGCCTGGCACGGCGGAGGAGCAGCTCGGAGTCACGCATCCCCTAGTTGTACCGCCCGGCCGGGCTCGGCACGTTTACGCCGTGTCACAGCGGGAAGCCATCTGACGGGAGCTGAGCGGTAGCCGATGCCACCGGAGGGAGGGGTCGAATTGCTGAGCCGAGAACGCGCATCCCACGACGACGCGTCCACGAACGGCGCCGCCAATACAGGCCATGAGGCGCCCGAGAAGCCGACCAAGCTTCGGGCTCGCTCCTGGGGCGGGGTCATAACACGCACCGTTCGGGAGTTCAAGGCCGACAACCTCACCGACCTCGCGGCGGCCCTCACCTACTACGGCGTGCTCGCGATCTTCCCGGCGGTGATCGCGCTGATCTCGATCGTCGGGCTGATCGGGCAGTCGGCGACGCAGCCGCTGATCAACAACCTCGGCAAGCTCGCCCCCGGACCCGGACAGCAAGTCTTCACCAACGCGATCGAGGGTCTGCAGAAGAGCCGCGGCTCGGCCGGGGTCCTGTTCATCGTCGGCATCGCCGGTGCGCTCTGGTCGGCGTCGGGCTACGTCGCGGCGTTCATGCGCGCGTCGAACGCGATCTACGACATCGACGAGGGCCGCCCGTTCTGGATGACGATCCCTGTGCGGCTGGCGGTGACGGTCGTGATGGTGGTGCTGCTCGCGTTCAGCGCGTTCGCCGTCGTGGTGACCGGCGGCCTGGCTCGGCAGGTCGGCAACCTGGTCGGCGTGGGCGGCGCGGCGCTCACGGTCTGGGATATCGCCAAGTGGCCGGTGCTGCTGCTGGTGGTCAGCTTCATGTTCTCGATCCTGTACTGGGCCTCGCCCAACGTCAAGCAACCGGGCTTCCGGTGGATCAGCCCGGGCGGGGTGTTCGCAGTGGCGATCTGGGTGATCGCCTCGGGTCTGTTCGCCCTGTACGTTGCGGGCTTCTCGTCCTACAACAAGACCTACGGCGCACTCGCCGGCGTGATCATCTTCCTGGTGTGGCTGTGGCTCTCCAACGTGGCCATCCTGCTCGGCGCCGAGTTCAACGCCGAGCTCGAGCGCGGGCGGCGGATCGAGGCAGGCCAGCCCGCCGATGAAGAGCCGTTCGTCGAGCCCCGCCGGGAGCCGGCGAGGGCCGCTCGCTAGCGAGCGCCGCGCGACTCGGCGACGCGGCGCATCCAGTAGCGGAACCAGCGCCCGCCAAACGGGGCGTACAACCGCACCGGGATTCCCCGGCTGACCAGCGACGGCAGGTCGTACGGGCGGACGCCGAGGAGCATCTCGACGCCGACACCCGGGAGTGCCGGCAACAGCGCTTCTCGGAGCACCGGGTCGTGCGTCGCGAGCGACAGCTGGGCGCCGGCGCGGTGAAGCGAATATGCAAGTTCGGCGAACGCGATATCGGTTTCGTCGCCCCAGGCGAGCGCGCCCTCCTCGACGTAGGCGCCCTTCACCAGGCGAATCGGGACTCCCGCCTCGGCCAGACGATGGGCGTCCGCGGGGGTTCGGCGGAGGTTGGCCTGCACCGTCGCCGCCACCGAGCCGCCCTCGCGCGCCACCGCGAGCACGGCGTCAAGAATCCGGTCGGTCCGCGCGGCCTGCTCCGCGCCGACCTGAAGCCGGGCGCCGGGCGGAAGCGCCGCGGCAATGCAGGCGAGCCGGCGCTCATCGAGCGCGACATGCGAGAGATCGAGCGAGAGATACGTGCCCGCCGGCGCCTCGGTCGCGATCCGGCCGGCGATGGCGAGGTATTCGTCGGTCACCCGGTCCGCCTCGACCGGATCGAAGACGTTCTCGCCGAAGTAGTCGATCGAGCTGAGCACGCCCTGGCCGGCAAGCCGGTGCGCCGTGTCCAGCGCATCTGAAACGGTCACGCCGGCGAGGTAGCGGGAGGCGAGCTTGTAGGCGAGCGCCTCCCCGCCGGGCACCCCGAGCACGGCCCGCTCAAACCGGTCACTCGTGGCCAGCACAAACAGAACGCGACGGGGGATCACGACCACAATTTTGAAGCCGGCTCGAGAAACGTTGTGTGGGCTTGCGTTTCTCGAGCAGGCTTCGCTCCTCCCTCATCTTGGGAAATTCAATCAACTTAGTGTATATTGAGGGCCCATGACCGCGCCACGGGTTGATGTCCACCAGCACCTATGGACCGAGCCGCTGCTCGCCGCCCTCGCCGAACGGGACCGCCTGCCGTTCGTCCGCCGTAACGGCCCGACCGCGATCCTCCACTGCGCCGGCGAGTGCGCCTACGCGATCGACACCGAGATCGAGACCCTGTCACAGCGGGCGCACGGGGTCCGCGACGCCGGGCTCGATCTGGCGCTGATCGCCCTGTCGAGCCCGATCGGGATCGAGGCCCTTCCACGAGCGGAGGCGCGCGAGCTGATCGACGCCCACCTGGACGGAGTCGCGTCCCTGCCTCCCGAGTTTGGGACTTGGGGTCCGGTACCGCTCGATCGACCCGACGCGCGCGACGTCGATGATCTCCTCTCCCGCGGGTGCGCCGGTGTCTCTATCCCCGCCGGTGCACTCGCGGACCGTGACGCTTTCGAGCGCACCGAGCCGGTGCTGGCCCAGGCCGAGGCGCATGCCGTGCCGCTGTTCGTCCATCCTGGACCCGGTCCGAGAACCCCGTCGCGCGCAGCTTCCCTGACCGACCCGCTGTGGTGGCCGGCCCTGACCGACTACGTCGCCCAGATGCAGGCCGCGTGGCTCACGTTCGTCACGCTCGGCCGGCGCCGGCACCCGCACCTGACCGTGGTGTTCGCGATGCTGGCCGGCGGCGCCCCGCTCCTCAGGGAGCGACTGGCCGCGCGCGGCGGACCGCCGATCGATCTCGGCGATTCCCGGACGTTCTACGAGAGCTCGAGCTACGGCGACGCCGCGATCGGGGCGACGGCGGGGCTCGTCGGCGCCGACCAGCTCGTCTACGGATCCGATCGCCCGGTCGTCGAGCCCGAGCACAACCGGTGGGACGCCGTCCTCCAGAAGAACGCGGCCGACCTGCTGAGCGCCGCGCCGGCCCGTGCCCAGGCGGTGGCCGCATGAGCCTCACCCCGACCGAGCTCGAGCGGTTCGTCGCCGACCTCGCGGCCTCGCCGGAGCGTTGGCGCCACCTCGTCCGGCACGCCAGCGACGCCCGCGTGTACGAGCAGATCTGGGACGACGAGGATGTCAACGCCTGGGTGATCTGCTGGAGCGAGGATCAGGACACCGGCTTCCATGACCACGACGAGTCCTCGGCCGCGATCGCCGTGATCTCGGGGCAGGTGCGCGAGGACCGGCTGCGGCTCGGCGACGAGCCGCGCTCGCGCGTGCTCGGGCCGAACTCGGTCTTCACGGTCCCGGCGGTCGCGATCCACCGCGTCCTCCACGCCGGCGGTCCTCCCGCGGTGACGATCCACGCCTACTCGCCGCCGCTCGTCAGGACCGGCGCTTACCGGCTCGGGCCGGACGGCGAGCTCGAGCGCGAGCTCCTCACCACCGAGGACGAGCTCCGGGCCGAAGCCGCACTCAGCTGATCCTGGTGGTCGCTCACGTAAGTACGGTCGCACCGAGAGGCACGACTGGTGGATGCCAGGCGAGGACGCAGGAGCCGACGTGTAGCCCTGCTACACGAGGCTCCGAGGACAACGCCTGGCGCCGCCAGGCGTGCCTCGAATGCGGGCGTATTTACGTGAGGGGCCATTAGCGGGAGGGGGTCAGGCCCCCCTCCCGGCCTCCCCCGTCGAGGGCCGGACGGGCGGGCGGGCAGAGCCCGCTCTTCGCGTTCACCATGAGTGGATGGCGAGTGTGGCGAATATCAATGACGTGCTCGAGGGTCATGTGGCGCTCGAGATCGAGTGTGTCGACCGGCTGTATCTGAACGCGTATGTCCCGGCGTTGCAGGTCGGCGGTCAGGTGGTCCGCTTTCTGTGTGGGCATCTTGGCTATGAGATTCCATCGACGGCGCTGTTTCAGCGGATCGGCAATCGGTTCCGGCGGGAGGTCAGCGCGTTCGCCGCCGCGCGCAATATCCCGGTGCTGCAACTGAAAAAACCCGATCGGTCGCGCTGGGACGATCGCAAGCTCGACCATGTCCGTCCGTACCTGGATCGCGCCGAGCGCGAGGGCTGCTATGGAGTTGTGGCGATCGTCGCCTGTCAGGAGTTTCAGTGGGTCTTCGCTGCCCGCAATCGTTCCAAGAAGCCGGGCGTCGCGAGCCTGGACTTCTTCAAGGAAGAGCGTCGGGTCGGGACCTACTACTTCTACATCCTTGACCCCGACTTCGGGCCCGGGTTCATCAAGCTCTGCACCTACGCGCCGTGGCCGGGAAAGGTTTGGCTGAACGGGCACGAGTGGGTCAAACGCCAGGCCACGCGCGACGGACTTGCCTACCAGGCGCTCCACAACGGGTTCGCGAGCTGCCCCGACCCCGAGCGGTTGCAGGCGATCTGCGACAGCTTCGGGCCCGAGCACGTGCAGGCGTTCTTTGATCGCTGGATCGTTCAGGTCCCCACGCCGCTGACCGGCGAGGATCTGGTCGCTGGGTACTGGTGGGAATTGTCGATGCGCCAAGTCGAGATCTCCCGCACTCTGGTCCTCGACGCTCCTCGCCGCGCCCGCGCCTTCTTCGAAGCGCTCGTGCAAGACAACGTCGGAATCGGTCGTCCCGAAGAAGTCTCGATCGTGTTCGCCCGACGGTTGCGCAGACCGACCCGTCACCCGTACGGGACCCGCATCTTCACCACCGGCACCGAGGTGCGGATCGACTTCCGCTACAAGCACTCCCGCTTCAAGCAATACCTCAAGGACGGCCGCGCGCTCCGGATCGAGACCGTCATCAACAAGCCCAAAGATCTCGGAGTGCTCGCCCGACTGGAGCACCTCCCCGAGCTCATCGACAAAGCCCGCGCCGTCAACCACCGGCTCCTTATGATCGAGCAAGCCGGCCAGAGCTGTGCCATCGGCTCTGCGCTCTTTGAGCGCATCCACCAGCCCCAACACGAGGGCCAAAGAACCGGAGCCCTGCGCTTCGGGGACAAACGCGCCATAGCCCTGGCCGGCGCCCTTTGCCACCTCCTCCCAGCCGTCACCGGCTTCACCAACAAAAGCCTTCGCGGGCTCGTCGCCGGACACCTCGGCCACGACTACAACCAACGCCAGATGAGCTACGACCTCCGCCGCCTCCGCCTGCACGGACTCATCACACGCCTGCCGCGCAGCAACACCTACGTCCACACCCCCGACGGGATCCGCGTCGCCGTGTTCTACACCAAGCTCCAGAACCGGCTCCTACGACCCCTCCACGACGCCGACAACCCACCAGCACCGACCGACGTCCGCCGCGCCCTCAAGACCCTCGAATCCACAGTCAACACATACGTCACCAACGCCCGGCTCGCGCCCACCAGCTAAAACTCGTCACAACCATGCACGTCCCCACGACCACGTCGAACTAGCATTAGCGCCCGTGTCGGGAGTCGGACGCTACGTCAAGTTCACGGCGCAGCCCGGTAGCGGCGAGGAGGTGGCGGAGCTGCTGCTCGGTGCCGCCGAGTCGCTCCGCGACGTCGCCGGATGCGAGCTGTACCTGATCAACCGCGCGGCCTCCGAGCCGGACGTCGTGTGGGTCACCGAGCTGTGGCTGAGCCAGGAGGCACTCGACGCTTCGCTCGAGCAGCTGCAAACCGACGAGGGCAAGGCGCGGATCGGACAGGTCATGGCCCTGCTGGCAAAGCCCCCCGAGCTCACCGAGCTCACGCCGCTCGGCGGGGTTGGCTACCTCCCCGGCGGCAGCGGATACACGCTCGTCAACCTCGAGGACGTCGAGGACATGGCGCCGAGATTCGGCTTCGGCGATCAGGGCGAGGCACGGTTCGCCACCCGGCGCCTCGGCGCGGTCCGCACAGGCCTCAGCCACCAGCGCCTCCGCCCTGGCGTCCGCCAGGCCTTCGGTCACCGCCACCAGCACGCCGAGGAGGTGTTCGTCGTGCTCGCCGGCAGCGGCAGGGTGAAGATCGACGACGAGGTCAGGTCCGTCGCGCCGCTCGACGCGATCCGGGTCGCGCCGGGCTCTGCCCGCGCGTTCGAGGCCGGACCCGACGGCCTCGAGTTCGTCGTGTTCGGACCCCACCACACCGGGGATGCGGTGATCGACTCGAGCTTCTGGCCCGCGTGAGCGCGTACAGCTTCACCAAGGTCCACCACGACGGGCGCGACGACGAGGTCGCGGTCGAGGAGCCACTCGAGATCCGCGTCGACGGCGTGCCGCTCGTAGTGACGATGCGGACGCCGGGCCACGACGAGGAGCTCGCGCTCGGCTTCCTGTACGGCGAGGGCTTGATCGTCTCACCGCACGCCGCCGGCCCAACCGACGACTTCGCGGTCAACATCGTCGAGGTCGCCGGACCGCTCACCCGCGACCCGGGCGAGCGCCGCTTCTACACGACGTCCTCGTGCGGGGTGTGCGGCAAGGGGGCGCTCGAGGAGGTCGCGGTCCACAGCGCGCCGCTACCACCCGGCCCGTCGGTCACCCGTTCGTTCCTCGCCGGCCTCCCCGATCGGCTCGAGCAGCCGGCGTTCGAGCGCACCGGCGGCGTCCACGCCACCGGCCTGTTCGACCCCACCGGCGAGCTCGTCCTGACGCGCGAGGACGTCGGCCGCCACAACGCGATGGACAAGGTGATCGGCCGCATGTTGCTCGACCGGCTCGTCCCGCTGGGCGAGCGGATCCTGTGCGTGAGCGGCCGGCTGTCGTTCGAGCTCGTCCAGAAAGCCGCAGTCGCCGGCGCGCCGATCTTGGTCGGCGTCGGCGCGCCGAGCTCGCTGGCGGTGTCGCTCGCCGACGACCGCGGCATGACGCTGTGCGGGTTCACCCGCCGCGGCAGCACGAACGTCTACACGCACCCGGAACGCGTGCTCGACGGCTGATAGGTCTCGCTGCGCTCGACGTCCGTGGGGCCATGCGGCCCCGTCCGGACGGGGACGGGGACGGGGAAGCGGGTGGCGCCGCCCGGGTCCATCTCACGGCGGCGGAGCCATGGGATGAG
>Ga0335078_10019482_pt1 | contig 10087 bp, 12 predicted proteins | sample Lox_Sample_32_FD_206711 | JGI IMG/M metagenome (GOLD analysis project Ga0335078, IMG submission 206711) | Soil microbial communities from Loxahatchee National Wildlife Refuge, Florida, United States - Lox_Sample_3.2 | ecosystem: Environmental > Terrestrial > Soil > Wetlands | place: USA...
GTTGGCGTGGCGGCCGGCGTGGCGCTGGCCGCGGCGGAGAAGGGGTTAGCGGTAGTGGTTGCCGGCAGCTCGACCTTGTCGGTGAGATAGCGCCGCATCGCCGCGGCCGCCGGCTCACCGGCAGCGACGCCAGTCGGACGGCCGCTTGCCAGGTCGGAGGGATAAGCCACCATCAATCCGAGGTTGGTTTCCGTCGCACAGCCGAAATTGCTGCTCGGCTGATTGTCGTAATTACCGTGCGACGTCTGACTCCAGTTCGGACAGGCCGGCAGCGTCACCAGCGTGCGGTTGACCTCGATCATCGCCCGATTGGGCGGAACGCTCGCGGCCGAACCGCCGCTCACAACGATGCCGTCGTGCAGCAGAACGGCGGCGACCGAGGCGATCCGTTGCTGGGCGAGGGCGGGGCTGCCCGAGGCCACGACCGTGATCCGGTCGGCGGCGCCGATCGAGCCCGTCGTTGCGAGGCGGTGAAGCTTCGCCGCCTGGCTCGGGCCGACATATGCCGATCCGGCCGGAAACGCCACGTCGAAGCGCACGGTCGAGGTATCGAGCGCCAGGTTCTTCGGTGCTTCGGCCTCGCTGTACGAGGTGACCGGTGCGCAGGCGCCGAGCAGGGCGACTGTCGCCACGGCGAGCGCAATGGTTATGCGATTGGTTGTCATTTCTCTTCCCCTCAGTCGAGCTTGAAGCCGACCGGACCGATGAGGCCTACTCCCCCGGCGGGAAGCGGGCCGCGAGCCGGCGCCGGCAGCGTTTGCTTATAGGTGTCGCTCGTTGCGTAACGCTGTACGTCATGCGGCAGAACGAACCCGTCGGTCGGCGCGGCGAGCGCCACCGTCGAGGGCCTGACGAGGTACGGCGTCACGATGATGACCAGTTCGGTCTCGTTGTGCTGGAACAGCTCCGAGCGGAACAGCTGACCGATGACCGGGATGTCGCCGAGCCAGGGAATCTTCGAGATATCCTGCTCGGTGGTATTCTGCAGCAGGCCGGCGAGCGCGAAGCTCTGCCCGCTTGCGAGGTCAACCGTGGTCTCGGCGCGGCGCACGGAGAGCGCCGGGATCTGCACGGTCGCGGTCGACGTGATCGGCACCGACACGGCGCCGGTGCTGGTCAACTGGCTCACCTCCGGCCGCACCTTGAGGCTCAGGTGATTGGCGTCGATGATCGTCGGCGTGAAATCCAGCGACACGCCGAATTGTTTGAACTCGACGGTGATCGTCGGCGTGCCCGTGGTCCCGGTCGAGGCGGCGACTGGCACCGGGAACTCGCCGCCGGCGAGGAAGCTGGCGGTCTGTCCCGAAGTCGCCGTCAGGTTCGGCTCGGCCAGCGTTGTGATCAGCCCTTCCTGCTGAAGCGCGTCGAGTTGCGCCTGAAGCGAGCCGTTGCCGGGAACACCGAACCCGTAGGTGAACAGGTTGGTGTTGGTGATGTTCTGGTTCGTCAGCGGGTTCTGTGTCCCGATGTTCAGGCTCGAATGGTCGAGGCGGCCGTTGCTCCACGTCCCCGACCAGTTGAAGCCGAGCGCCTTCAGCGCGGTGCGGTTGACCTCGGCGATCTTGACCCGCAGGTTCACCTGGTTCGGCGTGTCGACGGAAAGCTGATTGACGACCTGCGAGTCCTTGACGGCTCCCGAGATCGCGGCGGCGAGCTGGCGCGCCCTCTCGGCGCGTCCGGCGGTCGAGACGTCGCCGCTCAACACCAGCGACTTTTCGACCGAGCTGACCCCGATATTCTCGCCGGGCATCAGCGTGTGAAGCGAGTCGCGCACGCGTGCTAGGTCGTGATCGACCCGTACCGGCGCATGCAGCAGCACGTTATCGTCGGAATCGACGGCATAGACGACCGTCTCGCCGGGCATCTTCGCGCTCAGATAAATCAGCGACGGCGTCTTCACCTGCACGTCGGCGACGTCGGGATTGGCGATGAACACGGTCGCGGCCGGCTTGCTCAGGCGAATGAGCGTGCCTTTGCCCGTGTCCAACACGATCGGCGCGCCGCTCGCGGGAACCTGGCTGATGCTCGCCAGGGGCGTAGAGGCGGGCTTGGGCGACGTCTGTTCGGTCGCCGGCGTCGTCGCAGGCGGCGACGTATCGGCGGCCCTGGCCGCCAGGGCGCAACACACGCCCAGTAGTGCGGCCAACGCGGTCAATGATCTGGACATACTACCCCCCAGTTTTCGGTTGCGTCACAGTCGAGGTCGAGGCGCTCGCGTTCTGCCCGCCACGCAGGATCGTGACGATGTCCATGTCTGCGCTTCCCTTCTGCTTGAGGGGATTGTGCAGCAACGGACTGATGTCAGCGTCCACTGTGTAGGTTTCGGACAGGGGGGGAGTCGGCGCATCGGCGGGAAGATCGGCGATTTCCTGTTTCTGCTCGCCCGGACCCGGGACGAGACTGCGCAGGCTGAGCGACAATTTGCCCATCTCGCTCGCCAGAGCGATGATTTCACTATCTTTCGGCGTCACTTCGAGAGTTGCGGTCTTCAGGTTGGCATTGGCCTCGCCCGACTTCACGTCGAGCTTCTGGTCGATCCCGATCACGCGGATGTCGCGCAATACCGTCTCCGAGACCTTGTGGTCGGGAAGCGGACCGGGGTTCTGCTGGCCGGGGCGCGGCAATTCCTGGACGGCGTAGGTGACGATCAGGTCCACCTGGTCGCCCGGGAACACGAAACCGGAAATACCCGAGGTGGTCGACACCGGCACCGAGACGGCGCGCATGCCGGGCCGCAGCACGGCGGCGAGGAAGCCGCGATTGCCGGGCGCAATGATCTTGGTCTCGTTCAGCGGCTCGCCGGCTGCGATCGGCAGACGGGCAACCCAGCCGGCGTAGGCATCCGGCGTCTTGCTGCCGATCACGACGTAACTCTTGTCGATCCCGCCCTCGGGCCACGGCTCCCAGGCGAGGTCTTCCGGCTTGAGCAGCTGGCCGCGCTGGATCGGCGCGCGCGCGATCAACACCGATTTGGCCGCGGTGGGCACCGCTATGGGCGATGCCTCGGCGGGCGCAGAGCGCTGCGACGCCAGCCAGACGCGGGCCATCATCGTGGTGCCGCCGGCCAGGATCAGGGCGACGACGATCAGCAGGAGAGTACGGGCGCGCATGGCTCGATCACCGGAAGTAGGGAAGGAAGATGACAAGGACCGCGGCGCTGGCGATCGCGATCCCGTAAGGAACCGGGGTCGCCAACTGCGGACCCGAAGGGTCGGCGGCTGCAGCGGGTCCAAGCTTTATTCGCGCCAGCGTCGCGAGCTGCGCGCCGGTCGGAATGAGGAGGAACATCGCCAGAAGGCCGCCGAGCACGCCGGTCAGCATCAACAGCGACGGCGTCTGCGCGGGCCCGGCCCACAGCGTGGCGACGGTCAGCAGCTTCACGTCGCCGCCGCCAAGCAGCCCACGCGAGAAGCACACGGCGCCGACGACGAAGACGATCAGCGCGCAGCCAATCGCGCTGAGCACGCCGAACAAGCTCGGCGACGCCATTATGTAAAGGGGCCACAACCCGCACAGCGCCAGCGGCACGGCATTGGGGATCACCAGCCGCCGCAAATCCTCGAATGCGGCAACGCTCATCAGACCGACAAAAGCGATCAGAGCGGCGTATTGCAGATGAAGCGCCATACAGGTTCCGGGTGTTGGACGCCGGCATCTTCGCTAACAATGGTTAACGAAGACATAATTAACGCGGCTCTTCTTGCAGGTCTTTTTCGCCGCCCGCCGACATCGCCCGCGTAACGGTTTGTTAAAAGCGCCGCGCTACCGTCGACGTCTCATCGGCATGGCCGGTGTGTTGCGCATTCGTGTAGACGGTGCGCCTCCGGAGGTAGCTCGGTGCGGCTGTTCGGCGACGTCAAACGGTGGTGTATGGGGCTCGGCCAGCGCGGTGCCGCGTCGATCGAGTTCGCCATCATCGCCAGCAGCTTCATGCTGATGCTGCTCGCCGCCTTCGAGTTCGGCTACATGCTGTTCGTGCAGTCGGCTCTCGACAATGCCGCGCGCGATGCCGCCCGGTTGGTGCGTACCGGCCAGGCGCAGCAATCGGCGGACGCGCAAAGCACGTTCCAGACCCTGTTGTGCAACGATGTCAGTGCGATCATCGGCTGCGGGAACATCATCTACCAGGCGCTCGTCTTCAACGATTGGAGCTCGGCGCAGAGTTCGGTCAATGCCGGGCCGACCCGCAATGCCCAGGGTGTCTACCAAACCGCCGGGTTCAGCGCTGGCACGCAAGGCCAGATCATGGTGATCACCGTCACCTACAACTACCCATTCTTCACGCCATGGGTGGGCGGGCTGTTCGGCAACTCGAATTCGGCGTTCTTGATGTCGACGGTCGTCTTCCAGAACGAGCCTTATTGATGTCGCACGAACCTCTGTCCGTTTGCCCGCCGATAGCGCCGCCGACGCGCTGCGGCCTGGCGTCGCGCCTGCGTCGATTTCTGCGCGACGCCCGTGCAACCGCGGCGATCGAGTTCGCGTTCGCGTTGCCGATCCTGTGCACGATGGTCTTCAGCCTCTACGAGGTGACGCAGGGTGTCATCTGCTACATGAAGGTCGTCGATGTCGCCAACACCATTGCCGATTTGATCGGACAAGTGCCGACATCTCAAACCGGCGTCGGCAGCCAGGATTTCGATAATTACTACGTCGCCGGCCAGCTCGTGATGTACCCCAGCACCGGCTCCAATCTGGGCCTTGCGATCGCCAGCGTCTATTACGATGTCAACGGCCAGAACCCCACGGTCGCCTGGCAGGTGCAGCGCGGCGGCGCCTCGGCGATCAGCAACCCGACCACCTTTGTCAGCGGGCTGGGCACGCCGAACGGCAGCACCATCGTCGTGCAGACGACCTACACTTATCAGTCGCTGCTCAACTACTTCATCACGAGCCCGATCGTCATCACGTCCGAGGTTGCCGGCCAGCCGCGCAACTTCCTGCCGGGCGCCGGATACAGTCAGGGCATTCCCTGTCCGCCGACCAGTGGTTCGGAGAACTGCAGCTGACCTCGGCCTCGCCGCGCCCCGGTTTGCAAACATTAAGCAAATATGCTCGGGGTCGACTTAAGCTCTTTTTAAGTGGCTATACCCTTCAATACGCTACCCGCAGATAAAACTCGCCGGTGGCCTGTGAACACTCTCTTCAAGATCGGGTCGTCCCGTCCCGGAAAATTCGCCGGTCGCGTGAGGCGCCGGTTCGCTGGACTGGCTCGCGATACCCGCGCCACGACCGTCGTCCTGATGGCGATCAGCCTTCTCGCATTGAGCACGGCGACAGGGGTGGGCATCGACTTTGCCCGCAGCCTCAACTTCAAGACGGCGCTTCAGGGTGCAGCCGATTCCGCGGCGATCGCCGGCGCGAGCATCTATGTGAACAACGGCTATGCCACGGAGGCGACCACCGCCGCCCAGGACTACTTCAACAAGGCGGCGGCCTCACTGCCGACCAATAACGGCATCACCTCGAGCATCGTGCTGAGCCAGACGTCGCCGTGGACGGTCACGGTCACCGCCAGCGGCTCGATCAACTCGTCATTCAACGGCGTCCTCCAGAACACGATCCCGGTGTCGGTCACCGCGACGGCGCATGGCCCGACCAATCCCAATATCGATTTTTATCTGCTGCTCGACAGTTCCCCGTCGATGGCGATCGCGGCGACTCAATCGGGCATCAACACGATGGTGGCGAATACGTCGAGCCAGGGCGGCTGCGCGTTCGCCTGCCACGAGCAGTGTCCGTCGTGCGACAGTCTCGGCAATCCGGGCGGCGAGGACAACTATCAGCTGGCACGCAATCTCGGCGTGACGCTGCGCATGGACAATCTGGTGACCGCCACGCAGAACCTGATGTCGACCGCGCAAACCACCGAGAACACGAACAGCGCTTCCTATCGCGTGGCGATCAAGACGTTCGACTACAATATTCACAACATTCAAAACCTGACGTCGAGCTTGAGCACGGCGCAGACGTCGGCCGGCAGCATCCAGCTGCTGGAAGTGTATTCGAACAACTGCTTGACTTCGTCCTGTCCGTCGAACTCGGCGGGCGCCAGCGATACCGACACCGATCTGGGCTCGGCGATGACAAGCATCAATACGACGATGCCCAACCCCGGTTACGGCACCGTCGCGGTCGGCGACTCGCCGCAAGAGGTGCTGATGATGGTCACCGACGGCGTCGAAGATAAGGTCGTCACCAGCTGCAGCGCCGGCGCCAACTGCGTCTCGCTCGGCGGTGGCAAGTACCGGCAGCAGTATCTGCCTAGCACGACGATATGCAACACCATCAAGAACCGCGGGATCCGCATCGCGGTGCTGTACACGGTGTATTATCCTCTGCCGACCAATTCCTGGTACAACACGTACATCTCGCCGTTCCAGTCGAGCATCGGTTCGACGCTGCAGAGCTGTGCGTCGCCGGGGTTGTACTTCGCGGTCGACACCGGCGGTGACATATCGGCGGCGATGACCGCGCTGTTCACCAGCGCGGTGCAGTCGGCCTACATCTCGAACTAGGCGGCAGCCGGCTGCGGCGCGGCTGGGTCCCGCGCAGCCGCAAGGAAGAAAAAGAAAACGCGCCGGCAGTTGCCGGCGCGTTTTCTTATGCGCGCCATGGCGCGCATAAACGAAACGCCCGGCGGCACGCAGTGCCGCCGGGCGTTATCGAAAAAACCGACGCCTTCGGCTTAGAGCTTGCCGGCGACCGTGTTGAACGTGCTGCTCAGGTTCGTGCCGACGGTGCCCATCACGGTCACGGCGGCGACGGCGATCAACGCCGCGATCAGGCCGTATTCGATCGCGGTCGCTCCGTCCTCGTTCCTGAGAAGCCTGCTGAGAGTCGCGAACATGGAAATCCTCCTGGGGGCTGACAGGAGGAGGATGCGGGTAGAGAAATTGCCAAACGGTTAAATGACTTTCCCCCGGCGGAGACGCCTGCGCGATCTCCGCGGCTCCTGTCAGCCCCTGCGGAATCAGCTCTTTCCCGTCGCGATCACCTCCTCGTCGGTCGGGAACCGCCCGGTCTGCTTCTTGGAGAATTTCAACTGCCCGTCGACGGTGATCTCGAACACGCCGCCGACGCCGGGCACCAACTCGACTTCGGCACCGTAGGTCTCTTCCAACATTGCCCTCGCACGGAGGGCGCGCGGCTCATAGTTTCAAGGCTTGCACCAATCGATCCTGATTTTCACGGCGGAGCCTCCTTCCATCGCTGCGGATGCCCGGCGATCATAGCACCGCCGGCGGCCGGCATGGAGGGTTGCGTTCGCCCGGCATTGGCGCGACCGTGCGGCGCGCAAATTGCGCGTGCTGCCCGGCATGGTCGCGCGGTTTCGCTGGGCGCGTGTGGCGAGGAGGGGTTCGGCGATGGCCGAAGACGCGGGCGAGCGCTGGCAGGATCGGCTCTACGATCTGTTGCGCCGCCACAATGTGACGCAATTCGCCTATGTGCCCGATGCCGGGCACCGCATCTTGATCGACCGCTCCCTGGCCGACCCGGGCGTGCATTCGGTCGCACTGACGACCGAGGAGGAGGGGGTGGCGCTCCTTGCCGGAGCCGATCTCGGCGGCGCGCGCGGTGTGCTGCTGATGCAGTCGAGCGGTGCCGGCAACTGCGTCAACATGCTCTCGCTGGTGAAAGGCGGCCGCTTCCCGCTCTTGATGCTGGTCAGCATGCGCGGCGATTTCGGCGAGGGGAACCCGTGGCAATTCCCGATGGGCCAGGCGGTCGAACCGGTGCTGCAGGCGATGGGGGTCATCGTGTTGCGCGCCGAGACCGCGCCGGAGGTGATCCCGACGGTCGAGGCCGCGCTCACCATGGTATTCCAGAGCGGCAACGCGGTCGCCGTGCTGCTCACCCAAAAGCTGCTCGGCGCCAAAGCATTTTAGCGGAAGGAAAGATGGCGATGCGCTACCCGCAGGGGGTCGATGTCGCGGCGGCGATGGCCGCGGGTTTTGTGCTCGACCGCTGCACGGCGGTTCCGGCGCTGGTCGGCGACCCCGCGGATTTCCTGATCGTTACCGGGCTCGCCGGCACGGCGCGCGACATCGCCGCGCTGACCCGTGACAGCGCGCAGATCTACACGATGGCCGGGGCGATGGGCGGCGCGGTGATGATCGGACTCGGGCTCGCCTTGGCGCGCCCCGACAAGCGGGTGCTGGTCGCCACCGGCGACGGCGAGATTTTGATGAATATCGGCGCGCTGGCGACGGTGGCGATCCTCAATCCGGCGAATTTCTCGATCCTCGTCGTCGACAACGGCCATTACGGCGAGACCGGCTGGCAGAAGAGCCATACCAGCCTCGGCGTCGACCTCGAGAAGATCGCGACCGGCTCCGGCATGAAGCGCACCCGTACCGTCGCGACCGAGGGGGAGCTGGCCGACGGGGCGCGTCTGCTGCGCGAGGGCAACGGCACCGCCTTTGTCGTGCTGCGCGTCGCGCCCGCGGAGCCGCCGTCCTACAAGCGCAATTTCGACCCCGCCGCTTGCCGCAACCGATTTCGCGGGGCGCTCCTGGGCGCGGGCGCCTAGGCGATGCGCCGCCGAACCGTTCTGGGGCTGGCCTTGAGTGCGCTTGCGCTGGCTCTGCCGCGCGTCGCCGCCGCATCCGACATCACCGCGCCGATCGAGCAGCTCGACGCCGCGCTGCTGCAGGCGATGAAGGCCGGCAAGGCGGCGCAGTTCCAGCGGCGCTACGACATCCTCGCGCCCGCGGTGACCCGGGCCGTCGACACCGACGCGATCCTCCAGGTCGGCGTCGGTGCCGGCTGGACCGCTCTGGCGCCCGTCCAGCAGGCGGCGCTGAAGGCCGCCTTCCAACGATATTCGGTGGCCAGCTACGTCGCCAATTTCGACGAATTCTCGGGCGAGAAGTTCGAGCTTTATCCACCGGCGGCGGGCGCCAATCCGGTCGTCAAGGTGAAGATCGTCCCGGCCAAGCCCGGCGACGAGACCCATGTGCTCGGCTATTCGATGCACCAAACCCCGACCGGATGGAAGGCGTTCGACGTCACCGCCGACGGCTCCATCAGCCAGGTGGCGGCGCAGCAGGACCAGATCCGCTCGCTGATGCGCAGCGGCGGCGCCGCGGGACTCCTCGCCCGTCTCCAGCAGAAGAACGCGGAACTCTCCGGCGGCGCGCTTCGCTAGGTAAACGCCGCGCGCACGAAATCCGGATCGAAAATCCGGTCGGCCATCACCTGGCAGCGCTTGATGAGGCGGTGCTCGTCGGCGCGGTAATCGGCGTGCGCGTTGTGCAAGGTGCCGATGTCGTCCCACAGCAGCACGTCGCCCTCGCTCCAGCGGTGGACCCAGCGGTATTTCGCCTGCAGCTGGTGGTCGAAGAGGAATTCGAGCATTGCCTCGCTCTCCGCCTCGGGCAGCTCGTTGATGCGGATCGCATAACCGGGGTTGCAGTAGAGCACCTTGCGCCCGGTGATCGGGTGGGTCAGGAACACCGGGTGCGACACCGGCGGCTTCCTGGCGCGCTGCTCTGCGGTTAGCGGTTTGCGCCAGCTGCCCGGGCGCTTCAGCATCATGTCCCAGAACTTGTTGAAGTCGTGCAGCGCGGTCATCCCGTCGAGCCGGGTCTTCAGCGCGTCCGGCAGGTCGGCATAGGCCGCGTGCATGTTGGCGAACTCGGTGCCGCCCAAGGGCTTGCCGTCGCGATGCGGCACTTTCAGCGCGTAGAGCACGTTGGCGAAGGCGATCGTCTCGCTGTACGACATGTCGGTATGCCAGTCCTGGCCGGCATCGCGTGCGCCGAGCGGCCGGCCGCGCTCGTCCTTCATGTTCGAGAGGATCATCACCTCGGGGTGGCCCGGCTCCTGGAATGCGCCGGCGACGTTGATCTCGAGCGAGCCGAAGCGCGCCGAGAACGCCATCTGCCGGTCCGCGTCGAGCCGTTGCCGCGGAAAGCGCAGCACACCGTACCGGCCGAGCGCCTTGAGGATTTGCGCAAACGTCGCATGGTCGAGCTCGCGGTTGAGATCGAGCCCCTCGACCGTCGCGCCCAGCGTTTCGCCGGTCGGGATGATCTCCATCATCGTTTCTCGCCGGCGAACTCGCTCTGCAGCCCGGCTACGA
>Ga0335078_10019483_pt1 | contig 10086 bp, 5 predicted proteins | sample Lox_Sample_32_FD_206711 | JGI IMG/M metagenome (GOLD analysis project Ga0335078, IMG submission 206711) | Soil microbial communities from Loxahatchee National Wildlife Refuge, Florida, United States - Lox_Sample_3.2 | ecosystem: Environmental > Terrestrial > Soil > Wetlands | place: USA: Florida...
ACCACTCCGGGCGTGCAGCGCGCGAGTTGAACCCAAGGAGCTGGAGGTCCTCGTTATTGATCCTCTCCAGCCTCTCACGGATGGCCACGGGCAGGAGGCGCGTCGCGCCCCCTTCCTCCGTTATCTCGTGGAATATAGTCGGCTTCGTGAACTCGATCTGGTACTGCTGCTTCCCGCAGTGCGGGCAGAGCTTGACCTTCTTCGCCTTGGTGGCTATCTCCTTCGCCACCGTGTCCGCGAGGGCGGGAGTGAAGTCAGTCTTGTTGGAGACTTGCGCGTGGTAGGCATCCAGCTCCTGTTGTGGGAGTAGTATCCTGCCGCAGGACCTGCAGGTTGTCTGCACCAGCCTGTTTATCTCGTCAACGAACGCAATATGAAGGACGGGCTCAGCCAGCTCGATGTGGCCGAAGTGGCCTGGGCATCTTCCAGCGGTGCTTCCGCAGGTGCCACACTTCTGTCCCGGTTCGAGAGTACCCAACCTGCTGTCCATGAGGCCACCCTGGACAGGCATCCCGTCCTCGTCGTAGGTCTCGGGCTGCGTAATCTCTGCCACCGAGTACTTTCTGACTTCGCTTGGCGAGAATACGGCGAAGTTGATCCCGCCGATGGTCTTGAGGGCCTGTTCCATTGACAATTCTCTACACCTTGTCCTTCAGTTGAAGCCTCGGTGCTATGTTCAGGCTCATCATCTCCTGGAGCAGAAGCTTGAATGCGTAGGCGACTACAACCGTGGATATCTTCGCCTGGTCTCCGTCTATCTTGCACGTGTACTTCCTCTGTTTGGCGTCGTAGTAGGCGATAAGTCCGCACTTCTCGCAGACGTAGATCTCCGTCTTGTCCGCCTCGTCCAGGAGCCTGTCCTTCAGGACCATGGACGCGCCGTAGGCTATGAGGCAGTCCCTCTCCATCTCGCCGAACCTGAGGCCGCCGCCGCGGGCCCTGCCTTCTGTGGGCTGTTTGGTGAGCATCTGCACCTGGCCTCTGGCCCTGGCGTGTATCTTGTCGGCGACCATGTGGTGGAGCTTCTGGTAGTACACCACGCCGACGAAGACGTCCGTGGCGAACTTCTTCCCTGTCTTGCCGTCGTACATTATCTCCCTTCCAGTGGGTTCGAATCCCCTCGACCGCAGGACCTTCTCCATCTCCTCGATGCTCTCGCCGGCGAAGGCCGAGCCGTCAACAGGGGATCCCCGGAAGGAAGCTGCCTTTCCCGCGATTGATTCGATGAACTGCCCGACAGTCATCCTCGAGGGGAAGGCGTGCGGGTTGATTATCACGTCGGGGACAACCCCTTCGGCTGTGTAGGGCATGTCCTCCTGCGGGACCACGAGGCCAATGACACCCTTCTGGCCGTGCCTGGAAGCGAACTTGTCTCCTATTTCGGGGACCCGCATGTCCCTGACCCTTACCTTGAACATCCTCCCCCCTTCCACGTTCTCCGTCATGAATATCGAGTCCACCACGCCGGACTCCGATGGCCTCACGGCAACCGAGGTGTCCCTCCTGTAGGGCCCCTTGATCTCGAACTCCTTGTACTCCTCCATGAACCTCGGAGGACTCGTCCTCCCGATGACCACATCTCCGCCGGTGACCTGAGACTCGTGGGCGACGATACCATCGCCTTCGAGGAGCCTGTAGAACTTCTCGCCCCGGTAGCCTCTGATGTTCGAATCCGCGGCCGGGACCTCGAAGGTGTCCCTCATCCCGCCGAGGTACTGCTTGGCCTCACCCTCGTATAGTCTGTAGAAGAAAGACCTGGCCATCCCTCTCTCGACGCTCGACCTGTTCATGATGATGGCGTCCTCAATGTTGTATCCTTCGAAGGACAGGACTGCGACGACACAGTTTGTCCCCAGGGGACGTTCATCGATCTTGAGAAGGTCAAGGGTCCTCGTCCGCACGACGGGAGCCTGGGGGCTCACCAGCAGGTGTTGCCTCACGTGGGGCGAAATGGGGTAGGTGGGGGAACTGAAGCCGAGGCTCTGCTTCGCCATGGCCGATTCGTATGTGTTCCTGGGAGACTGGTTGTGCTCTGGGTATGGGATGATGGATGCCGCGATCCCGAACATGGAAGCAGGGAAGAGCTCCATGTGGGTGTTCTTGGTGGTCACGTCCTCCGGGCTCATTGACACGAGGCAGTTCTCCTCCTCGTTGGCGTCTATCAGCTCGATGATTCCCTGCTCGACGAGGTCTCGCCAGGAGTTCTGGCCGGCGTTGACCTTCTCTATGAGCTCGGGGTTAAGGAGTGGCCTTCCGCTCTCGATCACTACCAGGGGTCTGAGGACCCGGCCGGAGCTGAGGCTGATGTAGATCCTGGGGTAAGCCTTCGCATTAACAGGCGGGATATATAGCACGCTGGCGCTGGGGTTGATCTGTCCATCCCTCCTGAGCTTCCTGAAGGCCTTTGCCAGCCTGTCGCCGTCGTCAACGTAGCCGAGAAAACGGCCATCCATGAATATCCTGCACCCCTCGACCTGCAGCTTCTGATCTGAGTCCCTGATCTGCTTGGCGCCCAGCTCCCAGAGCTTCTCCTCCACCTCCTGAGAGGGGACGCTGACGGAGATAATGGCGGAAAGCGCCAGATTCTTGACGAGGCCGCAGTTCACACCTTCAGGGGTCTCTGAGGGGCATATCCTGCCGAAGTGAGTTGCGTGCAGGTCCCTTGCCTCGAAGTTGGGCTGGCTCCTGCTGAGCGGAGACTGGACGCGCCTCAGGTGGCTGAGTGTGCTGAGGTAGTTGGTCCTATCGAGGAGCTGAGTCACACCGACCTTGCCTCTCCCCCAATTGCCAGTGGCGATGGCGTTGTTCAGCTTGTCCGTGATTATGCCAGTTCTGATGGCTGCGCCGACGACGTTCCCGCCTCGCTTCTGGCCGGTCCGTTCGAGCTGATACTTCATGTCCCTTACGAGGTTGCGAAAAGCCGTCCTGAAGAGGTCTGCCAGCATCTGGCCGGCGAACTTTATGACCTTGTTTCCGTAGTGGTCCTTGTCGTCTGCCTCTATCCACCCTAGCCTGAGCTCTAGCAGCTTGCACGCCGCCTCTCCCAGGAACATTGATTTGTCGAAACGCCTGTCCTCAGTCTTGCCGAGGTGGGGCAGTAGGCCCCAGTCGAGCATGGACTGGGCGCGCTTGACCCTGAACTCCTCCAGCATGCCGTGGGCGACCCTGTTGCCGATAAACACGAGGGCGTCCTTCTCAGTCGGGGCCTCTGCGGCCTTGTCGAAAGAGACCTCCAGGAGGTCCTGGATCTCGGCCTTCGGAGACACCGCGTCCGCGATGTCCTTGTCCGACTTTATCCCAAGGGCTCGCATGACAATCACGTACGGCAGGTCCACGGGGCAGCTTGGTACCTTCACGTTGATGGCACCGTCCTGCTTCAGCGTGAGCTCCAGTTTCGAACGGTAGCCTACCACCGAGGAGTAGACTCTGGACTTGTATGTCACCGCCCCAGACACCTTCTCTGCATCGACCAGGATCTTGTTCGGGGAGAGGTCTTCGAGGCCTACGATGACTCTTTCTGCGCCGTGGATTATGAAGTAGCCTCCTGGGTCGTTGGGGTCTTCGCCAGATTCAATGAGCTGCTCCTTGGAGCGGTTGGAAAGCTGGCAGAGTTCAGATTTTACCATCACCGGGAGGTCCCCTACGTGCTGGCGAGTGGTGTCCCTGGGGAGCCCTTCCTCTTCGATGGTCATCTCGAGGAGAATGGGGGCCGAGTAGGTAAGGTTCCTCAGACGCGACTCCATGGGGAGGATGCTGCTCACTGAGCCGTCGATTTCGACGACCCTGGGCGAACCCAGGGTGAGCCTTCCGAACTTGATCTTGTATGGGGTGCTGACGGTTTCGATCTCCACTTCACCTATCTCGTCGACTATGTTCTGCAGGCCCCTGGTCACGAACTCGTTGTAGCTGTTCAGGTGCTGCCTTGCCACTCCTTCCCTCTGGAGAAGATCGCTGAGTATGACCCAGGAGTTTGAAGTGGCGAACTGCTTGCTCAATATTAGCCCTCCACCACGTACCTGTAGTAAACGCTGGTCCCTGCGGTCTCGCTCCTGCGCGTTATCCTCACGAAGTCACCAGGCTTGGCGCCTACCTCCTTTGCGATGGCATCCGTGGACTGGATGTAGGGGAACTGCGAAGGCATAGAATTGAACCTTGCCTTAACCTGGTCCGCTTCTTCTCTTGTTAGGAGTTCGTGCTTCGGGATGAGAAAATGAGTGCTCACTTTGAAGGTGGGAACTTCTTCCTCCACCTTCTTCCGCCTTACGACCTTCTTCGGAGAAGCTATGCCGGCGGACCTCCATTGATAATACTGACTACGTGGCGCGAACAATACACGGAACAGGGCCCCAACAGGCCCGATTTTCATCGCGTATTTAGATATTACTAGGATGAGAGGAAGTGGGAGTTTTTGGCCCAAATGGGCGGCCGAAGACCCTATCGGGGCTTGCTGACCAACCTAGACACTGACAGACTCGGCTTCGTATACCGGGGTCCCTTCCTCTGCGCGAAGGACCACCTTGGAGAACTCTTGGTAGAGACGCCTCGTGAGAGGGCCTGCGCCGCCTGACCCGACCTTTACTCCGCCCACCGAACCCACCGCAAGTATCTCCGACTTCGTCCCTACAGCGAAGACCTCATCGGCCGTGCTCAGCTCGAAGGGCGTGATGTCCCTCTCCTGGAGCTCGATGCCAAGGTCAGAGCAGAGCCGGATGACCCTGTCCCTTGTGATGCCGTGAAGTATTCCTGCCCCGAATGAAGGGGTCGCGATCCTGCGTTTCTTCACCACGAAGATGTTGCTCACAGTCGCCTCTGACACAAACCCTCTCTGGTCGAGCATGACTGCGTCGTCCACCCCTGCGGCGGTCGCTTCGATCTTGGTAAGGATGCTGTTCATGTAATTCAGGGACTTTATTTCGTGAGAGGTCCCGTCCACCCTGTCGCGCCTGTAGGAGGAAACGATGACCTTGATCACCCTCGGCTCCCTGGGCCCTAGGACTGTGGCCACTGGTTCGGCGATAATGAAGACAGTAGGGCTCTTGCACAGCGCCGGATCTACGCCCAGATCCCCTGCGCCCCTGGTGACGACAAGCCTGATGTAGGCATCTCTGAGCTCGTTCTTCCTAATCGTTTCCAGGACCGCCTCCGTCATCTCGTGCTTGGTCAGGGGGATCTTCAGCCGTATGCTCTTGGCGGAGTCGTAGAGCCTGTCGATGTGGTCGATCAGCCGGAACACGCTGCCCCCATATGCCCGTATGCCTTCGAATATCCCGTCGCCATAGAGGAGGCCATGGTCAAAGACAGAGACGACGGCCTTGGATCTCTCAAGGAACTTCCCGTCAAGGTATACGAGGGGCTCCTTACCCATTAGGGACTACCCGACCGCTGGCGGTTAAAATGATTGCGTCAGTGTCCAGAAGTGTCCAGCCGGCGGAAGACATATGGCAAGACCCCGCCTGCTTCAAGGTACTTCATTTCGACCTCGTTGTCCACCCGAGCTAGGACCCTGAACCGCCTTTCCCCTGATCTTCCCCTCGCCACCACCTCTACCCACTGCTTTGGTGCGGTCATCGCTGCAATGCCTGACACGTCGATGACCTCCTCTCCCGTAAGCCCGAGTTGCTTCACTCCTTCTCCAGGCGCGAACTGGAGGGGGAGCACACCCATGGCGACCAGGTTGCTCCTGTGTATCCTCTCGAAGTTCTCAGCGACTACAGCCCTTACCCCGAGAAGCTTGGGCGCCTTGGCGGCCCAGTCCCTGGAGCTCCCGGCCCCGTACTGCCTGCCCGCCAGTATGACGAGCGGAACATTCTCCCCGATGTACCTCATGGCCGCGTCGTAGATGCTCATGACGGCCCCCCCTGGGAGGTGCGACGTGAAGCCCCCTTCCTTTCCCTTCGCAAGTGCGTTCCTTAGCCTGATGTTGCTGAAGCCTCCGCGCACCATCACTTCGTGGTTTCCCCTCCTGCTACCGTATGTCGACATCTGTAGCAACGTGACCCCGTGCTCCTTCAGGTAGACTCCGGCGGGGCTGTCGACAATGATGGTACCGGCAGGCGAGATGTGGTCAGTGGTGACCTTGTCGTCCAGGACCGCGAGGACGCGAGCGCCCACTATGTCCTTCTTCGAGGACTCGGACATGGAGGCTTCGAACCAGGGCGGGTTCCTGATGTAGGTGGAAGAATCGTCCCAGTGGTAGACCTCGTCCTCGAAGGATGTCAGCTTCTCCCAGCGCTCGTCCCCCTTCATGGCGTCAGCGTACCTCCTGGCGTAGAGGGCGGAGGAGAGAGATGACTCTACGGTCTGCTTTACTTCGGTGAGCGTGGGCCAGAGGTCCTTGAGGTAGACGAGCCTTCCGTCACTACCCTTGCCCAGGGGCGTGGTGGCGAAGTCGAAGTCTATCCTGCCTGCCAGAGCGTAGGCCACTACGAGCATCGGCGACATGAGGAAAGACCCCTTGGCGAGCGGGTGGATTCTCCCGTCGAAGTTCCTGTTCCCGGAAAGGACCGCGACCGCGTAGATGTCCTTCTCTCTGATGGACTTCTCTATCTCTGGAGCCAATGGACCGCTGTTCCCGATGCAAGTGCCGCACCCGTATCCCGCCAGGGCGAAGCCGAGCCTGTCGAGGTAGGAGAGCAGCCCCGAGTTCTGAAGGTAGTCTGTGACGACGGTCGAACCTGGCGTGAGGCTGGGCTTGACCCATGGCTTGATGGCAAGCCCCGCTTCGACGGCTCGCTTCGCGATCAGGCCTGCACCGACCATCACTGTCGGGTTCGAGGTGTTGGTGCAGCTTGCGATGGCCGCGATGACGACGGATCCGTCGGCGAGCCCCGAGCGAATGGGGTCGACCTCCTCAAGCGACAACCGGCTGCCTCCCGCTGCTGACAGTCCGGAGCCCGGAGCAGTAGCCCTCCTTTGGTCCAACATCGACCTCGCGAAGACGGGGACCGAAGTGAGAGTGTGCCTCTCCTCTGGGTTCCTCGGGCCTGCGATTGAAGGCTCGATTCCGTCGAGCTCTATGTGGATGACCTCTGAGTAACTTGGTTCGACGTCTGAAATGAAGAACCCGAACCTCCTGGTGTAGTTGGAGACCATGTCGACGTGCGCCTTTGGCCTCGCGGTGCCTGCGAGATATGCCAGGGTGGCCTGATCCACCGGGAAGAAGCCGGCGGTCGCCCCGTACTCAGGGGACATGTTCCCGATGGTCGCCCTGTCGGGGACCGAAAGCTGGCCGTACCCCTCACCGAAGTACTCGACAAATGCGCCAACGAGGTTCCTCTCCCTCAGTCTCTCCGTAACCGTAAGGACCAGGTCCGTAGGTGTGACGCCCTCCCTGAGTGTCCCCGTGAGCTTCACGCCGAAGACCTTCGGTATCGGCATGTGGTATGGTTCCCCAAGCATCACCGCCTCCGCCTCGATGCCTCCAACGCCCCAGCCTAGCACTCCCAAGCCGTTGACCATGGTGGTGTGGGAGTCCGTCCCCACCAGCGTGTCCGGGAAGGCCTCGCCGTCCCTTGAGGCGACAACCTGCGACAGATACTCGAGATTGAACTGGTGACATATCCCCTTGCCAGGCGGGAAGACGCGCATGCCTTTGAACGCGGTCTGGGCCCACTTGAGGAGAGAATACCTTTCGGAGTTCCGTTCATACTCCTTTTCGAGGTTGATGGCGAACGCCATGTCGTTTCCCCAGGCATCGACCTGAATCGAATGGTCAATCACAAGGTCCACGGGGACCTTCGAGTTGATTGCGCCAGTGCTCAGCCCCTTCTTTCTCGCCGCGTCCCTCATCGCCGCGAGGTCCACAATCAGTGGGACACCAGTGTAGTCCTGCAGGAGAACCCTGTAGGGCATGAAAGGAGTCTCGGTGTCTATCGTCTTGGGCCACTGCGCCAGGGCATGGGCTGCCTCCACCGCCCCGGGCACGCGCCCTGAGTGGCGAGCCGCGTTCTCGAGCAACACACGGATCGAGTAGGGGAGCCTCTGGACTTCGTATCCCATTTCCTTCAGCCTCAGGATGTTCCAGGCCGAAGCCCTGCCAGAAGGGGTTTCGATACTCTCCTCTATGAACTCGAGCTTTTCGAGAGCCATGATTGAGGAATTGCAAGGCAATGAAGCCGATATTTGAAGATAGATTTCTAGTCGGGTTCGCGCTCGATTCCTTCGGCCATGGCTAGTTCTTCCTCCCTCCTGGTTCCGCGCAATAGCGAAGGCACGATGGCAGCGGTGTTGATGACCGCGAGGACGATGAAGACGTTGTCCAGGGCGCCTGCAAACTCGGACGCGTCTGCCGTTATGGTGTTGATGGCTCCCTCTGAGGAGATGACACGAGTAATCAGGCCGTAGGGGAGGTAGAAGGTGAGAACAAGGATGACTATGTTGAAGCTGAGGACGAACCCTATGTTGAAGAATGTCGCCCTGAACCCGGAGGCAACCCCCCTCCGATGAGCCGGCACGGAGCCCATGGCAGAGCTCATGTTCGGAGAATTGAAGAGCCCCATGCCAGCTCCCCCTACTAGCAGGAATGCCAATAGCGTCGTGTACGACGTCGCCGGGGAGAGGGTCGACATTGCGAGGAGCGAGGCACTGAAAACGACAAGCCCAGCCGTGGCGAAGGGGCGAGTGCCGTGCCTGTCGGAGAGCTTCCCGCTGAGTGGCGCGACGAAGAGCATAGCCAGATCGAAGGGGATGATGGAGATGCCCGCCTGCAGCGGTGCGAAGCCCTTCACGAGCTGAAGGTACAGGCTGATCAGAAGCAGGAATGCCCCCCAGGACATGGAGTTGATCATTTGTGCGCTCACCGCTCCAGTGAACTCTCTGATCCGGAGCAGGCTGAGGTCAAGCAGCGGGGCAACGCGCCTCCTCTCGACCCAGACGAAGAGCACCAGTGTCGCTGCCGAGATGGCGCCAAGCCCCACCGTCAACTCTGACTCCCCGATCCCGTAGGCCGCGGTCGTAAGGCAAAGCAGCAGCGTGGAGATGAAGCAGGTGAAGGAAAAGAAACCTTCCCAGTCCATAGGAGACCTGCCTTCGGGTTGGTTCTGCTCGTGCAGTCTCACGTGGGCCCAGAGTGTCCCGAAAATGCCGACTGGTATGTTCACGTAGAAGAGGAACCTCCAGTCGAGGAAGGCCAGGATAAGCCCGCTGAGAGTCAGCCCGAACATCGAACCCGCCCTGAACGCGACGGAGTTGATACCAAGGGCGGTCCCGAGTTCTCCCCTAGGGAACGCATCAGTGATGATTGCGGCACTGTTGGAGAAGAGCGCCGCGGACCCCAGCCCCTGAAAGATCCTAGATGCAATGAAGAACGTGGGCGAGGGCGAAAGGGAGGTCAGCAGGGAGCCCACAGTGAATACCGAGAACCCGATGCTGTACACCCTCACGCGGCCGTACATGTCGCTGACCCGGCCGAGGAAAAGCAGGGCCACGGTGCTCCCTATGGTGTAGGCCTGAGTGAACCAGATGGCCTGCTCGGCATCCGCATTCAGGGCGGCTGCAACGGTTGGGAGGCCGATTACAACTATTCTGCTATCTATGCCTGACATCAGCACGCCTACGGTCGTTACAGTGAGGACAGTCCACTTGTACTGCAAATCGCTGGGCTCCGAATTACGGTCTCTGTCGGGCATCCGGGTCGAAGCGGTGTTAAGGATTGCTCGTTCGGGAAAATTCAATTACCGAGGGCGGGGTCGGCCTGTGAAAATGGAAGAAGGGAAGCAGAACCGCCTTGCAAAGGAGAGAAGCCCATACCTGCTCGAACATGCCATGAACCCCGTGGACTGGTGGTCGTGGGGCAAGGAGGCTCTCGCGAAGGCGCGCAACGACAACAAACCGATCTTCCTCAGCGTAGGCTACTCAACGTGCCACTGGTGTCACGTAATGCGACGGGAATCCTTCGAAGACCCGAAGATCGCCGCTTTCATCAACAAAAACTTCATCCCGATCAAGGTGGACAGAGAAGAGAGACCGGAGGTGGACTCCTACTACATGGGTGCGGTTCAGGCCATGACGGGAGGAGGCGGGTGGCCCCTGAGCGTGTTCCTCACGCCGGACCTGAAGCCGTTCTACGGCGGCACCTACTTCCCTCCC
>Ga0335078_10019484_pt1 | contig 10086 bp, 10 predicted proteins | sample Lox_Sample_32_FD_206711 | JGI IMG/M metagenome (GOLD analysis project Ga0335078, IMG submission 206711) | Soil microbial communities from Loxahatchee National Wildlife Refuge, Florida, United States - Lox_Sample_3.2 | ecosystem: Environmental > Terrestrial > Soil > Wetlands | place: USA...
GTGGCAGTCTTTTTCGGCGATTGACCGTTCAGCAATCGGCAGTTACGATTTTTGGTAGAATTCACCGGAATTCAACATCAGGGAAAGGTCCCGCATCTCATAGAGAAACATGCGATTTGAGAGCCTCTATGTCCGGACAGCTGTCCTCGGTTCCCTGATGGCGGCAGCATGCGGATGCCAGAGTGCGCAGAAGCCGGCGGCACTATTGCCACCTGCCTCGCCGCCGGCGCTGAAGCCATCCACGCCGGCTAGGGTCGCGACGGCTCAAACAAAGCAAAGCCCATCTGTCGAACAGGAAAAACCAGGACCGCCGCAGGAGGACTTGTCGGCTCAAAGGCCTGCTCCGGCCGAACCGACTGCCACTTCTGCTTCAGCGCCATCCGACCCGGTCGGCGAGCTGATAGCGCGGACAGAGAAGCTTTATCAGTCCGGCTTGGACAACTATCACTCGGGCAAGCAGGATGAGGCCAAACAGGATTTTGACAACGCCCTGAACGAACTGTTGGGCAGCAATTTCGACGTTCGCTCCGACGAGCGGCTCGGGAAAGAGTTCGAGAGAATCGTCCAAGGCGTGAACGATTTGTACCCGGGCGGGACTTCCGCTGAGGCTGATGCGTCGCAGGAACCGCAGCAAAAGGCTGAACCGGCTCCGATCGATGTCACCAACGGCATTACTCCTTCGGCTGATGCGCGGACGAAGGCGAAAGCCGAGGCCGACATCAAAAATACCCGTTCTGACCTGCCTCTGATGATGACGGACCAGGTCGCGGGCTACATCGCGTATTTCTCCAATCGTGGACGCGGCATCTTCGAGCGCGCGCTGGCGCGTTCCGGCCGGTACCACGACATGATGATCCCGATCCTGAAGGAAGAGGGCGTTCCACAAGATCTGATCTACCTGGCACAAGCGGAGTCCGGGTTCCATCCGCTTGCCGTTTCCAGAGTTGGGGCGCGCGGCATTTGGCAGTTCATGGGGAGCCGTGCCCGCGGATATGGCCTGAGCCACAACATGTACGTGGATGACCGGCAGGATCCGGAAAAGTCCACGCGTGCCGCAGCTCGCCACCTTAAGGACCTTTACAACCAGTTTGGTGACTGGTATCTCGCAATGGCAGCGTATAACTCGGGCCCCGGTACGGTCCAAGCCGCGGTGAAGCGAACCGGCTACGCCGACTTTTGGGAACTCTACAACCGCAATGTCCTGCCCAAGGAAACCAAGAATTACGTGCCGATTATCCTGGCAGTGACGATCATGGCTAAGAATCCGTCGCAGTACGGGCTCGATGACGTCGTGATGGAGCGTCCCGCTGACTACGATACCGTGACCATTAATTATCCGGTGGATCTGCGGCTAGTAGCGGACTGCGTCGGTTCATCGAGTGTGGAATTACAGGACCTGAATCCGAGCCTCTTACGCTTGAGCACGCCGCGTACGGGATCGTTCCAACTTCACATTCCCGCTGGGACAAAAGACCAGTTCGAGACGGCGATCGCGGCCATTCCGCCCGCGGACCGTCTGTGGTGGCGTTATCACGAAGTGCAACCTGGTGACTCGGTAGCCTCTCTCGCGCACACTTATCACACCACCGCTAAGCAGATCGAAGAAGCGAACCATCTCGACGGTCCCGAATTGCAAGCCGAGGCGAAGCTGGTGATTCCGGTGGCGCCGGGAAAAAAGAACAGTGACACCGCCACCTACGCAAGGCGGATTACTCGCTACAAGGTCCGGTCTGGAGACACAGTGGAGTCCGTGGCCGACAACTTCGGGATCTCCGCGCAGCAGCTTCGTCGCTGGAATGGATTGCGCGGCAGCAGTCTGCATGGGCGCCGGGTGCTTGCACTGCATCTCCCGATTTCTCCGGGGAGTCGCGACACGGAAATGGCGACATCCCGCTCACGGAGCAAGCGTTCCAAGACGGAAACCGCGGACGTAAAACCACCAGCAACCAAGTCTTCTGAGATCGAACGGCTGAACACCGAGAAGACGGAAGCTGCGGTTGTGCACCACAAAGTAAAGTCGGGCGAGACGTTCTACTCCATCGCTACGGCCTATCGCACAACAGTAGCTGCATTGAAACGGGACAACCGGCACATTGCGGTGTTGCGGCCGGGAATGATCCTGACCATCCAGATGGCCCGGTAATCTTCCGAAAATCCCGATCAAGCGGATTGCACAGCGCTTTTGTGCGAAGTTCAGCGAAAGCTGAGGATTGACTCTGGCTTTATGCTTGGAATTCAGACGCTTCGGGGAAGCGCAGATTGCACTTCGCCAACGTCAGCGTAAGAAGCTCTTCCACCTTGGTTTCATCGCAGTTGCGGGCCATCGCTAGTTCGCTCACCAGAAGGTAGCGAGCGCGCTCGAGCATCTTTTTTTCGCGGAAGGAAAGCGGCTTGGCCTGGTGCAGGGCGATCAGGCTTTTGAGAACCCCAGCGACTTCGAGGAGAGATCCCGTTCTCATGCGGTCGGAATTCTCTTTGAATCGGTCTTTCCAGTCCCCGTTCGCCCCATTGTCGGTAATGGAGAGCAGATCCAATACCTTCTGGACCTCTCCATTCTTCACGACCCGGCGCAGCCCGACGTTGCCCGCGTTCTGGCACGGCACCATCACCTTCAGACTGCTTGCTTTGATGTGCAAAAGGTAGAACCTCTCGACCGTCGAGCCGATGGACCGGCTGCTGATCTGTTCGATGACACCGACACCGTGGTTGGGATAAACGACTTTGTCACCGACGTGGAAATTCATTTCCGCACTGCTCATATATAGGCACCCTGAAGGTAGGCGAAGGGTTCGTGGGGAAGAGACGCTGACTACTAAACAAATGGTACTCCTCGCCTAGGTACCAAGGCAAGGAGACGAAAGAATGTAGTCTGTAAATGATTGAAAATGGAAGCCTAATGCTCTCGCAGCTTGCGGTCTCGTTATCTGGAGCGGCTTTCCATCCAGCCTTGGAGGATCAGAATCGCTGCCATTCGGTCGACAGCCTGTCCACGCTTCTCAATCGACATATCCGTTTCGCGCAAAAGGCGGTTCGCCTCCGCCGACGTTAGCCGTTCGTCCCAGAGGTGGACGGGGAGTTTGAACTGCTTACGAAGATCTTCCGCGAACAGCTGGATCTTCTCTGCTTGAATGCCTTCCTGCCCCGACATCCGGAGCGGAAGGCCAACCACGATCTCCTTGACGTCATATTCGCGAATAAGTTTGTAGAAGTGATGCAGGTCGTGTTTCTTGTTCTTGCGATGCAGGGTTTCCAAACCCTGTGCCGTGATGCCTAGAGGGTCCGAGATCGCGATGCCAATGCGGCGCGCGCCCACATCCAGACCGAGTACACGATGGGGAGATTCCACGGGATGAATTATAGGTGCACCGTCGAGGAGCCCTGACCCTTTAGTGCCCTCTCATTGCCTTTCGATATGCCAAGACGTTCTTGTTGTGCTCCTCAATGGTCCTGGCAAAGCGGTGATGGCCCTGTGCGTCCGCCACAAAGTAGTAGTAATCCGTTTGTGCCGGATGCATGGCCGCTTCCAGTGCGCTTCGCCCGGGGTTTGCAATGGGCCCGGGTGGCAGCCCGGAATGGCGGTACGTGTTGTACGCCGACGCGAAGCTCATGTCTGCATGATGCAGAGCGCCCTGATAGCTTCCAGCCAATAGTTCCGCATAGATGATGCTAGGGTCAGCATCGAGCGCGATGCGCTTTTCCAGGCGGTTGTAGTAAACACTGGCAACTTCGGGACGCTCTTCGGGAACGGCAGTCTCCTTTTCAACAATCGAAGCCATGATCACCGTTCGCTCGATGTCTATAGCTCGAGGGCCGTTCGAAGGGGGCGGCGCGTCGCCGGTTGCCGGCGTTTCCATCTTTCCTTCGGGCGACGTGACGACCGGGATTAGTCCAATTTGCTGGCCGACATGCCGGAACTGTTTGACCATGGCGCCCACAATTTCTTCCATCGACATCATGCGAGAAAACTGATACGTCTCGGGGAACAGATATCCTTCAAGGGAAGTTGCGTTCGGAGAGATATCTGCCACTAGGGCGGTATCCGACTTCGCGACTTTCAAAAACTCATCTGCCGTCCCAAGCCCAGCTTCTTCTACAGCTCGTGCGATATCGAACATCGTGAAGCCTTCAGGCACCACGACGGTATGGAAGTAGACGTCGCCGCGGCGAAGCCGTTTCTGGATGTCGATGATGTTGGCCGGCTCGTCGAACAAATACTCGCCTGCTTTCAGGGAGCGTCCACGGTGGTAGTAGTGCCAGAGAATAAATGCTTCTTTGCTTCGGATCAGTCCTGCATTCTGCAATTCGGTAGCGATGCGCTTTGTGGAGTATCCCGGCCGAAGCATGACGAACGTTTGTCCCGATGGAGCGACCGGGATCGTGAGGGCCCAGGCCAGCCACCCTCCAGCGGCAATAATGGCAATTAGAATCAGCCAGATGAGCTTACGCACGGTAGCGCCAGTGTAGTCGAAATCACCAAATCACAACGCTGACGATGGTATTGCCGACCTTGGTAAGGTGGCATCAACGCCGGGACGCAAAACTGGGGACGAGCTTGAACCGGGGGAATTCAAGGTATACTCCTATTAAACCTACGGTTTTGAACCCTTTTCGACGCGGTATACTCAAATGTTTTGAGAGGCATCTTTATACCTGATGAGAAGTAGCTCGCGCTTCTGGACAGCAGTCTTATTCCTTGGACTCCTTCCCACTACTGGGTGTCTATTCCGCACGCGTCCGGTCGAAGATCAGATCTCCAAAGCTCCGCTTAAGGACGCAACCCAGCAGGGACTCATTGATGCCATCAACGATCAGGCAGAAGCGATCAAATCGCTAAAGGCAACGGTCGACATTGACAGCTCGGCCGGGGGCGCAAAGAAGGGGCAAGTCACCCAGTACAAAGAAATTCGCGGTTACGTGCTGGCGCGCCAACCAGAGTGGCTGCACATGATCGGGCTGATGCCCTTCGTGCGAACCACAGCCTTCGATATGGTCAGCGATGGGAACGATTTCAAGCTGTGGATCCCTCCCAGGAACAAGTTTGTGATTGGCAAGAACAAGGTCACATCGGGTGAGGCCGATCAGCCGATGGAAAAAATCCGTCCGCAGAATATTTCGGACGCACTGCTGATCCGCCGCATCGAGCCGTTTCCGGCGGAGATTGCAGTTCGAGAAAACGGCCAAGAGATCCTTCACGATTCAAAAGGCCGTCGCGTTCTGCAGGACGATTACGAACTCACTGTTCTTCGTCGGACTGACAATGGAGATGGATATCGCCTGGAGCGAAAAATCATCATCTCGCGCATGGACCTGAAACCTCATCGTGCCTTTATCTACGATGAAAGCGGCAAGGTGATGACCGACGCGCGGTACGCCGAATACAAGGACTACAACGGGTTCAGCTTTCCGACGCGCATCGAGATCTCTCTTCCGCAAGAGGAGTACGACATCACATTGAATATGCTCAAGGTGGAGATCAATACACCGCTGAAGGATGAGCAGTTCGTTCTGTCTGAGCCTCCTGGCGCGAATGTTGTACATCTGGACCGTCCTCAGTCCAGTCTCGTGATGCCTCTGGGCGATGTGCGATAAGCCCGGGTACCAGTCTTCGGCACGATCTTCCGAGCAAGTTGCGGCCATCCCCATCTACAATGGCTGAAAGCTGGCTACTGACAGCTCGTTTCCTATGATGATGAACAAAATGGTGGTCTCCAATCTCGTGCATCGGCCGATCCGGTCGATGATCAGCATTATTGCCATCGCTCTCGAGGTCACCCTGATCCTGTTGATCGTCGGCCTCTGCTACGGAATCATGAACGATTCCAAGAATCGCACCGCCGGCATTGGCGCCGATGTCATCGTGCAGCCGCCCGGTTCATCGTTCCTCGCCGGAATCAGCGGTGCTCCTGTTTCGGTCAAAATTGCCGACGTGTTGCGAAAGATACCGCATGTGCAAGTGGTCAGCCCCGTAATCTGGCAAATTTCCGCAGGAGGAGCGCTGGAAGTCATTGACGGGATCGATATCGACAGCTTTCAGGCCCTAGGCGGACCTTTTCAATTTGTTGCAGGCGGTCCTTTTCAAGGCCCCGACGATGCTCTGGTGGACGATTACATCGCCAGGCAGAAGCACGTAAAAGTCGGTGAGACGATGGAAATCCTCAATCATCCATTCCGGATCTCTGGAATCGTCGAGAATGGCAGGGGCGCAAGGAAGTTTGTGCCGATGCAGACCCTGCAAGATCTCATCGGCGCTAGCGGCAAAGCCACCGTCTTCTACGTGAAGCTTGACAGCCCAGCCTATGCGGACCAAGTGGTCACGGCAGTCAAGAAGCAGCAGGGCATGGAGCGGTATTCTGTGCTCTCCACCCCCGACTATCTGAGCATGATGACACCGAGCAACCTTCCGGGCTTCCGGCCCTTCATTGGCGTGGTGATCGGCGTGAGCGTAATTATCGGGTTTCTGGTGATCTTCCAGGCCATCTACACTGCCGTCATAGAACGCACTCGCGAGATTGGCATTCTGAAATCGCTGGGTGCGTCCAAGCTTTATATCGTGAATGCGATTCTGCGAGAGACGTTGCTGTTGGCGATTGCAGGCATCCTTCTCGGAGTGGGAGTCAGCTTGGCCGCGCGTGTGGGCATCCAACATCACTGGCCGCTTGTACACATCGACAAGAGCAGCGGCTGGATGCTCGCCTCAGCGGCCATTGCGGTCGTGGGCGCCACGGCGGGAGCTATTTATCCGGCATACAAGGCAGCTCAAAAAGATCCCATCGACGCTCTAGCCTACGAATAGGCGGTCCTGTCTTTTTGGTTTGTCATCCTGAGGATCGCTCAGTTCGCGCGGATCAGGATCGCTGCACTCTTTCCTTCCGCTGTCACTCGTGTTCGCTTTTCGGAAAATTGCAAAAACTCAATACTTTTTGGCGCTGATTTGGAAGTATGATGTGCGCCGTCTGGAGAAGAAAGATATGGGGGCGAATCTTCCTTCCATCGGCCGTCCGAAGCGTCTCCTCGCTATCGATGGCGGCGGATTAGCGGGGCTGATTCCAGCCGAGTGTCTGATCGAAATTGAACGGCAACTGGATCTGCTTACCGGAGCCCCAGCGCCACTATGTGACCGCTTCGATCTGATTGCTGGAACGAGCACCGGAGCGATTCTCGCGGCCGGGCTTGCCCTTGGGCTGAAAGCCGCCACTCTCCGCGATTTCTACGTGCAGTTTGGTCGCGAGATTTTTTCGAAGTCCTGGTGGCCGGTACGCTTCTGGCACAGCTATCCTTCCGGTCCGCTGGAGAAGCATTTGAAGGCGGTCCTGAAAGAAGACACGACTCTCGGAAGTGACCGCCTGCGCACGCAGATTCTCATCGTCACCAAGAATGCGACGCAGGGGAATGACTGGTTCTTCAGCAACAATCCGAAAAATAAGTTTTTCAGCAAAGATTCCGCGATTCCCCTGTGGCAGGTTGTACGGGCGAGTTCGGCGGCGCCGACATATTTCCCGCCTTATACGATCGCTGTTCCAGATGACACAGGCGCAACTCAGAGCTACGAGTTTGTCGATGGAGGCGTGAGCAGCTACAACAACCCAGCGTTGCAGGTGTTTCTCGAGGCGACTATCCCGCAGTACGGATATGGCTGGCCGATGGGCGTCAACAATCTCTTGTTGATTTCATTGGGCACAGGCTTCAATTCGATCACGATCGACTCGGGTAGCGCCGCCTCTTACAACATGATCGATTGGGCTCGATATGTCGTGAAAGAAATGATGAACGAAGCCAATTTACAGCAGAACCTGCTGCTGCAGATCATCGGCCATCGACCGGCTATGGCGGTGTCAGCGACGACAGAATTGGTATCTTCGGGAGCTGCAAAAGGAGTTCCCGATGAGAGCGCGATCGCGCAAGTCAAGGCCGGCCTGGCAGCGCAAAAAGTTCTGACCTATCAACGGATCACCGTTGGGCTTACGCGCGAGAGGCTGGATCAACTTGGATTGCCCGACGTTGACCCGGTGAAAGTGCGCGAGATGGACGCCGCCGATCAGATTCCCAATATGCAGCGCATTGGAGCCGCTGTCGCCAAAGAGCAGGTGAGAATGTCGGCAGTAAAAGAATTTTTCTGATGCAGCCCGCCGCTACCGCTTTTTCTTGGTAGGTTTCGCTTTCAAAGTCTTCGCGTACTCGTAACTTAGTTCAAGATATTTCTTCAATTCTTTCGTCTTCGGCAGCATCTTGTCGGGAATGGCGACGTACTCCTTCATCACTGTCCCGTAAGCTTCGAAGAGGGACGTCTTGTACTTCTTCAGAAACTTCTCACGCTCATCTTCGGGGAGGCGGATGGCCAGCCTTGACTGATGCAGTAATGTGAACATGTTCCCATTAAGAGACGTGTAGGGATTGGCGTCGCCCTTCCGTTCGATCTCCGGATGCGTCGCGATGAGCCGATCGTAAAGTGCAACAGGATCGTCTTCGGCAGCTTTTTGGGGCGGCATGTTGGCTACTCCTAGGGAGAAATCAGCGAGGCGAAGGCCCCGCCGATTGTCGCACACACCACCGAATCAGCGGCCCAAGTACATCACGTGTACGTATGTTCCAAGGCGGACGTTGTAAGCGAGATACCATCCGTCATGGTCGGGATCTTCATAAATGACAATATCGTCGCCTGCCCAGTTCCAGTCGTTACAAAATCCAACATCAAATGATGCGACGCTGAAATAGAACCCTCCAAACCAGAAGCGTCCGGGACCTCCGCCAACAAGATGCCACACATGCCCGCGACCAAAGCCTCCAGTGAAGCGGCCATGTTCCCAGGGATGATCGAGGTGAAAGCGCGCATCGTCGCGGCCGTATTCGTGCCCAACCCATTGCCCGTTGTGATGAACGTGCGGTGCTTCCGGATGACCTTCCCGGTCATGGAAGTTCGCCTGGGGAGCCTGATGTTCATTGTGAGCCGCGGGCGGCCCGTTGCGGGGGACAAATCCGTGGCCTACATCGCGTGCGCCTGCGTGTTCGTGCTGGGCGAATGCCGGTAGCGAGAGCACCGCCGAGACGGCTAGAACTGTGATGAATCTCCGCATCTGTACCTCCGAGGCCTAACTTACCACCGGAGAATTGTGGGCGATACAACCTTGACAATTCTTTGCAATTCCCACGCGTTTGTGGTGACAACACGATGACTCTTGCGTCATTCTTATCATCCGATTTTTTGGAAAGGAGTCCCCATGAACCATGGCCCCAGAGTATTCGCCGCAGTCCTGCTGTTTTTGACTTGCAGCTTCTTGAATGCCGCCTCTACAGGCGGAGAAGAAACGGTCGATTTAAGCGAGCATTCATTTCAGTCGGATTTGGGAGACATTACAGCTGTGCGGCTCCATTTAAAAGATGGCGATTTCCGCATTGTAGGTGTGGACTCCGATGACATCACGATCCGATCGGACGGAAAGAATGCGAACACGGGACACATGAAAGTTCATCTGAAGCGCTCCGGAGGCGTGCTTGATCTCAGGTTCTCGGATGTGCCCAAGAACGAGTGCCAGGTCACGATTGCCATCCCTAAAGACGAAACCCTTTTCGCGCGGATGCGGGGTGGCGATCTGGCGGTGGATGGGGTCACCGGGAGCAAGGATCTCGAACTTGTCGGGGGAGACATGTCGATTCAGGTTCCAGATCCATCCGAATATGGCCCGGTTGATCTCTCGGTGCGGTTCGGTGACGTCAGTGGAAGCCAGTTTGGGAATCCAAAGGGCTGGATGGGTAACTCAGTCCACCGGGATGGCGCAGGAAAATATAGGTTGCACGCTCATGTTTTTGCCGGAGACCTCACCCTGAAGCCTTAGAAGACGAAATCGCAGTGCCGATAAGATAGGTTTCCATCGCTGGACGAAGGTGGTTATTCCCGCCTATTACTACGAGTGCGTTGACAATGGCTCGCACGGTCCGGTAAATTAAAGGCTTTGGTAGTAGTGTGGTTGCCCGCCTGATGGTCCTGGCGTCCTCGTCGGGAGAATCAACGAGCGGTTTCTTTCGCAGCCTTTTTCAAATCTGGGAGAGTTTCGATGTCAACGTATTTCCCCAAGCAGGGGGAAATTGTGC
>Ga0335078_10019485_pt1 | contig 10085 bp, 7 predicted proteins | sample Lox_Sample_32_FD_206711 | JGI IMG/M metagenome (GOLD analysis project Ga0335078, IMG submission 206711) | Soil microbial communities from Loxahatchee National Wildlife Refuge, Florida, United States - Lox_Sample_3.2 | ecosystem: Environmental > Terrestrial > Soil > Wetlands | place: USA: Florida...
AATTACGACATCGATCTGTTCCGCACTTTGATCGACCGGGTGGCCGAGCTGACCAAAGTCGCTGCGCATGGGCCGCACAAGGCCTCGCACCGGGTGATCGCCGACCATTTGCGCGCCGCGTCGTTCCTCATCGCCGACGGCGTGCTGCCGTCGAACGAAGGCCGCGGCTACGTGCTCCGCCGCATCATGCGCCGCGCCATGCGTCACGCCGAACTGCTCGGCGCCAAGGAACCGCTGATGTGGAAGCTGGTGCCGACGCTGACCCGCGAGATGGGCCAGGCTTTTCCCGAACTCACCCGCGCCGAAGCGCTGATCACCGAGACGCTGAAGCTGGAGGAGAGGCGCTTCCGCGCCATGCTGACGCGCGGCCTCACGCTGCTGGAGGAAAAAAGCGCCGGCCTCGGCAAAGGCGACATGTTCGACGGCGACACCGCTTTTACGCTCTACGACACCTACGGTTTTCCGCTTGATCTGACGCAGGACGCGTTGCGCGCGCGCGGCATCGGCGTCGACATCGCCTCGTTCAACGACGCCATGGAGCGCCAGCGCGAGAAGGCGCGCGCCTCCTGGACTGGCTCCGGCGAAGCGGCGCAAGAAACGGTCTGGTTCGGCCTGCGCGAGAAAGTCGGCGCTACGGAATTCCTCGGCTATGAGACCGAAACCGCCGAGGGCGTCGTCGCCGCGCTGGTCAAGGACGGCAAGCCGGTCGACGCGCTGCAAAAAGGCGAAACCGGCGCGGTGGTGATGAACCAGACGCCATTCTACGGCGAAAGCGGCGGCCAAGTCGGCGACACCGGCGAGATGCGGCGCGAGGGCGTGCACCTGACCGTCACCGATACGCAGAAGAAAGCCGGCGACCTCTTCGTGCATCAGGTCAAGGTCGACGCCGGCACGGTGAAGATCGGCGACCCGCTGTTGCTCGAGGTCGACCACGCGCGGCGCGCGGCGATCCAGCAGAACCACTCCGCCACGCATCTCCTGCACGAGGCGCTGCGCCAGGTGCTCGGCGATCACGTGGCGCAGAAGGGCTCGCTGGTCGCGCCCGACCGTCTGCGCTTCGACTTCTCGCACCCCAAGCCGATGACCGCCGCCGAGCTCGAAAAGGTCGAGGACATCGCCAACGACATCGTGCTGCAGAATGCGCCGGTGACGACGCGGCTGATGGCGCTCGACGACGCGCGAGCCTCGGGCGCGCGCGCGCTGTTCGGCGAGAAATACGGCGACGAGGTGCGCGTGGTGGCGATGGGCAGTACTTCGGAAGATTTTGGCGGCAATACGCTCGGCTGGTCGGTCGAATTGTGCGGCGGCACCCACGTCAGGCGCACCGGCGATATCGGCCTGATCAGCGGCGTCACCGATTCAGGCGTCGCCGCCGGCGTGCGGCGCATCGAAGCCTTGACTGGCAAGGCGGCGCGCAAATCCGCCGAGCATCAGGCGCAGCTCGCCAAGGCGGCGGCGGCGGAACTCAAAGTGCCGCTCGACGACGTGCCGGCGCGCATCGTGTCGCTGCTCGACGAGCGCAAGAAGCTAGAGCGTGAATTAATCGACGCGAAAAAGAAGCTCGCCATGGGCGGCGGCGCCGCCGCCAAAGGCGCTGAGGACGGCGTGCGCCAGGTCAATGGCGTCAAGCTCATCGCGCGGTCGATCACCGGGATCAGTCCGAAAGAGCTGCCGAGCCTGATCGACGAGGCCAAGAAGCAGATTGGCTCAGGCGTCATCGCCATCGTCGCGGTGAGCGAGGAGGGCAGGGCGGGGATTTCGGTCGGCGTCACCGAGGACCTCACCCAGCGCTTCAACGCGGTCGATCTGGTGAAGGCCGGCGCCGCCGTGCTCGGCGGCAAGGGTGGCGGCGGCCGCCCCGACATGGCGCAGGCCGGGGGGCCGCACGGTTCCAAGGCCGAGGAAGCGCTGAAAGCAGTCGAAGCTGCGCTCTCCACCTCCCCTTGAAAAGGGGAGGTCGGCGCGCCGTAAGCGCGCCGGGAGGGGATCAATTTTCGCCGAGCGACCCCCACCCCAACCCTCCCCCTTTCAGGGGGAGGGAGTAGACTGTGCGGCCCGGTTTCCGTGTTCGACGAGTACGAATGCCGCTCGTTCATTTCACCTCCTGGCTGCGCGAGCTTGTGCCGAACGGGCCGCTGACCGCGGGCGGCGACACGGTCGGCGCCGCGCTCGACGGCGTGTTCAGCGAATTGCCGCATGTGCGCGGCTACGTGCTCGACGAGCGCGGGCAATTGCGCAAGCACGTCTGCATTTTCGCCGACGGCAAGCGGCTGCCGCGCGAGCGGGCGCTGAGCCACGGCATCCGCCCGGACTCCAAGCTTTACGTGATGCAAGCGCTGTCGGGCGGCTAGCGCATGATCCCGAAAAGTGGAAACCGGCTTTCGGACACAATCATGCGCAAAGGACAATGAGCATGTCGCAGCGCATGTTGCTGGCAACGCGCAAGGGCCTGCTGCAGCTCGAACGCAGCAACGGCGCCTGGCGCATCGCGCGCACCAATTTCCCCGGCGTCGCCGTCACCGCCGCGCTCGCCGACACGCGCGACGGCACGCTCTACGCCATGCTCAAGCACGGCCATTTCGGCTCCAAGCTGCACCGCTCCGACGATGATGGCGCGACCTGGACCGAGCTGCCGGCGCCGGCTTTCGCCGCCGATGCCGCGGGCTCGCCGACGCTGTTCCAGATCTGGACGCTGGAGACCGGCGGCGCCGGCGAGAAGGGCACGCTGTGGGCGGGCGCGCTGCCGGCCGGCCTGTTCCGCTCCGACGATCGCGGCGAGCATTGGCGACAGGTGAGCGCGCTGTGGAACGTGCCGGAGCGCGAGAAATGGTTCGGCGGCGGCTATGACGACGCCGGCATTCACACCATCTCGCCCGATCCGCGCGATCCCGACCGCGTCTTCGTCGCCATCTCCTGCGGCGGCGTGTGGGATTCGAGCGACGCCGGCAAGAGCTGGACCTTGCGCGGCAACGGCCTGATCGCCGCCTACATGCCGCCGGAGCTTGCCGGGCAGCGCGAGACGCAGGACCCGCACCGCGTCGCGCGGTGTCGGGCTTCGCCCGACACGATGTGGATGCAGCATCATTGCGGCATCTTCCGTTCGAGCGACGCCGGCGCCCATTGGACGCCGCTCAAACTGCCGATGGACGATTTCGGCTTCGCCGTCGCCGCGCATCCGCGCGACCCGCTCACCGCCTGGTTCGTGCCGGCGATCAAGGACGAGTTGCGCGTGCCGCGCGACGGCGCGCTCGCCGTGACGCGCACCCGCGACGGCGGCGAGACCTTCGAATCCCTGCGCGCCGGCCTGCCGCAACGCGACGCCTACGATCTGATTTACCGCCACGGCCTCGACGTCGACGCCACCGGCACCCAGCTCGCCATGGGCTCGACCACCGGCAGCCTGTGGGTAAGCGAGGACGCCGGCGAGGGCTGGTCGCTGGTTAACGCCCATCTGCCGCCGGTCTATGCGTTGCGACTGTATTGAACGGTCGCGCGGCCACCTCAGGGTGACGGGTTCTGACAATTTGATCGACCGCAAAGCGGGGCGGGGCCCCGCAATGTATTAGTATTCCAATCGATTCCGCCGGAAGCGCCGCTGCATGCCACGCGACAGAATCACGGAACTGCGTCACCGCGCCTATCTGCTCCTCGAGCAGGGGCTGGTCGGCGACCGCATGAGCATCGCTGTCGACCGCGCGCTGGTGTTGCTGATCCTGGTCAACCTCATCGCGGTCGCGCTCGAATCGGTGCCCGAGTTCGGCACGCAATATCGTGGCGCCTTCGTCGGCATCGAGATTTTCTCGCTCGTCGTGTTCTCGGTCGAATATGCCCTGCGCCTGTGGGCCGCGGTCGAGCACGGGCCCAACCGCCATCTCAAAGCACTGCGCGCGCGGCTCAAATATGCGCTGAGTCCGAGCGGCATCGTCGACCTGATCGCGGTGCTGCCGTTCTGGTTCGCGCTGGTGCTGCCCGACGACCTGCGGCTCTTGGTGGTGTTCCGCATCGTGCGCTTCTTCAAGATCGCGCGTTATTCGCCGGCGATGCGCTCGCTGCTCGACGTGCTTTATCGGGAACGCCGCGCTCTGTTCGGCTGCCTAGTGATCACGCTTGGCTCCTCGCTCGTCGCCGCGGCGCTGATGCACCTCGCCGAAGGCAAGGTGCAGCCGGACAAGCTCGGCACCATCCCGGACGCGCTGTGGTGGGCCATCGTCACCATCGGCACCATCGGTTACGGCGACGTGGTGCCGGTCACCGTGCTCGGCAAATTCATCGCCACCGGCACTATTTTCGCCGGGCTGATCATGATGGCGCTGCCGATCGGCATCATCGCCACCGCTTTCGCCGAGCAGATCCACCGCCGCGACTTCATCGTGACCTGGGGCATGATCGCGCGCGTGCCGCTGTTCGCCGAGCTCGACGCCGCCGCCATCTCCGACATCATGGAACTGCTGCGCGCGCAGGTCGCGGACTCGGGCGAAGTGATCGTGCGCGCTGGAGACCCGGCGCATTCGATGTATTTCATCGCCGCCGGCGAGGTCGAGGTCGCGCTCAAGAACAAACGCATCCGGCTCGGCGTCGGCCAGTTCTTCGGCGAGGTGGCGGTGCTGCGCCGCGCCCGCCGCTCTGCCACCGCCACTGCCTTGATGCGGACCAATCTGCTGGTGCTCGCCGCGCAGGACCTGCATGCGCTGATGCAGCGCAACCCGCGCGTCGCCGCGCATATCAAGGACGTGGTGGAAAAGCGCATCGGCCGCGAATTGGTGTCGCCCGAGGGCGACATCGTGACGGAGGAGATCAAGTAGCTCCGCCGCAAGCCAATGGCCGGGACGAGCCCGGCCATTTTGTAATTGCGTGAGCGTGGCGCTTACGCCGCCATCGCTTTCCGGCCACCAGACTCCGCGTCAGAGCGCGGCGATCGCGGCATTCAACGTGGCGCTCGGCCGCATCGCGGCCGATGCCTTCGCATCGTCGGGCAGATAGTAACCGCCGACATCGACCGGCTTGCCTTGCGCGCCGATCAGTTCGCCATTGATCTTGGCCTCGTTTCTGGCGAGCGTCTCGGCCAGCGGCTTGAAGCGGGCTTGCAACCCCGCGTCCTTGCTCTGCGCCGCCAGCGCCTGCGCCCAGTAGAGGGCGAGGTAGAAATGGCTGCCGCGATTGTCGATTTCGCCGACCTTGCGCGCAGGATTGCGGTTGAACTTGAGGAACTGGCCGATGGCCTCATCGAGCGTCTCGGCGAGGACCTGCGCCTTGGGGTTCTTGTAGGTCTGCGCCAGGTGTTCGAGCGAGGCGCCCAGCGCGAGGAATTCGCCGAGCGAATCCCAGCGCAGATAGCCTTCTTTCTGGAACTGCTCCACGTGCTTGGGCGCCGAGCCGCCGGCGCCGGTCTCGAACAGACCGCCGCCCGCCAGTAGCGGCACGATCGACAGCATCTTGGCCGAGGTGCCGAGCTCCATGATCGGGAACAGGTCGGTCAGATAGTCGCGCAACACGTTGCCGGTGACGGAGATCGTATCCTGGCCCTTGCGGATGCGCTCCAGCGAAAACTCCATCGCGTCGACCGGCGCCAGAATACGGATGTCGAGCCCCTTGGTGTCTTGATCCTTCAGGTACTTCTCGACTTTGGCGATGACCTGGGCGTCGTGCGCGCGGTTCTTGTCGAGCCAGAACACCGCCGGGGTGTTGGTGAGGCGGGCGCGGCGCACCCCGAGCTTGACCCAGTCCTGGATCGGCGCGTCCCTGGTCTCGCACATGCGGAAGATGTCGCCGCTCTCGACCGGGCGTTCCAGCAGCACCTTGCCGTCATCGGCGACGACGCGGACCGTTCCGTCCGCGGGAATTTCGAAGGTCTTGTCGTGCGAGCCATATTCCTCGGCCTTCTGCGCCATCAAGCCCACGTTCGGGACCGAGCCCATGGTCTTCGGGTCGAAGGCGCCGTGGGCCTTGGTGTCCTCGATCACCGCCTGATAAAGCGTCGCGTAACTGCGATCCGGGATCGCGGCCAAAACGTCGTGCAACTTGCCGTCGGCGCCCCACATGCGGCCCGATTCGCGGATCATCGCCGGCATCGACGCGTCGACGATCACGTCTGAGGGCACGTGCAGGTTGGTGATGCCCTTGTCGGAATTGACCATGGCGAGGCCGGGCCGTTCGGCATAGACGGCCGCGATATCGGCCTTGATCGCCTTCTTTTCGGCTTCCGGCAGCGTCTCGATCTTCGTCAAGAGATCGCCCACGCCGTTGTTGGGATTGACGCCGAGACGCTTCAGCGTGGCGTCGTGCTTCTTGAACACGTCGGCGAAGAACACGGAAACCGCATGGCCGAACACGATGGGATCGGAGATCTTCATCATGGTCGCCTTCAGGTGCAGCGAGAACAGCACGCCTTCCTTTTTGGCGGCGTCGATCTGCTCGGCGAAGAAGGCGCGCAATGCTTTGCGGCTCATCGCCGCGGCGTCGATGATTTCGCCGGCATCAAGCGCCGTCTTTGCCTTCAGCACCGTGACGGCGCCATCCTTGGCAACAAGTTCGATGCGGGCGTTGGTCGCCGACGGGACGGTGGTCGAGACCTCCGAGCCGTAGAAATCGCCGCCCGGCATGTAGGCCACATGCGATTTGGAATCCTTGCTCCAGGCGCCCATTTTGTGCGGGTTGTTGCGGGCATATTGCTTGACCGCGCCGGCGGCGCGGCGGTCGGAATTGCCCTCGCGCAGCACGGGATTGACGGCGCTGCCGAGCACCTTGCCGTAGCGCGCCTTGATGTCCTTCTCGGCATCCGTCGCGGCGTTGTCCGGATAGTCCGGAACATTGTAGCCCTTGCCTTGCAATTCCTTGATCGCGGCCTTGAGCTGCGGGATCGAGGCGGAGATGTTGGGCAGCTTGATGATGTTGGCCTCGGGCCTCAGCGTGAGCGCGCCGAGTTCGGCGAGTTCGTCGTTGATCCGTTGCGCCGGGGCAAGCTTCTCGGGGAAATTGGCGAGGATGCGGCCGGTCAGCGAGATGTCTTTGAGCTTTATGGACACACCCGCCGTGCCCACGAAGGCTTTGACGATCGGCAGCAGGGAATAGGTCGCGAGCGCCGGAGCTTCATCGACCTTTGTCCATACGATTTCGAGATCTGGCATGTCGGATAAAACCTTTTTGAAGTCGCGCGGACAGCGGAAGGGTGGCCGGCGGCGTGCCTATAGCACCCCGGCCGGAGCGGCGATAGCCGCGATTTTCCGCCGTTCCCAGCAGCCGCGCGCGGACGGGAATTGCGGACAAGCAAGGGTGATGGGCAGCAAAATCTTACCGGCGGCATTGATTCAGATTAAACCCGTCATGCTTTATGGGAGGGCGCGAATACCGCCCAAAGGATGAGCCATGCCGGGTGCCGGCACCGACAAAACCAAACGCTGGAGCGTCGAGCCGGCGCCGATCGTCGTCCTGGTCGAGCCGCAGCTCGGCGAGAACATCGGTGCGGCGGCGCGCGCCATGGCCAATTTCGGCCTGTCGCGCCTAAGGCTGGTCAAGCCGGTGCAGGGTTGGCCGAACGAGAAAGCGCGGGTGATGGCGGCCGGCGCCGACCGCGTGCTCGACGGCGCGCAGCTTTATGACAGCCTGGCCGAGGCGATCGGCGATTGTACTTTTGTCTTAGCGGCAACCGCGCGCAATCATGACCAGGCCAAGCCCGTGGTCGCCGCGGCGCAAGCGGCGGCCGAGATGGCGCCGCGCGTTGCCGCCGGCGAGAATGTCGCCGTCGTCTTCGGCCGCGAGCGTAACGGGCTGGAAAATCACGAGGTCGGACAGGCCGACCGCATTCTGACGCTGCCGGTCAATCCGGCCTTCGCCTCGCTCAATCTGGCGCAGGCGGTGGTGATCGTCGGTTACGAATGGTTCAAGCAGGCAGGAGGTGAACTGCCGTTTGTCATGCCGGACAAGTCCCCGCCGGCCGCGAAGCAGCAGCTCGCGGCGTTTTTCGCCGATCTCGAACGCGAGCTCGACAAAGTCGAATTCTTCCGCCCGGCGGAAAAGCGCGGCACCATGGGCGTCAATTTGCGCAATATCTTCCAGCGCATGGCGCTCAGCCAGCAGGACGTGCGCACGCTGCACGGCGTCATCACCGCGATCGCGCAGGGGCGCAAGGGGCCGGCGCGCGGCGGCGTGCTCGACGGCGCCGGCGCCGAGAAACTGCGCGCGCTGCTCGCCGAGCACGGCGCCGGCCGCGCGCCGTCCGAGCGCACGCCCTTGCGTGGCCTGCCGCGGCTGCTGCGCAGGAATCCGACCGATGCCGAGCGCGCGCTGTGGCAGGCTCTGGTCAACGACCGCCGCTTCGCCGGCCGCGGCTTCAAGCGGCAGGTGCCGATCGGCCCGCACATCGCCGATTTCGTGTCGTTTCCGCTCAAATGCGTCATCGATCTGGTGCCGCCGGCGGAAGGCGAGGCCGCGGCGCGCCTGCGTGGCGACAAGCGGACGTGGCTGCAAGAACACGGCTACCGGGTGACCGAGGTGAGGGCGGCCGATGCGGAAAATGACGTCGGTGCGGTGCTCGACCAACTCGCCCGCGTGGTGTCAGCCCTTTAGCGCCTTCAATTGGGCGGCGAGGCCCTCGCGCAAATAGCTGACGTCCCCGCCCACGGTGACGAAGCGGAATCCGCGCTTGCTCATGGCGAGGGCGCGTTGGGCGTTGCCGCAGTAGATGCCGGCGATCTTCCCCGCATTTTTTGCCGCGGCGCCAATCTGGTCAATGGTGCGCTCGACCTCCGGCGCCTGCACGTCCTGCGCCTTGCCGCCGGACAGCGCGGTCGACAGATCGTAAGGGCCGATAAACAGCGCGTCGATGCCGGGCGTCTCGGCGATGCTTTCCACCTGCGCCAGCGCCATCGGCGTCTCGATCATCGCCATGGTCAGCGTGCCTTCGTTGGCTTCACGCAAGTAATCGACCGTGGCGGTCTTGCCCTGCAGCGTCATGGCGCGCTGCGGGCCCCAGCTGCGCTCGCCGAGCGGTGGAAATTTCGCCGCCGCGGCGAATTTGCGGGCATCGCCGACGCTGTTGATCATCGGCGCGATGATCGCAGCGGCGCCGAAGTCGAGCGCGCGCGACACGAAGGCGAAATCGTTGAGCGGCACGCGCACGACCGGCGCGCTTCCGGCATGATCGACCGCGCCGATCCCGGCGATGATCGAGGAGGTGTCCCACAGGCCATGCTGCATATCGAGCACGGCGGCGGAAAAGCCGTCGCGCGCGACGGTCTCTGCCACCATCGGGTAGGCGAAGCTGCACCAGGCCGCGTAGACGGCCTCTCCGGCGCGCAGCCGGCGGGCGAGCTCGAACGCCGCCACCTCAGCCGCTCACTTTCACCTGGGCCAGCGCCTGCGCCATCAGCTCGTCCATGGTGTGGCGGAGGTCCTGGTCGGAGACGGTCACTTTCTTGCCGTCGAAATCGCCGCGGATTTTCTTAAACACGTCGTGTTCGCCGACCTCGGCCACCACAACTTCCTTGGCGTAAGCCTCGGCTTGCGCGCCGGTAAGGCCCAGTTTTTCGGCCGCCCACAAGCCGAGCATCTTGTTGCGGCGCGCGACGGCCTTGAACTTGAGCTCCTCGTCGTGCGCGAACTTCTTTTCGAAGCCTTCCTCGCGCTTGTCGAATGTGGTCATGCCGCCCTCGCTCCTTGCGACCGGTCGAGATCGCGTGCACATATCGTCTGCTGCGCCTTGCATATCGCCAGCCAAGCGTCAAGGCAACATGCGGCAGCAGCGGTGACGTAAAATTGCCAAGTGGAAAACGCCTTGCACCCGCGATTGTGCTCACCCGACCGATCGGCTAGGTTGACCTCGTGCCCGGACCGTTTTAGCGCAATTGCAAATGTCCGGTCCCGCCGCCGCGGATCTCGACACGACACGAACAGGAGCCACGGCATCCCATGGACTTTCAAAAACCACGGTATACCCCGATGAGTCGCCGCCGCCGCATTTATGAGGGCAAGGCGAAGATCCTCTATGAAGGCCCGGAACCGGGCACGCTGATTCAGCACTTCAAGGACGACGCGACTGCCTTCAACGCCAAAAAACACGAGGTCATCGAAGGCAAGGGCGTCCTCAACAA
>Ga0335078_10019487_pt1 | contig 10085 bp, 8 predicted proteins | sample Lox_Sample_32_FD_206711 | JGI IMG/M metagenome (GOLD analysis project Ga0335078, IMG submission 206711) | Soil microbial communities from Loxahatchee National Wildlife Refuge, Florida, United States - Lox_Sample_3.2 | ecosystem: Environmental > Terrestrial > Soil > Wetlands | place: USA: Florida...
CGACCGCTATGCTGCTGATCTGGCGAAGATCTACGACACGAAGATCGGACTCATCGAGCAATATTTCGACAACTACCAGACGATGGACGGTGACCAGGCGGAGAGTTACATCCGCCGCCGTGCCGCAGCAGAAGAGGACGTCATGCAATTAAGGCTGAAGTACGTGCCAGAGTTTCGCAAAGTGCTGTCGGGCCGTCAAGCACCCCTGATTGATCCTTAGGGCCGGATTTGGTCGCTGGGTGGGAAGCGCAAGATGAACCCCGCAGCGGGCACTCCTTTCAGTGCTCGAGATTACAGCGCTGAAACCTGGGGACACTCGCCGGTCGAAATGACAGTCCTCAAGATACTGAACCTCTATCGCGGTCAACTGCGAAGACATTTCCACCGTGTAGGTCAGCTGAGAGTTGGAATCAAATCGTAACGATTCTGCGCAAACGCCGGAGTTCCGGAATTGCTCGACATCGGAACGGTTCAGTCGCAAACGCAGTGAGTTCCCTTGGACGCGAAGTTTCATTCAATCCTCCAACGGCCTGAATAAATGTTGAAACGTTGGCCGCGCAGGAAACCTACCAGCGTCATGCCGAAACGTTCGGCCGTTTCTACGGCCAGACTGGAAGGCGCGCCGACAGCTGCCAGGACCGGGATAGCGGCCATGACGGATTTCTGCACAAGTTCGAATCCAGCGCGCCCGCTGACCAGGATGAGCGAATCCCCAAGCGGGATCGTGCCGTGGCGTAGGGCGAACCCAATCAACTTGTCGACAGCGTTGTGCCGCCCGACATCTTCACGCAGAGCGAGCAAGGAACCTTCGGACGAGAACAGGGCGGCAGCGTGAATGCCGCCGGTTCGATCAAAGGCGTCTTGGGCGCGCCGGAGTAGGTCGGGCAGACAATAAATAAGGTCCGCCGAAAATTGCGGGCCAGACTGCCGCATGGGGCGTGCGGGACGGACTTCAATTGCGCCCATTGCAAGCTTCCCGCAAACGCCACAGCTCGAGCTGGTATAGAAATTGCGCCGGATGCGGCTGGGATCGATGGCTACTTCGGGTTTCAGCCTGATGGTCACTCTATCGCCAGAGCCATTGGAATTATCCTCAGCGGATTCGGCGCGCATCGACAGGATCTGGCCAACATCGTCGATGATCCCCTCAGTAAAGAGAAAACCGGTCGCGAGATCCAGATCGGAACCCGGCGTGCGCATGGTAATTGAGAGCGGTGAACCGTTCAGACAAAACTGCAGAGGCTCCTCGATGGCAAGCAAATCGGAGCGGGAAGAGGAAAAACCCTTCTCCACGGTCTGAACTGGGGCGGCAACAGTGTCTGCGGTCATAGTTCGCACGCATTCAAATTATTCAACCCTCGTACAAGATCGATTTCCGGAGCGGTCAATTGGCATTGCTGCTCATCAGCTTGCCGCAGCACTCCGGCCGTTCGGGCAAACTCGCTTTGTCCCATCCCCCTCCCAGGGCCTGGATCAGCAACACGGTATTTGCCATGCGCCGTCCGAGGATATTGACAGCTGTCACCTGATCGGAAAGTGCGGCGCTTTGCGCGGTGATCACCTCGAGGTAGCTGGTAACTCCTCCCTTGTAACGAGTGACGGAAAGGTCCAGCGAGCGTTGTGCGGCCACGACTGCTTCATCTTGAACTCTGGCCTCATTCTCTAAAATTCTCACCGCCGCCAGATTGTCTTCCACCTGTTGAAATCCAGTCAGCACGCTCTCACGATAGGCGGCAACTTGAAAATCGTAAGCTGCACGCGCTTGATCGGTGAGGGCGTGTCGTCTTCCGCCGTCGAAGATGGTTCCCACGGCTGACAGTCCGACCGACCACAGGCCGCTCGGTCCGTTGAGCAGAGTTGTGATGGTTGAACTTTCAAATCCTCCAGTAGCGCCCAGATTGATAAGCGGGTAGTAGGCCGACTTGGCGACCCCAATCTGCGCATTGGAGGCGGCGACCCGCCTCTCCGCTGCCGCGATGTCCGGGCGTCTCTCCAAAAGCTCGGAGGGCACGCTGACCGGAATACGCGGAGGCGGAGCGGTGAGGGGCAGCGGGGGAAGGCTGAACTCTGCGGGAGGTTTCCCGATAAGAATTGCGACCGCATGTTCGTACTGCGCTCGCAACACGCCGACATCAATTGCCGCCGCTCGGGTAGTTTGCAGTTGCGTTTTCGCCTGCTCAACGTCCACTTCTGAAGCGATCCCTCCCTCAAAACGGCTCTGATTTAGTTCCAGGGCCTGCTCGTATTGCGTGACCGTAGAATTCAGGAGTTGTTCCTGGGCGTCGAGGCTGCGGGCCTGGAAGTAATCGATGGCCAGATCTGCGTGCATGCTCAAATTGACCGTCGCAAGGTCGGCCGCGCTGGCTTGCGCCTGTTCACGATAGGACTCCACGTTTTTTCGAATTCGGCCCCAGACGTCGGCCTGATACGAAATATCGAACGGCAACACAAAGTCATTGAAAGTGGCACCACGCAAAGATGAATTCGAAGGGGCATTTGCAGACACCCGCGTCCGAGTCGCCGACAGCCCCGCGGTCGCGGTCGGATAGTAGTCAGCCCGGTTGTAGCGTAGAGCGGCGCGCGCCTGTCGGAATTGCGCCTCTGCCGCCTTCAGGTTTTGATTTGACACGTTGACCTGGGCCTCAAGCGCGTCAAGCTGCGGATCTTGAAAGACCTTCCACCACTCACCGCCAAGATTCTGGTCGTTGGGTTGGGCCGGCTTCCAGTCGCCTACCTCTTTATAGGCGGAAGGAGCCTGTACCACCGGAGGGTGATACTTTGGTCCAACCGCGCATCCAGTGAACGTGAGCGCCGTTATCGCGAGCAGAACTAACGGCCATGGTGCCCGCAGGGCACTCACGATAGTAGTGATTTTTCGTGGGCTTCTCACTGGATGTCCCCCGGCAAGGTCGCCTCAACAATTTGGACTTGCTGCCCGGAGACTATTGAGTCGGGCGGGTTGATAATGACCTGATCGTCCGGCTTGAGCCCGGAGACGATCTCAATCTGAGTGCCGAGATCGTGGCCGGGAGTCACGGAGGTGAGCGCGACCTTCCCGTTCTTCACGACGGCAACCCGTAATCCCTCCGAGCGGAATATCAGAGTGTTGACCGGAAGCAGGAAGGTGGAAGCCTGCGTCGGAATCGCCAAGTGGACTTCCGCATAGGAACCCGTCAGCAACGTGCCCGTGGGATTATCCACTTCAATCTCGATCAGCAACGTCCGTGTTGTCATGTTGATTGCTTCGGCAGTCCGCACCAGCTTTCCCTGAAACTTGCGCCCCGGAAACTCAGCCAAAGTGAGATCAGCGGTCATCCCCGCTTTCACCCCCTGTGAGTATTCCTCCGGAACGTTTACGTAAACCCGCAATTTTCCCGGTTGCGCGATATGGAATAGATCGGTTTTCACATTGCCACTACTACCGGCATTAATCAGGTCCCCGATATCGGTATTGCGGGCGGTGATCACCCCATCGAACGGCGCGTAGATCTTCTCGAAGGACACCAGCGCCGTATACTGCTGAACGGCGGCCTTGGCCGCGTCGACGATCGCTTTATTTGCGTTGTAGGTGCCGACGGCGTTGTCGGCGTCTTGTTGAGCTACAGCATTGCTCTTCAAAAGTCCCTGATATCGTGTCTTGGTAATGGACGCGAGCTCGAGATTCGCCTGCGCCGTCAATAAATTACTGCGCGCTTGCTGGAGTTGCTGATCGACCTCCGGCGTCTCGATGACAGCGAGCAGTTGCCCCTTCCTGACATGTGCACCGATATCGAAGTACCACTTTCTTAAATAGCCATTCGTGCGGGCATAGATCGGTGAAGAGATAAATGGTTGCACATTTCCCGGGAGAATGATTTCTTCGGCGGGCGCGGCTTGTTTTGGCGAAACGACCGACACCGGCGTGAGGGCTGCCCGGGCTGTCTCCGCGTCCAGAGTGGTGCGCGCCCTGACCCGGGACCAAATGCCCGAGGCCAAAAGGGTGACAACCGCAACCACCGCGATCGCCAGGACAAGCCATTGTTTTCGGGGAGAGCTCCCCGCCGCATGATTCAACGGGACGATCTGCCCGGTGATTATATCGCTGGTTCGAGTGTCTTCAGTTTGAGGGATCATAATTAGTGCTCACTTCTTGTTTCGGCCGGATGCTGTCGTGAACCCTGCAGCACGCTGAAAAAAGCCGGGACAAATAACAGCGTCGAAGCCGTGGCGAAAATCAGCCCACCGATGACCGCCCTGCCCAGCGGAGCATTCTGTTCACCGCCGTCGCCGAGTCCGAGAGCCATGGGCACCATGCCGATGATCATGGCCAGGGCGGTCATCAGGACTGGACGAAAACGGGTGAAGCCTGCTTCCAGCGCGGCACCCAGGGAATCCATCCCTTCCGCCATCTTTTCTGTGGCAAAACTCACCACCAGGATGCTGTTTGAAGTTGCCACGCCCATGCACATGATGGCTCCCATCAGTGCGGGCACGCTTAGATTCGTGTGCGTGATGAACAGGAACCAGGCGATCCCGGCGAGCGCTGCCGGCAGCGCGGAAATCATGATGAAGGGATCGAGCCAGGACTGGAAGTTCACCACGATCAGCAGGTATACCAGCACGATCGAGAACAAAAGTCCGCTCAGCAGGCCGACGTAGGAAGAGCGCATGGTCTGGACCTGCCCGCGAACAACGATTCTGGAACCGCGCGGCAATTGTTGGTGGGTGGCATCAATGATCTTGTTTATGTCGCCGGCCACTGCACCCAGATCGCGTCCCGAAGCGGCGCCGAAAATGTCGATTGTTGGGGCTACGTTGTAATGAGAAATCACTCCCATACCGGCGCCCCTCTCGGTTGATACCAGACTGGCCATAAGAGACGGAGGCGCCGTCGGGTCCGTGCCTGTGATCGGGATATTCGACAGATCCTGCAATGTATCGGTGCGGTACTGCGGCGTCTGAGTGGCGATTTGATAGCTCACCCGAGTATTTGGATCCAACCAGAATGCGGGTGAGGTCTGGAAGCTGCCACTGAGTGACACCAGAAGGTTTTGCGCAATATCGTGGGCAGAAAAACCAAGCTGCTCTGCCTTCGTACGTTCGACCCTCAGCCGCAGATAAGGCTGGTCAAAAGGTTGTTGAATCCGAAGATCTGCCGTTCCTGAGACGTATCTCAATTTGCTCAGCAGGGCGTCCGCATAGCGCCGGTTCCCCTCCAGGTCATTTCCCACAACCTGTACATCGATTGGAGCGGGCAAACCAAAATTCAGAATTTGGCTTACCATGTCGGCCGGCAAGAACGCGAACGTTACTCCCGGGAATTGCTTCGGCAGCGTCAGTCGGAGCTGGTGAATATAGTTGTCCGTTGGGTGGTGGTTAGAGCCTAGGGTCACGAGGACGTCGGCATCGGAAGTCCCAATGGGAGCGGAGTTGCTGTAGGAAAGATTGATGCCGCTGTAGGGCAGGCCGATGTTATCGATGATGCTCTTAATTTCACTGGCTGGAATCTGTTGTCGAATCGACTTTTCCACCAGATCACAAAGGTTAGCGGTCTCCTCGACCCTCATTCCGCTGGGAGCGCGGAGATGAAGTTTAAACGTGCCGCTGTCCACGCTGGGGAAGAAATCCTGGCCCAGCCAGGGAATCAGAATCGCTAGAGAACCGAGGCAGAAAGCGAAGAACGTGATCAGGAAAGCGCTGCGGTGATGGAGACATATCTCCAGAAAGGCGCGATAGGCGAGACGAAATCTTTCAAATCCTGCCTCAAAGCCCTTCTGAAAACGCACCAGCGAGTTACGGCTGGAGGTATCTCCGGACTCCTTCTTCTCCCTCCGCAACAAGTATTTGGCCATGGTTGGAACGATCGTCCGCGACAGGAAGTACGAAGCCAACATGGCGAACACTACGGCTTCGGCGAGCGGCACAAACAGATATCGCGCCACGCCGGACAGCAAGAACATGGGCGCAAACACAATGCAGATCGAAAGTGTCGAGACGAAGGCGGGCGTTGCAATCTGTGATGCACTGTCGAGAACGACCTCGTCCATGTCCTTCTCGGGCTCTAGCTCGCGATTGCGATTGATGTTCTCGACTTCGACGGTCGCATCGTCCACCAGAATTCCGACGGCCAGGGCTAATCCCCCGAGGGTCATGATGTTGATGGTTTGTCCGATCGCGCTGAGCACGATGATCGAGGTCAGAATCGCCAGAGGGATCGAGGTGGCGATGATCACTGTGCTCCGCCAACTTCCCAGGAAGGTAAGAATCATGAAAGCGGTCAGGCAGGCAGCAATCAATGTTTCCCGTACCACGCCGCTAATCGCGCCCCGAACAAAAATCGACTGATCGGCCAAGGGCGCTATGTCCAGTTGGGGGGGGGAGCGCACTCTTGATCTGAGGCAGCAGGGCCTTGATGCCAGAGATCACGTTCAGAGTCGAGGCGTCGCCCGCCTTTTGAATCGTCAGCAGCACCGAGCGCTGCCCGTTGACGCGCACAATGTTCGTCTGCGGAGGAAAGCCATCGCGCACCCAGGCGACATCTTTGATGTAGATGGTCGTCCCACCAATCGTCTTGATCGGGATGCGGTTCAGATCTTTAATCGTCTGCGGAGCAGCGTTGGAAATGGATACATCGTATTCTTTGGACCCGATTTTGGACGTTCCAGTGGGCAGGATCAGGTTTTGTACGCTGATCGCGTTGACCACATCCAATGCCGACAAGCCCTTCGACTGCAACGCCGCCGTATTCAGGTCCACTTCCACCTGGCGTTGTTTCCCACCATAGGGATAGGGCACCGATGCTCCCGGCACAGTTATCAGCTGCGTTCGGATGAAATTCAGGCCGTAGTCGTTGAGCTGTTGCTCTGAAAGATTTTGCCCCGAGAGCGCCAACTGGAGAACGGGGACGCTCGATGCGCTGTAAGCAAGAATGAGGGGAGGCGTCGTCCCCGCAGGCAACTGCCTGAGCTGGGTTTGCGAAACCGCCGTGATCTGAGCAATGCCTCGCTCGATATTCGCCGTCGGCTGCAGGTAGACCTTAACCACCGCCACTCCATACAGAGACTGTGATTCGATGTGCTCGATGTTATCGACGGTGGTAGTGAGCGCCCGCTCGGTCACGCTCACAATGCGATCGTTGATGTCCTGTGGGGTGAGACCGTTATAGTTCCAGATGATGCTGACGACGGGAATGTCGATGTTCGGGAAAATGTCGGTCGGTGTGCGTACGATCGCGAGCCCACCCATGATCACGATGAGGATGGACATCACCACAAAGGTGTAGGGCCGCCGCAATGCTAATCGAACAATCCACATAGAAATTCTTCTTTGTTGAGGCTATTTCTTGTTCCTGCCTGGTAACGCCGTGCAAATCGCACCTGCACGACGCTGTCGGCCAAGCTTCTTGTGCATGAGTTTTGTAAGATTCGTGCGTGCCCGTGAGAGCTGGGCCTTTAGGGTTCCGTCTGTCACTCCTAAAGCGCGCGCGGCTTGACTCGTGCTGAGACCGTCCAGGTCCCGTAACTCAAATGCCCTGCGCTGCGGAGGCGAAAGCTGCCTCACCAACTGTCTCAGGTACGCATTTGCCTCGGAATTTGCGCAGTTCTCTTCCGGGCTCGGTCCGCGGCCTGCCAAAAGCTCGCACAGGGAATGTTCCTCCGCTTCTCCGAACTGCTCGTCCAGCGAGATATGCGTCTGGCGAGGCCGCCTGCGCAACTGCATGCGCGCACAATTATTCACAATGGCGGTCAGCCACGTTGACATCTGCGATTGCCCTCTGAACTGGTCCAGGTGCTTGTAAGCGGAAAGCAGCGCGTCCTGAACGGCATCCTCTGCATCGGCTGCATTCCCCAATAGCCGGTAGGCACTTCCGTAGAACGAGGGGAAGCGGCGGGAGAGGACATCTTCCATTTTTCGAGCCGGACTTTCACCGTTCTCTACGTCGAAGTGCTGCGTGCTTCCGGTGTAAGCCTCTGCCGCTTGCATATCGCATTTCCTCCGTGTACGAAAACTAGAGGCACGTCACCGTCCAATCACCCGCGGTATCGCTTTGCTGCCTATTTTCAGCGGTATGGGTCAGGTATCTAAGTTGGGATAGCTTCACGAAAATCAGGTGAGCGTCCTGCTTTTGACAGGATGTCCGCATTCCGACTCGCTTGGACTCAGCCGAACCGCGCGCCTACAGCATTATTTGTTTGTGCGGGATCCCGATCGGCAACGATGCGGCGGACATTCCTTCTTTTATCGGGATACAGAGCGAAAGCCGCCTTCGCAGTGGGAATGATGGTTCTAGGGGCGGCGGGACTGCGAAGGCGACTGCCGCTCTTGGCGAATTGCCATATGCCGGTTTTGATGCCGCGCCTCGGAACTCCGTTGCGACTTTCGCAAAACACCGCTTCTACTCGCTCGAACCCCAGTTCGAAAACGTTTCTCAAATTGTGGAACCGAAAATGCACTTAGCAGTTTTGTGATTGCCATTCAAGGCCGATGTGGAATGGACGCGAAGCCTGGGTTGAATCGTCCACTGAATGGGATGATCGATAGCTTATGTGATTGGGTGCGAGGTCTCCATGACGTTCACGGTATATAGGGCAGCAAAAGCTAGCGCAGAGGTGGTCTCCGGCATTCTGAACTGGGTTTGCCCCGAATGTGGCGGAAGAATGGGCGGGCCTGCCAAAGAGTTCAAGTGCCAGGGAGAATGTCAGACGGACTGGCGCCAGATTTGGGAGCGAACCCTTTTGCCACGACGCTGACCGCAGGTGGATGGACCGTGTCAAACCGCCGCCATCTACGCGCGTCGGCATTCACAAAATAATGGAGGTTCCATGAAGCGTCTTACCGCAGACCAGGTAAAACTCGGATTCATCGGCTTAGGCGGGATGGGAAGCCGGATGGCAAAACGCCTGCTTGATCACGGCTACCAACTGTCCGTGTACGACAGGGACATCACCAAGGCGGAAGGTTTCGCTCGACAGGGTGCCGTGGTTGCAGAGAACGTTCTTCAACTGGCGGCCAATGTCGATGTGCTTCTCTCGTGCCTGACCAATGATGAAGCGGTTCAGAGCGTATATGGCGGGCCCGAAGGGGTATTTGCCGGGATGCGGCCAGGAACGGTTGTGCTCGAGATGAGCACGATCTCTCCCGAGGGCTCGCGCCAACTGCACAGGCTTGGCGTCAAGGGTGGGGTTGAGGTACTCGATGTTGCCATTTCGGGCAGCACCCCCGCCGCTGAGCAAGGCGCGCTGACCCTTCTGGTGGGCGGAAGCGCAGAGGTGTTCCGCGCCGCCGAGCCGATATTTCAGGCCGTCGCCAAACAATATTTTCTGCTGGGAGCCCCAGGTTCCGGCACCGCGATGAAGCTAGTGGTCAACACGCTGTTAGGGATCGGCATGCAGGCCATTGCCGAGGCGGTCGTCCTCGGGGAGAAGGTTGGCATCGATCGTGAACGGTTGCTTGAGGTCTTATCAAAGACGGCTGTGATCGCGCCGGCCCATGCAGGGAAGCTGGCCAGGGTAGCGATCAACGATTACAGTCCTCAGTTTCCGCTTCGCCTTATGAACAAGGACTTTCAATTGATTCTGAAAGCGGCTGCAGAAGCGCACATTGTCTTGCCCGCGACGGAAGCGGCGTTTCGTGTCAATTCAGAAGAACTGGCAAACCATCACGAAGGCGACTTTTCGGCTGTCCTCCGGCGAATGGAAGAGGTTGGCGGGATAGAAGCATTTCACTCCGCATCAATGACGGGCTAGACCGCAGCACAAATGCCGATGCCATAAAGGCGCCCGCAGAAAATGGCTGGAGGCTTTCTGAGACACCTGATCGCAACCTCGACGACAATTCGAATCATTCACACGTCTTTGTTCGTCTTTTTCTATTATTTGATGATCGGTCTTCTCCTGGCGGTTTTGCCGGGCTTCGTTCATCTCCATTTGGGCCTTTCTCCATTGTGGGCCGGTGTCGCGATCAGTTCACAATATCTTGCGACGCTTCTTACTCGCCCCAAAGTGGGTCGCATGACGGACGTCTTAGGTCCTCGAACCACCGATTTGATTGGCCAGGGAGTGGTTTTGCTGAGTGGGCTCTGTCTGATTGCTGCGGTGTCGCTCCAA
>Ga0335078_10019489_pt1 | contig 10085 bp, 6 predicted proteins | sample Lox_Sample_32_FD_206711 | JGI IMG/M metagenome (GOLD analysis project Ga0335078, IMG submission 206711) | Soil microbial communities from Loxahatchee National Wildlife Refuge, Florida, United States - Lox_Sample_3.2 | ecosystem: Environmental > Terrestrial > Soil > Wetlands | place: USA: Florida...
GATGCAGGACATGCGCCGATGGGTCAGCTCGTCAGGATGCGTACCTATCCTGCCGTTGACTATCACGCCGTCACGGCTCCCAACGCCGACACGCTTTACACCACCGCCTGGCTCGATGTCTCGAACGAGCCATGGATCTTCAGTGTCCCCGACATGGGTGACCGCTACTACCTGCTGCCTATGCTTAGCGGCTGGACTGACGTATTCCAGGTTCCCGGAAAGCGCACCACTGGCGGCAAGGCTCAGAAGTATGCCATCACTGGTCCGAACTGGTCGGGCACGCTGCCCGAGGGCGTGACCGAATACAAGTCACCAACTGGTCTCGTCTGGATCCTTGGCCGTATCTACTGCACCGGTACGCCTGATGACTATGCGAAGGTCCATGCGCTGCAGGACAAGTTCTCGCTGTTGCCGCTTAGCTCCTATGGCAAGCCGTACACACCCGTTCCGGGCACGGTCGATGACAGCTTTGACATGAAGACCGCCGTTCGCGACCAGGTAGATGCCCTGAGTGTGAACGACTACTTCAACTATCTGGCCCGTTTGATGAAGACCAATCCTGCTGCCGCAGCGGACGCGCCGATCGTTGAAAAATTGAAGGCCATTGGTCTGGAGCCCGGGAAAGATTTCGACCCCAACAAGCTGGGCGCCTTCGACAAAGAAGTCATCAAGACCGTGCCCAAACTGGCACAGGTCAAGATCATGGAATACTTCAAGAAGGCGGCCGAGCCGATCAACGGATGGATGTATCTAACCAACGACATCGGCACGTACGGCACAAACTACACCCAGCGCGCGTTGGTCACTGCGATCGGGTTAGGAGCGAATCGCCCGCAGGATGCCATATATCCGACCTCGCAGAAGGACGCCGATGGCCATGAATACGACGGCGCTTCCAAGAAGTATGTCATGCACTTCGACAAGGGCCAGATGCCTCCGGTAAACGGATTCTGGTCAATCACGATGTATGACAAGGATTACTTCTTCGTCCCCAATCCGCTCAATCGCTACACCCTGAGCGCGCGCAACAAGTTCAACATGAATCCCGACGGCTCGGTTGACCTGTATCTCCAGGCCGACTCGCCGGGTAAGGGCAAAGAGGCGAATTGGCTGCCGGCTCCCAAAGCGCAGTTCATTCCCATGCTGCGCCTATATTGGCCGAAGGACACGCCGCCTTCCATCATCGACGGCTCGTGGAAGCCGCCGACAATCAAGGGTGCAGCCTAGTCAAGAACCTCCATAAGGTTGCGGACTCCGCCCTCGAGCACATAGGCGGTTCGTTGATCCGGTGCTGCGGCGTCGATCCGTCCAGAAACTCCACGACGAGGAAGGGTTGCCCATCGGACTGGCCGATCTTAAGGATTCATGCTTCACTCACAGGCATCTCGGTACTCGCATGGAACGAGAAGACAGGTAACGCATAAAAAGTGAACTCCAACCGTCGCGGATTAGATAAGCGAAATGAAGATTGACAAGTATTCAAATCGGTTTCATGAGAAATCATCGGTCCCGATACTTGTTCAATGCATGTTGGCTGGCAAGGATATGCGGTCGGGCTCCTCAAAACGCTCAATGGGAAGCCGGCGGAAAGCCATCATTGAAAGATCAAAGAACAGAATTGTTCCCCGGACTCACGGTTCTCAAGGCGAGCTGTGTGCCCAGAAGTGCGGCGCAAGGCATGCCAACACTAGTCGAAGGGGGATGATGGTCGACAGGTCGTCATCAAACAAACTGCGACTCAGTCCCCGGCAACTTGTTCCCGAGTCATTCGAGCCATGACCTTCGTGGGCTCACGTAGCATATCTTCGGGAATCATACGTGCAAACAGATCAAGACCGCGTGCGACGAGCCCCGTCCATCCCGTTTGGTGGCTGGCGCCTAGTCCTGCGCCATTGTCGCCATGAAAATACTCGTAGAACAAGATGTAGTCGCGCCAGTGGGGATCGTCCTGGAACTTCTTCGTCCCGCCATATACGGGGCGCCTGCCGTTCGCATCCCGCAAAAATATGCTCGATAGCCTCCGATTAATCTCTTTCGCCACTTCGAATAGCGTCATGTAATGCCCTGAGCCGGTTGGGCATTCGACCTTAAAATCGGGACCATAAAACGGGTACATCTGCAGCAGCCCGCGTATGATCAGCCCATTGACAGGCATCCAAACCGGGCCGCGCCAATTGGAGTTGCCGCCGAACATGCCGGTGTTTGACTCGGCAGGAAGATATTGCACCTTAAATTCCTGGCCGCCGAACGAAAACAGGAAGGGATGATCGAGGTGATATTTCGACAGCGAGCGTATGCCAAACGGACCGAAAAACTCATTTTCGTCGAGCATGTACGCCAGGATGCGCGTGAGCTTCTCTTTGTTGCAGATGGCGGCCAGCCTGCGCCCGCTAAATCCGCCTACCGCTGGGTCACCGGCCGTGGCGACCTTTTTCGATACTTCCGGGTGGCGCTTACGGAATAGCTGAATCAGTTCCATGATGCGGGGATGCCTCACGGCCGTTCCCGCTTCGAATACGGTAGCCGCACATAGCGGCAGTAGTCCCACCATGGACCGGATCCTCAAACGCGTGGCGTCCCCGTTCGGGAAATGGAGCAAATCGTAGAAGAACCCATCTACGCTATCCCACATCTCGTTATGCTGGGCGCCAATGCGGTCCATGGCATAAGTGATCCACACAAAGTGTTCGAGGAAACGGTAGGCGATGTCCTCGTACATCTCGTCGTACTCGGTCAGAATCAACGCGATCTCCAGCATGCACACGCAGTAGAATGCCATCCAGGCGGTACCGTCGGCCTGATCCAAGTACCCTCCCGTGGGTAGGGGAGAACTGCGATCGAAGACCCCGATGTTGTCGAGCCCCAGAAATCCGCCGGCGAACACATTGCGACCTTGCGGGTCTTTTCGGTTTACCCACCAGTTGAAGTTCAGCATCAAGCCCTGGAACGAGCGTTCCAGGAAGCGCAGGTCGGACCGGCCCAGTTCTGTTTCAATCCGGTAAAGGAATAAGGTAGCCCAGGCATGGACAGGGGGATTCACGTCGCTGAAATTCCATTCATACGCCGGAATCTGTCCGTTGGGGTGAGCGTACAAGTTCCGCAGCATCAGCAGGAGCTGGTCCTTGGCAAAGTCGAAGTCCACAAGGGAAAGCGCAATAGTGTGAAAAGCCAGGTCCCAAGCCGCATACCAGGGATACTCCCACTTATCCGGCATGGAGATCACGTCTCGATTCAGCATGTGGAACCACTCCGGATTTCGAGCTCCCCCATGCCCAGATCCGACGAGTGGGTGAGAGTCGTGCTCATTCAACCATGTGTCCAGGTCGAAATAGTAGAACTGCTTGGACCATAACATTCCCGCTAAAGCTTGGCGATGAACCCGGCGCTCGTCCTCGGTTAAATTCTTGGGGGTGATTCGCTCGTAAAATTCGTTGGCATCTTCCTGGCGGGAGGCGAAGATCTCCTCAAAATTGCCAAACCCGTCGGCTGAAGGTTTCTTGCTCATGCGCAGGCGTACGACCTTCGATCCTCCCGCAGGGACATCCAGCGTGTAGTGTGCCGCCGCCTTGGTGCCTGTTTTCGCGGGATTTACCGCTTCCTGCCTTCCCTCAATTAGGAAATGGTGAAAGGCGTCTTTCACGTACGCCGAGGAGTTGGGTTGTCCCCAAAGACGGGTGGCATTGGTTTCATTTTCCGTGAAGAGCAAATCTTGCGCCCCTTCGCATTCGAGCGTCTGTTCTCCGAGCTGAGAATGAGAGGCATGGATTCTCTCTGCACTTACCTGAGCCAGCATGGGTTTCGACTCGCCTTTGTCCCAGGACCAGGTGTTGCGATACCACAATGTGGGCAGAACATGAAGCTTAGCGTCCTCCGGCCCGCGGTTGTGCACCGAGATCTTGATCAGCACGTCCTCCGGATCGGCTTTCGCATACTCCACAAACACATCGAAATAGCGGTCGTCATCAAAGATGCCAGTATCCAAGAGTTCGTACTCGAACTCTTCCCGCGACCGCCGGCCGTTCGTCTCCACCAAATCACGATACGGATACTCCCTTTGCGGATACTTGTAGAGGTACTTCATGTACGAGTGCGTCGGAGTGCTGTCGATATAGAAGTAGTATTCCTTAACGTCCTCGCCATGATTCCCCTCGCTGTTGGTCAGACCGAATAACCGTTCCTTCAGGATGGGGTCGCGGCCATTCCACAACGCAACCGCGAAGCAGAGTTGCTGTTTGTCATCGGAGATCCCGGCGAGCCCGTCTTCCCCCCAGCGGTAAGCGCGGGAACGGGACTGGTCGTGGCTGAAATAATTCCACGCGTTGCCATCCCGACTGTAGTCCTCGCGGACCGTTCCCCATTGCCGTTCGCTGAGATATGGTCCCCACTTTTTCCACGGAATGCCCTTTTCGCGCGCCTCGTTCAGTCGACGCTGCTCGCTCGTTTCTATATAGGCGATCGGAGACTTCTGGCTCGGATTCACGGGATCTCCCCCTTCTTTTCTAAGCTTGGCTGTCATTGGGGTGTGGGCACTTCGGGCACGCGGGCCTGTCCTTGTTCGCCGTATCCTTCCCATAACCCCCCCCAGCAGTGGGTCTCAAATAGAGAAAACCGAATGCAAGCCTACACTGGGGGGTGTCGTCCCTGTACCTGTCAAAAGTGACAGACGCCTTACTCGATGGTGCTAATCGTCGGAATAGACAAGCAAATGGATCAGAAGGTCGATACGGCGGTCGATCTGGTACTCCAACGCCGTCCTCTTGGGCGGACATAATCCATACGCAATTCGAGAAGTTGCTGGTCAATGGCCCTCGATCTCTTGATTGAATTTCAACCGGCCAGGTTCCGAATGGGCGGACCATTCGACCAGAAAGATCACTCCACTTTATCCACACGCACTCTGTTGTCGTGATAAACGGCGCCTCCTCCCATATCTGAGTCTCGATCGTCGACGGTCGCGTTAACGGTCGCACCCTGCTTGAAATCGCGCGGCCAGCGGCCTTTCGAACTCGCGACCACGCCGGGGCGAACGCGATCGCTGACGTCCGCGACAGCAAAGAAGGAACCTCGCGCATTGGCGACGCGCACTTCGTCTCCTCCGGCGATCTGTCTTGACTCAGCATCGTCGGGGTGAATCAGCAGAGTCGGTACGCCAGCCCGTTGTTGCTGCCGCGGAATGTTGGCGAAGATCGAGTTCAGGAAGTAGTGGTTGGCTGGCGTGATCAAGGCAAGCGGGTATTCATGGGCGAGGAACGTGTCCTGCTGCGACATCTCGTGCGTGGGCGTGTAACCGGCGACCGGATCGAATCCAGCCTGGGCCATTCGTTCCGAGACAAACTCTAATTTGCCGGAGGCCGTCGGAAAAGAACGTTCGAAGGGAACGAACGGGCTCGGATAGTTGAGGCGCATCCAACCCTGGGCTTTCAGTTTCTCGAGTGTGATGCCATCCAACGATGGATGGCGGCTGTCGAGCAACTGAGTTGCCATGGTCTCGTCGCTCTCATATAACGCCGGCTCGTTCAAGCCCAGCTTTCGCGCGAGACGCCGAAAGATCTCAGTGGTTGGAAGGCACTCGAATGGAGGCGACACTGCGGGTTCGTTCCAGGCGATGTAGAGGTGTCCGTACGCCATCAGGAGATCGCGATGCTCAGTTTGCATCGTGGCCGGTAAAACGATGTCCGCGTAGCATGCAGTATCGGTGAGAAAGTGTTCGATGACGACATTGAACAGATCGTTTCGCGCGAGACCGCGAAGCACCTGATTCTGATTGGGGACGCTAGCCGCAGGATTGCTGGCATATACGAACAAAATGCTGACCAGCGGTTTGTCGGTCTCGAGCAATATCTTACCGAGCCGCTTCATGTCCAGGGCGCGTGTTTGTCGCGGTCGGAGATCATCGCGCCACAGCGCGTTCCAGTTCAGCCCGAAGAAGCCGCGCGTGTCGTAGAAAACTCCACCGCCCGGATAACGCCAATCGCCGGTCACGCCAGGAATACAACTGATCGTACGCACTGCCATTCCGCCTCCACCGTGGCGTTGCAGACCGATACCAATGCGAATGCCTGTCGGGCGCCCTTCGGCAAGTCGCTTGCCTAGGTCGATAATGTCCTGGCTCGGAAGTCCCGTGATCGTCGCTGCTCGTGATGGACTAAACTCGAGAATCCGCAGGCGAAACTTCTCCCAGCCGATGGTGTGCTCGGCGATAAACTGCCGATCCTCCTTGCCCTGAGTCAAGACCACGTGCATGAGGCCTAGCGCAAGTGCAGCATCGGTTCCAGGTTTCGGCGCGAGGTGCCAATCTGCGGCTGCAGCGGTTCGCGTCCGAATCGGATCAATGGTGACAACGAAAGCACCATGCTTTCGCGCCTCAAGAATCGGACGCCACAGGTGGGGCTCCGTCGACAGCAAGTTCGCTCCCCAAAGCACAATGAGCTTCGAGAAGCGGAACAACTCCGGATCCATCCCGACCTTGTTGTCGCCCAGTGTGTACCCGGTACCGAATCCGCCAGCGATCGTGCAAAGAGTGTAGTCGTTGCGTGAAGTGCCGAGCACGTTCCATAGCCGGCGCCCGGCACCATAGATGCCCTGGATCAGTCCCATGCTGCCGCTGCCGGCTATGGGCCATATGGCCTCAGCTCCGTCGCGCGCGATCACGTCGCGGAAACGCTCTGCGATCTCGTCGAGCGCCTCATCCCATGAAATCCGGGAAAACTCGCCACACCCCTTCGGTCCGATGCGGCGCATTGGATACAGCAGCCGATGAGGCGAGCGAGCGTACGTCAAGTAGTCCACGACCTTATTACAGAGCGATCCTCGAGTGAAGGGATGCTCGGGGTCGCCCCGCAAAGCGATCGGTTCGCCTTTCTTCACGGTCACGATCCAACTGCATGTGTCCGGACAGTCCAGGGGACACGCACCGTGGATGTAGCGAGTTTCAGAGTCGAGAGTCATAAATATCTCGTGAGTGCCGAACGGGCAGCACGTTGTTACGCGTTAAACAAGTTGTCTGCCTAGGGCCCGCGCTCCGGAGTGACGTTCACCAACATGTTCGGCCTCAGATTTAATGTCTCAATCGTGAGCTTCGAAATCAGGCCGTTCACCTTATCGGGGAGGGCCTGATCGGCGCTCTCCTCGAGAATGGCAGCCAGACTGTCCCGGGGGCGGAGTCGCACGTAGCAGGGCGCATTTCCCCCAACCACCAATCGGTACCACAGCGTTTCTCCTCGCAGTTTTGACTGCTCGGCGGCTAACGCCGTCTCAAACGATTTGCCCGCGCCGTAATTGAGTTTCACGGTTGTGTATTCGGCCCGAAGAGTTGGCTTCGGTATCCCACTGCCGCGCGAAAGTGAAGGCAGGAACTCGTAGATAGCGTTCCCCGTGAATTGCACGTGTGGCAGTATGTTGATCATCGAGTCGCGCTCGTCCTCGGCGGGAGACACCGGATCGCTCAGTTCGGCAGCGGTGTGGCCGAATGTCGCGTAAATAATCCACCTCTGTCTCTCAGTTGATGCCCAGACCGAGTAGCTATACCAGGCAAACGGATCCTTGGCCTGTCGGTGCCACTCGAGGTGGCGAATGTACCCAGACTCCAAGTCCACAGAATGACCCTCGTCCCGTGCCCGCATGATGGCGATGCGCGCGTAAGGGCCTGGAGTCTGACCGTTTTGCGTCGTCTGGGAAACGGGGCTCGTCGGGAACAGAGAGCCGACGAGAACTACTGTACTGGCGATTCTAGTCCAAAGTTGTTCCAAGGGTTCCTCCCGAAAGCGCGAGCCTTTCGGCCCCAATCCTGCTAACCGGCGAAGGAAATGGTAGCGAACGAACCCAGACGATTTGCGACGCTGATCCGTCGAAATCCGCCATTCTTGGCGTTCAGGCTTGGAAAAATCCCAGTTTCGCGGCATAGTTAGCCAGCTTATGCCGGTCACAAGAAAGGACTCTGCTGCGGCTCGCGCATCCTCGGGACGCCGGATCATCGTCGTCGTCGTGCCTCCAGTCGATGAACTCGACTTGGTTGGGCCTCTCCAGGTGTTCAACTCGGTGAATCGCCTTGCCGGCAGGAAGATTTACGACATTGAGGTCGTCACCAACACGGACAGCCCCACCGTTGAGAGCGAGGGTGAGGTATTGACCTTTGTCGCCAAGTACCACTTCAACAAAGTCGAAGGCGCCTGCGATTCAGTGCTCGTCGTGTGCGGGCTGAAGAGTCGATCGCTCCGCGACGCCGCACTCTCAGCATGGCTGAGGAGCATCGTGTCGCAAGTGCGGCGACTAGGCGCCGTGTGCGTCGGCGCTTTTCTGCTGGCTGAGGCAGGACTTCTGAATGGTCGCACAGCGACTACGCATTGGAGGTTCGGCCGGGAAATGGAAGGCCGATTTCCGCGAGTCCGGGTTCAGCACGATCCCCTTTGGGTCAAAGACGGGAATATCTACACGTCGGCTGGCATTTCTGCCGGCATCGATCTGGCTCTGGCTTGGGTGGAAGAGGATTGCGGCGCCGGTCTGGCGCATGAGGCCGCGCGCGAGTTGGTGTTGTTCTTGAGACGTCCGGGCGGCCAGCCCCAATTGAGCGTTTCACTCGCCACTCAGGCATCGGAAATGACGTCGATTCGCGAGCTTCAGATCTGGATTGCGGAGCATCTCCAGGCCAAATTGTCGGTAGACGATCTGGCCGATCGCATGTCGATGAGCGTGCGGAACTTCGAGCGCGTTTTTACGCGAGAAGTGGGCACCACGCCATCGCAATATGTGCTGCAGATGCGAGTCGAGGCGGCGCGGCGCGAAATCGAGCGCACGCAAAAAGGCCTGAAGCAGGTTGCTTCCGCCGCTGGATTCGGTAACGTCGACGTGATGAGGCGCGCCTTTGTTCGACTGCTGGGACTCACACCGCGCCGTTATCGCGACGTCGCTGCGCGCTCGAGTAGTGTGTGAGGGGGCGCAACTATTTTGATCCCTATCGGGAGATCGTCTTGATGATCGCCTCAGCAATTGCGTCGGTATTCTCGTCGAGCGCGAAGTGGCCGCTGTCAAAATAGCGCACCTCGGCCGTTGGCACAATCCGCTTCACGAATTCCGCGGCCGCCGGCAGGATAATCGGCATGCGCATGCACGTGCGCCAAACGGAAACCGTAGCGCACCTTGGCTTTTTTCTGCATAATCCAGGGTATGGCGCTGGTTGTTTTCCTCCGGGGTGTTAATGTTGGCGGACACAGGACGTTTCGCCCAAGCATCGTCGCGCGCGAACTGGGCAGCTTTGATGTCACCAACGTCGGTGCGGCAGGCACATTTGTTGTTCGTAAACCTGGATCCCGAGCAAAATTCCGCACCGCGTTGCTTCGTAAGCTACCCTTCGAAGCGGAAATAGTGCTGTGCGAAGGACGCGATCTTATGCAGCTGGAAGCGGAGAATCCCTTTGACACTGAGGCGTCATCCCCGGATGTTGTTCGCTTCGTGAGTATTCTTTCGAAAAGCGGGGGCGTCCGGGCATCCCTTCCCGTCAGTTTTCCCTCTGAAGGGGAGTGGTTGGTGCGAGTGATAGCGTCAGCAGGCCAGTTCGTGTTTGGAGTGTACCGCCGTCACATGAAGACAATCGGCTATCTTGGCCAGATCGACCGGCTGTACGGCGTGCCAGCGACGACACGGAATTGGAACACAATAGTTACGATCCTACGGATTTTGAAGGGTGAAGGGAGCACACGGTAGGACGCCCAAACGGGACGCATGCCCTAACGCAGTCCGCCGATTCACGGAGGAGGCAGGCATTCTAATTGTTGTGATCGGGCGTTTGAACACCTCATCATCCTGGGTTCCAAGGAATCGCGGTAGTGCTTTAGCGAGCTGAAAGCATTCACCAGTCATGAGTTGGGTGAGAAAAATTAGGTGACTAGATTCTTGGCCTTGAATGTCCCAGTGCTTCCGCCATACCTATCAGAGCCCAGGTTCGCTGCTCGGTTGTCGGTCTGGAGCGCGCCCACTTGAAGACCGCCTTGGGACCGTCTCGAATGGTCCAGGCGCGCGCAACCTCTCGAAGATCATTCTTGCCCGTGTGGGCTGGGCTAAGATCCTGGAGTTCATCGAGAAAACGCAGG
>Ga0335078_10019491_pt1 | contig 10084 bp, 3 predicted proteins | sample Lox_Sample_32_FD_206711 | JGI IMG/M metagenome (GOLD analysis project Ga0335078, IMG submission 206711) | Soil microbial communities from Loxahatchee National Wildlife Refuge, Florida, United States - Lox_Sample_3.2 | ecosystem: Environmental > Terrestrial > Soil > Wetlands | place: USA: Florida...
CGCGATTTCGACAAGGCGCTGCAATTGCTCAAAGCCGCTCTTGAAGACTCGCCAGGGAATCCGCAGCTATGGATGCTGCAGGGGCTGGCCTACGCGGGAGAGAACAATTCGACGGCCGCACTGGCTTCCTACAAGCATGCGATCGGGATTTCTCCCGATTATCTTCCCGCTCTCGAAGGCGCGGCCCAGATCGAATACGACGCGGGCAGCCGAGATGCCATTCCGCTGCTGGAACATATCCTCAGGCTGCGGCCCGATGAGTCCACTTCGCACGCCATGCTGGCGGTCATGGCTGAAAAAAATGGAGACTGCGCGACGGCGGTCGCGCACTACGCCGCGAGCGAATCACTGCTGAATTCTCAGCCGCAAGCCATGGAGGGCTACGGTGTCTGCCTGCTGAAGCTGAATGAGATCGACAGGGCCACGCAGGTATTTGAGAAAATGGTGGCCCGACAACCGGACGTGCCCCAATTCCGACGGAGTCTCGCGGTGGTTCAACTCGCAGCGGGAAAGCCACGGGATGCGCTCGCCACTCTGCAGCCGCTTTTGGATGGGACTCCCGAAGTGAGCACCATGCGCCTGGCGGCTTCAGCCTACGAGGCCGACCAGGACACGCCCAGCGCCGTGAAGGTGTTGCGGGACGCCATCGTCAAAGCCCCACGCGAGATCCCGCTCTACGTCGACTTCGCTCAGATCGCGATGGATCACCAGTCGTTCCAGGCGGGGATCGAAATGATCGATGCCGGACTGAAGCTCGAACCCGATGCCGCCGCACTCTACCTTGCCAGGGGCGTCTTGTATGTGCAACTCGCCGATTACGCCAAGGCCGAGGCCGATTTTGAAAAGGCCGAGCAACTCGATCCCAAACAGGCGATGAACGCGGCGGCCCAGGGCATGCTCGCCGAGGAGCAGAATCAGAACGATCCCGACCGGGCGCTCAAGAAGGTGCGCGCCGAACTGGCGAAGAAACCTGGCGATGCTTTCCTCTGGTACCTGCAGGCGGCAATCCTATCCCAGAAATCCGCCGAGACCGGTTCACCGGAATTTCAGCAGGGTCTGGACTCGGCAAAGCGCGCGGTCGCGCTGCAGCCATCGCTGACAGCGGCTCACAATGTGCTGGCCAAATATTATCTCGACTCCGGCCGGAATGCGCTGGCGGCAAAAGAATGCAGGCTGGTTCTGGAGAAGAGCCCCTCGGACCAAAGCGCGCTTTACCATCTCGTCATTGCGCTGCGCAAATCGGGCAACCAGGCGGAAATCCCGGAGCTGTTGAAGAGGCTGGCGAAGGCGCGCCAGGAGGCCGCGCGGCAGGAAGGTGAGCGCAACCGCTACAAATTGATGGTGACGCCATCGAACTCGCCCAACTGAAGCCGATTTGGAATCGCTGATAAACTTCTTCCCGGACCTTTATCGGACTGCGCCAAGATCGAAGTCGAATTCGCCATCCGCCTATGACCATCAGCCGACGTTCCTTCGTTCTGCTCTCTCTCTCCGCATCCGCGGGACAACTCCTCGGACAGGAGCAGGGAATCGCGTCCCGCAACATCGCGGCTCAACCCAAGCCGGCTCCTTCGGGTCGCCCGTTCAATGCGCGCTTCACCGATGTCGCCCGGGAAGCCGGCCTGCATGCGCCGGTCATTTATGGAGGGATCGAAGCGAAGAAGTACATCCTCGAAGCCAATGGATGCGGATGCGCCTTTATTGACTACGACAACGACGGATGGATGGACATTTTCCTGCTTTCCGGCACGCGGCTCGATGGCGCCCCTCCTGAGGCAACCAACCGTCTCTACCGGAACAATCGCGACGGAACCTTCACCGACGTGACGGAAGAGGCGGGCCTGAAGGCCGCCGGCTGGGCCAATGGAGTGTGCATCGGCGACTACAACAACGACGGCTTCGACGATATTTTCTGCACTTATTTCGGCCAGAACCGGCTGTACAGAAACAACGGCAACGGCACGTTCACCGACGTGACCAGGGAAGCCGGCCTATGGAATCCGAGTCCCGCACGCTGGGGGGCGGGATGCGCCTGGGTCGACTACAACCGCGACGGCCATTTGGATCTGTTTGTTTCAAACTACATTCGATTCTCGCTCGAACATGCGCCCGTACCCGGGGCGAACTCAACCTGTAACTGGAAGGGAATCCCGGTCAACTGCGGACCGCGAGGCCTTCCCCCCGGAAGGCATCTTCTCTATCGCAACCATGGAGATGGAACGTTCACCGACGTCACCAAGCAGGCCGGAATCGATGTTGCGACCGAAAGCTACGGGATGACCGTGGTGACGGCCGACTTTGATGAAGACGGCTGGCCCGATATCTTCGTGGCCTGCGACTCTACGCCCAGCCTGCTGTTCATGAACAATCGCGATGGCACCTTCCGCGAAGAAGGGGTCACGCGCGGAGTGGCTTTGAGCGACGACGGCATGGAGCAGGCCGGAATGGGAGTGGGAATCGGCGATTACAACCTCGACGGCCACCTCGATCTCTTCAAGACTCATTTCATCGGCGACACCAGCGGGTTCTATCGTAACGACGGCAAGGGCAACTTCGACGAGGTGACCCGCGCTGCCAAAATCGGCGTGGAAACGCGATTCACGAGCTGGGGTGCGGGAATGGTGGATCTTGATAATGACGGCTATCCCGATGTGCTGTTCGTAACGGGCAGCGTGTATCCGGAAGTGGAAAAGAAGCTGCCGCAATATCCCTACAAGACTCCTCGCGTGCTGTTTCGCAATCTGGGCAACGGCACATTCGAAGAGCTGGACACGCATGCCGGCGAGGGGATATCGACGCCTCACAGCAGCCGAGGCTGCGCATTCGGCGACTTCGATAACGACGGCGATATCGATGTGCTCATAATCAACATGAACGAGCCGCCTTCACTTCTGCGCAACGATCTGAAAGGCAATCAGAACTGGCTGAAGATCAAGCTCGAAGGGGTGAAGTCGAACCGGAGCGCAATCGGAGCTCGAATCGTTGCGCGCTACGGAACTCATGTTCAGGCGCAGGCTTTGGCCAGTCAGTCCAGCTATTACTCGTGCAACGATCCCCGGCTTCATTTCGGCCTGGGAACCGCGAATGAGGCCTCGCTGGATGTCTATTGGCCCAGTGGCGCGCATGAGAAGTTCCAGCACATCGCCGCGAATCAGCTGATAACGCTCCGCGAAGGCGTAGGCGTGGTGCCCAACAAGGGCTGGAAACGGTAGCTGGTCCCGGGGCGCTGCCGTTCGCGGCTATAGGACAAAGAACCCATTGACAGTGAATCCGCGACTCTTTTAAAAGCTTAGCGAGTCCTCGGGGAAACGTTTTCTCACCATTAAAAGAACCCGGAGGCTCCGGTTCGGGAGGCAATCCATGGCACGACGGAGAGCGATTTCTGTTGCCCTGATGTGTGCTTTGTTCACGATCGGGGTTGTTTCCGCCTACGCGCAATTCACGGCGAATATCCAGGGAGTCATCCAGGACCCAACCGGGGCTGGTGTCGCCAAGGCGCAGATCGTCCTGATCAACACATCCACGGGGGTGCAGAAGGTGACCACCTCCGATCCCTCCGGCAACTACCGATTTGTCAGCCTCCCCCCCGGCGACTACAAGCTGGTTGTGGACGCTCCAGGGTTTGCCAAGGCTGAGTCGGACATCACCCTGCTCACCGAGCAAAACCTCAATCTTCCCGTCACGCTCAAGGTCGGATCGGCTTCGGAATCTGTCGTGGTGACCACCGAAGCGCCGATCGTGGACACCGGGGATAGCCGGGTCGAGATGACCCTGGACAACGAGGGCGTCGCGCAACTGCCCATCGTGGGCCGCAACCTGGTTACGCTTGTGACCCTGGCGCCGGGTGTTTCCGGCCTGGGCACCAGTACCTCGGGCAGTCCGGCCTCCGGCGTCGATAACTACTCCACCGAGGAGCAGGTGGATGCCAGCGCCAACGGGCAGGGCCAGAACAACAATCAGTACATTGTCGACGGGCTCGACGTCACCAGCGGAATCCGCCAGGGGGTGCTGAATCTCACTCCGCAGCCGGAATCGATCCAGGAGACCAGCGTGCAGGTAAACACGTTCTCCGTCGAACACAGCCGCGCCGCGGGCCTGCAGACGATCTTTACCACCAAGTCGGGGACCGATCAGTTCCACGGTTCGGCATCGGACTGGTTCAACTACCAGGGAATGTTCGCCAGCCAGCATTTCGTAGGCTATCCCTACCAGCCCTTCCACTCCAACAACATGGACTTCGCCGTTGGCGGCCCGATTGTTCCACACCACAACAGTTTTTTTTACTTCGCCATCGAGCCGCTGCGCTCATCGGCAAGCGCCGGCGGTCTGGTGACCTTCGCGGCGCCCGAGTTCATCGCCTTCGCCAAGACCAATTATCCGAGCACCATTGGCACGCACATCCTTACGACCTACACGCCCACCGGGGTCGGCGGAGTCAGCGTGCAGCAGACAGCCGCGGACGTTTTCGGTTCCAGTTGCGGAACGGCGAGCGGAGAGAACGGTGTGCCCTGCAGCCTGCCCATGATCGACCAGGGCTCGTTCGGCGCCACCCAGATTCGCAACGGCACCCAGTATTTTGCCCGTATCGATCAGGGATTCAAGAAGGAGCGCATCTACGTCAGCCTCTTCCGCACTCTTCTGCAAACCGGTGCGGCGTCGCCCATGCCTCAATTCTCGGCTTTGAACAACACCTGGCAGGTTGCCGGACAAGCCGGATGGACGCATACCTTCTCCATCAACACGCTGAATGAGGTTACGGCTGGACAGAGCCGCGTCGAGGGTGTGCTGGGAAGCGGCGCCAAGGATTACACGGTGCCATCGATCTCGGTAAACGGGGTCAACGCGGACGGCGGCCAGGCCTATGGCGTCGGGTTCGCGCAGGGCGACTTCATCCAGCACAACTGGCACTGGCGCGATGTGCTGACGCACGTTCGCGGCACCCACACCCTCAAATTCGGCTACGAGGGCTGGTACGGCGACGACGTGGAGCCGTTCCAGGGGCCCTGGTCGCAACCCAAGTTCTCGTTCGACAATCTGCTGCAACTGGCGCAGGATGCGCCGCGAAACGAGAACGGGATCATGTACAACCCCAACACCGGCACCGAGCAGCTGTGGAACTGGGATGCCGCCGCCAGGACTTTCGGCTTGTTTGTGGAAGACACCTGGAAAGCAAGAAAGAACCTGACCCTCACGCTCGGCCTCCGTTATGACGACAGCGGCAATCCCTGGTCGAAGAGCACGTCAACGGTGTTCGGGAATTTCTACTACGGAACCGGCACCACCATTCAGCAGCAGATCGCGAACGGCTACGCAAAGCCAACTCACAATGCTCTGCTGCACTCCGTCGACAACTTGTGGAGCCCGCGCGTCGGTTTCGCCTGGGATCCTACCGGCCGGGGCGACTGGGTGGTCAGAGGTGGAACCGGACTCTTTGCCAACTGGCTCACCTCGGCCAACGTGCAGGAAGAATTCCGCGGGAGCCCGCCTGGCCTCATTGAGGCCTCATTCTCCATCGGAACTCCGACGCCGCCCATCTTCAGTCTCGGAACCAGCGCCAAGCCGCCATTCGGGTTTACGTTCCCGACGTTTCCCGGAGGCCTGGACTCGAAAGGAGGCCGCGTCGGCGGCAACTTCCCCATCGGAGGCATTAACCCGCTGCTCAAATCGCCGTGGGCCGATATCTGGTCTCTCAGTGTGGAGCGGAAGGTCACTCGTGAGATTGCGGCCACGGTCGGCTACAACGGCTCGCACTCGTGGAACGTGGTGGGGAACGGCAATTCCATCGGCAATGTCTCCTACGGCGTCGACATCAACGTGGTGCCCGGAGACTTGATCGCGCACGAAAGCCTGGTGCGCACCGGGCTCAACACCAGCTTTGGAGCGATCAATTATGCCGACAACGATCGGCACGGCAACTATGACGCGGTATTTTTCGATGTGAAGGGCCGCTTCTCGCGCGGGTTCCTCGACGCGTCCTACACGCGTTCCAGCTCGAAAGATAACGGCCTTGCCTATCCCACCCCCTACAACCTCGGGCAGTATTACGCGCCGTCGATCTTCGACGTGCCCAATCGCGTGTCGCTGAGTTGGAACTACTCGATCAAAGGCCTGAATGACGGCAAGGGAGCCGTCGGGTATGTGACCGGAGGTTGGGGACTGAGCGGCACCACCATCTTCCAGTCCGGCTATCCACTGACGGCCCAGAACTTCAATGGGTTCGCGCCGATTTGCAAGGACACGTCCAGCACCGCGCCTGCATGCCCATCGCCGGCCAATCCCGCTGTCGGCTTCCAGCCCTACAGCGGCGACTACAACGCCGACGGCAACAATCTCGACTATCCGAATGCATCCAGCTATCACCAGTCGACCGACAACAAGACGTGGCTCACTGGCGCCATACCGAAATCCGACTTCGCGGTGCCCGGCTTCGGGCAGGAAGGCAACGAGAAACCGATGCAGTTCCGTGGGCCGAATTTCTTTGAGACCGACGCCAACTTTTACAAGGACACGCCGATCACAGAACACCTCAACTTCCAGTTCCGCTTTGAATTGTTCAACCTCTTCAACCGCGCGAACTACGCAAACATCGACTCCAACCTTCCGGACGGCAGTTTCGGCGCGGCGACCGGCTCGCACGAACCGAGATTCTGGCAACTGGCAGGCAGATTGTCCTTCTGATCTGCCGCCCTTCGATTACCCGGGCCGGTGCGCGTCGAGCTCGCCGGCCTTTTCTTTTCGTTGCGCGGCTTCGCTGTGGTCGTCCATCATCGGAGCCAATTACCATTTCCTTGTTGCGCATCCCGGTCCCGCCTGGGCCTTTCATGAGCATGTTGTCGGCACATCTCAAGGTGAATCTCGCCTGTGTTGCGATCCTGCTGGCTTCGGCAGCCACGTCGCGGGCACAGGCGGGAAACGACCGGATCGCCGAGATCGCGTCGGCGCTGCGAAACGATCAATTCGACAGCGCGCTGGAGCTGCTGCGCGGCGCTCTCGCCCAATCGCCGGGCAACACCGAGCTTTGGACGATGCAGGGCGTCGCCTACCGCGGCAAGGGAAACGCGAAGGAGGCGCTGGGATCGTTCGAGCACGCGCTGCGACTGGCTCCCGACAATATTCCCGCGCTTCAGGGGGCCGCGCAGATCGAATACGATCGCGGAGATCGCGGCGGCATTCCCATCCTCGAGCATCTTCTAAGGCTGCGGCCGAACGATCTGACGAGCCATGGAATGCTTGCCGTGCTCGAGTACCAGAATGGAGACTGCGAGCACGCAGTCATTCATTTTGAGCGGGCCGCCTCGCTGTTCGACTCGCGGTTGCCTGCGCTGCAGGCCTACGGCGCTTGCCTGGCGAGACTGCGGCATCTGGGAGAAGCTGCAAACGTCTTTCAGAAAGCGGTTGATCTCGATCCGGACGACCGGCGCGGACGGCTGGTGCTCGCTTCGGTCCAGCTGATGGCGCATCGGCCGGAGATGGCGCTCGCGGCGCTCGCCCCGCTGCTCGATTCGGCTCCTGACGCTTCGGCTCTCGAACTCGCCTCCGCGGCGGACGAAGAGTCTCACAACACCGAGAAGGCAGTGGAAGCATTGCGGCAGGCCATTCTGCTGGAGCCGCAGAACGTCAGTCTCTACGTGGACTTCGCGGCTCTTTCGGCGACGCACCAGTCCTTCCAGGTGGGAATCAACGCCGTGAACGACGGGATCCTTCTGCAGCCGAAAGCCGCGGCTCTGTATTTCGCCCGTGGCGTGCTCTATGTCCAGCTCGCCGACTACGAAAAGGCGCAGGCCGACTTCGATACTGCATTCGAGCTCGATCCAAGCCAGTCTCTGAGTGTTGCCGCGCAAAGCCTTGCTGCCGTCCAGCAGAACGATCTGGGTCGCGCGCTCGCCGGGGTGGAGCAGAAGCTCGAGAAGAAACCCAATGACCCGATCCTGCTCTATCTGCGCGCCGATATCCTTGCCCAACAGGAGCCCGATCCCGGCAGCGCGGAATACAAGAAGGCGCTGCGGTCGGCGCAATTGGCTGTCAAGCTTCGGCCGGACCTGGAACCGGCGCGAAGCGTGCTGGCCAAACTCTATCTTCAGCACGGGCAGTACGCAGAAGCCGCGGGACAATGCGAGAAGGCTCTCGCCATCGATCCCAAGGATCAGACGGCTCTTTACCATCTGATTCAGTCGCTCAGGAAGACCGACCGGAAAGGCGAGATTCCTCATCTGCTGAAACAACTCGCTTCGCTGCGCCAGCAAGCCGCTCACGAGGAACGCGAGCAATATCGATACAAGCTCGTCGAGGGAGATACCGCGTCAAAATAGAAATCGGTCGTGCTCCACAAGCTTTGCCGTCTGGTGCGAAGGACCTACCGAATGGCGCCTGCATAGCTTCAATGACCCATTGACAGTGCGAAAACCTGAGACCTAGCCTGCTGAAGCAAACGATTTCTTACGTTGGCAGGTGGTGAATCATTCGTGCCTCGCATCGACCGCAGAACGTTTCTCAAAGCAGCGGGCGCCAGCGCAACGGCTCTGGTTGCATCCTCTTCGCTGCCGGCAGTGAGCGAGACTGAGAAGGGCCTGATCGCAGTCTCTACACCGCTGGCGACGTTTCCCTATGGCGATGTGCAGTTGCACGAAGGGCCAATGAAGCGGCAGTTCGACGAGAACCATGAGCGCTTCCTTCATCTGGATGAGGACCGCCTGCTAAAGGTATTTCGGCAGGTGGCGGGGCTGCCGGCTCCAGGAGAAGACATGGGAGGCTGGTACGACCTGACGGGATTCAGCCTGGAGCGGAACAGTTTCCGTGGTTTTATCGCCGGTCACTCCTTTGGCCAGTACGTCTCCGCCCTGGCCCGCGCCTATGCCGTGACCGGATCCGAGGAGACGCGCAGCAAAATCAATCGCCTCGTGAAAGGTTACGGCGAAACTCTCGACCCGAAGGCGAGGTTTTTCGTCGATTACCGGCTCCCGGCGTATACGTATGACAAGCTGTCGTGCGGCCTGATCGACGCGCACGAGTATGCGCAGGATCCCATGGCCATGGAGATCCACGAGAGACTCACGCGCGCGATCGGCGCTTATCTTCCGGAAAAGGCGCTTTCGCGAGCGGAACAACGGTCCCGGCCGCACAAGGATACGGCGTACACGTGGGACGAGACCTACACGCTTCCGGAAAATCTGTTTCTCGCCTATCAGCGCAGCGGGAAGCCTCTGTACCTCGAAATGGCGAAGAAGTACCTGGAGGACGACACCTATTTCAATCCGCTTGCCGAGGGCAACAACGTGCTTCCCTTTGAGCACGCCTACAGCCATGTGAACGCATTCAGTTCAGCCATGCAGGCCTATATCACTCTGGGCAGCGAAAAGCATCTGCGGGCCGCCAGGAACGGCTTCGACATGCTGCAAAAGACGCAGAGCTTCGCGACCGGCGGCTGGGGCCCGAATGAGGCTTTCGGCGAGCCGGGAACCGGCCAGTTGGGCGACAGCCTGGCTCTGACCCACGCCAGCTTCGAAACGCCTTGCGGGGCTTACGGACACTTCAAGATCACTCGCTATCTGCTCCGCGTCACGAAAGACGCGCATTACGGGGACAGCATGGAGCGCGTGCTCTACAACACCATTCTGGGCGCCTGGCCCATCCAGCCGGACGGGACATCTTTCTACTATTCGGATTACGCCGATACCGGCAGGAAGGTCTGGTACGGCCAAAAGTGGCCGTGCTGCTCGGGCACATTTCCGCAGCTTGCGGCCGACTATCACGTCAGTATCTACCTGCGTTCTCACGATGGCATTTACGTGAACCTGTTTACGCCGTCGAGCGTGCGGTGGTCGGACCGCGGAGCCAATCTTGCGCTCACGCAGGTGACCCAATATCCATTCGACAACAAGATCGAGCTCCACATCTCGGCTTCCCAGCCGCACGAGCAGGTAGTCTATATAAGGATCCCGGCATGGGCTGCGCCGAGTCCCACGGTGATGATCAACGGCAGGCAAATCCAGGAAACGGTCGAGCCGGGAACATTCGCAGCGCTGCGCAGGAGTTGGAACGATGGCGACCGCATCCAGATCGAGCTGCCGATGCCGCTGCGTCTCGA
>Ga0335078_10019492_pt1 | contig 10084 bp, 11 predicted proteins | sample Lox_Sample_32_FD_206711 | JGI IMG/M metagenome (GOLD analysis project Ga0335078, IMG submission 206711) | Soil microbial communities from Loxahatchee National Wildlife Refuge, Florida, United States - Lox_Sample_3.2 | ecosystem: Environmental > Terrestrial > Soil > Wetlands | place: USA...
ACCAGAAATCATCAGTCTCGTCGTTTATCAGTCCGTTCCATTATTCAAGACCTTCAACTTCAAGTTCATCCCAACACACTCAAACAAACTCTTAAAAGCCTTGGCTATAATCATCGGATAGCCCGACATCGACCATTTCTCAAGAGGCTTGATCGTAAGCGTCGATTGCAATTTGCTAGAAGACATGCTCATTTGACTGTGGATGATTGAAAAGCTTATATTTGGTCAGATGAGATGAGTATTAAAATTGAAATGGAAAGAACTACACAAGATTGGGTATGGCGAAAGGCAGATGAGGAGTTTCACCCTAATTGTATTGATTATAAAAAGCGAGCTACTGGAACTGGAATGATGTTTTGGAGGGCATTCAGATGGGGAAAGATGGGACCTGAAGTGTTTTTTGATTTGGGTGAGGGAAGACAGTCAATTCAACAGTTTATAGGGACCAAATCCTGACAGGACCACTTAAGGAGTTTTGAGAAGAGTCGTTTGGTGACGTGGAAGAACCTATTGTGATGGAGGATAATGTTCTTATTCATAAAAAGGTTTGCATTCCTGTCAGACAAGAGCTTGGAATGAGATGTCATCAACACCCACCCAATTCCCCTGATCTCAACCCCATAGAAAATATATGGGCACATATGAAGAGTCGCATCGCAAAGGAGTATGGTCATATTACCTCTATCAATGCAATGAAGCAAGTGGTGGTGAATATGTGGATGGAGTTTGAGGATGGAAGATGGGATCATCTCATTGAAAGCATGCCAGAACGAATTCAAGCGGTGATCAAGGCAAAGGGTGGTTCCACTTCTTATTAGAATCAAATTAGGTTCATTAATATACATAAAACGCGAACCTAAAGTTTGAAGTCATCAACTCTAATGGTGGTGTGGCAATTCGAGAAAATGCAGCGGTGGTCGGGGTGGTGGCGACAGTTAATTTCGTGATCGTCCGAGAACTTTCTGTCACCGGTTGTAAGATGATGATCTTAACACTACTATGAGAAAAAGATAAAATCAAATCTATTTCCAAAACGATAATTTATTTAACATCGATAAAGACACCCTTGAACCTGTTAGATCCTTTAATAAAGAAGTAAAAGATGAATCTATTGATCTGTTTAAGGATTTAGTAGATTCTTCAGATGACTTCTTAGATTTAGAAGAATTCAGCAATGAGAAGAAACTAAATGAAGACATCACTATAAAGGAAATTCAAATGCATCAAAAATTAAGATTGTAACTTACTAATAATGAATATAAACTAATATTAAATATACAACTGTTATATGTAGAAAAGACTTAGATCACTTAGAGTTTAAAGATAAGTTTCAAGCAGAGTAGATACTGAATTTTAAGAATAAACTCAATCTATGTCTGTGACAGAAACTTACCATAGGCTTCATAAACTACTATTATAAGACTTATAGTTTCTACTTTATCAGCAATGAGATGGACTTAAAAAAGGTATATACTCAATATTAGAACATGAATCACTAATTCAAGACTATTACAGTATTAAGTTATCTTTAGTTTCAAGCAAAAGTGACATCAAATGAACGTATTCTCTATACATATATTTCAAATGTTATAATCTTATAAGTTCCCCTTTGATAAGTATAACACATTGTCAATATGTATACTATCTGACTTTTTATATACTACTTACTTCGTGAAGGCCTAGTTCTCTTTATACAAATTAAGAATAAGAATACACAAAGTGGTTTCTCAAAGCCAAGCTGTAATTGAAACTTCTTATTCTACAAGCATGAGAAGAAGATATTTGATTATCAACAGTTTGAGTCATGAAGTTCTATAACATCAAACATTACAGAATTTTGACTATGACTTCAGTGCATATAAAGTATTATATCTCAGACAAAGCATACAAACTTAGTCAATTCAAAGACAGTCAGGCTATCTCTCAATGTTGACAGATCATCACAAAGGTTAAATTTATAATCATTATAAGTGAAACCTTATTTTCACTAAGTCTGAAGTAAGATGCTAAGCCGCTGCTAATAAATTCTATACAAGATTAAAAATCTTTATCATTCTACTAGATAAAATAAAATGAACAATAAATTAAAAAGTTGTTGATTATTTTTAACAAGGATTTAAGAAACAAATGATCAGTATTATGTCTTCACCATTTCATGAATGAGTTTATACTTAGAAGAATAAAAATGAGCTGTTGAAATGATAAACTAATCATATCGGTCTTCTTTAATCTAGTTCCTTTGATTGTAACTGTCATGGGCCAGACATATTCTTGTACATATATAGAGTGCACAGGCCTCTGCAACAGCTCTAGCTATCAACTTTATCCTCCTACATTTTTATTGTTTTCGTCAATTCCTATCATTCTCTCAAGCCATCCACTTTGCATCCACCTTTCCTCATCGCTATCGCATCAATCCGCGATGCCCTTGACAATTTTGATAGCTCCATCTCCCCGGTGCCCGTAAAGTGTCCCAAACTCCTAAGTGAAAAATTTTCACCTCATAAAAAAGCTCCCCGATCCTACATGCCTGGCCTCCAATGCACTCCCCCACGCTTCAACAAAGGTATTACGGACCGCCCAGAGACTCCGCCTCCTGGACCCCTCATGGAATCACCTTCAGCCACCCCCTACTCAATAAGCCTCCAGCCTCTCTGCTGTTCAAAACCCTGCCCTCTGTCAAATCCTCTGGGCCTTACAAGACGACCTCAAAGACCACGATGCTCAGATCCTCTAGCTCAAGACAAGGCTCAAGTCCTTGTTTCATCTTCCGATTCCCCGTAATTCCTCTCCCGGACCCAGCCCCCAACCCCGAGAACCAAAGGTCACATTACCCCTTGAGTTCACTAGAAAAGTCTCTAAATTCACAAACTTCATAGCACAATGCTCTCTGGTTTTCGAATTGCGACCATTCAGCTATAGCACCGACAAAGCGAAGGTGTTGTTCGTTATCTCTTGCCTTTTCGGTCCCACGTTCCAATAGGCTCGAAGCATCATCTCCGACCCCTATGACCCCCTCTGCAACGATTACTTCATGTTCAGGTCCTCCCTAGAAGCAGTATATTCCAACCATACTTGCCAGATCACCACGATGAACAAGATCTCTTCCCTACGTCAAATGAAATCGGTCACCATGTATGCCTCTGAATTCATGTCCTTGGCTAATACTTTGAATCTCAATAACAACGCGAAGCTCCTCCAGTTTCAAAAAGGGCTCTCCCCCGAGTTAAAGAGATCCCTAACGATCTCCGGTATTTCCCTAACCATCTTCGAGACCTACATACAATGAGCAATCGAAATCAACTAAGAAACTTTCTTAGCTGGCAAGTCCGAACGACAATCTACTGGAAAAGCCTCGTCCTTTAGCCACCCCTTGACTTCTAACCACAGTCAAAGAAGCTATGCCTTGTCCTTAGCCCCCTCTGGAAACCCCAAGCCCAACAGCTCTCAACCTCATAGAAAAATTACCCCAGAAGAACAAAAACATCGCTTCAATAATAAGCTCTATATGTATTACGTGGACCCTGAGCACTTTACGGACCAATGCCCAAGAAGGAATAACTCAAATGCCACTAAGTAGGTCCCCACCTCTAGATAGACCTCGGCTCCATCGTCGTCTCTAAAAAATGCCTAATCTCAAGGGCTCGAGAGACTGGCTCCTTGAGATGAGTTCACATCTCGGTCTTGCTTGCTCATCCATCCCTCCTATTATATCTACCGGTTTCACTATCTGACTCTCCCCTTATGTACCAGATGCTACTAGACTTTGGAGCAGCCATTAATCTCATCCATGAAGATGTTTTGTGGCACCTCAGCCTCAAAGCATCTGAAATCCCAGAACCCTTGAAAATCCTGACAGCGAATGGAAAGACACTATCGATTGCGACACATCAAGTCACCCTACGATACACCATCGCCAACGTCCCTCATGAAGATACCTTTGTGATCGTCCCTATTGGCACACACCCCCTGATCCTCGGTATGCCGTTCTTAGAACATATTGATGCCCTCGTCAAGTAGAAGGAGCAATCTGTTCACTTCCCTCATGCCCCTGAGCCTGCTGATGACCTTTCAGTTATCCCCCTTATCTGCGACTCTTAAATCGCCACCCCAAGCCCATTCATCCCACCAAGCAGAAGAAGCAGGAATCACATCACGAAAAACGACCTCCCGTAGCCACCTCAGACCCTGTAGGAGACGAGCCTATCATCAAGATCGTCCCTTTCCATACCTTTTATCTAAAAGAGGGTGAACAAGTCTATCTAATCAATGTCAATCTTAGCTCCATCCCCATACCTCTGAACTTCAGCCCAGTCACTACATCGAAAGAACTCATAGCTCATAGGTACAAGGCCCTTGCCGACTTGCCCTCTGAATACCATGACTATACTGGATCCGTCTTCAGTGAAGTCGAACCCGTCCAAGCCCTACCTCCCCATCGAGGTCATGTCGACCACCACATTGACTTCATCAATGGCTTCAATCCTGCCTTCAGTCCCATCTACAACCTTTCTGAGACCAAACTCAAAGTCCTCAAGGAGTATATCGAAACCAGTATCGCTAAAGGCATCATACGATCCTCCAAGTCTCCTTTCAGCTCCCCCATCCTGTTCACTAAGAAATCTGATGGCTCCCTCTGCATGTGCATCGACTATTGAGCACTCAATCATATGACCGTCAAGAATCGATACCCCCTGCCCTTGATTTCGGAACCTCTAAACCAACTGCAATGAGCAAAGTACTTCATGAAGATTGACCTCCTGGCTGCCTTTCACCAACTCCACATAGCTCAAGGAGATGAGTGAAAAACCGCCTTTCACACTCGCTACAGACACTTCGAATACCTGGTTATGCCCTTTGGCCTTATGAACGTCCCCACGTCATTTCAAGCCTACATCAATGACATCCTCTACAAATTCTTGGACTAATTCTATGTCGTGTACCTTGACGACATTCTGATCTACTGTGACACCTATGAGGAGCACGTCCAATACGTCCGCTCCGTCCTAGAGAAGCTCTAGAAAGTCGGACTCCACGCTCACGTCGACAAATGTACCTTCCATCAGAGATCCATCTCCTTCCTCAGCTACATCGTCTCTTCGGAGGGAATCTCGATGGACCCTGAGCATATCTCTACCATCACAAAATGGCCTGTCTCTGAATTCGTCCACAATGTTCAAGTCTTCCTCGGCTTAACCAATTACTATCGACACTTTATCGAGGGATACTCTCACATTATCTTGCCTTTGACCAATCTCCTACAAAAGAACCACCCATTTGAATGGTCCCCTGAAGCCCAAGCAGCCTTTGACACAATCAAAACTACCTACATCACTGCCTCAGTCTTGCATCACTTTGACCCTGAGCACCAGATCTAGCTCCATACTAACTCAAGCAGTTTCACTCTCTCTGGCATCCTGAGTCAACTCTATGGCAACCGCTGGTACCCCGTGGCATTTTGGTCAAGAAAATGCCTTTTAGCTGAATGCAACTATGACATCCATGATCGCGAAATGCTCACAATTGTTGAATCTATGAAACATTGACGCCATTACCTTGAAGGTTCACATCACCCTGTTCACGTCTTGTCTGACCACCAAAATCTCGAAGTCTTTATGTCAACTAAAGTTTTCAACCGATGGCAAGCTCGATGGGCCGAGCTCTTCACAAACTATGACTTCGTTCTTGTTCACATCCCTAGCAAAAACAACCCCGCAGACACACCTTTACGGCGTCCGGACTACACTAAAGGAATGGATCTCCCGAGCGGAGCATTAATCTCATTCGAAGCACTTCAGCTACTCAAGCCTTCCCTGCCTTCATCTTTGTCACCCCCTCAAGCAGAAGGAATTCCTGAAAGACCTATCTTGTTAAGTAACCTTGTTGGGCTGCAGACCGAGTTGAGGATCCTACAGGATTTGTGTGACGAAATTCTCTCTAGTCTTGAATCTGACCCTTTGGCGTTGAAGCTCAAGAACAAGCCTACACAATCCTTGTCCTAGAAGGATGGTTATCTCCTTCACAATGGACTTCTGTATCTCCCTGACATCAACAATCTGCGCCTTCGCATGGTGAGGAACCACCATGATACAGCATTAGCAGGACATCCCCGCATAGTAAAGACTGTAGAGCTGCTTTCTAGAAACTATCACTTTCCTGATATATACAAGTTTATCAAATAGTATATTACCTTCTGTGATCTCTGCTCCTGGGTAAAGCCGCTTCAACATCAATGTACAGGTGAGCTTGCACCTATCCCTGTCTCCGATATCCCTTGGAGGGGTATCTCTTGCGACTTCATCATTGATCTCTCCGAATCTAGCGGCCATGATGCCATCCTCGTCTTTGTCGACTGTCTCACCAAGATGTGTCATCTAGTCCCCTGTAACAAGACTACTGACACCCCCTAGTTCACTCAACTCTTCCTCAAGCACATAGTCACCCTCCACAGCCTCCTTGATTCCCTTGTCTCCAACCGTGGCTCTGTCTTCATGTTGCGATTTTGGAAATCCCTGTCGACTCTCCTAGGAGTCAATCTCCGCCTGTCGACCGCATTCCATCCTAAGACTGATGGCCAGACTGAAAGAATGAACCTGATCATAGTAATATCTATGCATCTATTGCAACTATCAATAGAACGATTGGTCAACCCTCCTGCCCCTCGCCGAGTTCTCTATCAACAACTCCCGCCAAGAATCAATCAAGACATCACCATTCTATGCAAACTACAGCTACCATCTCAAGTTCACTATTACGGTCTCAGCCCTTGCCTCCTCTCCCTCGACACCCGCCGTCCCAGCCGCCGAAGACCTCGCTAAGAAGCTCAGGGCCCTCCACAAACAGCTAGTCGAGTCCGTCAAGTCCGTTCAAGACACCCAAGTAAAATACTATGATGCCAAGCACAAGCGAATCGAATTCGGCGTCGGCGACAAAGTATAGCTAAGGTCCATGAACCTGTGCACCGAGCGACCCAGCAAGAAACTTGATTGAAAGTGCATCAGACCCTTCATCATTACTGAGAAAATCAGCCTCCAAGCTTATCGGCTCCCACTCCCCGTATCTATGAACATCCACTCCGTCTTCTACGTCACCCTGTTGGAACCTCATCATGAAAACACTATCCCCAATCAAATCCAGCCTCCTCCACCCACTATCACTATCGGTAAGGAAATTGAGTATGAAATCGAAAAAGTCCTCGACTCTAAGATCTCTCGTCGAAAGCTCCTATACTTCGTCAAATGGAAAGGCTATCCTATATCTGAAAATTCATGGGAACCCATAGAGAACTTGAAACATTCCCTCGATCTCACATGGTCTTTTTATAAGAAACACCCCACTAAGCCTGCCTCTGCTCTTACATACATTCACGCTCCCCCTCCAACTTGTAAAAAATGACGTCGATCTTAGACTCCACCCCACCACTCTTTACTTTGCACTTCTGTTATTGGTTTTTAGAAATTCACTTAGATATCTCTGTATTCACATCATGTATCTATACCCTGCATGCTGCATTAGCATTTTGCATCGGAACATCTTTATTTTAGATTCTTATGTATCAATAAGGCTTATAGACTTGCCCCTTAAAGAGGGAGGTACTGTCACAGGCTGAACATATTCCTGTACATATATAGAGCATACAGGCCTCTGCAACAGCTTTAGCTATCAACTTTATCCTCCTGCATCCTTATCGTTTTCGTTGATTCTCATCGTTTCCTCAAGCCATCTGCTTTGTATGTATCTTTCCTCATCGCTATCGTGTCAATCCGTGATGCCCTTGACAGTAACTTTGAAAGCAAACTATTTAATAAAAGCAAAAGCAGATTAGTAATTCAATAAAAGCATTAGATGTATACTCTCTCAGTAGATTGACTCAGTTAATATAAACTACCATCTGAAGTCAATCACAAAGGTCAGGTTGAGAGCATAAAGTAAATTATACAATAAATACAAAGACATGAATCATTTAGCAAGAGATAGATATATATCTTAAAGAACATTTTAATTGATCCTCTTTTTCATTAGTTGTAAAAGTTAAGATGGCTTGTACTATAATTGAAAGCCTAAAGTGAACAGTTTATCATTATAACTGATCGTATTTTTCTGGCTAAACTCACAATAGCTATATCTACTTTTAAATTCCTTATTTAATATGTAAATATGTAGGGAAATAGTGAATTTAAAAGTCAAAGTTTTAACAAGGCAAAAGATTTTTAATGATAAGCCTATCATAGATCAGCATACAAAAATCATTCAAAAACTTAATGATAGTGAATTAGATGGCCTGATCATCATAAATGAAGTAGCCAACTATGGGTTTAATATGATCAATGCAGATAATGTTATATTCATAGAGAGCATATATAGTATAGCTTATGAAAAATAAATCATTAATGAAGCATCATCTTTGCTATTTGTTTACTTTCAGAAAGGATAGTGTCAAGGGTGATAGGACAGAATCTCAGAATGAGAAAGAAAGGTATATGTGAACAGGAAACTCAAAATTGGGACAGAAATCAGCTGAAACAATAAATGATATAAATGATATAAGGTAATACAAGGTTGTTGATTAAAGGTGTAGTAGGAGTCTACACACTTTATATACGTACAAGATTTGTCCAACCCATGACATCATCAATAACATCCTTTATAAACATTTTGACAAAGTCTTTATAGCTTATATAATTAATGATATTCTTATTTGTTTTGAAACTTATAAAGAATATATTTAACATATTTACACTATTTTTAAGAAACTTTACTTAGCTAGCTTCTACTATATGATAGGCCTTTTTTTTAAAAAAGGCTAATTATTCAATTCATTATTATAACCCTCTAATCACAATCACTTTATATCATTATCATTATAGCCTTAAAACTAAAGTACTAATTAATATACAAGGGATACTACTTACTCACTATAATATCTTGGACCTATGTGAAGATAAATCCACAAAGGCATGAAATGATAAAAAGGACCTTCAAAACTTAAATATATTTCAATAGCAACTTTTCGTTGTTATAAATTATATCATTTTGATAAGAGAGTAAGACAAAGTTTCAGTATATTACTTTTTCAATACTTACATTTTCAGGACTCTGAAAGCCCTAAATGAGCAACTATATTTTCTTATCCTTTTTAATCATTAATAGAAGAGTTATTCTAAATCAGATTGAAAATGTACATCAGAGACAATAACAGAATGTAGCGGAGGAGACAACTGTATAAATGAGATATTTTGATTCTGTCCAAAGATAGTTCACTCAGCCTTTCAATATATAGGCATAATAACTAGATCCTTTAAACTTCTATAACTGTTTGTTCAAACATCTTTTCCTTTTGAGTGTTTATAAACCTAAATGTCCTCTATTGAAATACACAAAATCCTGCTGAGATATGGGATTGTTATAAAGATTTGTGTCTTCGAAAAATCACTAATCTTCTAATTTACTATTCCTAAAGTGAGCGACAATTAAACCTTATGAATGAACTCTAAAAAGTAACATAGGCATGAGGTTACAGCTATATGACTATTGTGGCAACAGCCTGTGTTTCTATACAGCCCAGTCTGTAATATTCCTTACTTCATACTGTGTGTCTCCTACAGATTTATATATCCAGTAATAGTACTAGTAATATTAGTAAGTAGCACTATTAGCAGTTTAAGCAATAAGTGAAAGGAGTTCAGAGCATTTAGGTTCTTATCATGTTCAACTTGAACATCATTTGCCCTCAAATTGACTAAATGAAAAATGGAAGTTGAAAAAATCACCCTCAGCCCAAAAGACTTTTATCTTACTATTAGTGGAGGAGTGGGTCATTACATACAACCAAGACTACAGCAGCTGTGTTCAAGATAGTCATTATCTTAATGTTAACACAAATGGTTGCAGGGCCTCAGCTGCAGACTGTGAGCTATTTAGCAAAGGATTAGATGAATTCAATGGATCACAAAAGTGAGTAGGCTATAGCTTTATGATGGAGCTCTACAACTACTACTCTATAGTGGAATATAGGGCTCCTTCACACATCATTTTTACTATGTTGATATCTTAGATAGATGATGATAAAATGCAGTGAGTGTGG
>Ga0335078_10019493_pt1 | contig 10084 bp, 7 predicted proteins | sample Lox_Sample_32_FD_206711 | JGI IMG/M metagenome (GOLD analysis project Ga0335078, IMG submission 206711) | Soil microbial communities from Loxahatchee National Wildlife Refuge, Florida, United States - Lox_Sample_3.2 | ecosystem: Environmental > Terrestrial > Soil > Wetlands | place: USA: Florida...
CAGCCCCGCTTCCATCAACAGCGGCAGCGGAAATTCCGGGGTCAGCGCGCGGCGCAGCGCGTTGCGGTCCTCGCCCGCCCAGCCGAGCCGGAAGCGCCGCATCGTCTCCTCGTCCAGCCCGCGCGCCGCCAGATAGTCGAGCCCGCGACGGCCGCCGGGCGACCACAATTGCTGCTCGTAGAAGCGCGCCGCCGCGGCCAGCGCCTCGAGCAGCGTCTTCTGGCGCTGCGCCTTCTCGCGCTCCTGCGGGGTCTGTTGCGGCACCGCGACCCCGGCGATGCCGGCCAGCCGCTCGATCGCCTCGATAAAATCGAGGTTCTCCGAACGCATGACCCAACCGATCGCGTCGCCGTGCGCGCCGCAGCCGAAGCAGTGGAAGAACCCCTTGTCCTCGACGACGTAGAACGACGGCGTCTTCTCGTTATGGAACGGGCAGAGCCCGCCGTGCTCGCGCCCCTTGCGCACGAGGCGCACGCGCTTGCCGACAAGCTCGGCGAGCGAGACCCGCGAGCGCAATTCGTCGAGGAAGCCGGGCGGAAAGGCCATTCCGGGCCCTAGGCCAGCAGCCGCTTGACGACCGCGCCGGCCTTGGCCATGTCGAGCACCCCGGCATGGCGCTCGCGCAGCGCGGCCATGACCTTGCCCATATCCTTGATCTCGGCCGCGCCCGATTCGGATATCGCCGCCTGGACCGCCGCCTCGATCGCCGCATCGTCCATCTGCTGCGGCAGGAACGACTCGATGACCGCGATCTCCCCGGCCTCCTGCGCCGCCAGCTCGGGCCGGTTGCCCTGTTGGTAAAGCGCGATCGATTCGCGGCGCTGCTTCACCATGCCCTGCAGCAGCCGAAGGATCTCGGAGTCGGGAATCTCGGCCTTGTTGCCGTCGCTGCGCGCGGCGATGTCGCGGTCCTTGAGGGCCGCCACGATCAGCCGCACCGTCGACAAGGTGCGGGCATCCTTGGCGCGCAGCGCGGTTTTCATTCGATCGGCAAGGGCCTCGCGCAACATCGTGTCGCTCCCGCGCGCCTAGCGGCTGTAGCAAAAACCTACCCGGTTCGCCGCCGCTTTCCAGCACTTTCGGTGGCGCTCCCTAAGCTATTGAAACTCCCAAATCTTCACGCCGAACCCGGTTGACAAACAACCGCTTGCGTCTATCTTCCGCAAAATTGGGTGCCGCAGTGCAACAACGGCCCCAAAATCCGGCAGGATTAGTTTTCGATGACCGACCCCAACGCGGCCAACCCGACGCCGCGACCGCCCGACTGCAACGCGGCCCTGGTGCTGGCGGACGGGACGGTGTTCTGGGGCCAGGGGGTCGGCGCGCCGGGCCAGGCGGTCGGCGAAGTGTGCTTCAACACCGCGATCACCGGCTACCAGGAAATCCTGACCGACCCGAGCTATGCCGGGCAGATCATCACCTTCACCTTCCCGCATATCGGCAATGTCGGGACCAACCCGGAGGACATCGAGACCGCGAGCCCGGCGGCGCGCGGCCTGGTGATTCGCGAAGCGGTCACCGGGCCCGCCAATTGGCGCGCGACGCAATCGCTCGACCAGTGGCTGAAGTCGCACGGGATCACCGGGCTCTCAGGCGTCGACACGCGGCGCCTGACGCGGCGCATCCGCGACAAGGGCGCGCCCAGCGGGGTCATCGCCTACGACCCGGGCGGCCGGCTCGACATCGCCGCGATGCAGAGCGAAGCCGCGGCGTGGCCGGGGCTCGAAGGCATGGACCTGGCGCTCGACGTGACCTGCCGGCAGAGCTACGAGTGGAGCGAGACGACCTGGGCGCTGGGTCGCGGCTACGGTGCGCAACACGCGCCGCGCTTCCACGTCGTCGCGGTCGATTACGGCGCCAAGCGCAACATCCTGCGAATGCTCGCCGCGCATGGCTGCCGGGTGACGGTCGTGCCGGCGGACGCCGGCGTCGAGGACATCCTGCGCCACAAGCCCGACGGCGTGTTCCTGTCGAACGGGCCGGGCGACCCGGCGGCGACCGGCCAATACGCGGTGCCGGTGCTGCGCGCGCTAATCGGCCGCGGCGTCCCGATGTTCGGCATCTGCCTCGGCCACCAGATGCTGGCGCTCGCGCTCGGCGGCGGCACGCGCAAGATGGAGAAGGGCCATCGCGGCGCCAACCACCCGGTGCGCGACGAAGCCACCGGCAAGGTCGAGATCACCAGCCAGAACCACGGCTTCGTCGTCGACCCCACGACCCTGCCCGATCGGGTGACGCCGACGCATATCTCGCTGTTCGACCGCACCAACGAGGGGCTTTCGCTCCAGGGCAAGCCGGTCTTTTCGGTGCAGCACCACCCCGAAGCCAGCCCCGGCCCGCAGGACAGCCACTACCTGTTCGCGCGGTTCGTCGAGATGATGGCGGCCCAGCGCTAATGTCCCAGTTCGACGACTTAAAGTCGAAAATTCTCTACGCCATCTGGGCCGCCTCTCAGACGCCTGGCAGCAAATCAGAATTGTCGATGAGAGAAATAGAGGAGGTCCTTCCGGAGGAATGGGTCACAGGTCAAACAGGTGCCGCGAGTGAATCGTTGGGAGGTGACGGAAGACTCAGTCGCCAAGGTGGCGCGGGAAAATTCTACATTTCTGAAGCCGGAATCAGGTCGGTTGAGTACGACATCACCAATCCAGGAAATCTCACATACGCTCTCGACTACGCCCGGCACGTCCAGGAGGCGCATCGCCTAAAGCGGCCAAATATTGGCTTACCCGTCCCGGCCGCCGATCGCACGGTACCTCTCGACCACAACAGCGACTCGTACAAAGACGCGATAGCCGCACTTGACGATGCGCTCTCGGCCTTTAAAGAAGACTACCGCTTAGATAATGAATGGGGATCCGAAAAGGCCGCGCTCCTGCAAACAGTCGAGAAAGGTCGGGAGCTGTTGAACGAAACAAGCGCCCACGTCGCCACGATATACGCTACAGTCGTGACTCCGCTTCGAGTTCTGCGGGATCGTTACGAGCACGCAATAGTTGCCGGAATAATCACCGCAGCGGTTGATCAGTTTTTGCCTGCGTGCGGGAGGGCGATTACTGCGGTGCTTGCACTTATCGGCCTGGCGTAGATGCCTAAGCGCGCCGACATCAAATCGATCCTGATCATCGGCGCCGGGCCGATCGTGATCGGCCAGGCGTGCGAATTCGATTATTCCGGCGCGCAGGCGTGCAAGGCGCTCAAGGAGGAAGGCTACCGGATCGTCCTGGTCAATTCGAACCCGGCGACGATCATGACCGATCCCGGCCTGGCTGACGCGACCTATGTCGAGCCGATCACCCCGGCGATCGTCGAGAAGATCATCGCCCGCGAGCGCCCCGATGCGCTGCTGCCGACGATGGGCGGGCAGACCGCGCTCAATACCGCGATGGCGCTGGCGCAATCGGGGGCGCTGGCGCGGCACGGGGTCGAGCTGATCGGCGCCAGCGCGGCGGCGATCGCCAAGGCCGAGGACCGCCAGCTGTTCCGCCAAGCGATGGATAAGATCGGCCTCGTCTCGCCCAAGAGTCGGCTTGCCAAGTCGCTCGACGAGGCGCGCGCGGCGCTCGACCTGACCGGGCTGCCCGCGATCATCCGGCCGTCCTTTACCTTGGGCGGCACCGGCGGCGGGGTCGCCTACGACGCCGAGGAGTTCGACGAGATCGTTCGCGGCGGCCTCAGGGCCTCGCCGGCGCACGAGGTGCTGGTCGAGGAATCGGTGCTCGGCTGGAAGGAATACGAGCTCGAGGTCGTGCGCGACCGCAACGACAACTGCATCGTCATCTGCTCGATCGAGAACATCGACCCGATGGGCGTCCATACCGGCGATTCGGTGACCGTCGCGCCGGCGCTGACCCTGACCGACAAGGAGTACCAGCTCATGCGCAACGCCGCGATCGCGGTGCTGCGCGAGATCGGCGTCGACACCGGCGGGTCGAACGTGCAGTTCGCGGTCAACCCCGAGGACGGGCGGCTCGTCATCATCGAGATGAACCCGCGCGTGTCGCGCTCCTCGGCGCTGGCCTCGAAGGCGACCGGGTTCCCGATCGCCAAGGTCGCCGCCAAGCTCGCGGTCGGCTACACGCTCGACGAACTGGACAACGAGATCACCGGCGTCACCCCCGCCAGCTTCGAGCCGACGATCGACTACGTCGTCACCAAGATGCCGCGCTTCACGTTCGAGAAGTTCCCGGGCGCGCAGCCGCTGCTGACCACCTCGATGAAATCGGTCGGCGAGGCGATGGCGATCGGCCGCAGCTTCGCCGAATCGGTGCAAAAGGCGCTGCGCTCGCTGGAGACCGGGCTCGACGGGTTCGACGAGGTCGAGATCGACGGGGTCGAGACGGAGGGCAAGGCGGCGGTGCTGCGGGCGCTCGCCCGGCCGGCGCCCGACCGGCTGCTGCTCATCGCACAGGCCTACCGCCACGGCCTCGCCACCGCCGAGATCCACGCCGCCTGCCGCTACGAGAAGTGGTTTCTCGATCGCGTCGGCGAGATCGTCGAGACCGAGGAGCGGGTCCGCCGCGACGGGCTGCCCGACGAGCCGACGGCGCTGTTGCGCCTCAAGCAGATGGGCTTTTCCGACCGCCGGCTGGCGCACCTCGCCGGGCTCGCCGAAACCGAGGTGACTGCGCGGCGGCGGCGGCTGGGGCTGGCACCGGTCTACAAGCGCGTCGACACCTGCGCCGCCGAGTTCGCCTCGCTCACGCCCTACCTCTATTCCTGCTACGAGGGCGACGGCGTGTCGCCGCCCGAATGCGAGGCGGAACCGAGCGAGCGGCGCAAGGTCGCGATCCTCGGCGGCGGACCCAACCGGATCGGCCAGGGCATCGAGTTCGACTATTGCTGCGTCCATGCCGCCTACAGCCTGCGCGAGATCGGCATCGAGACGATCATGGTCAACTGCAACCCGGAGACCGTCTCGACCGATTACGACACCTCGGACCGGCTCTATTTCGAGCCGCTGACCGCCGAGGACGTGATCGAGATCGTGCGGGTCGAGGCGCGCAAGGGCACGCTTCTCGGGGTCATCGTCCAGTTCGGCGGGCAGACGCCGTTGAACCTCGCGGCGGCGCTCGAAAAGGCCGAAATTCCGATCCTCGGCACCTCGCCCGACGCGATCGACCTCGCCGAGGACCGCCAGCGTTTCCAGCAGCTGCTCCAGGGCATCGGCCTGCGCCAGCCCGATAACGGGACCGCCTATTCCGCCGCCCAGGCCGAGGCGATCGCCGCGCGGATCGGCTACCCGGTGGTGATCCGCCCGTCCTACGTGCTGGGCGGGCGGGCGATGGAGATCGTGCACGACGCCGCTGGGCTCAACCGCTACATCCGCACCGCGGTGCGCGTCTCCGGCGCGAGCCCGGTGCTGATCGACCGCTATCTGCAGGACGCGATCGAGGTCGACGCCGACGCGGTCGCCGACGGCGAGACGGTCTATGTCGCCGGCATCATGGAGCATATCGAGGAAGCGGGGATCCATTCCGGCGATTCGGCATGTTCGCTGCCGCCCTACAGCCTCGACGCCGCAACCGTCGCCGAACTCGAGCGCCAGACCGTCGCGCTGGCGCGCGCGCTCAAGGTGGTCGGGTTGATGAACGTGCAGTTCGCGGTCAAGGAGGGCGACGTCTACGTGCTCGAGGTCAACCCGCGCGCGTCGCGCACCGTGCCGTTCGTCGCCAAGGCGACCGGCGTGCCGATCGCCAAGATCGCCGCGCGGGTGATGGCCGGCGAGAGACTGGCGGATTTCGTCACCGGGTCCCGCCCCTGGACCCTTCACGTTGCGGTCAAGGAGGCGGTATTCCCGTTTGCCCGCTTCCCCGGCGTCGACCTGATCCTTGGCCCGGAGATGAAGTCGACCGGCGAGGTCATGGGGCTCGATGCCGATTTCGGCCGCGCCTTCGCCAAGGCGCAACTCGGCGCCGGCACCGAGTTGCCGCTCGACGGCGCGGTGTTCGTCTCGGTGCGCGACCAGGACAAGAGGGCGCTGGTCGAGCCGTGCCGGCAGCTCGTCGAATGGGGCTTCGAGCTGGTCGCGACCCGCGGCACCGGAGCGACGCTGCGCGAATCGGGGCTTGCGGTGACGATCGTCAACAAGGTGCGCGAGGGCCCGCCCGACATCGTCGACGAGATGCGCGGCGGGCGGATCCAACTCGTGTTCAACACGACCGAGGGCGCGGAGGCGATCGCCGACAGCTTCAGCTTGCGTCGCACCGCGCTTACGCACAACATTCCCTACTACACGACCGTCGCCGGCGCGCGCGCCGCGGTGCAGGCGATCGGCGCGTTGCGCCGGGGCAACCTTGAAGTCGCGCCGCTGCAATCCTACTTCTAACGGCTTCTTTTCGATCCGGGGTTAAGAGCTGGTCCGATGAACAGACTCCCGATGACCGCCGACGGCTACAACCGGCTGCAAGAAGAGATCAAGCGGCTGAAGTCGGTCGAGCGCCCCGCCATCATCCGCGCCATCGCCGAGGCGCGCACGCACGGCGACCTGTCGGAAAACGCCGAGTACCACGCCGCGCGCGACCGGCAGAGCTTTATCGAAGGCCGGCTCATGGAGCTGGAGGACAAGGTCGCGCGCGCCGAGGTCATCGACACCTCGAAGCTGTCGGGCTCGGTGATCAAGTTCGGCGCGACCGTGACGCTGGCCGACGAGGAAACCGACGAGGAGCAGACCTTCCGCATCGTCGGCGAGGACGAGGCCGACATCAAGGACGGCCGGCTCTCGGTCACCTCGCCGCTCGCCCGCGCGCTGATCGGCAAGGGCAAGGGCGACAGCGTCGAGGTCTCGACCCCGCGCGGCGCCAAGTCCTACGAGGTCGTCACCGTCGCGTTCGGTTGAGGTTCCGGATCGCTACGCCGCGTTCTCGGTCTCGTTCCCCAGAGCCTCGGCCAGCGGGACGCCCGGCTCGGCCTTGGACACCCGCAAGGTCAGCGCCGACTTGACGTGCGCGACATTGGGCGCCGAGGTCAGCCTGGCGGAGAGAAAGCGCTGGTAGCTGTCCCAATCGGTGGCGACGATCTTCAACAGAAAATCGGTCTCGCCGGCCAGCATGTGCGCCTCGCGCACCTCGGGCCATTGGCGCACCAGCCGCTCGAACGCCTGGAGATCGGCCTCGGCCTGGCTCGCAAGCCCGACCTGAGCGAAGACCGTGACCGGAAAGCCGAGCGCCTCGGGCGCCAACGCCGCGTGATAGCCGCGGATCAGCCCCGCCTCCTCGAGCGCACGGACGCGCCGCAGGCACGGCGGCGCGGTGATGCCGACGCGGCGGGCGAGCTCGACATTGGTCATCCGGCCGTCCGCCTGCAGCTCCCGCAGGATGCGACGGTCGATAGGGTCGAGTTTCACGCCCCGCATCGCGGCCCCTTTCTTGCCACGCAATCATAGAAATCGGACGCTCGATACGCAATTTTATTGCGCGGCGCGGGGCCGCGCTTGCCCCGCGCCGGGGGTTTCCGTAAACCCACGGCGATGGTCGCCCTGCCCGTCACCACCGAGCCCGCGGCGGCGCCGAGCGCATCCGGCGACCCGCCGATCGCCTGGGTGCTGCATGACGGCAAGGCCGGGATGGCGAGCCAGGCGCTGGGGCTCGCCGAGGCGACCGGGTTTCCGTTTGTCGAAAAGCCGCTGCGCGTGCACCTGCCGTGGGCGTGGCTGCCGCCGCAGCTATGGCTGGCGCCGCTGCGCGCGGTGGGCGACCGGGACGGCCCGCTATCCCCGCCGTGGCCCGATCTGGTGATCGCCTGCGGCCGCAACACGGCGAGGCCGGCGCTGGCGATTCGCCGGGCGAGCGGCGGACGGACGGTCGCGGCGCAGATCCAAGACCCGCGCGTCGGGCGCGACGAATTTGACCTGATGCTGGTGCCCGAGCACGACCGGCTGCGGCGGTCGAACGTCATCGTCACGCGCGGCGCGCTGCACCGCGTCACCGCCGCGACGCTCGCCGACGCCCGCCGGCGTTTTCCCGAGCTCGACGCGCTGCCGCGCCCGATCCTCGGCGTCCTCGTCGGCGGGTCGAACCGCGCCTACCGGCTGACCCTGGCGCGGCTGGCGGCGCTCGCCGACCAGATCGCCGCCTGCCTGCGCGCAGGCGGCGGCTCCGTGGTGCTGACCCCGTCGCGGCGGACCGGGGCCGCGGGCGTCGCGCTGTTGCGCGAACGCCTTGCCGGGCTGCCGGCGGCGATCTGGGATATGACCGGCGACAACCCCTATTACGCCTATCTCGCGCTCGCCGACGCGTTTGTCGTCACCGCCGATTCGGTGTCGATGATCAGCGAGGCGGCGGCCACCGGCAAACCGGTGCATATCGCCGAGCTCACCGGCGGCGACCGGAAATTCGCGCGCTTCCACCGGGCGATGCGCGAAGCCGGCATAACCCGCCCGTTCGCCGGGCGGATCGAACGCTGGGATTACGCGCCGCTCGACGACACCGCGCGCGCCGGCGCGGCGCTGCGCGCGCTCGTCCTCGCCCGGCGGGCAGCGCAGCGCGCGACATGATCGGGATCGCGACCTACCTCGCGATCCTGCTCGCGAGCCTGGCGCTGTTCTGGTTCGTGCCGCAGACCGATCTTTTCGTCAGCGGGCTCTTCTACAGCCCGGAGCACGGGTTCGCGCTGGCGACCTGGCCGCCCTTGGTCGCGCTCGAGGGCGTTGTCCGCTGGATCACCTGGGCGGAGATCGTCGGCATCCTGGCTGCATCGCTGTGGCTGCGGCTGCGCGGCCGCCCGTTGTGGCGGCTCGACCGCAACGTGCTGATCTTTCTGCTGGCGGCTCTGGCGATCGGCCCGGGGATCATCGCCAACACCGTGCTCAAGGACCATTGGGGCCGCGCCCGGCCGCTGCAGATCAGCGCGTTCGGCGGCACCAAGACATTCACCGGCGCGCCGCTCCCCGCCGACCAGTGCGAGCGCAACTGCGCGTTCGTCTCGGGGCACGCGGCGCTCGCCTTCTCGCTCGTCGGCTTCACCTTCCTGATGCCGGCCGGGCGGCAGCGGCGCATCGCGCTGGGCGCGGTGCTGGGTCTCGGCGCGCTGATCGGCCTCGCCCGCATCGCGTCGGGCCATCACTTCCTCTCCGACGTCGTCGATGCCGGGCTGATCACTGTGGCGACGACCTGGCTGCTGCATCGCTGGATCGTCGTCCATGACGGCGTGACGCCGCTCGTCGCCTTCGTCGAACGGCTCGGCGAAACTCCGGGGGGTCGCCGCTGGCGGTGGGCGGCGGCGATCGTGCTGGGCGAGGCGGCGGCGATGATCTGGATCGACCGTCCGCTCGCCGATTTCATGCATGCCGCGGCGGGTCCGGTGCAGCCGTTCTTCGACGCGGTGCAGCGATTCGGTCTCGGCTACCCCTATCTCGTGCTGAGCGCGCTGGCGTTCGCCGCGCTGCGCTGGGGCGGGCGGATCGAGCGGCTGCGCGGCTGGGACTCGGCGCTGCGCGGCCATGCCTACATCCCGGCGTTCATTTTCACCGCGGTTGCCGCCTCGGGCCTGGTCGCCGATCTGCTGAAGGTGACGATCGGGCGCACCCGGCCGAAGCTGCTCTTCGCGACCGGCGCCTACGACTTCACCTGGTTCGGCCTCAAGCCCGACCACTGGTCTTTCCCGTCGGGTCACGCAGCGACCGTGACGGCGCTGATGACCGCGCTGTGGTGCCTGTGGCCGCGCCCGTTGTGGCTCTATGGCGCAGCGGCGGCGCTGGTCGCGGCGAGCCGCGTCGTCACCGGCCAGCATTACCTGAGCGACGTCGTCGCAGGGGCGGCGATCGCCGTCGTCGTGACGCGCGCGGTCGCCGCGTATCTGCTGCGCGACCGCGGCGGCGCGACCGCCCGGGACGCTGCGCAGCGCTACCGGCCCGTGTAGTATCGCGCGATGGCGTTGCGCATCGACACGTTCGACAATGTCCGCGGCGGCAACACGCTCTACAAGGCGCTGGCGCACCCGCTCGCCGCCGCGCCGGGCGGGGCGCTGATCGATGCGCTCGCGCGCCGCGGCCGGGTCGCGATCGTCGACCCGCACGGCGCCGCCGCAGGCTTTGCCGAGCTGTTCAACGTGTCGCAGCTCGATATTGCCGGCGTTTTCGTCCAGG
>Ga0335078_10019494_pt1 | contig 10084 bp, 6 predicted proteins | sample Lox_Sample_32_FD_206711 | JGI IMG/M metagenome (GOLD analysis project Ga0335078, IMG submission 206711) | Soil microbial communities from Loxahatchee National Wildlife Refuge, Florida, United States - Lox_Sample_3.2 | ecosystem: Environmental > Terrestrial > Soil > Wetlands | place: USA: Florida...
CTTGCCGTTTCGCCAACAAACACGGTTTTCCGAGGAGTTGATTTTGCACCGATAAACGGTCCTGCGTTTATCGCTGTTACCGGTGGCCCACTTGCCTTTGGAAATGTTGCCGTCGGCACAGCCTCCGCCGAGATGACATATAGTGTCAGAGGAGGCAATCTCACTGGCAACATTACGATCACTCCACCATCTCAATTTGAAGTCTCGACAACGACGGGCACCGGTTTTGGTCCTTCAGTCACGCTCACACAAACCAACGGTGCGGTGAATACGACCACGATCTATGTTCGGTTTCATCCCACTGCGCTCGGAGCCGCATCGGGAAATATCACGCAAGCCAGTTCGGGCGCAACTACGCAAAACGTAGCTGTGAGCGGAACCGGTATTCAAGCGGGTTTCATGATTTCTCGTTCGAGTATTAGCTTCGGAAATGTCATCATCAATAACCAGAACAAAAAGGATTCGGTTTACGTCAAGAACACCGGTACGAATTCCTTGACCATTACGAGCGTAGCATCTGATAATGCAATTTTCACCGTTACTCCCGGCTCCGCAACGATCAGTGCGGGAGATAGCGGATGGTTCTATGTTACTTTTACACCGACAAGCCTCGGTACGAAGACCGCTAACATCGTCTTCACGCATAGTGCTCCATCATCTCCGGATACTCTGAAAGTGAACGGCGTTGGCGTGAACGCACCGCCTCCCAATATCGGCGCAATCACTCGCTCCGATCGCGTTCCCAAAGCCGGAGATTCTGTCGTTGTTTCTGCAAAGGTGACGGATCAGTTCGGGTTAACCGCGGTCAGGTTGATTTACTATGTCAATGACGTTCCGGATTCAGTGGCTATGACTACGCCGGATTCCGTTTACACCGGAAAAATTCTAGGCAGCTTGAATCAAAACGGGAAGCGCGTTGAGTATCGGATCCATGCAATTTCAAATAGTGGACAAGACACTCTTACGGCAAAATCCGCGACAAACGCATACTTTGCCGGGATAAGTCCTATTTCTCTGTCGGGTTTGAAAGGAGAAGACGCTAATCTTCTGAATCTTTACAAAGGTTACTATGTAAAGGTGACCGGCGTTATCAATGGGCCGAATTACCAGACAACGAGCGGCAATCTTAGCCAGTACATTCAGGATACGGTAGGAGGATTGAATCTGTTCAAATCAGGTGCGTCAGCCAGTGCATTTAATCTCGGAGACTCTCTTGTCGTTCTCGGTAAGTTAGACCAGTATCGTGGCACGACAGAATTGACGCCCGATACTGTCACCAAGGACATTCAAACAGTTGGGACGGGCAAGAAAGTTACTCCAATAGATTTGACGGTTGCTCAGTTCAATGCAAATGCGGAGACTTACGAATCGCGTCTGGTTCGGTTCAGTGGACTCTACAAGAAGGACACCAGTGTTGTGTGGGCCAATAATGCTTCGGTAATCTTGTATGGTGGCAGCCGGACCGATACGCTGGTTATGTATATAAATCCGGCCGTTGACGCGGCCAATGCGCCCGAACCAGCATATCCTGTGAGAATTACTGCAATCGCAGTACAGTTTGCCGCCTCAGGATCAGCGACGACAGGCCCTTACGAAATTCAACCGCGGTATCAAAGTGATTTTGAACCGGCACCGGCGATACCGGGGCTAGCCTCACCACTCACGGGAACCAAAGGTGTGCCGAGGAGAACTGTTTTCGAGTGGAATCGTTCGACCAACGCAGCAAAGTACCATCTCCAGGTTGCAACGGACAGCACCCTTGACAGCTTGGGTGGATTCAAGGCTTCAAATGTCGCTTTTGATACGACGCTCTCGGACACTTCGAAAAAACTATCGACCCCATTAGCGGCCACTACGAAATACTATTGGCACGTCAGCGGGATCGACACCATCGCGGCTGGTGGGTACTCGGCAATTGCAGGCTACACTACCGGAACCGGAATCGACGTCGTGACCGACGGAGCCGCGATTCCGAAAGAGTTTGCATTGTTCCAGAACTATCCGAACCCGTTCAATCCATCTACGACAATTCGGTACGACCTTCCAAAGAGTGCATACGTTCAGGTAACAATCTACGATATACTCGGCAGGGTCGTGGCAAACTTAGTGGATGGCGTACAAACAGCGAGTCGTTACTCGCTCGAATGGAATCCTTCGGGCTTGAGCAGCGGGGTTTATTTTTACAGGATCTCCGCTCAGAGCCAGGATGGTTCCGGCAGCTTTACTTCAGTGAAAAAGCTTCTTTACGTGAAGTAACGATTTGCACGGTTAGAAATGAAAATGGGAGGCACTAAGCCTCCCGTTTTTGTTCGGACTAAATGGATAGTAAAGAACAATTTTTATCGATTCATTTTTGAACTCTTATGCTCCCTGTGTCTTGAACACGAATCGCTCAGCGACTTCGTACACACCGAACATCGCTCCGCTGTAAATCAACACACTGAAAATGGTATTGCCAAAGAACGGTATAGCCATGACAAAGCACTCCACAAGTCCGGCAAATGTCCTCGGGTACATCGAGTTGGGGATGATCCACACTCCGAAGTTCGTAAGCGCGAAGAAGAGCACTGCTCCCGCAAGGGAAAGTCCGCCGACTTTCATTATGGATATTCTGTTTTTCATTGTTAGTCCGAGAGCAACGGTGAGGAGAAGGCTTCCGTAAACGAATGCCATTGAGGCAGGATTATAAAAGCCGACGACCAAGTCGCTCACCAGCATCGCTGCAATAGGAACGAAAAAAGCAAACTTCTTATGCAGGTATGCTCCTGCGAAGAGCGCAATCGAAATGACCGGTGTAAAATTTGGGGCATGGGGAATAAGCCTCGAAAAAGCCGCAAAGAAAATTAGGACAAGTGCAAATAATATGTTCATGTTACCTCCTACCTTTCTAATACTATGAAAGCAATTTGGGAAATTTCATGCTGAAAAATCCAAACGTGAAACTCGATATAAACTTAACAACAGCGTCATCGTCAATCAAGTTTACTTGCCCTGGTTGAATTGAAGACTCAGACCGAGGCGATAAGTTCTTCCGGGCATTGGGAATTCATATGCCACCTCGTATTCGCGATTGAAAAGATCGTCGACCGAAACTATCGGGAACATTTCAAGTGAACCCGCATCGATCCGCGCGGATGCGGAAATATAAGTAACCGCGTAAGGCGATAACGCCATACTGTTGTCCGTCGCATAAAACCTTTGACCGATATACTGAATCGCGGCGGTGAAGGTGAAAATTCCCGGCGTTGCTTCTATCGTGATCGAACTTTGTTGTTGTGGAATATAGATGAGCTGCTTTTCATAAGTTGTCGGATCCGACGGGTCCGAAACATCGAGTGATCTACCAAAGAAATAATATCCTCTCAGCGCGAAGAAAGGATTGTACTTTAGATCAATGCTTAGTTCGATCCCCCTCGAAGTAATTTTCTGATAATTTTCCGGAAGCCAAATAAGCTCAGATGGGTCCGTCGGGCGCCATTCGATACCATTTCTTGTATCGATATTGTAGTAATCCAAATCAAGTTCAGATAGGATTTGACTTTGGTTTAACTCCAGCACAGCGCCTGCATCGTAGTCGGTCGCTTCTTCCGGCTTGAGATTTGGATTCCCTTGCCCCGCGTAATAAAGCTCGTTGAATGTCGGAACTCGGTATGATGTTCCAACATTTGCGCGCAAATGAAAGGGAAGTCCCGCAAGCGGCGTGAGGTTTATGCCGACTTTTGGATTGACGGAACTTCCGAAGTCGGAGTAGTCATCGTACCGCAAGGCGCAGAAGAGCCGGGTCTCAAGATCGAGGTGATTTCTTAAGTCATATTCACCGCTCGCAAAAATTCCAATCCGCGTTCTGTCCTTAATGCCCAGCATGTTATCGCTTTGGCCCCGATCAAACTCGGCATCGATCCCCATCGTCTCCGAAAATTGTTCCTTCAAATAAGAGAATTGCACCGCCGGTTGAAGCGAAACCATTTTATAATAATCGTTAGCATAAGAATAGTCAGCCGTATCAGGGTCGACATACTTAAGGTATGAATAAATAAGTCCCGCCGACGCCGAGTAATTGAAAAGACCAAGAGCACCGTTGTTCCTCAGGATGGCCACGGTATTTTTATCCGTTTCGCGAGCCGTCCCGACAAAGGCGGAATCGGTTACCGCGCCCGGAGTCCCGCGGTTTGCGGAAATATTCTGAATCAAGAAAGACGTCGTACTGCCTGGAAATGGGAAAAAAACCTTGAGAGATTGCGTATCTTCAAGATAGTCGGCACCCGTTAACTTCATCGGAAAATCTTTAGTCCCGTCGTTGAGAGTGAAATCGAAATCGTTTACTCCACGCTGGCGTTGTGCCGTCAAGTCAATTCTGACCATGCCGATACCTTCACTTATTTCACCGCCCATCAATTGATTCCCGTATGAACCTCCTTCCGCATCAATTCTTACAAGATTGTCAAGAGGAGTTTTACTCTCGAGATTTACGACGCCGCCGACTGCATTAGCGCCGTACAAAGCCGACGACCCGCCCTGAGAGATTTCGATCGACCCTAAATTGCTCGTCGGCACGAGAAACAGATCGACGTCCCCGTTCTGGACATTATTCAAATTTATCCCATCGAATAGAAAAAGGGTTTGCTCTGATGACGTCCCGCGCATAAGAACCGTTCCAAGCTGCGCCGGTCCATGATCGTTCACAAAAATGCCATCGACAAAAGAGAGCATGCTTTTCGCGTCGTTGAAGCCGGCATTCTGCATCTCATTGACATCGATGCTGGTCACCCGGGAAGGAGCGTCAATGCTGCTGATCGGAGTGCGAGTGGCGGTCACGACTACTTCATGCTGTTGATACATCTGAGCCGTATCCGGTTGGTGAAAAGTCAAATTTAGTATGATTAGTAAAAACATAATCCCTCCACAGAGAAAATTTCTCCATGACCGCGCCCACGACGAATTCACAGGACGAGTCGGATAACAAAAAAGCCCGCTGGGAGGGCGGGCAAATAAAAAACTCAGATCCCCGTTCGCGTCGACGATTCGGGGTTGAATTTAACCTCTCCCTCGAAGGTTGTTGATTCTAAAAAGCTCCGGCAGGTCTCCTGGCTCACGGCGGTCGTCACTCTTGCCTTCCCATCCCGGTTCGACTTGGCAGAATCGAGAAAGTGGCTCGAGAAGTTTTCAGTTGCCGAATACAGTTGCGGGGCAGCTCCCGTTTTTACGGGATTCCCTATTAACCGCGACGCGAAGTTTTCGTGTCGCGATACCAAAGTTTCATTTTTATTAAAGAACTCAACTGAAAGTTAGTTGTTCATATACACGAATGCAAGCTAAAAGTAGAAAACCTGCTAACCTGTAGCGGGTTCTTGAAAGGTAACCCGACACGTTTGACGACCACTTCTAAGGTTCCCTTGAAAATCGAGACTTTCATTTTCATCTTAAACAATCTTAGCAAGCATCCGTCGCGTCCTTAATAGGTCTAAACAAGAACATAAACGACATGAAATTACTCGTAGCGCAAAAACTCAATAAAGAGATGATGGACCTGATCCAGCAGAAGATCGATGGAGTTCTTGAGACTAAATTTCTCTTTGGTGCCAGCGAAGAGGATCGCACTCAACACTTGTCACAAGCAGATATATTGCTGGCAATGAATATCAGACGCGACATCCGCGACGAAGAATTTCAACTTCTAAAAAATATCAAGCTCATTCAAATTACACTTGCCGGAGCAGACGTTATTCCTTATGAGAAACTCGATTCCAAGGTGGTGATATGCAGCAACGCGGGAGCGTACAGCCAGCCCATTGCCGAGCATGCGATAGGGATGATGCTGGCCCTTGCGAGAAATTTTCTTCCGCTGCATAAGAGATTGAGCAGTGGTGGTTTCGACCAAAAGACCACTCACAAAATGCTTAACGGTTCCACCCTCGGAATTATCGGCTACGGCGGTATCGGAAAGAAGACAGCGGAAATTGCCCGAAGTTTCGGGATGAAAATATTCGCCATAAACAGAAGCGGTAAGACAGCCGAGCGAATCGATTTTATCGGAACGCTTGCCGATCTAAATATTGTGCTGCGAGAGTCGGATTTCATTCTGCTTGCGCTTGCTCTGAATCTGACGACTAGAAATCTCATCGGCAGAAAGGAGCTCGGGATGATGAAGCCCGATGCTGTGCTCGTGAATGTCGCCCGCGGCGAATTGGTTGATGAAGAAAGTTTGTACGAGCATCTCAAGACTCACCCGCATTTCAAAGCAGGAATCGAAGCATGGTGGATCGAGCCCTTCAATCACCCGAAATTCGAAGTGCATTTTCCTTTCTTTGAACTCGATAATCTATTGGGCTCGCCTCACAACTCGTATTTGACGGAAGGAATTCATTTAAAGTCGCTGAACATCGCTCTTGACAATATTTTGCGATTCGTTCATGGCGAGACGCCGTGGAACATCCAGAGGCGCGAAGATTATTTATGATTCATTCCGGCCCGAAGCTTCGCCGCATCTTTTTCTTCTCGGAGACAACCTTCTTCTCTTTGAGTCGCTTTTCTTTGACGGCATTTGATGGATGAGTTCGAATCCTCTTTTTGGCCGGCTTGACGGCGCTTCTTATCAATCGCGAAAACTCCGCTAAGACGGTCTCTTTGTTCTCCCACTGGCTTCTTGACCTTTGAGATGTCAAATGCAAAATCCCATCCGAGTCTATTTTGTTTCGCAGCGCCGTGGAGATCTTCCGGCGCTGCTGGTCCGTGAGCGACCGAGAATTGTTCACGTCGAAAATAAGCTCGACCCTCGATTCCACTTTGTTTACATTCTGTCCGCCGGGTCCGCTACTTCGTGAGCTTCGAAATGTTATTTCAGAAAGGGGAATTACAAGCTGAGGGCTTACGCGAAGAGAACTGATATTCATGAGTTCAAGGAATAATTCTTGTAGCAGGTGCCATTATGATTTCGACATGCCTCATCAAATTTACAATAAAAAAAGACAGCACGGTAGGGAGATTATCCGTGCTGTCTCGGTTTAGCTTCGAGATAGGCTCTTTTGACATTGAAGGTGTCCGAACTCGTTGCCTCGGCTTGCTTCGTGCAAGCTCGTCTAGCTCGCTAAGAGCTGCTCTTGATCAGGCTGCCCGGTTGTTCTCCCCGCAATCCTCGCTCTATTCCTCTTCCTCCTCGTCTGTAAATCCGTATTGTACGACCTGCAAATAGCCGGTGCCGTGGCACTTTTCGCAGTCGATGAAATCAAATCCGTCGCCGCTTTTCAAGACGCCCACAAAGCGGGTGCCGTTGCACGCGTCGCAGACTATATCGCGCTGATACTCCCTCTGCAACATCGAATTTCTCCTTTTGTTTTGCACGTACAAATATATTTAGAACCGTAAATCAAGTCAACGGTGACATCAAGAAAAACCGCTCCGAGGTTAATAAATTAATCATCTGTTGCGATGAATCTTAAGAAAATTATCCAACTGCTTCTCGACGCCTATTAGATTTAATAGATTTGTTTCACAGCTCTTCGAAGACATAGCCGCTTTCGCCATGCTGGGAGAGGTCGAGTCCGTCAATTTCATCATCTCCAAAAACTCGAAGTCCCATCGTCTTGTCGAGGATTTTCAATAGGACCCAGGTCATGAGAAAAGAATAACCAACTGCGACGAGCACACCCAGAAGCTGAACGGTCATCAACGAAAAATTGCCATAAAGCCAGCCGTCATTGCCGCCTGGATTGATCAGCCTGGAAGCGAATAGACCTGTGGCGATCGCTCCCCATGCACCGCCGACTCCGTGAACGCCAACGGTATCGAGCGAGTCGTCGTATTCGAATTTTTCTTTCAATCTTATCCCGGTAAAGCACAGGACGCCGCCGATAATTCCTATCGCGAGTGCTGCAAGAGGACTTACATAGCCTGATGCAGGTGTTATCGCCACAAGCCCCGCCACTGCGCCCGAGGCAGCGCCGAGGACCGTCGGCTTGCCACGTGTGTACCATTCAGCGAACATCCAGGATAATGCGGCGGCTGAGGCTGAAATGTGTGTGGCAACAAATGCGGATGTAGCGAGCGCACCCGAAGCAACGGCGCTTCCGGCGTTGAAGCCAAACCAACCGAACCACAGGAGCGCGGCGCCGAGCAAAGTCATGGTCATGTTATGAGGAGGCATCGGTTCTTGTTTGTAGCCTCTTCTTTTGCCGATAAGAATCGCGGCTGCAAGCGCGGCGACACCAGAGCTTACATGAACGACAAGTCCACCGGCAAAATCCAACGCGCCGAGGTTTTTTATCCAACCGCCGGCTCCCCACACCCAATGTGCGAGCGGATCATATACGAACGTTGCCCACAATAATAGGAACACGAGATATGTTTTGAATTTGAATCTCTCCGCAAAAGCGCCGGTGATTAATGCCGGAGTAATCACCGCAAACATCATCTGAAACATCATGTATGTTTGATGCGGAATTGTCGGGGCATAATCTGGATCGGGTGCCATGCCAACTCCGTTAAGTCCGAACCATTTCAGGCTGCCAATCACATGTCCAATGTCAGGACCGAAGGCAAGGGAATATCCTATAAGAACCCACTGAATCGAAATGATGCCCAGCGCGACAAAGCTTTGCATGATCGTTCCAAGAACATTTTTTCTTCTAACCATCCCGCCATAGAACAATGCGAGACCGGGAGTCATCAACATCACTAATGCTGTCGACACGAGCATCCATGCCGTATCGCCGGAATTTACACCGTTGGCGGGATCGACCGTCGCCGGAGTCTGTTGAGAGCTAACCATAGCAACTGGTACGGCAGCGGACTTGGCGAAAACCGGTTGAGAAACGCACAGGACAAATATTAGTCCAAAGAGAAAACGGTAATTCTTCATGCTTATTTCACCATCCAAAATTTTTTTGTTATCTTCGAGAGATTACACTAAACCCTATTTCGATATGAACAAATCGTGAAAAATGGCCTAATATAATAATCAATTTGTCCAATTTCGCAAAATATAAAACGGGGAATTTTTGCAAGAACCTAAAATGTTAAAGTGCTATGCCAAAAGAGTTAGAATTATAAGCCGTCGAAGGAAAAAGAAGAGGACTCTATCATGCCAAAGGTAATATCTGTTTCTACAGCGGAGCCGCCCACGAAGGTCACGCAGGGAGAGGTGCGTGGATTCATACAAACTTTGTTTTCACAGCGGCGCAATGACCTCGATCGACTGATGAAAGTGTTCGAGAGTTCGTCTATTTCTTCTCGTCATTTCACTGAAGACAGGTCATGGTATGGCGGGGACCATGGTTTTGCCGAAAGAAATGAGCTCTACATCACGAGCGCGGTGCGGCTATCGGAGGAATGTTCCATGAAATGTCTCGATGAGGCCGAACTCAAGCCTGCCGACATTCACCACGTAATCTTCATTTCGAGCACAGGTCTTTCTACGCCCAGCATAGACGCCAGGCTTTTCAACATCATGAAATTCAATTCTCATGTGAGAAGAACGCCGATCTGGGGGCTTGGCTGTGCTGGAGGGGCTGCAGGCTTAAGCCGCGCTCTGGAATATGCCAAGGCGATGCCGGACCACGCGGTGCTATTGATCGCCATCGAGCTTTGCGGGTTGACTTTCCAGAAGGACGATTACAGCAAAAACAACCTTGTCGGAACATCGCTATTCTCGGATGGCGCTGCTGCTGCTGTAATCGTCGGAGACGAGCATCCACTTTCTCGAAGTAGTGTTCGAAGGGGAAATCAAATTGGCGTCGACCTCTTGGGTTCACTCTCGACTATATTCGACAATTCGTTAGACGTGATGGGATGGAAGGTGGAAGACAACGGTTTGAAAGTAATCTTCAGTAAGGACATTCCGACCATCGTTAACAATTGCATCCGACGAAACGTTGAAGAGATCACGAGTGGCAACGGTATTGCATTGTCGGACCTAAGGCACTTTGTCGTGCATCCGGGCGGGCCTAAAATAATGGATGCCTATTGTCGAGCACTTGAGTTGCCTGACGGCATTCTTCACTTGTCGAGGAAAGTTTTGAGTGAGCACGGGAACATGTCTTCACCGACCGTCCTGTACGTTTTAAAGGAATTTCTGGAAGGCCACGAATAT
>Ga0335078_10019495_pt1 | contig 10084 bp, 8 predicted proteins | sample Lox_Sample_32_FD_206711 | JGI IMG/M metagenome (GOLD analysis project Ga0335078, IMG submission 206711) | Soil microbial communities from Loxahatchee National Wildlife Refuge, Florida, United States - Lox_Sample_3.2 | ecosystem: Environmental > Terrestrial > Soil > Wetlands | place: USA: Florida...
CGCCACGGTGCGCGCCACCAGATCGGCGAGCGCCAGAAGCGTGCCGCCCAGCAGCGCCGCCGCCGGGGCGATGACCCGGTGGTTGTGGGTGCGGAACAGCAGCCGCGCGAAGTGCGGGGTGATGAGTCCGATGAAGCCGATGGTGCCGGCGCTGACCACCGCGATGGCGGTCAGGAGTGCGGCAATGCCGTATACCAGGGGACGCCATGCGGCGACCTCGAGCCCCACGCTGCGGGCGCGCAGTTCTCCCGCGGCGAGCACGTTGAGCGGGCGCGCCAGCAGCACCGCGCTCGCCACGGTGCAGGCTGCGATCCCCAGGGTGAGCGCCGGATGGCTGTCCCAGGACAGATCCCCGGCCAGCCAGAACACCATGCTGCGCACGCGGCCCTGCTCGGCGCTGCTCAATATGAGGGTCACCAGCGCGCCGCACACGCTCGCCACCGCGATCCCGGTGAGCAGCACCCGCGTGGCCCCGCCCTGGCGGGCCAGCAGCCACACCAGCACCAGCGTGGCGAGCGCGCCGGCGGCCGCGGCGCCCTGTACCGCCAGGGCCGCCAGGCCCAACGCCATGGCACAGATGGCGCCGAAGGCCGCGCCGCCGGAGACGCCGAGGATGTAGGGGTCGGCGAGGGGGTTGCGGAACAGCGCCTGCAGCGCGACCCCGGTCAGTGCCAGCAGGCTCCCGACCCCCAACGCATTGAGCAGCCGCGGCAGCCGCAACTGCAGGATCACCGCGCGGGTCTGCGCATCGCCGCCGCCCAGGAGTGCATGGAAGACCTGCGCCGGGGAGGACAGGGTGCTGCCGCAAATCAGCGACAGCAAGACGATGACGACCGCGGCGAGAGCCAGGGCTGACGCGCGCAGCCGGCGGTGTGCAGACCCGGCCATTCAAGGACCTCTGTAACGGCCCATTGTGGCAGACTTCAGCTTCAAACGGCATGAGTGACGTCATCGACAGCGAGGGGTTTCGCGCCAATGTCGGCATCGTCCTGATGCGCGGCGACGGATCGGTGTTCCTCGGCCGCCGCGCGCGCGGCGGCGGCTGGCAGTTTCCCCAGGGCGGCATGCAGCGGGGCGAGGCGCCCGAGCAGTCACTGTTCCGCGAGCTGCACGAGGAGATTGGCCTGACCGAAGAGGACGTCGAGGTGCTGGGGGCCACTCAGGACTGGGTGCGCTACCGGCTGCCCGCCCGCTACGTGCGGCGCGACCAGCTGCCGCTGTGCATCGGCCAGAAGCAGCGCTGGTTCCTGCTGCGGCTGCGCGATGAGGCGGCGCAGTTCGCCTTCACCCACACCAGCGAGCCGGAGTTCGACCAGTGGCGCTGGTCGGGATGGTGGGAGCCGGTGCGCGAGGTGATCTTCTTCAAACGCCCGGTGTACGCGCAGATGCTGCAGGAGCTGTCGAGCCTGGCCTTTCCGCAGGGCGCTCCGCCGCTGCCGCCGTGGTGGGAGGCGCAGCGCTAGCGCGCTCGCCCATGGCCGAAATCACCGACAAGTTCGTGATCCGGCGCCACACGCCGCTGCGCACGCTGCTGCTGAGGTCGGCGGGGCTGCTCATCGGACTTTTCGCGCTGTACGTGCTGTTCGAGTTCGGGCGCTACAGCGCCGGCTTCGACCGCGCCAGCGCCGCGCAGCAGCGCACCGAGCTGCTGGCGGTGATCGCCGGACTGAAGGGCCAGATCCAGGCCCTGCACGCCCAGGTGGCGCAGCTGCAGACGCTGCAGGGCGGGGCGGCGCGCGAGCACGAGGAGGTGGGACGGGAGATCGCCGAACTTCAGGCGCAGATCGACCGCGACCGCCAGGATCTGGCGGTGTACCGCGGCGTGATCGCCCCGGCCGCAAGCGGCACCTCGCTGCAGGTGCAGCAGCTGCGCATCACCAACGGCGATGCCGCCAATCACTTCGTGGCGCACCTGACGCTGATGCAGGGGGGCAAGCCCGACGCCACCGTGACCGGGGAGGTGAGCGTGCGCGTGGGCGGCACCTTCAACGGCGGCTCCTCCTTCGTGGATGCGCTCGGCGGCCCGCCCAAGGGCGTGGTGAGCTTCCGCTACTACCAGGCCGATGACTACCAGATCGTGCTGCCGGAGGGCTTCATGCCCACGGGCGTTGCGGTCACGCTGCGCGATGGCCGCGGCAACGGCACCGTTGCCACCCAGAACTTTCCCTGGAGAATCGATGTTCAACCGTGAGCCGCGGCCGCAGACGCGCGTCGACATCCTCATCGGCCCCAGCGCCCGCGTGCACGGCGATGTGGATTTCACCGGCGGCCTGCACATCGACGGGCACGTGTTCGGCGGGGTGAGCGCCTACGGCAGCGGCGAATCGACCGTGTCGGTCAGTGCCACCGGCGTCATCGAGGGCGGCGTCGTCGCCACCCACGTGGTGGTGAACGGGGTGGTGCGCGGGGACGTGCACGCCACCGGCAAGGTGGCGCTGGGACCGCGCGCCAAGGTCATCGGCAACGTGCGCTACGGCATCATCGAGTCCGCGGCCGGCGCGCAGATCACCGGCACCCTGGTGCAGGTCAAACCCGACGCCAAGGCCTGAGCCGGGATATGACACATTTTGTGCGGCGCGTCCCATGGCTTACACTAGGGCCATGAGTGAGCTGGTATTCACCGATGCCGCGGCCCGCAAGGTCGGAGACCTGATCCGCGCCGAAGCCAATCCCAAGCTGATGCTGCGCGTGTTCGTGCAGGGCGGGGGCTGCTCGGGGCTGCAGTACGGCTTCGAGTTCGACGAGACGCTGCAGGACGGGGACATCTGCGTGGAGAACCAGGGCGTGCGGCTGCTGGTGGATCCGATGAGCGTGCAGTACCTCATGGGGGCCGAGATCGACTATCGCGAGGGCCTGGAGGGCGCGCAGTTCGTGATCCGCAATCCCAACGCCACCACCACCTGCGGGTGCGGGTCCTCCTTCACCGCCTGATGGCAGCGCGACCGCAACTGGCACAGGCTGCGGTCACCTCAAACTTCCTTTCTCTCCCGCGAGCGCGCATGGCGGCCAGTCCGGTACCCGACATCCTCGCGGCGGTTGATCTCGGCTCCAACAGTTTCCACATGGTGGTGGCGCGCTACATCCACGGCCAGATCGTGATCATGGACCGGCTGCGCGAGATGGTGCGCCTGGGCGCCGGGGTGGAGGAGAACGGCCGCATCGACAAGGACGTGGCGGCGCGCGCGCTTGCCTGCCTGGAGCGCTTCGGGCAGCGCCTGCGGGACATGCACGCCGACAGCGTGCGCGTGGTGGGCACCAACGCGCTGCGACGCGCCCGCCGCAAGCAGGCCTTCCTAGAGCGCGCCCGCGAGGCGCTCGGCCATCCCATCGAGATCATCTCCGGCATGGAGGAGGCGCGCCTCATCTATTCGGGGGTGGCGCACACCGTGCCGAGCGAGCCCGGGCGGCGCCTGGTGTGCGACATCGGCGGCGGCAGCACCGAGCTCATCATCGGCGAGGGCACCGAGCCTTTGGAGCTGGAGAGCCTGCAGATGGGCTGCGTCTCCTTGAGCGAGCGCTACTTCAGCGAGGGCAAGCTCTCGGCCAAGCGCCTGAACAGTGCGCGCGTCGCCGCGCGGCTGGAACTGGAACCCATCCAGGCCGCCTACCGGCGCCGCGGCTGGCAGACCTCCTACGGCAGCTCCGGCACGGTGCGCGCCATCGGTGATGTGGTGCGCGAGCTCGACCCGACCGCCAAGGCCATCACCGTGGCGGGACTGGAGAAGGTGCTGCGCTACATCGGCGAGGCCGGCCACGTGCGCGAGCTCAAGCTCTCGAGCCTGACCGAGGACCGCCGGCCGGTGTTTCCCGGCGGCCTCGCCATCCTCATGGAAGTGTTGAGCGTGCTGGAGATCAAGGAGCTGCGCATCGCCGATGGCGCGATGCGCGAGGGGCTGCTCTACGACATGGTCGGCCGTCTCACCGATGAGGACGCGCGCGAGCGCACGGTGCGGGCCATGCAGCGCCGCTATCACGTGGATTTCGCGCAGGCGGACCGGGTCGAGGCCACCGTGATCGAGTTCCTCGAGGCCACCCGCGAGGCCTGGAAGCTCACCGACCCTCTGGCGGAGCTGAGCCTGAAGTGGGCCTCGCGGCTGCACGAGATGGGCCTGGATGTCTCGCACAACGGCTATCACCGCCACGGCGCCTACCTCACCGAGAACGCCGACATGCCCGGCTTCTCGCGCGAGGAGCAGCGCTTGCTGGCGCGGCTGATCGGCGGCCACCGCCGCAAGCTCAGCCTCGAGGGCCTGGAGGAGCTGGTGCCGCCCTGGGACCGCAGCGCGCTCTACCTGATCGTGCTGCTGCGGGTGGCGGTGCTGCTGCACCGGGGCCGCAGTCCCACGGCCCTGCCGGAGATTCAGCTCACCGCCCGGCCACGCAGCCTGGAGCTGAAGTTCCCGGCGCGCTGGCTGCGCGAGCATCCGCTCACCAGGGCGGATCTGCAGCAGGAGATCGATCACCTCAAGCCGCATGGCTTTCGGCTGCGGGTGTTCAGCACCGCGCGCGCCTGAGGCGCCTTTCAGGCGCTGCCGCCGGCTCCGGCCGCGTACAGTTCCAGCAGCTGCTTCTGCGCGCACACCGCCGGCCCGGCGCCGCTCTCGGCGCGCACGTAGCTGCCATCCGGGCGCAGCAGCCAGGCCTGGGTATTGTCGGCGAGGTACAGGTGCAGGTCGCGCAGGATGCGTTCGCGCTGCGAGGCGCGATGCACCGGGAAGGCGACCTCCACGCGGCGGAAGAAATTGCGTTCCATCCAGTCGGCGCTGGCGCAGTAGAGCTCCTGATCCCCGCCGTTTTCGAAGTAGAACACCCGCGAGTGCTCGAGGAAGCGCCCGATCACCGAGCGCACGGTGATGTTCTCGGACACCCCGGGCAGTCCCGGGCGCAGCGCGCAGATGCCGCGCACGATGAGGTCGATCCTGACCCCGGCGCCCGAGGCGCGGTACAGCGCCTCGATGGTCTGCGGATCCACCAGCGCGTTCATCTTGCAGATGACGTGCGCGGCGCGCCCCGCGCGGGCGTGCGCGATTTCGCGCTCCAGCAGCTCAAGCATGCCGGTGTGCAGCGTGAACGGGGACTGCAGCAGGCGGCTCAGCTTCGGGGTCTGGGTGAGGCTGGTGAGCTGCAGGAAGATCTCGTGCACGTCCTGGCCGATGTCGCGGTCGCAGGTGAACAGCCCGTAGTCGCTGTAGCTGCGCGCGGTGCGCGGGTGGTAGTTGCCGGTGCCCAGGTGACAGTAACGGCGGATGCCGTCGGGCTCGCGGCGCACGATCATGGTGAGCTTGGTGTGGGTCTTGAAGCCGACCACGCCGTACATGACGTGGGCGCCGGCCTCCTGCAGGCGGTTGGACAGCTCGATGTTGGCCTCCTCGTCGAAGCGCGCGCGCAGCTCGACGATCACGGTCACATCCTTGCCGGCCTGCGCCGCGGCCACCAGCGCATCCACCACCGGGGAATCATGCCCGGTGCGGTACAGGGTCTGCTTGATGGCCAGCACCTGCGGGTCATGCGCCGCCTGGCGCACGAAGTCCAGCACCGGGGTGAAGCTCTGGAAGGGATGATGCAGCAGCAGGTCCTTGTGGCGGATCACCGCGTACAGATCCGTGCTGCTGGCCAGGCGCCGCGGCAGCCCGGGCGTGAACGGCGGGTACTTAAGGTCCGGGCGCTGCACCAGGTCATACAGCGCCGAGAGCCGGTTGAGGTTCACCGGCCCCGGCATGCGGTACAGGTCCACGTCATCGAGCGCGAACTGCTCGAGCAGGAAGTTGATCATCTCCCTGGGGCAGTCGCGCGCGGTCTCCAGACGCACCGCCGCGCCGTAGCGGCGATGGGCGAGCTCGCCCTCCAGCGCGCGGCGCAGGTCGTCGATTTCTTCCTCATCGACGAACAGGTCGGAGTTGCGGGTGACCCGGAACTGGTAGCAGCCCTTGACCTCGATGCCCGGGAACAGCCGCGACACGAAGGCCTGCACGATGCTGGTGAGGAGCACGAAGCCGCGCGGCTGTCCGGGCGCCTCATCCGGCAGCGACACCACGCGCGGCAGCGAGCGCGGCGCCTGCACGATGGCGAGCTCGCTGTCGCGGCCGAAGGCGTCCTTGCCGGTCAGGTGCACGATGAAGTTCAGGCTCTTGTTCTGGATGCGCGGGAAGGGCCGGGCCGGATCCAGGCCCAAAGGACTCAAGACCGGCTCGATTTCGTTCTCGAAGTACTTCTCCAGCCAGCGCCGGGTCTTCTGGCTCCAGGCGGAGCGTCCCTGCAGGCTCACCCCGGCGTGGGCGAGCTTCGGCAGCAGCGTCTCATTCAGGCAGCGGTACTGCTCGGCGCACAGGGTCTGCGCGCGGGTGTGGATGCCATCGAGCTGCTCCGGAATCGACATCGCATCGGGGGAGTGCTGGGTCTTGCCCAGCTCCTGCAGGTGCTTGAGGCCCGCCACGCGGATCTCGAAGAACTCATCGAGGTTGCCCGAGGAAATGCACAGGAACTTCAGCCGCTCGAGCAGCGGCAAAGTCTCATCGAAGGCCAGCGCCAGCACCCGTTGGTTGAACTCCAGGAAGGACAGTTCGCGGTTGATGTAGCAGCTTGGCGCCTTGAGATCGGGGGCGTCCACGGCCCCACCATACACAAAGGGGGCGCGGGAAAGAAAGACATGCTGCATCGCAGCATGAGGGTCGTCAGGCGCCGTCCAGGCCCTTCAGCGCGACACCAGGGCCGGCCCCGGCGGCGGATTCAGCGAGGCCAGCAGGGCGGCGGATTTGGCGAGGAAATCAGCCCGTTGCGGCCCCTCGATGGGCAGCGCCTCGGGCAGTTTCACGGTCTGGGGGTTCTTGAAGACCCCGTTGACCCGGTACTCGTAGTGCAGATGCGGCCCGGTGGCGAGGCCCGTCATGCCGACGTAGGCGATGACCTGGCCCTGCGCGACGTGCTCGCCGCGGTGCAGCCCGGAGGCGAAGCGCGACAGGTGGCCGTACACCGTGGTGATGCCCTGGGAATGATCCAGTTCGACCAGGTTCCCGTAGCCGCCGCGGCGCCCCGCGAACAGCACCCGCCCATCGCCGGCGGCGCGCACCGGCGTGCCCACCGGGGCGGCATAGTCGACCCCCTTGTGGGCCCGGATGGTATTGAGGATGGGGTGACGGCGATGCAGGCTGAAGGGTGAGCTCACCCGGGTGAACTCCAGCGGCGCGCGCAGGAAGGCCTTGTGCAGACTGCGGCCCTGCGGGGAGTAGTAGTCGGCCTTGCCCGAGGGGCCGACGTAGCGCACCGCCAGGTACTCCTTGCCGGCATTCACGAAACGCGCCGCCAGCACCGGGCCATCCTGCAGGTACTGGCCATCCTGCAGCACCTCGGTGTAGGTGACCACGAAGCTGTCGCCGGGCTGGATGTCGAGCACGAAGTCGATGTCGTAGCCGAAGATGTCGGCCAGGCTCAGCGCGGTCTGATCATGGCCGCCGGCATCGGTCACGGCCTCGAAGAGCGAGGAGTCGATGGTGCCGCTGATGGTGCGGGTTCGCGTGGCGAGCGGGTCATCGAGCACGTTGGCGCTGAAGCCCTGCGCGGAGCGCTCCACCTTCAGAGTCTGATCGAGGTTGAGACGGCGCTGCAGTCCGACCAGCGTGCCGGCCTTGGCTTTGAGCGTCAGCGCCTCGCCCGGCCGCAGCCTGTCGAGCCAGGTGCGCACGCCGGGCAGCGCGCGCAGCGTGGCAAGGTCCGCCAGGCTCAGCGAGAGGCGCCGGAAGATGCGATCCAGGGTGTCATGGGCTCTGACGACCACGCGGATGGTGGCGGCGTCGCTCCCCGGGGCGCGGGCGGGCGCGGCGGAGGGGCTCGCCGCTGCGGCGCGCGGCACGCTGGCGGAGGCTGCGGCGCGGAGTGGGGCGGGCCCGGGCGGCCGCTGCCACAGCACGCCCAGGCCTGCGGCCGCGGCGGCCACCAGGGCCGTGCACAGCACGGCGCCCAGCAGGCGCTGCTTAGTGGCGGAGGCGGGCATCTTGATACGCATCTTTACGCATTGGGTAGACTTACACGTTTCCGCTCTAATGAGAACCATGGTGGACGAAGACCTGAGGCTCGCCGACCTGCTCGCCGAATACCGGCGCGGTACCCATGAGGTGCTGCCCGAGGCGGAGTTCCTCCGCAAGCTTGCGCGCCAGCAGCCGCTGCGCATCAAGGCCGGGTTCGACCCGACCGCGCCGGATCTGCACCTCGGGCACACCGTGCTGCTGAACAAGATGCGCCAGTTCCAGCAGCGCGGGCACGAGGTGATCTTCCTGATCGGGGATTTCACCGGCCTGATCGGCGATCCCACCGGGCGCAATGCCACCCGGCCGCCGCTCACGCCCGAGGAGGTCGCCGCCAATGCGCTCACCTATCAGGCGCAGGTGTTCAAGATCCTGGACCCGGAGGCGACGCGCATCGAGTTCAATTCGCGCTGGCTCTCGAACATGGTGGCGCCGGATTTCGTGCGCATCGCCGCCCATTACACCGTGGCGCGCATGCTCGAGCGCGACGACTTCGCCAAGCGCTACAAGGGCGGACAGCCGATCGCGATCCACGAGTTCCTGTATCCGCTGGCACAGGGCTATGACTCGGTGGCGCTGCGGGCCGATGTCGAGATGGGCGGCACGGATCAGAGGTTCAATCTGCTGGTGGGGCGCACCTTGCAGGAGGCCTTCGGCCAGGAGCCGCAGGTGGTCATCACCATGCCGCTGCTGGAGGGAACCGACGGCATCAACAAGATGTCCAAATCCCTCGGTAACTACATCGGCATCACCGAAGCGCCCGAGTCGATGTTCGGCAAGCTCATGTCGATCTCCGATGAGCTGATGTGGCGCTATTACGAGCTGCTCAGTTTCAGAAGCCTCGGCGAGATCGCCGGCCTGCGGGATGCGGCGGCCGCGGGCCGCAATCCGCGCGACATCAAGCTCGAGCTCGCCAGCGAGATCACGGCGCGCTTCCACGGCGCGGCGGCGGCACAGGCCGCGCAGCAGGGCTTCATGGCGCGCGTCAGCGACAAGGCGGTGCCGACGGATCTGGCGCCGCAGGTCATCGCGGTGGGCCCGCAGGGCCTGCGCATCGCCAACGTGCTCAAGGCCGCGGGCCTGACGGCGAGCACCTCCGAGGCCAACCGCAAGATCGATGAGGGCGCGGTCAAGCTCGACGGCGCGCGGGTGAGCGATCGCGGCCTCACCCTGCAGGCCGGGGCTGATCACGTGCTGCAGGTGGGCACGCGGCGTTATGCGCGCGTGCAACTGGTTTAGAGTCAACCGCCCCGGTCGCGCGCGGCGCGGCTCGGGGTCACGAGGAGAACGTCATGGTCGAACGGTTCGGTGACAAGCATCTGGGTGGCGACTTTTTTCAGACCCTGCGCTTCGAGGGTGAGATCCACGACTGCGAGGTGCAGGGCACGATCCCGAAGGACCTGCACGGCACCTTCTACCGTCTCGGCGGGGACTGGGCCTATCCGCCCAAGTATGCCCACGATGTGCCCTTCAGCGCCGACGGCTACATCTCGATGTTCCGCTTCGCCGAGGGCCGAGCGCACTACAAGGGACGCTTCGTCGAGACCCCGCGCTACCTCGCCAACCGCAAGGCCGGGCGGCAGCTGTTCGGCATCTATCGCAACCGCGATGGCGATGATCCCTCGGTGCGCAACCTCAGCGCGACGGTCTCCAACACCACCCCGGTCATCCACGCGGGGAAGCTGCTGGCGACCAAGGAGGACGCGCGGCCGTACGAGATCGACCCGCACACGCTCGCCACCCGCGGCGAGTACGACTTCGGCGGCAAGCTCTCCAGCCTCACCTTCACCGCGCATCCCAAGATCGACCGCGTCACCGGGGAGATGATCGCCTTCGGCTACGAGGCCACGGGCGAGGCCTCCAATGACATCTTCGTCTACCACATCGACAAGAACGGCAAGGTCAGCAAGGAGATCCGGGTCAAGGCTCCGTACGTGAGTGAAAACCACGACATGGCCATCAGCCGCACCCATATCGTGATCCCGCACTTCCCCCTCACCACCAGCAAGGAATGGCTGCACGCCTCGCCGCAGAACCTGCACTGGTACTGGGATGAGTCCCTGCCC
>Ga0335078_10019496_pt1 | contig 10083 bp, 10 predicted proteins | sample Lox_Sample_32_FD_206711 | JGI IMG/M metagenome (GOLD analysis project Ga0335078, IMG submission 206711) | Soil microbial communities from Loxahatchee National Wildlife Refuge, Florida, United States - Lox_Sample_3.2 | ecosystem: Environmental > Terrestrial > Soil > Wetlands | place: USA...
GTACCCTCCCGGGTCGAAGTACGCCTCCCGGTTCACCGTGGGGGAGGGGCTCGACCACCTGGGGTTCCGGCTCCCGAACCTCCGCGCCGCGGTCCGACGGCTCCAGGCGATGGGGGCGAAGCTCGTCGACTCCCTCGAGGAGGACGGCGTCCTCGAGGTGGCGTTCCTCGAAGACCCCGACGGGCTCTGGGTCGAGCTCATACGGACACCGGCCCCGCGGCGCCGTCGGTGAAAGGGCCGGCCGGCGGCGGCCCCCCATTTAAGTACCGGGTCCATCCGTGTACTTCCGCGGCATGGCCACGGCGAAGGAAGCGGGGGCCGCGGACCCGGTCCGCGCGACCCTCGTCGCCATTCTGAAGCAGCTTAACCAGGCGGAGTCGGTCCACGAGGGTCAGCGGACCGACCAGGCGCTCGAGCTCGCGGAGGTCGAGCAGCGCCTCTCCGACTTCTGGGCGGTGGAACAGGGGACCGTGAAGGTCGCCCTCGCCCTGGGGCTCCTCCTCCGGAACGGGCTCGTCGCGGCGCGGCCCGCCGGCGAGCACTCCTGGCAGCGCCAGCGGAGCGCCCGCCAGCTCTACACGATCACGACCGAAGGGAAGAAGTTCCTGGTCGAGGCGATCAAGACCTCCGAGCGGATCGGCTGAATTCGCCGCTAAGCGTTAAGTAGGGAACCCGGGTGGTCGCCGCGTGTCCCGCATCCACTCTGGACGCAAGGGTCGCGCCGGGTCCCACCGGCCGTACCCGGCGGCCGCTCCGACCTGGGAGACGCTCTCCCGGGAGGAAGTGGTCGAGGAGGCGGTGAAGCTCTCGAAGGGGGGCATGACGTCCGCCCAGGTCGGCGCGGTCCTCCGGGACAGTAACGGCGTCCCCAGCGTCCGGGTCGTGACGGGAAGCCGCCTCGTTCCGCTCCTCGCCCAGCACGGGGTGAAGCCCGAGCTGCCCGAGGACCTTCAGGCGCTCCTGAAGCGCGTCGTGCACCTCCAGCGACACCTCCAGACCCATCCCAAGGACAACTCCAACCGCCGGGGGCTGACGCTCATGGAGTCGCGCATCCGGCGCCTCGCGCACTACTACCGGCAACGCAAGCTCCTGCCGGCCGACTGGAGCTACACCTCCGCGACGGCGGTGCTCCAGGTGGAGTGATGGCCTCCGGGCCCGAGAAGTTCGTCTCCGAACCCGCGTACTCGACCGAGTTCACCAAAGCGCGGGAGCTCCTCCTCGCGAACCCCGGCCGCTGGCGGGTCATCTACCACTACGACGGCGACGGGATCGCGTCCGCGTCGTCGGCGATCCGCGCGCTGTCGCGTCTCGGCTACCGCGTGCAGGCGAGCCCGCTCGTCGGCGTCGAGCGGGAGCGGATGGCGGCGCTCCTCGCCGCGTTCCGCGGGCCGACGCTCGTGGTCGACACCGGGGCGAGCTGGCTCGACCTCTACACCGCGCATCCCGCGCCGGTCGTGATCCTGGACCACCACAAGTACCCCGGCGCGCCCACGCCCCCCGCCCTCCCGGGCCACGTGGCGTTCGTGAACCCCCTCGACTGGGGCGTCGACGGGATGGTGGAGATGTGCGCCGCCACCCTCACCTGGCTGTTCACGATCTTCCTCGACCCGGTCAACTGGGACAACGCCCCATGGGGGCTCTCGGGGGCGATCGCCGACCGGCAGCACCAGGGCGGCTTCCGCGGGCTCAACGCGACCCTCGTCGCCGAAGCGACCCGCCGCTCGCTCGTCACCCCCCGTCGCACCCTCCCGCTCTTCGGGGCGACCGTCGGGGAAGCGGTGACCCGGAGCATCGACCCGTACGTGCGAGGCCTCTCGAGCCGGGCGGAGGAGACCCGGATGTTCCTCAAGATGATGGGCGTCGACCCGAGCCGGCCGTCGGCGACGCTGGAGCCCGCCGAGGAGAAACGCCTCACGAGCGCGCTCCTCACCCGGCTCGCCGCCCAGGGGACGCGGCCCGAGTTCTGCGAGATGCTCACCCAGGACGTCTACTCGATCCCGTCGCTCGGACTCACCGCGAACGAGCTATCGAACTACCAGAACGCGACCGGCCGCATCGGGGAACCCGGGGTCGGGATCGCGCTCGCCCTCGGCGACCGCCGCGCGCTCGAACGGGCGCGGGAGGCCGAGGAGACGTGGCGCAGCGGCATCCTCGCCGGCCTCCGCCGGATCGAGGACGACGGCGTCCACCCGATGCCGTCGCTCCAGTGGTTCGAGAGCCCGGACACCACCCTCGCCGGCACCCAGGCGGGGCTCGCCATGAACTACCTGGTCGACCCCCGGAAGCCGACGTTCGTCGGGTCCCGCACCGAGCGGGCGACGAAGGTCTCCGCGCGCGGCACGCTCTACCTCGTCGGCGAGGGGCTCGACCTCGCGAGCGCGTGCCGGAGCGCCGCCGCCTCGGTCGGGGGAGAAGGCGGGGGCCACCGGGTCGCCGCGGGCGCGACCATCCCCTCGGACCGCTGGGAGTCGTTTCTCGCGGAGGCCAACCGCCTTATCGGGGCGCAACTCCCTGCCCGGACGGAAGCCTCGGCATGAGCACCCCACCGGCGAACGCCGCCCCCCCATCCACCGACCGCGTCCGCGACCAGCCCGTGGAGCGGGAGATGCACCGCTCCTACATCGACTACGCGATGAGCGTCATCGTCGGGCGGGCGCTCCCGGACGGGCGTGACGGGCTGAAACCGGTCCAGCGGCGCATCCTCTGGGCGATGTGGGACGGCGGCGCGACGCACGACAAGGCCTACCGGAAGTCCGCGCGCACGGTGGGCGACGTCTTAGGGAAGTTCCACCCGCACGGGGAGCTCGCCGTCTACGACGCGCTCGTGCGGATGGCGCAGCCGTTCAGCCTCCGCTACCCGCTCATCGACGGGCAGGGGAACTTCGGCTCGATCGACGGCGACTCGCCGGCGGCGATGCGGTACACCGAGGCGCGCCTGAGCGCCTTCGCCGAGGAGATGCTCCTCGACATCGACAAGGAGACCGTCGACTGGGGCGACAACTTCGATGGATCCCTCAAGGAGCCGCTCCTCCTCCCCGGGAAGGCCCCGAATCTCCTCGTGAACGGGTCGGCGGGGATCGCCGTCGGGATGGCCACGAACATGCCGCCCCACAACCTCTCCGAGGTCGTGGACGGGATCCTCCTCGTTCTCAAGAACCCGGAGGTCGACCTCGAGGAGATCCTCAAGGTCATCCCCGGGCCGGACTTCCCCACCGGGGGCGCCCTCGCCGCGGAGGGGATCCGGGAGGCGTACGCGACCGGCCGCGGGATGCTCCGCGTGCGCGGCAAAGCCCAGATCCGCGAACGGGACGGGAAGGACGAGATCGTCATCACCGAGATCCCCTACGAGGTCAACAAGACCTCTCTCCTCGAGCTCATCGCCGACCTCGTGAAGACGAAGCGGCTCGACGGCATCACCGACCTTCGGGACGAATCGGACCGGGAGGGGACGTCGATCGTCCTCGAGCTCCGGAAGGACGCCCCCGCCGAGATCGTGCTCAACCGCCTGTTCGAGCACACGCCGCTCGAGAGCTCGTTCGGCGTGATCAATCTCTGCCTCGTCGAGGGGCGCCCCAAGGTCCTCCCGCTGAAGGCCCTCCTCCAGCAGCACGTCGACCACCGCCGCCACACGATCACCCGGCGGACCCAGTTCGACCTCGCCCGCGCGGAGGAGCGGCTCCACCTCCTCGAGGGGTTCCTCACCGCGATCGACCACATCGACGAGGTGATCAAGATCATCCGGCGCTCGAAGGACGTCGCCGCGGCGGAGGCGTCCCTCATGGGGAAGTTCCTCCTCTCGAGCGAGCAGGCGAAGGCGATCCTCGACATGCGCCTCGCGCGGCTCACCGCCCTTGAGCGGGAGTCGGTCCTTCAGGAGAAGGAGGAGAAGGAGGCGCTCATCCAGCGGTTGAAGGCGATCCTCGCCTCCTCGAAGGAACTGGACGCGCTCATCGTCGACGAGCTCACCGACCTCAAGAAGCGGTTCGGGGACGCCCGGCGGACGACGATCGTCCCGGCGTTCACCGAGCGGACCCTCGAGGACCTCATCCCCGACATGGACGTGGTCGTCCTCGTCACGCGGGACGGCTACATCAAGCGCCTCCCGCTCGACCAGTACCGCCGGCAGCGTCGCGGCGGCCGCGGCCTCATCCAGATGGAGACGAAGGAGGAGGACTACGTCATCCGGACGTTCCTCACCCGCACCCACGACAACCTCCTCTTCTTCACGACGCTGGGCCGCGTCTACCGCCTCAAGGGCTACGAGCTCCCCGAGGGGAGCCGCCATTCGAAGGGGAAGGCGGTGATCAACCTCCTCCCGAAGCTCAAGGAGGGGGAGAAGGTCCAGACCCTCCTCGCGCTCCGCGACCTCGCGACCGAGGGGTCGCTCGTCTTCGCGACCCGGAAGGGGTACGTGAAGCGGACGACGCTCGACCTCTTCCAGAACATCCGGACGAACGGCATCCAGGCGATCCTCCTCGAGGAGGGCGATACCCTCGTCAACGTCGCGCGCGTGAGCGACGAGCGGACCGAGATCCTCCTCGCGACGCGCTCGGGGCAGCTCGTCCGCTTCCCGCTCAAGGAGGTCCGGCCGATGGGCCGCTCCACCTACGGGGTCATCGGCGTCCGTCTCTCCGGCGAGAAGGACGACCAGGTCGTGACGATGACCGCCGCGACGCCCGAGCTCCCCGACCTCCTCTCGCTCACCTCGACCGGCTACGGGAAGCGGAGCCCGATCAAGGAGTACCGCGAGACGCGCCGCGGGGCGAAGGGCGTCCGCACGATCCGCACCGGCGGCCGGAACGGCCTCGTGGTGGGCGTCCTCGCGACGCGGGACGATTCCGAGGTGCTCGTCACGACGCAGGGCGGCATCACGATCCGGATGTCGGTCTCGGGGATCCGGTCCCAGGGACGCAACACGATGGGCGTCCGCATCATCCGCCTCGACGAGGGCGACCAGGTCCGCGACGCGTTCGTCCTCTCGCGCGGGATCGAGGGCGGGACCGGGGAGAACGGAAAGCCCGCCATAGAGGGCGAGCGCGAGGCCGCGGCGTCGCCGGCCCCCGACGGCGAAGTGGACGACGCGCCCGAGGAGGCGTCGGATGCTGCGACCGACGAACCAGAGGAGAAGGACGAACCGTAGGTTCACCCGCCGCTGCGCCTTCTGCGGCTCGGACCGGGTGATCCTCGAGGCCGCGCTCATCACGGGACAGCGGTACCACTGCCTCGCGTGCGACTACGTGGGCCCGCTCGTCGTGGAGACGGAGGACCGCCCCCCGACGGACAGCTCGTCGCCGCCGTGAACCGGGGCGCGCCCGCGCCCCCGCGCGCTTTCGGTCGGTCCGGTCACTCGGTCGAGGGTAGACCGGACCACTCGGATTCCGCCGACAGCCGACCCCCGGCGAGCCGCACGGCGTCCGCGACGGCGAGGCCACGGACCGTCGCCCGCACGTCATGGGTCCGGACGATGTCGACCCCGTGGAGCGCCGCGACGACCGCGGCCGCCACGCCCGCCTCTTGGCGCTCCTGGACCCCGACCCCGCCGAGGAGCGACCCTAGGAACGACTTCCGCGATGCACCGAGAACGACCGGGTAGCCGAGGCATCGGAACTCGCCCGCGTGGGCGAGGATCTCCACGTTCTGCTCGGCGTTCTTCCCGAAGCCGAGCCCGGGGTCGATGAGGAGCTGCTCCGGCCGGACCCCGTCGGCGAGCGCGAGCTCGGTGGAGCGGGCGAGCGCGTCGTACACCTCCGCGCGCACGTCCCGGTACGTCGTGTCCGACTGCATCGTCGCGGGCGTCCCCCGCATGTGCATCACGATCGCCGGCGCGCCGAGGCGGGCGACCGCGCGACGCATCGCCGGGTCGCGAAGGCCGCCCACGTCGTTGATGAGGTCCGCGCCGGCCGCGATCGCTCGCTCCGCGACCTCGGGCGAGCGGGTGTCGACCGAGAGCGGGACCGTCGAGTCCTTCCCGAGCGCCTCCACGACGGGCCCGAGCCGACGCCACTCCTCCTCCGCCGGGACCGGCTCCGCGCCGGGGCGGGTCGACTCGGCCCCGAGGTCGAGGATGTCGGCCCCCTCGTCGATGAGGGTGCGGGCGTGGGCGATGGCCCGCTCGGGGTCGAGGAACTGGCCGCCGTCGCTGAACGAATCGGGGGTCACGTTGACGACCCCCATCACGCGGGTCTCCCCGCCGACCTCCACGGAGCGGTGGACCCCCCGCACCGTCCGGGGCGCGTGGGAGGTGTACCGTCGGAGCGCGAGGTCGATCGCTTCGCCGATCGCCTTCAGCTGGAACGGTTGTCGCGCGAGCTTCGGGACGACGCGGCGGTACTGGCCCCACGTACCGAGGAGGACCACGGCGCTCTTCTCCGCCGAATGGTCGGCGATCCCCCGGGCGTGCGCCGAGTCGGCCCCGGTCGCGAGCATCTCCTGTTTGAGGAGCGGGGCGGCCTTGAGCGGCACCTCCTCGAGCCGCACGGGGAAGATCCGCGCCTTCCGCGTCATGATGCCGACGCCTTCGGGGTCGCTCTCGGTGCGCTCGATCTCGCGGGCGAGCTCGGCGAAGCTCGACGCCTCGAGCACGCGGGCCCGGAATCGTTCCGGGCCGACCCGTCGGCCGGTCGACGCGGCCCCCGACACGGTCGATGGATGGAAACGCCGAGGAAAAGCACTCCGTCGCCTCCGCGTCGCGGCCGGTCGCGGCGCTACCGTTACCTCCCGCCGTCGTTTTCGCGGAGCATGCCCCCCGCCCGACCGACCCCGGTCCGACGCGGCCTCCTCGTCGCGGTGGAGGGGCCGTCGGCCGTGGGGAAGACGACGGTCGTTCGCCGAGTCGCCTCCGGCGGGTGGGCGGAGACCCTACCGGAAGCGTACGACCGCCTCCGGCCCGCCCTTTCTCTCGATTTTCGTTCCCCGGAAGAGCTTCGGCGGCTCGAACGACGCCTCTTCGCAGAAGAGACACGACGGTCCCGGGAAGCGCGTCGTGCCCGGGCGCGGGGCGCCCGGGTCCTGGTCGACACCGGCTTCGCGGGGCCGCTCACCTACACGGCGAGCCTGGACGAGCGGGCGGACCCCGGTGGCGCGGTCCTGCGGGACCTTCTCCGTTCGGCCCGGACCGCGGCCCGAGGGGGCCGCTGGGGCCTCCCGGACCTCGTGATCGTCCTCACCGCGCCGGCCCGCCTCCTGGACGCCCGGAACCGGCGCGACCCGGTCGGCCACCCGCGGTCGCTCGCCGGCCGGCACCGACGCGTGGGGCTACGGGAGGTGGCGTTCTGGCGGGCGGTCGCCCGTTCCCTGCCGGCGCCGCGGGTCCTCTTCGTCTCCGCCACGGGGGACGCCCGGGGGGTCGCCGCCCGCGTCCGCGCGGCCATCGACGGCGTCGGCGACCTTCGACCGAGCGGGCCCCGCGCGGCGGCGCGGTTCCTCGCTGTGCTCCGCCGGTGGCACCGAGGCTCCCGTCGGTAAGGGTTAAAAGCGGAGGCCGGCCTGCCCGACCCCCACGATGAAGCCCCTGGACGTGCTCCAGCAGAGCCTGCACAAGCGGGTCCTGGTGGAGATGAAGGGCGGGCACTCCTTCCGCGGAGTGCTCGACGCCTTCGACCAGCATCTCAACCTCGTCCTCTCGGCCGCCGAGAAGGTCGTCCAGGAGGAGGTCACCCCCCTCCAGGGCGTGACGCTTTTGCGCGGCGACAGCATCGTGTACATCTCCCCGTAGGTCAGTTGGAGGTCGTTCGATGGGAAAGGGAACACCGTCCCGCCGCGGCGGTAAGATCGTCCACGTCATCTGCCGGCGATGCGGACGCCATTCGTTCCACCGCCAGAAGGGCGTCTGCGCGTCGTGCGGGTTCGGTGCGACGCCCCGCCGGCGTGGGTACGACTGGGCGAAGCTCCGCTAGTCCGCCGACCGCGGCCACGGTCGCGGAAGCGAGACCCAGCGGTTGCCCGCTTCGGCGAAGCGGAGCCGCCGGGCGCGGGCCCGGGATATCCCGACGCGCGGTCCGACCGCCACCGTGCGCACCGTACCGCCGGGAAGCACTCGGAACGCCCCCGTTCGCACGTCGCTCCCGTCCTCTGCTCGGGTGAGCGCGAACGCGCGGCAGAGCCGGCCCGGCCCCTGGGTCGACCCCTCGATCCCCTGCTCCGGCTCGACCGCCCGAAGGAGGACGGCCTCGCCGCGACGGGTGACGATGTTCGCGCAGTGGACCTGGTGGATCCGGTAGACGTAGAGGGTCCCCGGCGGGCCGAACATCGACCGGTTCCGCGGCGTCGGCCCCCGATAGGCGTGGCTCGCCGGGTCCCCGGTCACGTACGCCTCGGTCTCCACGATGCGGCCGACCCGCAGCTCGCCCGCGACCCGGCGCGCCACGCGCTGGCCGAGAAGCGCGCGCGCGACGATCGGGGTCGACCGGTCGAAGAACGACCGCGGGAGCGGTCGGTCGAACTCCTCGGGGCCCACGGCGGGCGGGTTCAGAGGACCTTCCCGCGGTCGAGGAGCGGCTTCCCGTCGACGGCGATCGACGCCTCCCCGAGGACGATCCACGAGACCCACGGGCAGCGATTGCTCCCGCCGTAGTAGACGTTCCCGCCCAGCCCGAAGGTGACGGCGCCCGCTTCCTGGTCCTCCACCTGGGCGACGCCGGGACCCAGCGCGCCGTTGAGCCCGATCGAGAGGAACGACACGACGTCCCGACCCTTCGGTGCGGCCTGGAAGGCGGCGTCGAAGAACGTCTGGCCCTCCGTGTACCAATGGTTCGCGAGGTGCCCCGCCTTCACCTCCCACTGCCCGCCCTCGACCCGACCCTCGGCGAGGTAGCTCGGCCGGTTGGCGACCAAGAGGCCCTCGGCGCTCTTCTCGTCGACCGCGACGACGACGGACCCGGGCGGCGCGTTCGTGACGTTCCGGCCGGCCTTCAGGTCGTCCGGCCCGACCACGCCGTCGTCCTGCCACGGCGTTCGGCCGCGGAGACGGACGGTGAGGTCGCTCCCGTTGGAGCCCGTGATCCGGACGACCTTTGCCGCCTTGAGCCGGGGGACGAGCCGCGCCGCGTCGGCCTGCACCTGGTCGTAGTCCACCTCGACCGTGCCGCGGATGAGCTGCGAGCGCCAGAGGGACGCGTTCACGCCCCAGTGCGAGGCCTGCGCGTCGGAGGCGTACCCGAGAAGGCACCGGGCGGCCCGCAGGCGCGTCGCGCGGGCGCGGCGGTACCACTCGTCGTTGTAGCTCACGAGCGCCGAGCGGGCGGCCGGCGGAAGGCTCCGGAGGCGCCGCCGGTCGGCGGGCCCGGGGAAGAAGACGTAGGCGTCGGTCTTGGCGAGGGCGGCCCACTCGTGGCTCCCCACGCCGCTCCACCGCTGCACCGCGGGCGCGGCGTCGATGCTCCGCCAGTAGGCGCCTTCCTCCTCCAAGATGAGGAGGGGGCGGGCTCCGATGCGCCGGGCCTCGACCACGCAGGCGGCCGCGTACGGGAGCGTGTGGCTCCACGTCTCGATCGTGAGGTTCTCGCCGCGCTTCAACCGGAGGGCGCGTCCCAGGATCGCCTCGGCGACCTGGGCGTTACCCGCCTCGTCGACCGCCACGACCCAACCTAACGGGTCCCGGCTTAAACAACCCGACGGTGGAGCGGCGCCGTCCCGAGCCGCCGAGCCGTGCCCGCACGGCCCGGACGAGCGCCGGGGCCGGCACGTCGCCCCGCGCGAACTCCCGGGCGACCTCCCCGAGGACCGTTCCGGCGTCCGGTAGACGGCTCACGGCCCGGCCGAGAGCGCTCGGGAAGCGCGACCGCCAGGCCCGGTCGAAAAGGGCCCGGGCCGCCACTTCAGCGACCCGCTGCCCTCGAGAGAACGCCTCCACGTCCCGAACGACGACGGGGTCGACCCGGCGGCGACGCCACTCGGAGAGAAGGGCGCGGACCTTCTCCGGGCGATGGCGGCGACGACGTCGGCCCGTGCCCAGGACCCCGTTGAAGTAGAGGAACGGCGCCCGCGCGTCAATCGCTTCGAGCAGCGTTCGGCTGCCCGTGACGACCCGGAGGTCGGCCGCGGCGAACCGCCTCGACCACGACGCGGGCGGCTGGGGGCCGATGA
>Ga0335078_10019498_pt1 | contig 10082 bp, 10 predicted proteins | sample Lox_Sample_32_FD_206711 | JGI IMG/M metagenome (GOLD analysis project Ga0335078, IMG submission 206711) | Soil microbial communities from Loxahatchee National Wildlife Refuge, Florida, United States - Lox_Sample_3.2 | ecosystem: Environmental > Terrestrial > Soil > Wetlands | place: USA...
TGGAACGGGACCGGCACCTGGAGGCCCTGCTGCCCACGCACCGGACCGACGGGGTCCTGGCCATCTGCCTGCCGCTGTCCCGCGACCAGCTCGGCCAGTTCGCCCGGGCCGGAGTCGCGCTGGCCAGCGTGGACGCGGCCAACCCCGGGATACCGCAGACGGTCATCGACGACGTCGCCGGGGGCCGGCTGGCGACCGGCCACCTCATCGCCCTGGGGCACCGCCGGATCGGCTTCGTCGGCGACATGCCGTCCGGCAGGCCCCCCGCCGGGCTGGGCTTCACCTCCTCGGCGAGCCGGCTGCGCGGGTACAAGCAGGCCCTGACCGCGGCGGGCATACGCGTGGAGCCCGGCCTCATCCGGCGGGGCCCGCACGACGCCGGCATCGCGGCCGAGCACGCGGCCCAGCTGCTGAAGTCGCCCCATCCCCCGTCGGCCATCTTCGCGGCGTCCGACACCCAGGCCATCGGCGTGCTGGCCGCGGCGGACCGGCTCGGCGTGGCGGTACCCGAGGGACTTTCCGTCGTCGGCTTCGACGACATCGAGTCCGCGGCCTTCCTCGGCCTGAGCACCGTCCGGCAGCCGCTGGCCCTCAGCGGCGCCGAAGGCGCCCGGCGGCTGTGCGCGCGGCTGCGCGGGGAGAGGGTCCAGCCGCTGCGGCAGGAACTGCCGATCGAGCTGATGGCACGGGGAAGTTCGGCGGCGCCGCGGCCCCGGTGATTTACGGCTCCCATCATCGTGGATCGCTACCTCCCCTATAGGGGTAGCAGCGATCCACGATAATTCGAATACCTGTACCAGCACGGTCCCCGGTGCGCGGCGCGGTCCCCGGATGGCGGCTTGGGCCGGGTGCTTGGATTGGGCGCATGACAACTGATCACGAGGCGCCGCGGGTGGTCAGCGCCAGCGGTGAGATCGCGGCCGGGGCCGGGCCGATCTTCGAGCTGATCGCGGACCCGGCGCAGCAGCCGCGCTGGGACGGTAACGACAACCTGGCCGCAGCGGCCGCCGGGCAGCGCGTGCGCCGTACCGGCGACGTGTTCACCATGACGCTCACCGGAGGCAGCATCCGGGAGAACCACGTGGTCGAGTTCGACGAGGGGCGCCGGATCGCCTGGACGCCGGCCGAGCCGGGGCGGGAGCCGCCCGGGCACCTGTGGCGGTGGGAACTCGAGCCGGCCGGCCCGTCCCGCACGCGGGTCACCTGCACCTACGACTGGACCCGGCTGACCGATGAGACGCGCTTGCCGCGAGCCCGGGCGACCACAGCTGACCGGCTGCGGGCCTCGCTGGACCGGCTCGCGGCCCTGGCCGAGGGGAACCCGGCGGTCACGGGCCGCCGACGCCGCAGGCCCGGCCGCTGGCCCTCACTGCTCATGTATCTACGGGACCAGGACGCTGGCCAGTGAGGCGCGGCCGCGCAGTGGCAATGCTTCCGGAGCCCGGGATTGTCAGGGACGGGATATAGCGTCGGAGCATGGTGTTCTGGCAGCTGACTATCGACGCGAACGACCCTGCCCGGCTGGCGCGGTTCTGGGCCCAGGCGCTGGGCTACCAGCCGGAGCCGCCGGACGTCCCGGACACGACCTGGCACCAGCACTACCGCGCCCGGCTGGGCGGGGAGCCAGCCTTCGCTGACCGGCTCTTCGATCCGGCCGGGCTGCGACCGCCGATCTGGTTCCAGGAGGTGCCGGAGACCAAGGCGGGCAAGAACCGGCTCCACTTGGACCTCTATCCCACGGGCCGCGACAATGCCCTGCCGCCGGAGCGGCGGGCTGAGATCGTCGAGGCGAAGGTCGCCGAGCTCGTCCGGATGGGAGCGACGGTCGAGGGGCGAACCCGGTTCGACGACCCCGACGACCCGATCTACTACGTCGTCATGCACGACCCGGAGGGCAACGAGTTCTGCGTCAGCTGAGTCCTGTTTCCAGCGGCTCGTTACCGGTGGCTCAAGGCAGGGCGCCTGCGCAGGCTGACGCGCGGCCCGGCCTGCCGGTCATTCGTTCCTGGCGGCATCGGGTCCGGTGATGCGTGCTAGCAGCGGGAAGGTGGCCGCGACGATGCCGAGGGCCACCAGGATCCCGCCCGCGGTGAGGAGGTAGTAGGCGGCGCCGGGCGCGGCCATCGGGTACCCCATCTCCAGGGAGGCGTACATCGCGGTGGCGCCGAACCCGGCGCCGATCGCGACGGCGGCGGCGGCGAGCAGCGGGACGGTGCTTTCCAGCGCGACGACGCGGCGCAGCATGGCGAGCCGGGCGCCGGTGAGGCGCAGCATGCTGAACGGCCGCTTGCGGTCGGCGAGCCCGGCCGCGATGCCCGCCGCCAGCGTGCAACCGGCGATCGGCAGGCTGACCAGGATCACCGTGTTCGCGAGCTGCTGGTAGCCGTTGTTGGTGGAATTCGACTGCGCGATCAGCTCACCTTCGGTGGACGGCGTGCCGTCGCCGAGATAGGCGGCATAGACGTGCACGTTCTCCAGCATCGTCCTGGCCTGCTCGACCGCTGGCACGGTGCCGTTCGTCGCCACGTCGATGGCGTCCGCCGCGAGGCGGTCCAGCCGCGTGGCCGGAACGTTCGCGGCTGGCCAGGTGATCCCGGTGGCGTCCACGCCGAACAGGGGCCCGGCGAACCCGTCTGCCGGGAACGCCACCGCTGTCGCCCCGGCCGGGCAGCGGCCCAGGGCGGGAACCGCCGCGAGCTGCGCGCACGAGACCACGCCCGCCGGAACCGGACCGGTGCTACCGACATCGGCGCCGAGGTTGTGAAATGCCGCGGGGATGGTCAGCCCCGGGTCCGCGCGGACCACGACCACCCCCCGGACGCCGGGAATCCCGCTCAGCCCGGCCGCGAGCGGCGCGGCGGGCGCGGCCGGTCCCGCGCTTGCCTGCGGGCCTGCCAGCTGGTCCGTCAGCACGTTCGCTTCCGCGGCGCTGACCCTCGGCATGAAGTGCTGGGCGTTCCACGTGGTGATGCCCGCTACGGCCACGGTGGTGATGAACAAGGCGAGCACCAGGCCGCTGACGGCGCGGAAGGCGGCCCTGGGGTCGTCGGCGAGGCGGCGGGCGGCGATCAGCGTGCCGGGGTGGCTGGTCCGCCGGGCCATGACCCGGGCGGTGGCCATGGTGAGCCACGGGCCCGCGAGGACCAGGCCGACGATGATCAGCAGGAAGCCGGGCAAGAACACCGGGACCTGCCCGCCCGCGGAGGCCGGGATGCCATGCACGGTGAAGAACCCGAGCTCGGCGAAGCCGGCCAGCAGCGGCAGCACCCGCCAGGCCCGCGGCGGCGGTGGCGTGGCCCGGCGGGCGACGCCCAGCGGGGAGATGCGCACCCGGCGCAGCGCCAGCAGCGCCGCCGCAGCGGCGGCTACCGGCACGCCGATCGCCACCGCGAGGATGTCTGGCGGGCTGAGCGACAGTTCGGCAGGGAAGAACGGCTGGCCGATGAACGGGACGCCCGCGACCAGGATGCGCAGTCCGAAGAAGATCCCGAACCCGGCCGCCACCCCCGCGACCCCGGCCACCGTCGATTCGGTGGCCGCGAGCCAGGAGATCTGCCTGCGGGTGGCGCCGACCAGGCGCATCGCCGCGAACCGCTGCTCGCGGCGGGCGGCCGACAGCCGGGTCGCGGTGGCGATAAAGATCAGCACCGGAGCCAGGATGGCCAGCGCCACGACGGACAAGAGGAGGTCGATGGCGCTCTGCCCGCCTCCCGGGTCGGGCGGGGTGTAGTTCAGCCCTTTGGCGTTTTCCTGGTCAGCGAAGCTGCCGGGTTCCGTCGTGGGGATCGATGTCACCTGCACGCTGTCCGGAGTGTGCGCCAGCTGCGCCGGGGTGTGCCCGATGATGATGACCAGCGAGTCCGGCGACGGCAGCCCGGCGTCGCCGATCACCCCGGCCAGGCGGCCGGGGTAGCGGCCGGCCAGCTGGTCCGCCGGGGTGGACCGCAGCAGCGCGGCCAGCGCGGGCGAGGCGTAGTACTGGCCCGGTCCCGGGTCACGGGGGACGCCCGGTGGCACCGGGGACGAGGCGCCGGTGGCGGCCACGTCGAACCGGCTGATCTGCCGGCCGTCGAAGAAGTCAGCGCTGGGGTGCCACCATAGCGGGGCGATGCCCGCCGCGGCCGGGCCCGGGGGCACGGCCGACGTGCCGGTCCAGAACCAGCCGTGGCGGTTGTTCCAGGTGGTGGCCGCGTTGGTCGCGGCCACGGCGGTCAGCAGCAGGCCGACGCCCAGGCCGACCGCGACGGCCAGGACGACCAGCCGGGTGAGCGCCTCCCGGCCGCCGCTGACTACCAGCCGCAGCCCGAGCCCGATCACGGCTTGGCCCCGGTGAGCGTGCTGACCTTGCCGTCCCTGACAACGACTTCACGGTCGGCGTAGGCGGCGACCCGGGCGTCGTGGGTGACCAGGACGACCGTGGTGCCGTGCTCGCGGGCCGCGGCGGTGAGCAGGTCCATCACCAGCTCCCCGGACACCGAGTCCAGCGACCCGGTCGGCTCGTCGGCGAACAGCACCTGAGGGCCGACGACCAGGCCGCGGGCTAGCGCGACGCGCTGCGCCTGCCCGCCGGACAGCTCCCCGGACCTGCGGCCCTCAAGCCCGTCCAGGCCGAGCGCGGCGAACCACTTCCTGGCCGCCCCCGTCGCCGGGCCGCGGCGGGCGCCGGACAGCAGCAGCGGCAGCGCGACGTTCTCTTCCGCAGTCAGCTCAGGGACGAGCTGGCCGGACTGGAACACGAACCCGAACCGGTCCCGGCGCAGCGCGCTGCGACGGTCGTCGCTGAGGGCATCCAGCCGCCGCCCGTCGAACCATGCCTCGCCCTGATCAGGGACCAGGATGCCCGCCAGGCAATGCAGCAGCGTGGACTTGCCAGAGCCGCTCGGCCCCATCACCGCCACGATCTCGCCCCGCCGCACGGTCAGCGAGGCGCCGCGCAGCGCCGGCGTGCTGCCGAACGACTTCACCAGGTCCCGCGCCTCGATGATCGCCGCGGTCGCGGGGGACGCCGCGACGGCGGGGCGGTCCGCGGTCACCGGCGTACCGCTCGCGCGAGCAGGTCCAGCCGGGCCGCGGTGTGGTCGATCCATCGCAGGTCAGCCTCCAGTCGGTAGAGCGCGTGATCGGCGAGCAGCACGCCGAGCTGGTCGGAGTCCCGCTTCAGTTCGGTGAGCTCACGCATTCGCTGCAGGTGCGCCGCCCGCTGGATGTCCAGGTAGCCGTCGGCCGGCCGGCCGAGCATCAGGGCGAGCACCACCTTGGCGAACAGCTCGCTGGTCAGGTCCGGCTCCGGCGGGGCCGGCTCAGCCAGCCAACGCTCCACCTCCGCGATCCCCGCCTCGGTGATAACGTACCGCCGGCGTTCCGGCCCGGCTCCCTGCTCGACGGGCCCGGCGACCGCCTTCCCGTCCCTGGCCAGGCGGGACAAGGTCGCGTACACCTGGCTGTAGCGCACCGGCCTGCCCAGCCCGAAGTACGCGTCATAGTCCCGTTTCAGGTCATACCCATGGCTCGGCCCCCGCTCAAGCAGGCCAAGCAATGTCAGCGGAACACTCATACCCGAGAGAATACTCCAAGAGTATTCTCTCGAAAAGTAGTTTATTAGCGGCCTGCCGTCGCAGGTGCCGCTCGGCGGGTACCAGCCGGTGGTCGCGGCGCCGACGACCGCGGCCAGCCGCCAGGCGCTGCACGGCGGTGACCTGCAGCCCAGCCAGAACCTAGGCGGCCTGGTCAGCCAGCCGGTGAACCTGATCACCACGCTGGCGGCGCTGCCGGAGCTAGAGAACAGCCAGGTCTACACCGGCGTGCCGGCTGCCGATCCGATCAGCGTGATCCGGGTCAAGGTCGCAGGCGTCACCGGGCCGGACGCGCTGTCACGGGAGCAGATCACCGCGGTCGCCCAGCAGGTCGCCCAGCGCACCGGCCTCGACGTAGACATCGTGGCCGGCTCCTCCCCCTCACCGGTGACCATCGACCTGCCCGCCGGCAAGTACGGGCCGCCGCCGCTGACCCTGACCGAGGGCTGGGTGAGAAAAGGCGTCGCGGTGGCCATCCTTGAGGGCGGTGGACAAGACCAGCGTGGCGATGTTCACCCTGATCCTGGTGGTGTGCGTGCTGTTCGTCGGCAACGCCGCTACCGCCGCGGTCCGCGGCCGGCGCCGCGAACTCGGGGTGCTCGCCGCCCTGGGCTGGCGCCGCTCCCGGCTGTTCGCCACCGTCCTAGGCGAACTGGCCGGCCTCGGGCTCGCCGCCGGGCTGCTCGCGGCTACCAGGGCGATGAGCAGGAACCAGCCGAGGCAGCCCGCGCCGCCCCTGCTCCGTGTCCACCCGGTTTTCATTCTGCTGTCTCCTGTCCCCGCGCGGCGTCGGTGGTGCGTCCTTGTACCTGTGCGCTTGCCTTACCCCGCTGGCGGGGCGTTGCCGGCGCGGTCCGCGCGGGAATGCCCCGCCGCCGCGCCTCGCGCTGCGCGCACGCCTCGGCCAGGTCCGGCCGGCTGTGGTTATGCGGGCACTTCCAGCCCGGCAGCCTGCCGTGATATCCGCGGCGCCGACGCGGCTTGGACCGCCAGAGCGTGCCGCCGACGCTGAACGGCCCTGGCAGCGGGATGTGCCATCCGATTCGCATTGTGCTGTCTCCTGTCCCTGTGCCTGGGTCTCTAGCGGGCTCGCGCGAGGTACCGGATGACACCGGCTGCCGCAGCGGCGAGCGCGGTGATGGTGCTGCGCACGATCACGGCGGCGGTTGGTCTCGTCAGCGCGAGCAGGCCATCTCCCGCGGACCATGAACGCGGCGCGGTTTCGCCTATCCGGCCCGCCGCGCCCTAAGCCTGCAATGACCGCTGGTCATGTCAACCGCGAGCGCAGGTGCTTTAGTGCGGCAATCTGCCCAGACTCGGCGAGACTCAGTGGGCAGACCGCACAACAGATCGTGTCCGCGACGCTGGTGTCCACGCGGGGGTACTGGTGATCCCTGCGGCCGACCGGGGGTACGCCATAATGAGCAGGGCCGCCGGGCCCGGGCTAGCGGCTGGTTCGTGCTTGCCCGGAGCGGCCTGGCGGGTCCGCTTCGCCGGTGGGGAAGGGTGCCATGACTGCGCTTGATACCGGGACCGAGGATCTGCGGGCCGAGATCGACGACGGCGTCGCGGTGATCACCATGAACCGGCCGGACCGGCGGAACGCCTTCTCCGTTGCCATGGTGTCCGCACTGGGGGCGGTCCTGGCCCAGGTGGAGACCGATGAGGCGGTTGGCTGCGTGGTCCTCACCGGGGCGGGCGGTGCCTTCTGCGCCGGCGGCGACGTCAAGAGCATGGCCGCCTCGGCGGACCGCCAGGACGGTGCCGGCCGGTCACTGGACGACCGGATCCACCGCCAGCGGCTGAACCAGCGGGCCACCAGCGGCCGCCTGTGGAGCATGCCCAAGCCGACGATCGCCGCCATCGGGGGGCCCGCGGCCGGGGCTGGCCTGTCGCTGGCGCTGGCCTGCGACCTGCGCTACGCGGTACCGGGGGCGGTGCTGACCACCGCCTTCGCCAAGGTCGCGTTCTCCGGAGACTACGGCGGGACATGGTTTCTCACCCAGCTGGTGGGCAGCAGCAAAGCCAAAGAGCTCTACTACTTCTCCGAGCGGCTGAGCGCCGAGGACGCCCAGCGGCTCGGGATCGTCAACGCCATCTTCCCGCCAGCCGACTTCGAGCGGGAGGTGATGGAGCGTGCCCGCCGGCTGGCCCACGGGCCGTCGATCGCTTACCGCTACATGAAAGAGAACCTGAACCGGGCCGTAACCGGCGGGCTGGGTGGCTGCATGGACCTGGAAGCGACCCATCATGTGCACACCGGGCTCACCGAAGATCATCGCGAGGCCGCTCAAGCCTTCGCCAGCAAACGCGAACCGCACTTCCACGGACGGTAGCCCGCCGCCCCTGGTGCGCGTTCTGAGCTAAGCATGCGAAGGTATCAATGATCATGTTCAGGTGCCGCGGGAGCCGGGAGATCGGATAGCCCATGTCCAAGCAAGCCGTCAGCAACGTCTCGTATCCGGTCACGCCTGGCACGACGATCCTGCTCAGCATCGACTGCCAGTTCGGGTTCGGAGCGGGCAGCTGGGAGCAGGTTCCGGACGCCGACGCCGCGGTCGGGAACTTCCGGAAGGCGAGCCGCGCGTGGCGGGAGCGCGGCGGCGCGGTGGCGCACGTCCAGACCGCATACACGGCGGAGCGCGGGCCGTCCGGCCGGATCACCGACTTCGAGCCCGGCATCGCCGGTGCCCTGGCGGCCGGGACGCGGGCCGCCGAGGCCTATCCGGACCTGGTCCTGGACGGTGACCTGGTCGTGTACAAGACGACGTTCTCGGCCGTGCTGTCGAGCGACCTGGTTGATCAGCTGCGTGCCCGGGACATCGACACCGTGGTGGTCGGGGGCCTGACCACCCCGATCTGCGTCCAGACGACCGTCGACGGGCTCAGCATGGTGGGCTTCAAGGTCATCGTGCTGGCCGACGCGTGCGCGTCGCAGGCGATCGGCACGTTGTCGGCGGAGCAAGCGCACGCGGCGGCGATCCAGCGCATGGCGTACCTGTTCGCGGCGGTCGAGGACACTGACGCCTTCGTGGCGGAGGTGCGGGCGCTCCAGCCCGCCGCGGGGTAACCCGCCACCGCCGGCCGCGGGATGATGGGTCTATGCGACCTGACCCAGAGGACCAGCCGGCGCTGCCGGAGCAGAGCGAGGAAGAAACCGGCATCGGCTGGGGTGAGGCTCCCGAGCCGGACGACGACGAGCGCCTGCGCCGGGAACGCCCGCCGCACTGGGACCAGTGAGCCCCGCGGTCATCCCGTGCGTTCGGGCGTCGTCCCCGGCGGGTACGACGTAAGCCTGCGTTCCGGCACGGCAGGAGGTTCCGGGGACACCATCTGCCGCACGAGGCTCCGATGAAGATCATGCCGGGCAGATCGGCCGGATCGTGACGATGGGAGGGTGGGGTCTGTGCCACCGGTGAGCCCTGGCTTCGATGTGGTGGTGGTGGGCGCCGGGCCGGCCGGCAGCGTCGCCGCGCTGGTACTCGCCCGGTCCGGCGCGCGGGTGGCGCTCGCTGACAAGGCGGCCTTCCCGCGCGATAAGGCATGCGGGGATCTGGTGGGGCCCCGCGGCGTGCAGGTCCTGGCGGATCTGGGGCTGCGTGTCCCCGACGCCGGGCAGGGTTCCGACCTGCTCGCGGTCGGCCCTTCGGGCCGGCGGAGCCGGCTGCCCGCCTTCACCGGCCGCACCTACCCCGGTCACGGGATCATCGTGCCGCGGCTCGCGCTGGATCATGCGCTGCGCCAGGCGGCCCTGGAGGCCGGGGCGATCCCGGTAAGAGCCCGGATCACCGCGGTCGAGGCGGGCGGGGACGGCAGGGTGAATGCCGTCGTCTCCAGTGACGGGCAGCGCCTGGCCGGGGACGTCATCATCGCCGCGGACGGGGCGCTGAGCCCGGTCGCCCGGCTGGCCGGGATGCTCGACCCGGAGACGGCGCTGTGGGGTTTCGCGATCCGCGCGTACGTGCCGGCGGAGGTTCCGCTGCCGCTGCTGGTCCTGCTCGACTCCAGTTCGTGGCGTATCTACCCGGGATACGGCTGGCTGTTTCCCGGTGAGGACGGCCAGGCGAACGTGGGCATCGGAGTGGGCCTCGGCAACGGCCGCGGGCAGGCGCCGCTGCGCGGCGATCTGGCCCGGCTGATCGCGCTGCTCGGCCAGTACGGAGACCTGAGCGGGGACGCGCGGCCGGGGCCGGTCACGGGCGGATGGCTGCGCATGGGCGGTACCGGCACCCCGCCCGCCGCCGGTAACGTGCTGCTGGCCGGAGACGCCGCGGGATTGATCAACCCCCTGCAGGGCGAGGGCATCGGCCCGGCCATGGTCAGCGCCAGGCTGGCCGCCGAGGCGGTGCTGGCCGGCCCGGCCCAGGCGGGTCCGGCATACGCCGAGGCGATCGAGGCGACGTTCGGGCGGTACATGGCCGGGGCGTCGGCATTGCAGAGCACGCTGCTGCGCAGGCCGAGGACCACGTCGGCGGTCGTGCGCCTGCTCACCGTCCCGGTCCTGCGGCG
>Ga0335078_10019499_pt1 | contig 10082 bp, 8 predicted proteins | sample Lox_Sample_32_FD_206711 | JGI IMG/M metagenome (GOLD analysis project Ga0335078, IMG submission 206711) | Soil microbial communities from Loxahatchee National Wildlife Refuge, Florida, United States - Lox_Sample_3.2 | ecosystem: Environmental > Terrestrial > Soil > Wetlands | place: USA: Florida...
GGTGCCGAAGACCCAGGCGGGCATGGCCTCCGGCATGAACTCCTCCAGCCGCCAGCTCGGCCAGTCACTGGGCGTGGCCATCGTGGGCTCGGTCCTGGCGGCCAGCATGCGCGGGTCGATGCAGTCGGGCTTCGTCCGGGCGGCTCACGCCGGCTGGTGGATTCTCGCGGGCTGCGGCTATATCGTGCTCTTGCTCGGCCTGGTGTGCACCACGCAGTGGGCCAAGAGGACCGCGTCCCGGCTGAGCTGACCGGCCAGGCCGCCCGGCGCTTTTCTCGGCAGGAGAGAAATCGGTCACTGGCGGTGACGAATATCTCAGCCGCGCGGCCTTGCGTCTCGGCCCTGCCCCCAATAGTTAGTTGTAGAGACGCAATTACGATCACTCAAGTCAGTCCGGGTGATTCCCCTGCCAGAGCTCAGCCGCCGGCGCCGCCTGCTCGTGCTCGTCGTCTGTTGCTCCAGCCTGTTCATCGTGGGCCTGGACAGCACCATCGTGAACATCGCGCTGCCGGCCATCGGGCGGGACCTGCACGCCTCGGTGGCCGGGCTGCAGTGGACCGTCGACGGCTACGCGCTGGTGCTCGCCAGCTTGCTGATGCTGTCCGGCGCAACCGCCGACCGGGTCGGCCGCCGCCGGGTGTTCCAGATCGGCCTGGCCACATTCACGGCCGGGTCCGGGCTGTGCAGCCTGGCGCCCGGCCTGGGCTGGCTGATCGCGTTCCGCATGCTGCAGGCCATCGGCGGGTCCATGCTCAACCCGGTGGCGATGTCCATCATCACCAACACGTTCACCGACAAGGCCGAACGCGCCCGGGCGATCGGCATCTGGGGCGGCGCGTACGGCCTGTCCATGGCGCTCGGCCCGGTCGTCGGCGGCCTGCTCGTCGACTCCATCGGCTGGCGCGGCACGTTCTGGGTGAACATCCCGGTCGGCCTGGCCGCCATCGCGCTGACCGCGCGGTTCGTGCCGGAATCCCGGGCGCCGCGGCCGCGCCGGCCCGACCCGGTCGGCCAGGCGCTCATCATCGTCATGCTCGGCTCGCTGACCTACGCGATCATCGAAGGGCCCGCGCTCGGCTGGCACTCGCCGGTGATCATGGCGCTGTTCGTGGTGGCCGCCGCGACCCTCGCGGTGTTCGTGGCCTACGAGGCGCGCCGCGACGAGCCGGTGCTCGACCCCAGGTTCTTCCGCAGCGCGCCGTTCGCCGGCTCGGTGCTGACCGCGATCAGCGCCACCGCCGCCGTCGGCGGCTTCCTCTTCCTGGCCACGCTGTACCTGCAGGACGTGCGGGCCATGTCCGCGGTGCAGGCGGGCCTGCACATGCTGCCGATGGCCGTCATGATGGCGCTCGGCGCGGTGGTGTCCAGCCGGATACTGGCCCGCCGCGGCGCGCGGCTGCCCATGCTGGCCTCCGGCGTGGGGCTGGCCGTCGGCGGGGTGCTGCTGTCCCGGCTGACCGCGTCGTCCTCCCTGGCGTGGCTGACCGTCGCGTTCATCGTGTTCGGCACCGGCGGCGGCGTGGTGAACGCGCCGATCACCTACACGACGGTGTCCGGCATGCCGGTCTCGCAGGCCGGCGTGGCGTCGGGCATCGCCTCGACCAGCCGGCAGATCGGCCAGTGCCTCGGCATCGCCGTCACCGGCTCGATCCTGGCCGGGAACCTGCGCGGCAGCCCGCTGCGGACCGGGTTCGTATCGGCCAGCCATGCCGACTGGCTGCTGCTGTCCGCCTACGGTGCCGTCATCTTCGTGCTCGGCCTGATCACGACCAGCCAGTGGGCCCTGGGCACCGCCGCCCGCACCGCGGCCATGTTCGGCTCCGCCGACTCCCGAGCACCCGTCATGACCCGCTGACGCAGGCCTCGCGGACCGCGGCGGCCGGGACCGGGGCGGGCTCAGCGATCCGGCGGCCGACGAATCCGCCGGTCCAGCGGGGTTTCCTCGCCGGTGCCTGGCCGCGGGCGGGATGTGCCAGCCCGAGCTCGGCCAGCGCCTGGCGGACCGATTCAGCCCGGGGCAGGCAGGACAGCCGTTCGCCCCAGATGGCGAGATTAGCCAGCCATTTGTCCGTGAACGACACGAATTCCCCCGGCGGCAGCTCGCGGCAACGCCGCTGTGCGGCCTCAAGAGAGGGCAGGGGGTGCGGATTCAGCCGGGTGAGCCGCGAGGCGATGCTCTCGAGCAGGACCGCGCGCTGGCCGAGGATTTCCTCCCAGAAGCGCGACGTCCTCGCTTCGCGCCAGTACTCGCGGTCCGGGTCGGCCGTGCTCTTCCCGTGATGGGCGTGGACCAGCCAGAGCAGGCCGGACAGCAGTATGTCGCCGAACTCCTCGAGCCTGGCCCGCTCCGGAGTGGTAAAAGGCTGGTAGGGAACCTGCCCCACCGCGCCGCCGATGGCAACCTGGCCGCGCCGGAGATGGTTGACGATGCAGAGCCAGTCCTCGTGATACGTGGGCGGGAAGAACCCGTTGAGGAGCTGCGGGTTAACCAGCAGTGAGCCGCCTGAGATAAATGGCTCCTGCCTGCGTCCGGTGAGGCGGCGCGCATGCCCGACCACGGATGCGTCGGGATATTTGTTTACCTGGAGCCCGACGACCGGATACTTATCGAGCAGCGCCGCCGCCGAGCTGAGCTTGGCCACGCTCAGCTTGCGGATGTCATCATCGAGGAAGAGCATGCGCGTCCATCCGCATGCGCGGCCGATTATCAGGCCGAGGTTGCGCTTCCTGCTGATGTCGAGGGCAGCCGAGGAAACCACGCTCTGGGGCAGGTCGGCGGCCAGGTCGAGCAGGTGATGCCGGCCTCCGGACGGGAGCGTCAGCGAGGTGGCCATGCCGGGATCAAGCCGGTCGAAAATCGGCGTGAGCCCGGGCGGCACGCTGTCGGTATAAAGGGTGACTAGCTGGCATCTTGCGCGCAAGGCCAGCTCCACGGCCGAAGTAATCTGATCTGCCGGGCGCCTGGTCGGAACGATTATCGCGTCGATAATGGGGACGGTGATATCCCGCTTTCCGGAAGGCGTGGTCCTGGTGCCGACCGGTATCTTGGGAAACTGAAGAAGATGCTTATAGGATGGCACATGGAAAGGATCCGGGGGTTTTGGGGGCTCTCCGTCGCTTTCCTTCTCATCCGACGGGCGGGTGCCCTCGGTCGTCCCGTTCACCAGCGCGCTCCTGTCTCGGCAGACCACTCGTACAGGCGGACATTCTCGTCCCAGAGATTAGGCGGCAAGGCCATGTTGTCCATGACCGGGATGCGCATGACGACGCAGAACGCCTCGGCGTCACCGAACGCTTCCCTCAGGTACTGCTCATTCGCCTCTCTGACGTGCGAGTCAATGAGAGCCAGGGCGGCACCGTGCACGCCGCGGCTGGTTATGCCGAATAGCATCGTCACGGTCTGCTGCGGGATAATCGGGTGCGGGCGCCGCGCGATCAGGCCGATGTCTGCTACCAGGACATCGCCATCAAAAGAGGACGCGAACTCGCGGGTCTCGTCTCCTGCGGTGCACTTGAAGAAGTAGGTTTCCCCGGCGGCCGGGGCCGACGGCAGGGGAATATCCTGGGAGAAATACTCCGTATTGCGGACCGCTTCGCCGCCGATGATGATCACGTGATTGAGGGCGAAATCGCGCCGGAGTTCATCGGGCGGCAGGATCCGCACCATGCTTTCCGGATTATCGCTTCTGACCTGCCCGTAGACCTCCAGCAGGGCGTCCAGGTCGGCATGCCGGGCGGAGCGGGTGTAGTTCAGGTGGCCGGGATCGGCGTACGGCGGCGGCTCCGGCGCATCGGAGCAGACGATGCTGATGGCCTGGCCATCCGGGAAGTGCCAGATCCAGCTCCGGGGCCCGGCCGACGGCCGATCGGCGGAGGATTCCTCGCGTGACGAGGCGGCCGCGTGCGCGTCCTCACGCAGAGCCAGCAGCTCCTCATACAGCCTGGCTTCCTTCTGGCGCTCCGGCTCGGTCAGCTCGTCGTCGCGCAGCAGGCGGGGGGGGCCGGAAGCGAACGAACGCCCCGAGCAGAACAGCCGGGCGTAGGTGGCCAGCCGCTGCGGCGGAGGCAGCCGGGTCGAGCCTGGCTTTTCCCACAGGGAGACCATGGTGATGCTGCCACCCAGGATCTTGGCCAGTTGCTTCTGGGTCAGCGGCTTGTACTCCCGCTCCCGGAGATCCTTCAGGCGCTCGGCCAGATGCTGAGCCGGGACGGGCGGGTGGTCGCGGTCGGCCACCATCTGACCTCCTGACCAGCGGGAAGGGCTGACTGACTGGGGGATACTCGGTTGTACCATCAGCGGCCCCCCTTGCGTGCGTAGTTCACGGCGTCTTACCGAAACTTTACCAAATTTTTCTCCTCTTTTCATGTGGTTAGCCAAGTTTTGCACGCTCCCAGGCGGGCATACGTTAAACGTGGCCAAGTTTACGCAAAGGCGCATAAGCCCAGGTCAAAACTTAGGCGACAGTGGGATGTCGGGGAGGCGTCATGCGTCTTCAGCCATACCAGCCAGTCCGTCAACGGACCGCACTCGCCGTCACGGGGGCGATGCGCAGGGAACCCGGATCCGTCACGGCCTGCTTGGTCCGTTCCCGGCGAGACCAGAGGCAGCCGACATGGTGACGGACGCCCTCTCGCCCATCTCGTCACTCAGGACCCCCTCAGCGGACCTGGCCCAGGCCGATGCCGACACCTACTGGTGGAACGGCAAGCGGCCAGGCCGGGAAGCGACGCTCCCGGTCCACCGGAGCATCCTCGCGGTGGACATCGAGAACTCGACCCGGCGGACCAACCCGGTGAAGGAAGAGCTGCGCCAGCAGGTCTACCGTCTCGTGGTGGAGGCCCTGGCGGCCGCGGGCATCGGTGACCACTATTGCGACCCGTTCACCGATCGCGGGGACGGGGTGCTGGTCCTGCTGCGCCCCACGGACGAGTTCCCGAAGCCGTTCCTGCTCAGCCGCCTGATACCGGCTCTGGCCAGCCTGCTGGAGGCGTACAACAGCGACATCTCCCCGGCCGAGCATCAGCGCATACTGCGCCTGCGGGCCGTCATCCACGCGGGCGAAGTGCACTTCGACGGCAAGGGATTCTTCGGCGAGGACCTGGATGTCGCATTCCGGCTGCTGGACGCGCCGCGGTTCAAGGCCCACCTCCGCGACGGGACGTCGCCGCTGGCCCTCGTCGCCTCAGATGACATCTACTGGTGGGTCATCCGGCATGGCTACGACGGCATCGACGGGGACGAATTCCTCCCGATGGTGACCGTCAAGGTGGCCGACAGGCGCCGCAAGGGCTGGGTCCACCACCCGCGTGTTCCCAGGTACCCGCTGGTCATACCGGCCCAGGCCCGAGCCGGGGCGTGCTGACCGGACCGGGTCGCCCAGCCCGGCCATTACTCACGCGTGCTTGTCGGCGATCCGCTTCAGGCTGCCGGGATTGGTGATCGTGATGTGCTTCTGGCCGGTGCGGACGAAGCCGCGGTCCCGCCAGTTCTTGAACGCGCGGGCCACCGTGGCCCGCGACGTCCCGGCCAGGTTGGCCAGTTCCTCCTGCGACAGCGGCATCGCCACCTCGATCCGGCCTCCCGTGACCGTCCCGTGCCGGTCGGCCAGTTCGAGCAGCAGGGCGGCGAGCCGCTGCGCGCCGCTGGTCAGCGGGTGCCTGCGCAGCAAGTCGGCGGCATCGCCCCAGCGCTGCGTCATCACGCGCCGGTAGGCGTGCGCGGCCCCGGGGTTCGCGTCCAGGAAGGCGGTGAAGCGCTCATACCCCACGATCAGCGCGTGCACCGGGTCGATGGCCTGCAGGGTGGCGGTCCGGTGCCCGGCCATCTCGCCGGCCAGTTCCCCGACCACGTCCCCGTTGCCGCGCAGCGCCAGCACTCGTTCCTGGCCGTCGCTCACGGACAGGATCTTGACCCAGCCGGCTATCAGGACGTAGAGGTGCGTGGCCGGGTCCCCTTCGTGGCACATCGTGACCCCGGGCGGAAAATCCCTGGTCAGGCTCAGATCCGCCAGGACAGCCCGTTCATCGCCTGTGAGGAGGCCCCAGAATCCCCTGGCCGGGCCGTTCGGTTGCATGTGCGCGCCGCCGTTGAAATGTGTTACGTGCCGACCGCGGGATGGAGCCGACACCGCTACTAACGATGGGCCATCCCGGGCCATTTTGACAAACTCCGAGGCAGCGTACGCCTTCCCGGCCCGCCAAGCTATGGGGGGACGTCGCTCGGCGGACCGGGAAGAGCCGGGGAGGCGGGGACGAGGAGCGGCTGACGCGGCCTCACGCCCCGAGAAGGACCGTCAAGGTCCAGACCAGGAAGCACGCGACGGTGATGAACGCCCAGGTATCGGCCAGGTGGGTACGCTCCCGGCGGACACGCGCCGCGCCGAGCATATTGTTGACCCGCGTCCAGTTCCAGGCCGCCTCGCTATCTTCGGCCGAGGGCGGGCCCAGCCACCGCACCCGGGGATCGAGCGGGGCGCCCGTCCGCCAGCGATAGTCGTTGAGCTGGTCGAAGACCTGCCGGTTGGCCAGCAGCAGCAGGGCGGCCGCCCGGAGCCAGCACAAGATCACGCAGCCCAGCAGGCTGACGGACAGCACCCCGGCCAGCCCGGGGCGCAGTACGGAAGGCGAGAACGCGGCCTCCAGGGCGATGCCGATCGTGAGCGCGCTCAGAACGCTTCCGCCCAGGAACAAGCTGCCCTGCGTGCCGCGCAGCAACTCCGCCATGTCGGCGATGACGTCCTGGGCAGGCCCCCGATCTGCCGTCTCACGATCGGCATCGAGATGATCGTCACCGAGGCTGTGTCGCCCTCTCATTGCTTCCGCCGGTACAGCCAGGGTCACGGCCATCGCTGTCGCCTCCGTACGTGCGCTTAACCATCGAGATAAGCGAATCAGGCGAGACGCCGGGGCGTTGTGCCACGCGAGACAGCTTCGCTGTCTCATCTGACGCACCCGGGAAATCAGCCGCAGCCGCAGGCTCCGCCGCAGCAGCCACCGCCGCCGGCACCGGGCGAGCCGGCCGGACGGCCCGCGGCCAAGCCGCCTACCGAGACCGTCGACAGGAGCTTGACCGTGTCGTCGTGGCCCTGCGGGCAGGTGCACGGAGCCGAGGACTCGCTCATCGGGCGGCTCAGCTCGAACGTGTCGCCGCAGGCGCGGCAGCGGTACTCATAGCGGGGCACGGCACCCAGTCTACGCGCCGCCGCCCCCGGACGCGGGAGCGCTGTCCCGCCGGGCGCCGGAGGCGCCGGCCGCCGGGGCGGGCGAATCGCCGGCGGGAGAGGAAAGGCCGGATCCGTTCGGGATCATGGTGGCGGAACCGGCTGCGGACGGCCCCTTGTCGTCGTAGTAGAACTGCTTGCCGCGCAGCAGCGACACCAGCGCGCCGGTGATGGACATGATGGCGGCGGCGGTGAACACGATGACCAGGCCGTGGTGGAACGCGTCCGCGATCAGGTGCGGGAAGAACTGCCTGCCGGTGAGCACCGCGGCGTTATGCGCGGGCAGCCGGGACAGCACCCCGGACGGCGCCAGCAGGGTCTGCACCGGGTTGTAGCCGAGCAGCGCGGCGAACATCGTGCTGACCGGCGGCAGGTGGCTGACGTGGCTGGCCACCGCGGCCGGCACGCCCTGCGCGGTCAGCCCGCTGGTCAGCGTCTTGGGCAGGCTGGACGCCAGCCCGGCGATCATCAGCGAGAAGAAGATGCCGATGGACAGGGCCATGCCGGAGTTCTGGAAGGTGGACCGCATGCCCGAGGCCGAACCGCGGTGCCTGGCCGGTACCGCGCTCATGATCGCGGAGGTGTTGGGCGAGGCGAACAGCCCGGAGCCGACCCCGTTACCGAAGATCAGCAGCGCGAACAGCGGGTAGGGGAAGTCCACCGGGAGCAGCATGAGCCCGACGAAGCACAGCGCGGCGAGCAGCAGCCCGGCGGTGGCGAACAGCCGCGGGCCGTACCGGTCGGACAGCGTGCCGGAGATCGGCCCCGCGATCAGGAAGCCCGCGGTGAGCGGCAGCATGTAGATCCCGGCCCACAGCGGGGTGACCGCGAAGTCGTAGCCGTGCAGCGGGAGCCAGATGCCGGCCAGCCAGATGACCAGCATGAACTGCAGGCCGCCGCGGGCGATCGAGCCGAGCAGGCTGGCCGCGTTGCCGGCCGCGAAGGCCCGGATCTTGAACAGGCTCATCTGGAACATCGGCTCGGCGATCTTCGTCTCGAAGACGCAGAACACGATCAGCATGACCACGCCGCCGATCAGCCCGCCGATGATCCAGGGGTTGGTCCACCCGGTCGGGTGCCCGCCGTAGGGCCTGATGCCGTTGGTGATGGCGATCAGCAGCACGCTCAGGCCGACCGCGAACAAGATGTTGCCGATCCAGTCGATCCTGGCGCGCCTGGTCGTCGCGACCTCATGCAGGCTCTTGTAGGCCCAGACCGTCCCGAACAGCCCGATCGGCACGTTGACCCAGAACACCAGGCGCCAGCTCCAGGCGGCCAGGATCCCGCCGAGCAGCAGCCCGATGAACTGCCCGGAGATCCCGGCGATCTGGTTGACGCCCAGCGCCATGCCGCGCTTGTTGGCCGGGAACGCGTCGGTCAAGATCGCGGCCGAGTTCGCCATCAGCATGGCGCCGCCGAACGCCTGCACGAAGCGCCAGCCGATCAGCCACATGGCCCCGCCGGTGCCGGTCATCGGGTCCAGCGAGAGCAAGATCGAGGCCAGCGTGAACACGACGAAGCCCAGGTTGTAGATCTTCACCCGGCCGTACATGTCACCGAGCCGCCCCAGCGTCACCACCAGCACCGACTGGACCAGCAGGTAGCCGAGGATCATCCACAGCAGGTAGGTCACGTTGCCCGGGGTCAGCGGGTTCAGGTGGATGCCGCGGAATATGGCCGGCATCGCGATGATCACGATGGACGCGTCGATGGTCGCCATCGTCATGCTCAGCGTGGTGTTGGACAGGGCGATCCACCGGTACCGGTCAGGCCGGCCGCCGATGACCGTGGTCGCCGCTGTCCCGTTCACATGTCCTGAGCCCACGCTTCGCCGCACGTTAACTCATCCTACAGCGAATCACTTGCTTAATGGCAACTATTGATCTGGAGGCGTCAGGCGGCCGGCTCCACGTCGTCGGGGGGCCCGGGGGAGGCGGGCGTCCGCTCGAATATGTAGTACACGGCGACCAGGCCGATGAGCACGAACGAGGCGACGGCGTTGAACAGCGCGACGATGATCGCGACCACGTAGACCAGCCCGCCGCCGACGAACCGGGCGCGGGCCGCCCAGCGCTTGTCCGGCGGCACCGGCTGGTACACGCGCTGGCCGTGCAGCGTCCACTCGAAGATGGCGCCGAAGCCGACCGACATGCCCAGGGCCGCCCCCGCGTACAGCGCCATCGCGAGCTGCGCGTCCCGGGTGTTGGCCGGGAAGTAGTCCGCCTCCGTGGCCGTCGCGAACGGGAGCAGCACGACGAACAGGAGCAGCACCAGGTTGAGGAACAGCAGCGAGCGGTCCACCTTCACGATCGACCTGACCAGGGCGTGGTGGTTTACCCAGATGATGCCGATCGTAAGGAAGCTGATCAGGAAGGCCAGGAAGGCCGGCCCTTTGTCGTGGAGCTGCTGGCTCAGGTGAGGATGACCAGGTCCGGGCCCGGGCACGGTGAGGTCGAGCGCGAGCAGCGTGATCGCCACGGCGAACACGCCGTCGCTGAACGCCTCGAACCTGGACCGGTCCATCAGCTCCCCGATTTCAACTGGCCGATTTCAGCTGGCCGATTTCAGCTGGCCGATTTCAGCTGGCCGATTTCAGCTGGCCGATTTCAGCTGGCCGATTTCAGCTGGCCGCGGGCTTGGGGTCGACCTTCGCCAGGATCTGGTCCACGCAATCCTGGATGTGCCGCTGCCGGCCCGGCATGTCCTTGCTGGCGAAGTTGTCCAGGATGGCCAGGACCCGGTCCTGCCCGTTCAGGATATCGAGCTGCTGCTTGGCCATCTCGTGCAGCGCGATCAGGGTCTCGTGGTCGGCGATGGCCCGGCGGTCGCTGGCGGCCTGCGCCCGGTTGGCGCTGACCTGCA
>Ga0335078_10019500_pt1 | contig 10082 bp, 4 predicted proteins | sample Lox_Sample_32_FD_206711 | JGI IMG/M metagenome (GOLD analysis project Ga0335078, IMG submission 206711) | Soil microbial communities from Loxahatchee National Wildlife Refuge, Florida, United States - Lox_Sample_3.2 | ecosystem: Environmental > Terrestrial > Soil > Wetlands | place: USA: Florida...
CGGAGATCACCTCCACGATCCCGCCGATCTTCTGCGAGCTTTCCGCAATTCGTGTGATGCCTTCCACCACCTGGTTGACCGCCTTGGCCCCTTCCTGGCTCTTCTCCACCGACTGGTTGGCCAGCACCGAGATCTCCCCCAGGCTGTGGCTGACCTCTTCGATTGACTTCTGCACGTGCTCCATGCTGCTTGTGCCCTGCGTCACCGCGGCCGCCTGGGCCTGCGCGTGCTCGCTGACCTGTGCCACGCTGGCGGTAAGCTCTTCTACAGACGCGGAGGTCTCTTCCAGCGTAGAGGCCTGCCCCTGGGCGCTTTCCGCCAGGCTCTGCGCACTGCCTGAGATCTCGTTGCTTGCGGCGGCCACACCATGCGCGCTGTCCTGGACCGCGGCCAGCATGCTGCGGAGCTTTCCCGACATTCCGTTCAGCGCCCCTGCAAGGCTCCCCACCTCGTCGCGGCGAAGCACGTCAAGCTCCTGCGCCAGGTCTCCGCCGGCAATCATCTGCGCATAGCCGACCGCGCGCCTGATGGGCTTGGATATTGAGCGGGAGAACAGGAAGAAGATCAGGGAGGCAAGAACAATGGTGACGGATCCGACAACAATAACCAGGCTCTGAACGTCGTTGGCCGCGGCGTAGAACTCTGCGTCCGGAATGACCATTGCCACGTTCCAGCCGGTGGACTGGACTGACGCGAATCCCGCTGTCCAGCGCGCTTTCTGGTACGCAAAGGAGACTTCCCCGCTGCCGCCGGCAGCCATTCTCCGGGCCAGGTCCGCGAGTCCGGGGACCTCCGACATTTTCATCTTGAGGATGTTCTCCTTGCGGGGATGCGCTACCACCAGGCCGGCCTTGTCGGACACAAAGACGTATCCATTCCTGCCGACGTGCTCCCCAACCACCATCTCATCCAGGAAGTCGATGCTGAGGATGAGCATGACGGCGCCCACAACGCCCTTCTCAGACTTGATCGGCGCCGCGATGGGAGTCACCGGGTTGCCGGAAACCTTGCTGATGACGGCGGCGCCCACGTTGCGCTCGCCGGCAAGCGCCTTCTTGATGTAGGAACGATCCGACAGGTTCGTGCCCAGGCGCGCAGGGTCGGAGCTTGCGAACACAATGCCGTCCATCCCGGCGAGGCTCACTGCCTCATACGCCCCGCCCAGGTTCTTGTCGTCATGAAACGGGGCCAGCTTCTCCGTGGCAAGACGGATGGCGGCAGCGGACCTGGCAGCGCCATTGTCGCGCATGCTTTCGGCAGCAGCGATTATGTCCCGGTCATAGGAAAGGTCCAGCACGACCTTGGATTCCTCGCTGTACATACGGTCGATGAGGCGGGCGATCTCCGCAGTCCGGGCGGTGAGCTGCTCGCTGCTCAGCTGGTGGAGCCCGGACTCCGCCTTTGCCACTGCAAGAAAAGCGACAATGGCAAGGGGGACGGCCAGGAGCGTGATTCCTACCAGGATGAGCTTCACATCAAGACGAATGTTTTTCAGCATTTGTGTACCCTTTGGTCTGATGTGAAGCAACAAATGTGCCATTCAAGCGGCTGGAAGAGAACGCCAGGAATTCATCTGTAACTAATTACGTAATAACAACATAAATAAAATCGATACTGCCAGGAGAGGAGATATAACCGCCTGCGTAGCTGTAGCAAAATCGCCTCAGTGTAGCAAAAAAGCTACACTCCTGGCTCCGGCGGATCTTCGTCGGACGGCTTTTCAAGCGCGGAGATTAGAGCCTGCAGGGAGGTCCACGCCCGTGCGAACTCTTCCTCAATAGCGCTCTCCTCTCCGGCCCGGGCGCTCTTGCGGCTGACGTCCAGAAGGCGTTGAAAAACCTGGGACAAACCGGCGGCAAGCTTCCCGGCATCCAGCGCGGACACGTCCAGCGCGGCTTCTTTTCGGGAAGTTGTATCCGCACCTCCTTTTCGCTTGAGCGGATCAAGGCGGGCGGGCATCCCAAGCGCGGCTTCCGTCGGCTCCCACGCCTGGACGGGCTCCCGGAGCCCCTTGACCTGAAGCTGTCCAAGGTCGTTTGCATGGATCCATTCCGAGACCGCCTCGTAGACCTCCTGCGAGATGCACGTTGATCCGCCTTTTGCAGCCGACTGGAGCCGGGACGCGATGTTGACGGTGTTGCCCAGGACGTCGGTCTCCCTCTGGACCACCTCCCCCCAGTGAATTCCGATTCTCACCTGGACCCGCTGCGCTTCCGGGTGGAACCGATTGTAGCGGCGCAGCGCTTTCTGAACGCGGATTGCGGCCAGCACGGAGTCCATGCACTCCTCGAACACGAACAGGTGACCATCACCCATCCGCTTGATCAGCGTTCCCCCGTGCGCCTCCGTGATGGGGATCAGCATCCCTTCGTACTGCCGCAGGAGAACGCTGAGCTCGATGGCGGAGAGCTCCTGCGCCTTGGCGGAGTACCCTTCGATGTCGGAGAAAAGGACGGCGCAGCTGCGGATGTGCTCCCGCTCGAAGCGGTAGGTTTCCTTCTCTGAGGAAAAACCAGCCGTCCTGGCGACGCCCGCCTCCGTCTCCACTGGCTCCACCTCAAGCGGCTCAGCCTCGTTCACTCTTGTGCGCAGCGTCCGCACCATGCTTACCAGGAGCTGCTGCGCCCGGGGATCCGTGGTCAGGGGAAGAATCTCCCGCAGCACCTGCTGCAGGCCGGGGTCGCGCTCCCGCAACAGAGACCAGACCACTGCAATCACCGCGGGGTGCAGCTCGTCCCGCAGATCCCTGACAAGGGCAGCCCGATCACGCGGACCCAGGCGCGGCAGCACGTCCCGCAGGACGTTGGGGGCCAGGTCGTCTTCAAGCGCCATCAACGCGGTAGGCACGCGGGCCAGGACCGGCGGGGAGCCGGTGCGGAGCGTCCGGTACACGAACTCCGTGAGGCGCGTCGTATCCTGGAGCCCGGCCCGCCGCGCTATCCTCCCCAGAAGTGAGATGGCAAGGGGTTTTTTCCATTCTTCAAGCTTGTCGAACAGCTCCGCAATCCCATGGGCCACTCCCTCATCCCCCCGCGCACCCAGCAAGTCCGCAATCTTGGAGCAGACTTCGGAATCCGATTCAGCGCCGAAGGCATGGAGAAGAGCGGTCAAAAGGCTTGTCCCCGATTGCGCCGGGAGGGACGCAAGGGACTCCAGCAAGGCGACGCGAAGATATCGATCATTTTCCTGCAGCAGGCCAATGAGGACAAGCTCCACAGCGGCCGGGTCCATGTTCTCAAGGAAATCCAGCGAGGCGATGGCAAGGACTTTCGTCTTCACGGGGGACGTCATGTAGCGGCGAGCCGCGGCCAGGGCGGAGACGGGGTCCGCGCGCCGAAGGGCAAGAAGTGCCAGCTCCGCAAGCCGGAACATCTTCTGCGCGGACGCCCACTCCAGGATGCTGCGGAGCAGGCTGATGGTGTCCATTGACGGAACCAGGCGAGCCAGCAGGAGCGCTCTCTTGAGCCGGCAGAGTGTCCCCCGTTTCCCCGTATCCGCCGCTGCCAGGTGCCGCAGGAACAGGGGCATGCCGGGCCGGCCAGGATCCGCAACCAGGGAAAACATGATGTTGTAGCCTTCAAAGTGCCTTTGCTCCAGCCTTACCGCGGAATCTTTCAGGATCTTTGCGCTGCTGCGCCGCAAGGTCAGGCCGCTCCCGCTCTTCATGGAGTTGATGAAGGTTCTCTTGTCGTCATCGTTGAAATAGAACTCCACGTATTCCTTTGCGCTTGCGATCTGCATTCCCGTTTCGTGAGTAACATCGACGTCCGGCTGGATGGCCCGCACGACTTTGTCGAAAAGATCCTTCATGAGGGCCGGCAGCCCTCTCAGGGAAGGAAGGTCCGGACGGGTCCGGGCGGTCTGCCAGGTGGATTGCATTGCATCCAGCGCCTCCAGGGCTTCTTCCTCCATGGAGGCCTGCTGCTCAAAGCCGCCAAGGAGCGCCTGGCAAAGGGAATCAAAGTGAGGCACCTGCGTCGGATGATTTCCAATCTGGCGATAGCACGCGCGCCTGATGGCAATGGTGTCGTCCCTCAGGGAATCAAGAAAGATCGACCGCGCCGCATCAGAGGAGAACGGTGCGGAAAGCGCAATCAGGGATCCGCGCAGGTCCAGGGACAGCCCGGCGTGCGAAGACCGGAACCTGTTCAGCAGCGCCAGCGCCAGCTTCTCGTCTTTCCGTGCCAGCTGAAACAGGAACGGCAGCACGTCGGGCTGGTTCTCGGCAAGGTCCTGGGAAATGGCCGCCCCGCCCAGGCTTTCAAGCTGGAAAAGAGCCAGGCGGGCCGCCGCCACGGTTTCCGCTTGAGCGGATACTGATCGTGAAAGGTTGGCGGCGATCTCCAGCGTCTCCGGCGCTTTTGGAAAACCGTTCGCCAGCGCCTGCAGGACCTCAAGTTGCACCGCCTCCTGGCGCGTGGACCGGGCGAGCTGCACAAGCAGGGGAAACGCCTCGGCAGCGCCGAGTGCGCCTGCGGCACGAACCGCCGCGCACACGATCTGCGCGTCCGCGTGGGAGAAAAGGCGCGCGACGTAGGCAAGGCTGCGACCGTCAGCTATGGCGCTGACCGCCTGGAGGGCGGACAGAACAACCGGGGTACGGGAGTCAAAAAGGTCCCCGTGCAGAATATCGAACGATCGCGGGTCGCGGCCGAACGTCTCCAGGATCCTGTGGGTGGTAAGAATTGATTCCACCGCCAGCTCGCCGCTTGGAAGCGGTGATTCAGCCTTGTGTGTCTCCTGCGAATCACTCACCCGGATCTCTCCTCAGGATGCAAATACCGTGATATCACCTGAAAGGTAACCCATTCGGGACGCAAGGTTCAATTTGCTGGAGCGATGGCCTGCTTCTGCTTCCGCGTGCTTACGGCGGGATGGTAGCCCAAGGTACTGTCACGATTGTCGGTCCCTGCCCATAGAGCGTGACGATCCCGGCGGCTTCCGTCATGTTGTAGATGTAGCGGATGTTGTTGACCGTGTATTGAGCTACGAGTTGATTTGCGGAGTTGAATACCCCGATGACGGTCGTGATGTCGTTGTTGAAGTCCTGGCCGTACGCGACGTAAGTATAGCCGCCGTCGCGGAGCACGGGGCCGACGGGGGTTGAGCCGGAGGGGATGGAGTCAGTGAAATACGTCGCCACGTACGTGCTCGGCGGCGGGAAGGAAGAAATGTTCTCCGTGACGACTGCCGGGTCACCGGTAGATGACAACGTGTAGCCTTGAATCGATGACGAAAACGCGCTTGAGCCGGCGGTGTAGGTGGCGCTGACGACGTAGTAGTACCCGGTGGAAGAAGGCAGTCCTGAATCCGTAAAGCTTGTCCCCGCGGGGTACAGGTAGTACGGGCTGACAGTGCAGGTAGGCTCCGTGCCGCGCTTGACGACGTACCCCGTCAGGGAAGTCCCCGGGGGAGCACTCCACGAGACGGGAATTGTAGAACCCGTTGCAGCTCCGACGGTTAGTCCCGTCGGTGGAATCAGGACGACGTAGGTAACCGAGTCTACGATGCTGGTGACGTAGCCGGACTTCACCGCAATAGCTTTCAGCGTCGTGGACAGGCCGTTGGGCATGGAGATGGCCCCCCCGGTGTAGAGAGGGGAGGCGGTGGTGGGCACACTCCCGTCCGTTGTGTAATACACCGATGCCCCCGACGTGGCCTCGGTGATGGTGACGCTCAGGGCCGTCGAATACGTCCCCCCGCCGGCGCTGAACGTCGGCGTCGCCGCCTGCATGGTGTAGACGTACGTGGCCACGGAAGAGGTCTGGTAGTTGGCCAGGGAGGCGATGGTCTTGAGCGTCATGCTGGTAGTCACCGGGATGACTCCGGCAAAGACGCTGGATGACGTGCTGGGTGTGCTGCCGTCCGTCGTGTAGTAGATGGTGGCGCCGTTGGTAGCTGTGCTCAACTGCACGGACATGTCATTGTTGTATGTCCCGCTGGAGACGTCTGCGACCGGGGCGGCAGCCACGAAGGAGTAGGCCGCCGAGACCGTGGGAGAGTTGGCAAAGGCCTGTTCGGTGGCAACCGCGGTGATGGTGATGGCTCCCGTGCCTGAAGCGCCGCCACTCAGGCTCACGGTGCCTCCCGAGGGGATGCTGGAAGACGTCCCGGGCACAGGAGAGCTCCCGTCCGTCGTGTACCAGATGGTAGCGCCGGCTCCGCTTGTGATGCTGACGGTCTGGTTATTGGAGTACGTTCCCGCCGGCGGATTGAACGTCGGGTTGGGCAGCCCCGGGTACGTGACGGAATACGATGCGCTGGTGGTTGTGCTGGTCAGCATCTGGCTGACGGTGGCAACGGCGGAAATGGTCCAGGAACCTGCCGGGCCCGTCAACGCAATGGGGGCCGTGTACTGAACGGTGCCCGCCTGGCCGGGAGACGGCGCCGGGGCGGGGCCAGGCCCGGTCACCATGGTGTAATAGATTGTTGCGCCGGGCGTGGCGCACGTGATGGCGACGTTCTGGTCGGAAGTGTACGCCCCGCCGGCCGGGGCAAACACGGGCGCCGCAGCCTGCGGGTACTGGACGGCAACGGTCACGTTGGACATCACGGGGCTGGGCTTCATGTTGGGTCCGATGGCGGTTGCGTTGAGGGTCAAGGAGGCGGAGGAATCACCGGTGGACGGGCTTGCGATTGACAACTGGAGGGGAAAAGAAGGGTCATACCGGCTGGTCTGCGACGACCGCGGATCCGGCGTGGTCCCGTTGGTGGTGTAGTAAATGACGGCGCCCGTGGTGTCCGTCTCAAGCTGGATTGTCGTGTTGGAGCTGGTAGTACCGCTTTGTCCCGACTGAAGCGTGCCTCCGCCTCCCGACGACTGGGAGTAGACCGCCCGCGGCTGGCCGCTGACGTCGGGCGTGGAAGGATCAGCCGCGCTGGCGTTGCCGGACCACCCGGCCCGGCTGTATTGGAACGGCAGCGGGCACCCGCCCAACGCCGCGCCGATGATCAGGACGGTTGCGCCCTTCACAGCGTGAACCCAGTGACGCATCAGCCCCCTGGTCTTTCTTCAGCATTACTCATATCGCACTTCTTGCATATAGCAATCTAACCCTCCCGTTCCCTGTTTTCAACCGAAAAGTGACACGACAGGCTTCCCTGTTAGTAGTATTACCCAGAGGCGTTCAGGGGTGAAGATTCGATCCAAGATTATCGCCATCGTCCTGCCCCTCCTCGTCGCGGGGCTGGTCATCGGAGGAGTCACCGCATCGTCACTGGCTCGCGGCGCGGTGACGCGCGTCATCGTGACGTTCCTGAACTTCAAGACGGATCAGCTGTCGCAGTACATGGAAAGCCAGTGGCGGATCCTGGTGGAGAACGGGCTGACGGGACGCCAGGACATGGTGCTGGCGGCGCAGGCCGGCATCGAGGGCTACGCGCGGACGCTCCTTCTCAGCGACAGCGAGCTTGTTTTTGCCCTGGACGGCTCCGGCAACGTGGTCATGTCCACAAGCGCGCTGACGCTGACCCCCGCGGAGAAGGCGCCGCTCATGGCGCCTTTCACTCCGGGTGATCGGTCGCTCCTGACGCTGACCATCGGCGGGGTGCCCCGTGTAGCAACGCGGTTCACGTTCGAGCCGTTCGGCTGGACCGTCTTCACCACGGAGGTCCGCTCCGCCTTCTACAGCGACGTCTCCCGCATCACCTGGCAGACCATCATCCTGATCCTGGCCTCCTGCGTCGTTGCCGTGGTGCTGGTCTTCCTCTTTGTCCGGCATCTTACCGGGCCGCTGGCGCGGGCGGCGGGCACCATGAAACAGATCATCAGCTCCAACGACCTGAGCGCGCGGGTCGCGGTGGATTACAGCGACGAGATCGGAGAGATGTCGCAGACCTTCAACGTGATGATCGGCGAGCTGGAAAAGGCGTACGACCGGATCAAGCGGTACGCGTTCCAGGCAGTGGTGGCCCAGAAGAAGGAAAACAAGATCCGCAACATCTTCCAGAAGTACGTGCCGCAGGAGCTCATCGACAGGTTCTTCGTGAATCCGGAGTCCATGCTGGTAGGGGAAAACCGCATCCTGTCCATCCTCTTCTCCGACATCCGCAGCTTCACCACCATCTCGGAGGGGATGGATCCCGGCAACCTGGTTGCCGGGCTGAACCGGTACTTCTCCGTCATGGTGGACATCATCATGAACCGGGGCGGAATCATCGATAAGTACATTGGTGACGCCATCATGGCATTCTTCGGCGCGCCCGTCGCCCACGACAATGACGCCGTCCAGTCCGTCATGGCCGGCATCGAGATGCTGGAGTCCCTGGACTCATTCAATGCGGCCCAGAAAGCCACCGGCGAGCCCGAGTTTCACATCGGGGTGGGCATCAACTACGGCACGGTCACCGTGGGCAACATCGGCACGGAGAGGAAGATGGACTACACGGTCATCGGGGACATGGTCAACGTCGCCTCCCGCCTGGAGGGGCTGACCAAGCTCTATCACCAGCCGCTCCTGATCACCGAGATGCTGAAAGAGAAGGTGGACGGAACGGTTGCAAGCAGGATTGTGGATTCCGTCGCGGTCAAGGGACGCCACGGCGGCATCCGCATCCACACGGTCCGCAAGGACCCGTCGGAAAAAGAGGAGAAAGCCATCCGACTGCACAACGAGTCCATGGAGCTGTACTACGGGCGCAATTTCACGGAGGCCGCCAAGGGTTTCCGGAAGGTACGCACAATGCTCAAGGAAGACTTCCTGGCCGGGCTCTTCGTTGAGCGTTGTGAGCGCCTTGCCGCTGATCCTCCCCCTCCCGAGTGGGATGGCGTGGAGATCATGGAAACGAAGTAGCGCGGGTCCCGGAAATGAGACTGCGCGCATGGCTTCCGCTCCTGCTGTGCCTGCTGCCGGCGGCCCTCTTCGCGGCCGACCAGGGCCGCACTGCCGCCCTGGCAATTGCGCCGCTGGCCGCCGACACCGCGGATCCGCTGGTTGAGGACATCCTGGCCTCCGGGCTGACCGCCCGGTTGCAGAACGCGGGCATCGCGGTGCAGGCGGGCCGGTTGACGCTTCCCACGGCCGCGGACCAGCCGAAGCTGCCTGACGAAGACCGCATCTCGTATCTCCTGCGCGGGGTGAATGCCGGAGGCGCCGGCGTTGTGGTTGCCGCTTTCTATCTTGTCCAGGGCGACACGCTGGTCATCCAGTTCGCGTTGTACGATCCAAACGTGCACACGATGCTGGGGGAGGTCCTGGCCCGGGCGCGCAAAGGCCTCACGCTCTTTGCAAGCGTCTCGGACGCCGTGGCCCAGTTCGATCCGGCCATTCAGCGCTACGTCCAGGGCGGCTACCAGGCGCTGCCTCCCGCGGGGATCGTGGAGCGCATCGTTGTGAGCGGCCCGCAGGAAGGCGCAAACATCGTGCTGCTGGACCGGGAAGCGGGAGCCATCGCCGGGGGGAGCCTGATTGTCCCGTACACGCAGTTCGAGATCGGCTCCACAATCCCGGTGCGCGTACACAAGGACGGCTACCATTCCTACGAGGGGCGGTACAAGCTGGACGCATCCCAGGTAAGCCTCGCGCTCCCGCGGCTGCGCCCGGAGACGCGTTTCGACGCCGAGCTGAACTGGACTTTCGGAGAGGCCCTGGGCGTCGGCGTGGGCGCGCGGATCCACATCATCCCTGACTCTCTTTTCCTGGGAGTGGAGGGGTACCGCTCCCTTGACGTGATCGGCCTGAGCACAACGGTGGTGCGTCACTACGACGCAAACGTCCAGCTTGGGCAGTACATCATCTTTCCGTACTCGTCCCCGTTCCGGCTCTCCATTGCCTTCGGGGCGGGGCTCATTGTGACCAACGTTGCGGACCTGGGCGGCAGGGACTACATGGATTGGTACATCGTGGCGGGAGACCCCACGGCGGAGCTCAAGGTGGGGCCAGTGAAGTTCTTCTTCCGCCCCGAGCTGCACTACGCTCTTGGATTGGACTACAACCTCCTGGGCAGGACGTGGATCAGGACGCCCTACAATATCCCTCCGCTTACCATTGGAGTGCGCACGTCATGGTGAAAGCGCGTGTCGCTTTGCTGGTGCTCGTGTTCCCGGCCCTCCTGCTTGCCGGCTGCGATCTTTTCACTGCCAG
>Ga0335078_10019501_pt1 | contig 10081 bp, 7 predicted proteins | sample Lox_Sample_32_FD_206711 | JGI IMG/M metagenome (GOLD analysis project Ga0335078, IMG submission 206711) | Soil microbial communities from Loxahatchee National Wildlife Refuge, Florida, United States - Lox_Sample_3.2 | ecosystem: Environmental > Terrestrial > Soil > Wetlands | place: USA: Florida...
GTGGGATAGGTGGGCCACGCGCCGTTCACGTAGCCCGCGAAATACGTTCCGTTGCTAGGAAGTGCGGCAACATCAATTGAGTCGAACATTGTCAAGTTCGCCACGGTCAGGCTCCCCTGCCGGTCTTTGGCTTGGCCAGCTTCAGCGGATCGTCCCCGGCGGGCGGGGTTTTCGGCTTGGCGGCGGCCCGCAGCCGTCTCGGCGGCAGCGCTTCGACGAGTTTGGCGTCCTGCGCGGCGAGATGCTTTTGCAGCTCAAGGCATTCGTGGAGGATCGCTTCGGCGTCGCGGAACGTCTGCTCGGAGCGGGCGTCGGCGGCTTTGGCCTGCACGTTCTGCCCCACAATGATGATCGGCAGCAGGACCAGCTGGAGGAACGTCTGCGCGACCCACGCCACGATGACCAGCAGCGACGCTGACCTGACCGCCGCCGGGAGACTGATCAGCGCGAGCGCGGTGAACGCGACCGCGCAGGTCATCGTCCCCACCACCAGGGTTATTTTCAGCCCGATCAGCGCACCGATCCGGCCGAGGGTGCTCTTGCCGGCGAACCTTTGGTGCGCGACCGTGGCTGGGCCGTGTTCCTTACGCGCGTGGACGCGCGGGTGCGGGACATGGTCGTACAGGCTCATTCCGTGCCGCCCTTCTCCAGTGCGCCCCGGATCTGCCGCATCTCCTCGAGGATCGCCAGCTGCAGCCGGTTGATCTCCATCAGTGACTGCGTGTTGTCGTGCGTGTGCAGCGCCAGCTCCGAGGCGATCCGGTCACCCCGGTTGGAGGCGATCTGCAGCGCCCCGCCCTGCTGCGCTGCCAGCCACGACAGGCCCAGGTTCAGCAGGATGTAGGGGAACGGGTCGAACGCGTCCCGGCCGAGCAGCACGTTCACGGCGATCCACACGGCGATCACGGCGTTCAGCGCGAACATGAACGGCCACGAGCCGAACCCGGCTTTGAGCCGGTCCGCGGCCCGTTCGCCGAGGGTGAGGTCGTTCGCGACGTGCGGGTGATGCCGCCACAGGTCGCGTCTCATTTCGACTCAAGCCGGGTGATCCTGCCCTCGTGTTCGCCGACCTTGGTGACGATCGTTTCGAGGCTTTTGGCGAGCTGCTCGACGGCGACGACGAGGCGGGTCATTTTGATGACGACTGCGGTGCCCATCCCGGCGGCGCCGATGACGGTCGGCGCTGCGGCGATCCACAGGTCGGTTGCGGCGCTGCTCATGCCTGCCCCACCGGGCCCCCCTGCTAGGCCGATCCGTACAGCGCACGGAAAGCGGACAAACCGGCATAAATCGCTACTCTGACAGCCAAATTACGCCGAACGTGGAGTTGAAGTTCGTCACCGAGGTGCCGAACGAGCCGGACGCATAGTTCTCACCAATCACACCGGGGTATATGTACTCGCCTGTCTGCAGATAGTAGATACCGATGATCGTCGCCGCGGGGGGGTGGGAGCCGCCGGCGGTGGGCGGGAAGTAGTAGGTGAACCCGTCCGGGGAGTTCACCCCGGCGACCCCGCCCGATGTTGGGCAGTAGACGCAGCCGCCGACCGCGCACGTCGACGTCGATGTCGGCACCGTCAGCGACACTTCGCCGACGACGAGGTACCAGCCGGGGACGGGGGCGACGTACCAGTGGTTCGCCGATGACCAGCCGCCGTAGTTGTCGCCCGTCGAGCCGTGGATCAGGCCGGCGACGGTGTCCATCGTCACCGGGTGGTAGGTGTTCTGGGAGAACCCGGTCTGCGCGGCCGCCTGGTAGGACAGCAGGTAGGGCCGCTGCATCAGGAACGACAGGTCGTTGCCGATGTGGGTGGTGAACTGCGCCGGCAGCTGGTCACCGGGGGTGCCCGCGGCCCAGCGGAAACTCGTGTCGGGGGGGTCCCAGTTCTGCGACGGGGTGCCGAGACTGCCCAGCCAGGTGAGGACGAGCCGCTGCCACCCGGTGCCGCCGGGCAGGGCGAGGCTGCCGCCGGAGGTCTGGTAGGCGAACACCTGCACCGTGTCCCCGGCCTCCAGGTCCAGCAGCCGCGTGAATGTGGAGCTGGTGCCGGCGGAGCCCGAGGTGGCGGCCTTGTAGTTCGGGCCGTAGTAGTCGGTGCCGTTGATGATCAGCCCGCATTGCCGGTTCCCCGTCGAGTTGATCGACCATTCCACCATCGCGTGCGCCAGGTACACCCCGGAGATCGGCACCGTGTAGGTGCTGGTGGCACCCTTCCACGCGCTGTAGGAGTCGACATCCCCGTTCGCCGATGAGATCGCCGCGAGCGGCACCGCCGTCACCGTCGTGTTCGGGATCGAGGTGGACAGTTGCTGATAGGTGCGGAACATCGGCGGGTAGTTCAAGAAGTTCAGCGTGTCCTGAATCGTGCTGCTCAGCCCGCTCGAGGACACCTGGGTGGCCGCGGTCCACGACGTCTGCGGCGACGGCAGGGCGGCGACGGTGGCGCCGGAGTTCTGCACCCCGACCCACACCGACCCGAACCGGGGGGTGAACCCGGACGCGTCGCCCGTGGCGTGGACGATGTTCGTGTCGCCGGTGGAGTCGTACAGGTCGACCGCCGGGTAGTACAGCTGGCTGGCGGGCAGCAGGTCAAGGACGAAAAACGCGGTGAACGTGCCGGTGTTGCCCTGCACCGGGCCGCCGAACGACACCAGCGCGGAGACCGAGTTGTACCAGGCCGGCCCGACCGCGCTGCTGGTGGACCCGAACGCGGCGGCGTCCGCGAAGTTCCACATCAAAGCCCACCCGCCCGCAGACGCAGACACGTTGCTTGAGGCGTTGTTCCACGACCACGAGATCCAGCCCGCCCCGCCGCCGCCGCCGTAGAACCCGTCGCCGAGGTCGATCGACCCGCCGCCCCCGCCGCCGCCGCCGCCGAAATACCCCGCCCCGTCGGACCCGTTCTGCCCCGGATGACCGCCCGGGCCGCCCCCGGCGGTGGCGCCCCAGCCGCCGGAACCGCCGTTACCGCCCGGCGCCCCGAACGTGCGGCTGGTGGTCGACCCGCCGATGCCGTTGTTCAGCCCGCCGCCGCCGCCGCCCGCGCCGCCGCCGACATAGCCGCCGTTCGCGGAGTTACCGCCGTGGGACCCGTCAACCACGGACAGGTTCCCGACCCCGGTGCCACCTTCCCCCCAGTCACACGGGTGCTCCGAGTCCGGGGCCGACCCGCCGGTGCCGCCGCCGGCGTTGACGAACGTCGCGGAATCACCGGACACGTACGACCCGGCGCCGTTGTCCGCCGCCAGGCTGTCGTAGGAGGAGTCGCCGGGGCCGCCGTTGCCGCCGTCGCCGTAGTAGAACACGTACGTGTTCCCCGGCGTCGTATCAATGCTCCCGGACGCGTACGCGCCCCCGCCGCCGCCCGCGCCGCCGTACCCGGAGTAGCCGCCGCCGTTCCCCCCGCCGCCCCCACCCCCGGCGTACACGGTGACGGAGGTGACGTTCGCCGGGCACACCCACGAATACCCGGTCGCCGCGGCGGTGTCACCTTCCCCGGACGCGCCGCCGGCGACACCGGTCGACCCGTACAGCGGGCCGATCCTGTTCACGTTCCCCGCCGACAGCCCCGACGAGTAGACGCCGCCAGCGGACGCTTTGACCGCGATCCCGCCCGGCCGGTAGTAGGCGTTGTTCGCCGGCCCGTCCTGCCCGCTGGTGACCAGCGCCTGGGAGTCGAAAATGTTCAGCCCCCGGCCCTGCACCGCCGACCCCAGGTTGGAGAACGTCCCCCCCGTCGCCGTGGGCAGCGTCCCGGCGGTGATGAGCGCCTCGTACACGATGGGGCGGCGGGCGTGGAACGCGATCCCGTTCAGCCCGCCGTAGGAGCCGTCGTAGGTGTACAGGTCGAGGTTGAGCTGCTGCGCGGAGACGGGGAGTTCGGTGTTCCAGGTCGACGGCACGATCGGCACAGCGTCACCACCCCAGACTGTTTTGGCCCAGAATGTCCGTGCCGGTGGAGTCGGCGGTGAGGATCGACCCCTCGATCGTGTACGGCGAGATCTGGTAGGCCGTCTTCCACAGCGACGGGCCGATGGAATGCTCGACCCGCTCGATGATGCCGAGCTGGCTAATGACGGCGCCGCCGACCGGGCGGCGGGTGACGGTCACCACGTCCTGCAGTTCCAGCGACAGGACGGCGGGGAACGCGGACACCGGCCCCGAGTCCGCCAGCGACGCCGCATCGATGGTCAAGGATCTGAGCCGCAGGCTGGGCTGGCCGTATTTGTTGATGTACCAGTTGACGATGTCGTACACGTCTTCCGGGTTCGACACATACGACGACACCGACAGCGCGGAGCGGAGGAAGTATTCGAGACCGGAGGCGATGTCGCGGGTGTACACCGTCTCGTACTGCACCGGCCCCCGCTGCTGCGTCGCCGTCACCTCGTTGTACAGGTAGCTGTTGTCGTAGTCCCAGGCGGAGTCCTGCAAGTAGGGGATTTCGCTGACCCCGTTGTCGCCGAACGCGGCGACCGGGCCGGCGTTGTACGTCGCCCACCGCGGAATGTAGATCACCGACCCGTTGCCCTGGATGAAACACCACCCGTTCTCGGACTGCTGCAGCGCGAACAGCGCCGACGCGGGACTGCTTCCGGATAGCTGGTACGCCTCCGAGATCTGGGTGATCTCCGACTGGTGCTGCCCGGGGGTGATGTCGTCCCACCGCATCCCGCCGCGTTTCAGGCCGACGTTCGCCCAGGACATGATCTGCGCGAACCTTTGCGGCGCGGGCACCCCGTTCCAGCCGGACACGCCGGTCACGTAGTGGTCCCAGATCCGCGCTGGGGTCAGCTGATACCCGTAGATCGCCAAATGCCCGGCGACGTAGTTGTAGGCGTAGTAGGACGCCTGCTCCGGGTCGAACGAATACTGCACCGGGCCGAGGGCGGTGGCCGTGACCGCGGGGGCGGACCCGATGGTGACGGTGGAGGACTGGGCGACGCCGTTGATGTAGACGATGGCGGCGCCGCCGCCCTGGGGGACGGTGACCGCGATGTGCTGCGGCGTGCCCGACGACGCGGTCGGCAGGCTGTACTGCACCGACGTCTGCCCGGCGACGGTGATCGTGTTCGTGGAGGAGGCGTAGTTGAGGCCGACGGTCAGGAACCGGCCGGAGCCGTTGTTGCTGCCCGCCGACACCTTGTAGTTACTGGGGGAGCCGAAGACGCCGAGGAGGTTGCACGGGATCGTCGGGCTCGTGTAGACGAACCAGAACTCGTACGTCATCGGGTAGGAGGTGGTGTTCGGCTGGTTCGGGTCGGTGTAGGTCAGGCCGGGGCCGCCGACGCCGGACGCGCCGGCCTGGTAGCCGCTGGTGCCCATCGCCGTGTTCGAGTCGCCGAGGAGGTTCAGCGCCAGCCCGGTGTTGATCTCGTTCCCGGATGGGCCGTCGACGTAGACGGCGGGGTTGTTGTTGTCCGGGGCGTAGTTCACCGCCGTCAGCCCGCCCGCGTCGATGGGGACGTAGGTGACGTAGAGGCCTTCCTGGGCGAGGGAGTACTGCTCGCTTGCGGGGAAGTAGGCGTACGGCTGGTCGTTGATGATGTCGCCTTGCATGGCCGAGTGCATGTCGACCGCGCTGAGGATACTGAACGCGTCGGTGGCGAGCAGGGTCGAGAAGCCCCACTGCGGCAGGTCCGGCCACGCCTGCGGCCACCGTTCCACATAGCCCTGCGCGAGCGCGTACTGCCGGCCGCCCCACCAGCACGACACCCGGACCGGGGTGCCGAGGACCACGTTCGGGTAGTACGGGGAGGCGGCGTTGCCGGGGGTCAGCGCCCCGTCCAGGTTGTTGACCCGGATCTCGATCTCGCCGGTTTCCTGCTGCGCGAGCTCGTACTGCCGGCCGCGGTGCAGGTGGATACTCGTGTCACCGTCGGTGCTGATCACGCGGGAGGTGATGTCGGTCCAGGTGACACCCTGAATGTCGTAGGTGTACTCGGTGCTGGCGGTGATGTCGCCGGGGACGGCGCCGAACGCGGCCTCCACGATCACCAGCGGGAAATTCGGGTTCGGCTGCGCCGGCGCGGTGGCGGCCTGGGAGAGCCCGCAGGCGAGGACCGCGACCGGGGTGGCAGTGGTCAGCGTGTACGACGCCGGCACGCTCCCGGCGCCGGTTCCGGTGGGGATCCAGTACGGGAAGACCGTCACCCCGTTGGCGGGGCTGTAGGTGTTGGACGTGGCGTACTGGGTGGACACCGGCAGCGCCGTCCACCCAGCCGGGCCGGCGGACAGGCTGGTGCCCTGCGTCGAATACCCGGACACCAAAGCGGCGAACAGGGTGTCGACCGCGCCCGCAGTCCCGGTCACGGACAGCGACGTGGTGGCCGTCTCAGAAAAGTCGGTGACGGAGAAGTCCAGCAGCGTCGCGTCCGGCATCCCCGCGACCTCGAGGACCGTGTACGCGGTCGCGAACGACCACGCCGTGGTCGCGACTGACACCCAGTCGACGGCCTGGGCGTTGGTGGCGACCCAGATCGCGCCCCGCGCCCCGGCGCACGCCCGGCTTGAGATGGCGACTTGCCGCCACAGGTTCCCCGCCGAGTCGGTCACGTTGACGGCGGGCACGGTGCCGCCGGCCTGATAACTGTAGAAGGCGATTGTCCACCCGGCGAGCACGACGAGCGTGTTCCCCGGCGTGGTGGTGATGGGGACGGAGTCGAGGCCGTAGTCGTTGGTGGTGCCGCCGGTGACGGACTGCACCACCACCGGGCCCGTCAGAACCGAGCCGGGCTGCGCGGTGATGGTCACCGTGGCCGGGGAGCCGGTGATCGTGACCGGGGAGGTGGAGCCCTGGTAGAACGTGGCGAGCGCCGCGACCCACCCCGAGCGGCCTTCCTGCGTGTCGCCGTAGGAGACGGTGCTGGTGGCGTTGACGATCTGGTAGCCGCCGCCGGTGCCGGACCCGGTGAAGCTGTAGTTCGTCCACCCCGCCGGCTGCGGCGTCGAGTAGACGGTCTGGTCGGCGCCGATCCAGATTTCGTCCGCCACCGTCGTCGTGACCGTGCCCGACGACCACGCCGCCGTGTGGTAGCTCTTTGCCGCAGATGTCTGGTCCAGGGTGAGGACGCCGGACACCTCAAGGATGATGATGCCGGAGTAGAAGTCGGTGGTCAGATTCCCGCCGACGTGCACCACCGTCTGGCCGCCGGCGCAGCCGGGGTCGTACCAGATCGCCGCGATCGTGCCGCGGCCGATGGTTTCGGCGACGGCGGGGGCGAACCGGTCCGGCGACCCGCCCAAAGTGATGCCGGTGATCGCCGGGGCGGCGGTGTCATCGGAGTAGGCGACGACGATCACCACGACCGTGTTCCCGGCCGTGGTCGGCTGGTAGAACCGTCCGGTGCGGGAGTGCGGGATCGCGCGGGACTGGACGACGTTGATGAGGTTCGGCGGCGGCGGCGCCGGCGGGACCGGGGCCTGGCCGTGCTTGAACCGCCGCTGCCACGTCCGGCCGGGCAGCGCGGGCTTGACGTAGGCGGCGGGGTTCGGCGGTGCGGGGGCGCCGATGGCGAGGATCGCGGCGGCGACGACTTCCTGCGCGCCGGACCCGGTGAACGTGACCGACTGGTTCGCCGCTGTCGAGGAGATGCCCCAGGCGGCGCCTTTCCCGGCGGCGACGCCGCCCATCTCGACCAGCGTGTACGTGGCGGAGCCGGAGCCGGCGGCGACGGAGGTGAACCCGGTGCCGTAGGCCAGGACCGCGACCACAGCGTCCGCGGTCGCGGCGGTCGCCGCGGCCGGGGTGGTGTAGCTGGTGTCGGAGGCGAGGACCTGCGCCGACGCCGACCCGTCGATGGTGGCGCTGGATGAAATGCCGGAGAACTCGGTGACGCCGAGGTAGAACACGACACACGTGTTGTTCAGCAGCGCCGTCACCGAGGTGACAGCGGTCGCGCCGATGCAGTAGGCGACGGCGGCGAACCCGTAGTAGCCGTCGCCGGTGTCGTAGCCGCCGTTCGCGGGCGGCGACTGCGACGCCGGCAGGGTGGAGTACTGCCAGGTGTTACCCGCCGTGTCGGTGATCGAGTCGATCGACAGCAGCGTGTCCGAGTCGACGTAGGCGCTGATGTAGGCGATGAGGGTGTTGCCGGTGGTGGACGAGTAGGTCGCGGTCGCGGTCGCGGCGCTGGTGGCCTCTACGGAGCCGTCGCCGACGTGAGCGATCGCCAAACCAGCTCACCCCACCCCAGGTCCGGTCCGGCGCTGCTTCGGCTAGGCGGAGGCCCAGGTGACGAGCCCGGACGCGTTCGGGGACAGGGTGAACGGCGTATTCGACGCCGGTTCGGAGCCGCCGAAATCCCAGTACGCCAGGATCGGGTGGGATGAGTCTCCCGACCCGACTGTCGCGTCGTAGAAGAACGCGTAGCTGGCGGAGAAGGTGGCCGGGTTCCAGATGACGTTGTTACAGGTGAACGTGTTCACCTCACCCGACGTCGAGAACGACACCGACGGCAGCGCCAGCCGGCTGTACCCAGTTCCCGAGGTCGACACCTCGGTCAGCGCCCCGTCGGTGCCATCACCCGCGAGGAACTGGGACACGTACTCGTAGGTTTGCGGGGTCGACCCCCAGGTAAACGTCCCGGATGCGATCAGCCCCGCCATGAACGTATCCGTCGTCAAGTTGATCACCTTGGTGGACAGCAGGGACTGGAACACGGGGAAGAAATGCACCCCGGCAAGCGACGGCACCGGCACCCTCCCTCTAGCTGGATGATGTCCAGGTGACCAGGCCCAAGGGGCTGATCTGGAGCGTGAACGAGTTGTCCGACACCGGCTGCGGCGCGCCGAAATCCCAGTACGCCAAGATCGGATGCGACGTGTCGCCGGTGCCGATGCTCGCGTCGTAGAAAAACGCGTACGACGCCGAGAAGGTCACCGGGTTCCATTGGATGCTGGCGCACGTCAGGGTGTTCACCGCACCCGACGCGGACACCGACACCCCAGTCAGCGGCAGCCTGCTATAGCCGGTCCCGGCCGCAGAAACCTCAGTGAGGCCGCCGTGCGCGCCGTCGCCGGTCAGGAACTGCGACACGTACTCGTAGCCCTGCGGCACCGCCCCCCACGTAAACGTCCCCGCCCCGGCCAGCCCCACCATCAGCGTGTCCGTGGCCAGGTCAGCCCGGCCGGTGGAGATCAGCCCCTCGAACAGGGGGAAGAAATGCGCCGGGACCCCACCCTTGACACCCGCGCCGGCGAAAACACCGCCGCCGCTGATCGCCGACGCGCCGGTGGCGGTGGGGACGACCAGCGGCAGGTACTGCTGCGGGTGCCGGAACTGCCGCAGCCACACCGGACCCGGCAGCGCGCCCCGCGCGACCGCCCCGCCGGCCGCTGCGGGCTGCTGCCCGATCGCAAGGATCGCCGACGAGATGATGACCTGCGACGACATGGTGAACGTGCAGGCCTGCGACCCCGCCGACGACGAGATGCCCCAGGCGGCGAGCTCGCCGCTTGTGACCCCGCCCATCTCGATGATCGTGTAGATGCCGGACACCGAGCAGGCGAGCGCGCTGCCGGTCGACACGATCGCGATGATCGCGTCGCTGCTGGCCTTGGTATTGATCGACGGGGTGGTGTACGACGTTTCGGCCGTGTTCGGCGCCGCCGACGCCGACCCGTCCAAAACCGCCCCGGCGGGGACGCCGGAGAACTCGGTGACCCCCGCGTCGAAGATGACGCAGCTGTTGTTCAGCTGGACGGTGACCGATGTGACTGCGGTTGCGGCGATGCAGTAGGCGATGGCGGTGAAGCCGTAGACACCGTCGCCGGAGTCCCACGCCCCGCTCGCCGGCGGGGACTGGCTGGAGGTGGCGGTGGAGTACTGCCACGTGTTGCCGCCGGACGTCGAGTCCGTGACCGACGTGATCGCCAGCGCCGTGTCCGACGTGATGTAGGCGGAGATGTAGGCGATGAGGGTGTTGCCGGTGGTGGTGCTGATCGTGACCTGGGCGGAGGAGACGCTGCTGTCCTGGACGGACTGGTTCTGGACGTGGGTGATCGCCATGTCAGCCGGTCACCTCGCGCCTACCGCCTCGGCTGGCGGGTGACGGTTATCGCCATGCCGTCACCTCGCCC
>Ga0335078_10019502_pt1 | contig 10081 bp, 6 predicted proteins | sample Lox_Sample_32_FD_206711 | JGI IMG/M metagenome (GOLD analysis project Ga0335078, IMG submission 206711) | Soil microbial communities from Loxahatchee National Wildlife Refuge, Florida, United States - Lox_Sample_3.2 | ecosystem: Environmental > Terrestrial > Soil > Wetlands | place: USA: Florida...
CCGCTCACAGCCAAAGATAAACAACGAACGGCGCCATCCGTCGCGACCGCGCTGCCAATGGGCCATCCCCAGGGATGCTCCCTCGGCGACAAAAGCAACTTACGCAAACTCTGTGCCCGACAGACTCCTAGAAACAGCGGAGCCGGCGGTGTAAGCGAAGCTGGCCTCGCGACAGGGTTCCGGCGTTTCGTTTCATTCGCCGCAATGCGCCGTTCAAAACCCGGCCGTCTGGTTTGGCATTTTCGCAGGCGGTCCCGAATAGTGAACGAGAACGATGCGCCAGACGCCGTTTTCCTTGTGATAGACCTGGGTCTCGCGTCCTTCGGTCGTCACCGCCGTCCCGTTTTTCTCTATTGCGTGAAACGTCCATGTCATTTCGGACCACGCGGCATCGCCGTAGACGTGGATTGCCGGAGCGTGCATCGTCAAATCGCGTTTCAGAAACAAGCCGCTCATGAGGCCGACATAGAAATCGCCGGCAATCTGCTGAAAGCCATGTTCGGCGCCGAGCGGGTGAATGAAGGTGACGCCGGGCTCGTGCGACCAGATTTGAGAGGCCAAGGCAACGTCGGCATTGTCGATTGAAGTGACGTATTTCGCGAGCACGCCGCGAATCTGCTCCTCGTCTGTTTTCGCACTTTGGGCGCGTACTGCTTGATGGGCGAGTGTGAGGGGCAGAATCAAAAACGGTGTGAGCCTGGCTGCGAGGAAGATGCGCGAAAGATCGGGTTTCATGCTCTTCAAATCTTAGCTAATTTACAATCAGTGCGGCGGGTGCTTTGCCGTCCGATGTCAAAACGCGCGCTGTTAGCGGGGAGGAGTTCGGTGAGTTTCTGGGACGTTGTGATCGTTACGGCCTCGTCGGAGCGGCAAGCGGAGCTGTACCGCGAGGAAATTCAGCGGCGGAACTCATCGGGAATGCTCCCTCTGCAGACGAAATTTCTCGTTGTGCCCGATCCCGGCGGCCAGCGCGTGGGCAGCGGCGGCGCCACAATCAACGCTTTGGGTATTGTGGGCGAGGACCGCGCCTGGTGGACGGGGCACCGCGCATTCCTCGTTCACTCCGGCGGCGATTCGCGACGGCTGCCGCAGTATTCTCCCGGCGGCAAGCTCTTCGGCATTCTGCCTTCGCGCACTCAACCACGCGCCACCACCACGGTCTTCGATGAAACCATGTCGCTCTCGGCGGCGTGGGCGGAGAGGATGCACAGCGGCCTTCTGGTTGCTTCAGGCGATGTGGTGCTGCGCTTCGATGCCAACCGAGTGGAATGGGATCGGCCCGGCGTTACCGGCGTTGCCATGCGCCTTGCGATGGAGCAGGCTGTCCATCACGGAGTGTACGCGGTCGGCGCCGACGACCAAGTCTATACCTTCCTGCAAAAACCATCTCCCGCCGAGGTAAAAGCCGCCGGCGGACTGCTGGAAGATGGCCGCGTCGCCGTCGATATCGGATTGCTGCGCTTCGACGCCGATCTCACAGCCGCTTTGACGGAGTTGGCTGGATTGAAGACCCTGCCGGTTGTCGATCTCTACGACCAGGTGACACGTATGTTGACCGGCCAGTGGAGACCGGAGCCGGGCGCGGGTCTTTTCTGGCGCGAGTTTGAAAGAATCTTGCACGGCGCCGAAAAGCCTGTGGAGTTTCATTGTTCGGTGATTGAGGGCGAGTTTATTCACGCCGGAACCACACGCTCATTCCGCGCGTTGGCCTCGGGTACGGGCGGAATTCTCGACAGCGTCGTGGCCGGTACATGCCGGGTTGGGCACGAGGCGGTAGTTCTCGAATGCCACCTCGAAGGCCCGGTTCACACGGGCCGCGGAGCGATTCTGCACGGGCTGACGGAATTGTCCGGTCCAATTGAAGTTCCCGAGGACACCGTGGTGCACCAGCTACCGGTCGACGGCGAGTGCGGCACAGGCTGGGTGATCCGCGCATATGGCGTAGAGGACGATCCCAAGCAGCCCTTCGAAAACGCAACCTGGTTCAACCGGCCCATGGCAGAGACGATGGAGAGGCTCGGGCTGAGCAGTGAAGAGATCTGGAAGTCAGGTGAACCGCGCAATCTATGGAGCGCGGCGCTTTTCCCCCTCACAACTCCCGACGAAGCCTGGGCCTGTGCGCTCTGGATGATGGGATGCGCAGGCAGCTTCGGCCCAAACAGTTTCGGAATTGACCGGTGGCGCCGGTTGCCCCGCACATCCCTGGCCGAGAGCGCGCGCTGCGCCGACGGTAGAGCGCTGGCCGATGTGCGCAATCGCCGCTTGCAGGGCATTTGGCAGGAGACCGCCGTCGATCTTGCGAAGACGGGATCGGACCTGCGCCCACTGCTCGCGAACTTGCCGGGCCTGGGCCCCGCGGCGGCGGCTGGACGCGCGTTGCGTACGTACGCCGATGGGCTGCGCGCAGGCCCCGCCGAACATTTCACGCTTGCCGCCAGCCATCTGATACAGGCTGCACGCTTGCTGGGTCGCGCCGGACGAGAAGAGGAAGCGGCGTCGGCCGAGGCGGATGCCTTCACCTGCATTCAGGACACGGTGCGCGCATGCCCGATTGCTCAAGTGGAGCAAGCGCCGTTTCCCTGGCAGTTCGAGCGCGTCGAAGTCTCTGCCCCTCCGCGCATCGATCTCGGCGGCGGCTGGTCCGATACGCCGCCTTTCTGTATTGATTGGGGCGGCACGGTGTTGAACTGCGCCCTTGAGATCGATGAAAAATATCCTATCCAAACTGAGATCAGGCGCATCGACGAGCCGGTGATTCGGTGCTTCGCCGGCGACAACGAGACACCGGCTGAATATCGCCACGCCGAGGAACTGCGCGCGCCCTGCGAAGCGGGGTCGATCTATTCCATTCCCCGCGCGGCCTTGTATCTGCACGGCATTCCGGTTGCAGGCGAGCCGCTGGAAGACACCCTGTGCCGGCTTGGCGGCGGCCTCGAAATCCGCTGCCGCGTGCAGTTGCCCATCGGCTCCGGCCTGGGCACCAGCAGCATTCTGGGGGCAACAGTGGTGCGCGCTCTCGCCGTCGTCTCGGGCAGAGAACTCGACGACCAGGCACTCTCCGAGACTGTCGTCCGGTTGGAGCAGCACATGACCACCGGCGGCGGCTGGCAGGACCAGGCCGGCGGCATCTTTCCCGGCGCCAAGCTGCTCGTTACCGGGCCGGGCCTGCGCCAGCGTATTCGCGTGCAGCCCGTCGCGTGGAGCGACGAGCGGCGCGATGAGTTTTGCGCGCACATGGTGCTTTACAACACCGGCCTGCAGCGCATGGCCAAGGATCTTCTCCGCCAGGTGGTGACGCGTTATTTGGCGCGCGAAACCGCCACCGTCCAAGTCCTGCATAGCATAAAGACCCTGGCGGTGGAGATGTCGTATGCCATGGTGGAGGGCGATTGGAAGCATCTGGGCGAACTGCTCGATCGGCATTGGCAGTTGAACCAGGTGCTCGATCCCAACACGGCCAACGCGCCCATCAATGCGCTGCTCAACCGTGCCCGGCCGTACATCTTCGGCGCCAAGCTGGCCGGCGCCGGGGGCGGCGGTTTTCTCATGTTGCTGGCCCGCGACCCGGAAGCGGCGGCGCATCTGCGTGCGGCGCTCGCTCAGGATGCATCGCATCGCGGCGTGCCCGTTCCCTACCGGATCGCCGAGGATGGGCTGCGCGTTCAGACCTGGAACACGAACGGAACCCGCGGTACAGCGGCAAAATCCGCCGATCCGGCTTTCGTTCCTGCAAAAAGTTAGCTCGTTATGTGCGCAAACGGGCCAGAAGGTCCTGGGGATGGACGGGCTTGGCGAGGATGTCGAACTCATAGCCGTCCTTGCGCGCCTTTTCCAGCAGATCCGCTGTCGCGGCCTGACCCGAGAAAAGCAGGATCTTGATCGCCGGCAGCAGGGCTCGAATGCGAATTGCCGCGTCGATGCCGTTCAGATCGGCCATAATCACGTCGGAGATGAGCATGTCGGGCTGAAAGGTTCCGGCAAGCTCGAGAGCTTTCTCGCCGGAGTAAACGGCACGCGCTTCAAAGCCACTTTGGTTCAGGATCATGGCCAGAGTGTCGGCAATGACTCGTTCGTCGTCCGCCACCAGAACTTTGGGTTTTTGCGTGGTTGTCGTCATACTCTCCTCGGCGCCGGGGGGATAGAAATCGCGACGGTGTGCTGCTACGCGTCACGGTCTGCCGCGCCAAATGCGGCCTTTCGGGGCCCGTACAATTCCCAAAAGCAGGAATGTTACGCTTATAGTGTAATGCACCTCGCTCCCCCGCATCGAGAGCCGAGGAGTCATCCAGGGGCAGTCTTTCTGGTCGCCGAGGGCGCATTCATCTCGAATCAATTTTTCATCCATAGACTGGCAGCAACTGGCCGCCTGTTGGTCAGCACATGCCCACCGGAGAACCGGAGATGCAGGAAACGGTTGCCCCATCCCAGAGCCTCGGCGCCATTGCGGCCCCTCAAGCGAGCAATGAGGCGATCATCCGCGCGGAGAAGATCGAGAAGTATTACGCGCAGCCGAGTCAGAATCGCATCCAGGTGATCTCGGCGACCGACTTGAGCATCGTGCCGGGCGAGATTCTTGCCTTGCTGGGGCCCTCGGGGTCGGGCAAGTCCACCATGCTGCGCATGTTGACCGGCCTTTCCACGCCGTCGGCAGGCCAGGTGTATTGGCATGGGAAGCCCATCGGTGAAGCCGAGATCAACGTCTCCATTGTTTTTCAGAGCTTCGCGCTTTTCCCGTGGCTCACAGTTCTCGAAAACGTCGAAGCGCCGCTGCAGGCGCGCGGTGTGTCGCCCGCAGAGCGCCGCGAGCGCAGCATGAAGATGCTCGACATGGTCGGTCTCGACGGTTTCGAGGCGGCTTATCCCAAGGAACTCTCCGGCGGCATGAGGCAACGCGTGGGTTTTGCCCGCGCCCTTGTAGTCGAGCCCGAAGTGCTCTTTATGGACGAGCCTTTTTCCGCGCTCGACGTGCTGACGGCCGAGAACCTGCGCAGCGAATTGTTGGAGCTATGGACGAAGAAGACCATGCCCACCAAGGCGGTCTTCATTGTGACGCACAACATCGAGGAAGCCGTGTTGCTGGCCGATCGCATCGTCGTGCTGGGGCGCAATCCGGGCCGCATCCGCACCGATTTTCCCGTGCAGATTCCCCAGCCGCGCGACCGCAAGTCCGAAGCTTTCACGCAGCTGGTGGATTACATCTACAAGGTGCTCACGCGGCCCGACACAGCGCCGACCGAAGCGCCCGGCCAGCAGATTGCGCCTGCTGTGCGCGACCAGCGCCAGATGCGCTATCAGATGCTGCCGCACGCCCGCCCCGGCGGCATCGCCGGCCTGCTCGAACTGGTTCTCGACAAGGGCGGACGCGACGACATCTATCGCTTGGCCGACGACCTAGCCTTCGAGATCGACGATTTGCTGCCCATCGTCGACGCCGCGCAGCTTTTGGGCTTCCTCAAGGTGGAAGAAGGCGACGCCGTCATTACGCCTAGCGGCGAGGAGTTTGCCAACTCCGAAATTCTTCGCCAGAAAGAGCTCTTCCGCAACGCTGCCGTGGAAAATGTGCTGCTGCTCCGCCAGATTTGCCGCGCCCTCGACACGAAGAGCGACCACACCGTGCCCGAGGACTTTTTCCTCGACATGCTCGACGAGCAGTTCAGCGAAGAAGAAGGCCAGCGGCAGATGGAGACCGCCGTCACGTGGGGCCGCTACGCGGAGCTGTTCGACTTCGACGCCGCCCGCCGCCGCTTTGTGCTGCCCGATGCTCTCGAAGAAGAGATTGCGTCAAGCGAGGACAAGAAGTGAACCTCCAGCGACCCTTCGCACGCACTCTCGTCACGGTTCGCCGCGCGCCATTCTTCATCGATTTGGGCGTGGCAGCCTGTGCCGTTGCCGTCTTCTTCGCCGTCGTCAGTACGGGCGTCTACTGGCTGCAGAAGCCCATACCGGTAGTGCCAATCTCAAGTTCCATCGGCGCATTGCCGCTCTACGCCTTCTACTCCATCGTGCGCATGGCCATCGCCTATGTGCTGAGTCTGGCCTTCGCCATCACCTACGGATACATCGCCGCGTACAATCCGCGCATTGAGCCGGTGATGATCGCAGTTCTCGACATTTTGCAGTCGATCCCCGTGCTCAGTTTTTTGCCGCCCCTGGTGCTGTTCATGGTTTCGCTCATTCCCGGCCATCAGCTTGGCATCGAGATGGCCGTAATCCTGCTCATCTTCACCGGCCAGGTGTGGAATCTCGCCTTCAGTTTCTACTCTTCGCTCAAAACCGTTCCACGAGAAATGCTGGAGGCGTCGCGCATCTATCGCTATTCCGGTTGGCAGCGTTTCTGGCAACTGGAGATGCCGTTTTCCGCCATCGGCCTGGTGTGGAACTCGATTGTCTCCGTTGCCGGCGGTTGGTTCGCGCTCATATTTTGTGAAACTTTCACCATGGGCGACCGTAACTATCAGCTTCCCGGCTTGGGCAGCTATATCCAGACGGCGACCTACGCCGGCGATGCGCGCGCCTTGCTTGCCGGCATCGCGGCGGTCATTCTAATCGTTGTCGCCACCGACCAGCTCATCTGGCGCCCGCTTATCGCCTGGAGCGACAAATTCAAATTCGAGCAAGTCGAGGGCGCCGAGCAGGTCACGTCGCCGATTCTCGAACTTATTCGCCGCTCCAAGATCTGCCAAACTCTCCCCGGCCGCATCTGGGACCGTGTGGAGGAACCGGTGTACCGGCATTTAGCGCAGACCGAGGGATGCCGCGTCGTGCGTCCGCTCGATGCCACAAGCTCAGGCAAGATATCTCCCGTTTTTTGGTCCGTGGCTTTGGCAGTTATGGGGGTAATTTGCTGGGCTGCGGCACAGGCCGCGCTCATGCTCCGGACCGTGACTTGGCCAGACCTGCGTCTGCTGCTCGAGGGTGCAGCCGCTACCTTCTTGCGCGTGAACGCTTCGCTGCTGATCTCCGCTGCGTGGACGATTCCCGTCGGCGTAGCCATCGGCCTCAGCCCGCGTCTGGCGCGCGTTGTGCAGCCGCTGGCGCAGATCATGGCTTCGGTTCCCGCCACCGCGTTCTTCCCGATTCTCCTCATGGGGCTGGTGCGCATCGGCGGCGGGCTGGGCATCGGATCAGTTGCGTTGATGCTGTTGGGCACGCAATGGTACATCCTTTTTAACGTGATCGCGGGCGCCATGTCCATTCCGTCGGATTTGCGCGAGGTTGCCTCGCTCTATCGCTTTACGCGCCGGCAACGATGGACCAAGCTAATACTTCCCGGCATCTTTCCTTACCTCATCACCGGCATGGTCACGGCCTCCGGCGGCGCGTGGAACGCTTCGGTGATGGCCGAGTACTCGCACGTGAAGGGCGAGACCCTCTCGACCATCGGATTGGGTGCGCAGATCGACGCCGCCACCGACAGCGGCCGCTTCGCCATGCTATTGCTGGCAACTATCCTCATCTCGTTGATGGTCGTGACCATGAACCGGCTGGTATGGCGGAAGCTTTATCATTTGGCGGAGACAAGGTTTAAGCTCGAAGGCTGAAGACAAGCGGAGTAGGCGGAGCGAGCAACTCTCCTGTAACCGAGATCCTCCATGATTGGTTTGTCATCCGGAGTTTCCGCGGACCACGGCGTCCCGCAAAGAGCATGAAAAATCCCACGAGCACTGTCATTCTGAGCGAAGGCCGCTCGCCGCAGGCAGCGGCCGGAATCGAAGAATCTGCGGTTGCCTTTCAGCAAATCGCGGGCAAATCAAAGTGGCGCCTCGAAGCACGATAAGCTAGGAGCTAGGAGCCGGGAGCTTGTCTTACAGATGATTCGCGCAGGATTAGTTGGTTTCGGCATGGCAGGCCGCGTCTTTCACGGTCCGCTGCTCTCGTCGGTCGAGGGTCTGGAACTCGCTGCGGTGCTCGAGCGCAACACCGACAAGGCCGCCGAGCGCTATCCCGGAATCACGGTGTATCGCGCGCTCGACGACATGCTCGGGGACGCATCAATCGGATTATTTGTGGTGGCCACGCCGAACGGGACCCACTACGAGATTGCCAAGCGAATTTTGAGCGCAGGCAGAAACGTTGTCGTAGACAAGCCGATAGCGATGACCTCGACCGAGGCGGCGGACCTGACATGCCTGGCAAGAGAGCGGAAGGCGCTTCTGGCGCCATTTCATAACCGCCGCTGGGACAGCGACTTCCTGACGGTTCAGAAGCTGATCCATGAAGGTGCGTTGGGGCGTCTGGTCGCGTTTGAGTCCAGATTTGATCGCTGGCGTCCTGCGCTGCTCACGGAGCGATTGTGGAAGGAAAGGGCGGGGTCCGGTGGGATACTCCTCGATCTTGGCACGCATCTCGCCGACCAAGCTTTAGTGCTCTTCGGGCTGCCGCAGGCGATAAGCGCAGATGTGTTGCGCGAGAAAGACGGCTTGGACGTGAGCGATTCGATCACGATCCGCTTGCGCTACCCTGGCGAGTGCAACTCTGGCCAACACGACCGTGGATTGACGGTTACCCTCGGCGCCAACACTCTTTCACTGCCTGCCAAGCCGCGCTACCACCTACGCGGCACTCGTGGCGGATACTTGAAGTTCGGCGTCGACCCGCAAGAGGCCGCGCTCAACAAGATCGTGCGCATCGCCGATCCCGAATGGGGCCAGGAAGCATCCTCGGAGTGGGGTGTGCTGCATGTGGATATCGACGGAAGTTTGGTGAGCCGCCCCATTCCGTCGGCGGTCGGTGACTACCGGCTCTACTACGCCGGCATTCGCGATGCGCTGCTGGGGAATGCTCCGGCTCCGGTCACGGGACTCGATGGCTGGCGCGTAGCGCGGCTGCTCGAATGGGCCGCCGAAAGCTCCGAACGCCGCTGCGAAATCGAGTGCGACTGGAGTCAGGAACCGAAATAGCCGTAATGGTGCAGGTTTCAGTTGGCCGGGAATGCGCTCCCGGGTTCATCACGGCTGTCATCCTGAGCAGCACAGCGACGAAGACTATGGCTCAAAGAATTGTGAAGAGCAGGCGAAATCGCTTTTTGCATTTTTCCCCTCGATCATAGACGCAACTTCCGGCACCGTTGCCATGCCAAAGAAAGCCGCAATTCTCGCCCGAAGACCCGCAATTCGGCCTTGGCGCTGCACAGTAATAAAGTGTGACGGATGGCATTGACGAAAGGCTTCTAATAGACGAAACTGGCAGGGCTTTTCCTCAGATTGGCTTTTCGTTCCGAACGCCAAGGTCATCCCCGGTGTGCCCGCTGGGCATGGGAAAGAGGGGACTTATGGCGGGCGTTGGCCGTGGTGTGGCGCGGCTGACCATCTCGCTTCAGGCCGCAATCCGGCCCGAGCCCGACGAAAGCTTTGCTCTGCGTAAGTGCCTTCGAGCGAGGTTTCTGTCCTTTGCCAGTCTCTCCGTCCTACGAGGCTGCGTTGCCGGACGATTCCGCGCCGCGCGGTCCAAGCGAAGCGTGGCGGCCGGGAACGGCATCGCTGCGCGAGCTAGGCCAGGCCTTGTGGCGCCGCCGCCGCCTCATCGCCGCGATTGAAGGTGTGTTCCTGCTGGCCTGCTTTCTCTACTGCCTCGTCGCACCCAATCAGTACGAAGCCAATGCCCGCGTTGAATTGCGCACCGCGCCGGTTTCATCTCTGAGCCTCGAAGAGCAGGAGCCTGTGGCCATGACTTCTGTCCTTTCGGCGTCCATGACGCTTGAAACCCTCGCCAGCGTTCTGCGCAGCGATCGGCTCGCCTGGCGCGTGATCACCGGTCTCAAGCTCTATCAGCACCCAGCCTTTCGGGGCCGCTTCCCGGAGCACTTCCCCAATTTCAACCCCGACAAACCCGTCCCCGAGGCGCAAGCCTGGCTTCTCGAGCGTTTCGGCCAACGCTTGCACGTGCAAACTATGCCGCACACGCTCCTGATCGAAATTCGTTTTCGCTCCAAGGACGCGGTGCTGTCGGCCGCCACGGTGAACGCTCTCATCCGCGCCTATCAGGAGCAGGAAACGGAGTCGCAGATCCAGGCCACTGCGCAGGCCTCGGGGTGGCTCAATGCCCAGCTGGCCGATCTGAAAACCCGCGTCGACCGCGACCG
>Ga0335078_10019503_pt1 | contig 10081 bp, 6 predicted proteins | sample Lox_Sample_32_FD_206711 | JGI IMG/M metagenome (GOLD analysis project Ga0335078, IMG submission 206711) | Soil microbial communities from Loxahatchee National Wildlife Refuge, Florida, United States - Lox_Sample_3.2 | ecosystem: Environmental > Terrestrial > Soil > Wetlands | place: USA: Florida...
ACTGCCAAGGTCTTGCCCTGCTCTTCGAGGACGAAATTCACCCGGCCCGACGTGTGCCGGATGCTCCCGGCGGCCACCGTTCCCGCCAGGCGCATGCGATGGTTGCGCGCAGACCCGCTAAGGCCCTGATACTCGGCAATCGTGTGGTAGTAGGTCTTGCTTTCCCCGTAGCCCAGCCAGGCCAGAAACGCCAGCGCCACGACGATAACGCCAATGCCTACACCAAATTTAGCGCGGTTCTGCACAAAGCACCTCTAGCATTCCGGCACCCACCGAGAGTTTAGCATAGCGAGTGGGTAGCGCGTTATGGTCTACAGTATGGGTTGGACAATCACCGGGGACAGTGACTCTGGTCACAAACGCTTCGTGAGCCACATCACGCATGCACTCCCGCCAAGGCCGACCTTAACTCCTGGATCTCTGACTCGGCTGGGTTTCCAGAAGGTAAGAACACCCCCCCGCCCTCCGGAAACACCGGACAGCCCAGATTACCTTGGTGCAGCACTTCGGCCAACGGTGCAAGGTGCGGGGAAATCAGGAAGACGCGCTTGGGCTTCAGGGAACGCCGAATGCGCGCCACTGCGGACGGCAACTGGTTCTGGAAGGCCTCCGCAGCGCCCTTGGCAGACAGATCCACCAGGGGACATTCCAGAACATACGTGAGCATCAAGCCGAGCTTCTGAAATTCCGTCAAAAAAGCCTCCCGGGATTTCCCCTCTGTGGAGACCTGCACGGCTTGCAAAATATTCCGGGCCTCCCCGTCGATCAGCAACCCGGGAGAATAAAGAAATTCGCGGTCGCGTTGCGGACAGACCCCGCTCAGCAACAGCGCTTGAATGTGAACTGGGCGAAAGCGCGTAGCCCACTCCAGACGCCGCAACCGGCGCGCAATATGCGTGGGATCAGCAAGCTGGCCACACCCGTCGCAGCGCAGCGAAGAAGGATTTATCATTAGAAGGAATGTTAGAGCAATCGCGTGCAAGCAGGCAAAGGCCTCGAAGGACAGGACAAGGTACAGCCTGTAGGCAGGGCGGCTAACTACCCCGGAGTACTACTTCGCGGCACGCGCTTCGGCAGGCAGTTTGCTCCTCAGGCACCACTTCAATTCCTGACTCATATCTGTAATTTCCATCCCCGGCATCACGATGAACTTGCAGGAGAGCATCTCCCGGGGCTCATCATCGTCGGGAAGCTGACAGGTCACGCGGCAATATTGACAGTCCTGATTCCAGCAGAAGCGTCCATACGGGATCGTTTCCGGGCTGATGAACTGAAAGCAACGCAGTAGCGAATTGCGCTCCGGCACCTGGAATTTCCGCCCCAGGACCGTAATTTCAACGAGCTTTTCGTACGGACGAAACGGTTCCGACATAACGTAACGATTCCTTTGTAAGACTGAGGAGCGTTCCCCTCGGGCGGCTGAACCAATGGGCTGCACCCTCAGAGTAGTGCCGCCAACGAGCCCAAACAACGGCGCGCTGAGCGCTGAGTAGCCAATCTGCTACTCCTAAGGCGGAGAGAGTTTTAGTACGAATTGCGTCGGAAGTTCAGGAAGCCAAATCGAAAAACTGGCACATGCGGCGGAATTTTTCATAGCGGGCGTTGATCAGGTCGCGGGGAGACTGGTTGGAAAGGACCAGCAACTGGCGCTCGAGCACGTCACCAAGGAGCTTCGCCGCACCCTCATAATCGCCGTGGGCGCCGCCGTCGGGCTCGCCCACAATTTCATCCACAATGCCCAATTCCTTCAGGTCGCTGGCCATAATCTTCATGGCGATCGCCGCAGTCTCCGCTTTCGTGGAGTCGCGCCAGATAATGGACGCGCAGCCTTCCGGCGAAATCACGGAATAAAACCCATTTTCGAGAATGTTGACGCGATCTCCGACGGCAATGGCTAAAGCCCCGCCGGAGCCGCCTTCGCCGGTCACGGTAACAATCACTGGCACAGGAAGGCGCGCCATTTCGCGAAGGTTCCGCGCGATAGCCTCGCCCTGCCCGCGCTCTTCGGCGTCAATGCCAGGATAAGCGCCGGGAGTGTCGATAAACGTGAAAATCGGCCGCCGGAACTTGGCCGCAAGCTGCATCACCCGCAACGCCTTGCGATAGCCTTCCGGCTTCGGCTGGCCAAAGTTGCGCTCCACGCGCTGCTTGGTGTCCTTCCCTTTTTGCTGGCCGATTACCGCCACCGGCCGCCCGCGGAACTTCGCCAAGCCCGCGATCAACGCCTTGTCGTCGCCGAAGCCCCGGTCGCCATGCAGCTCGATAAAATCGGTGAACATCAGCTGAATCCAGTCTAGGGTATAGGGCCGTTGCGGGTGCCGGGCAATCTGCGCCCGCTGCCATGGACCGAGATGATCGTAGAATTCGCGCCGAAGCTCAAGGATTTCGTTTCGCAGGCGCTCGAACTCCGCGTCGCGCTCGTCGCCGTTTCCGCTGCCGCTCAGGCGGCGCAGTTCCTCGACGTCCTTTTCCAGACGCTCAATCTCTTTCTGCCGGTTGATGGTGTGCGTGGTTTTCTTGTCTTTCTGCGCGGCGCACATCAGGAAATCCTTTGAATGCCTTCGTCCCCGCAAATGCGTTCCAAAGCGGTAATGAAGTCGGGCGTGACTCGTATCTTACGCTGAGATTGCACCACCGCAGTAGTGCCATCTTTGGAGTCGAGCTCAAAGACTACCGGGCTCGGCCCCACCGCGGCCTTCGCGAAAAGCTCTTCCAGCTGCTGTAGAACTTCCTCGTGCACCCGGCGCAAATCCATGCGCAACCGCAGCTCCGAATTGCTGGCGCGTTCGGCGACGTCCTCCAACCGCCGGGCTTCCTGCAGCGACAAGCGCGTCCCCGCTTCTTCGATCTGCACGCGCGCTTTGAGCAGTAGTGGTGTGCCCGGCTTCACAATGTTCTCCAGGCGCGCGAAGCTCTCCGGAAACGCCAGCAACTCCTGGATTCCGGTCATGTCCTGCAGCGTGAAAATGGCCCATCGTGCGCCTTTCTTCGAGCGCATTGGCCGCGAACCGACGATCAACCCGGCTACCGTGATTTCCTTGCCGTTGCGCTGCCCCTCGACTTCGGCAAGCGAGAGCGCTCCAAGTGTCTTCAGCCGCGATGCGTATTTCTCGAGAGGATGGCCGGAGACGTAAAAACCGAGCATCGCGTATTCACTCGCCAGCCGGTCCTCTTCGCTGCACGGCTCGGCTTCGCGCAGTTCGAAGTGCACTTTGTTGGCCTCCGCGTCCCCACCGCCGAAGAAGAGCCCATGCTGCCCGGATTCCCGTGCCCGCGCCGCCCTCTGGATGGCGTTGATCGCATCGTCGATCGAAGCCAGCATGCCCTCGCGTGGCCCAAGCGAATCCATCGCGCCGGACTTGATCAGACTCTCAAACACGCGCTTGTTCAGGAAACGCGACTCGATGCGTTCACAAAACTCGAACATCGATTTAAACTCGCCCTGCGACAGCCGTGATTCTCGAATCGCCTTGGCGGTGTTTTCTCCCACATTCTTGATCGCCGCCATGCCGAAACGAATGGACTCGCCCACCGGCGTAAAGAAAAGATCGCTCTCGTTTACGTCTGGCGGAAGAATCGGGATGCTCATCCCGCGCGCTTCATTGATGTACTTCACGACCTTATCGGTGCTGCCGGTTTCCGAAGTCAGCAGCGCGGCCATGAATTCCACCGGGTAATGCGTTTTGAGATAGGCCGTCTGATAGGCCAGCAGCGCGTAGGCGCAGGAGTGCGACTTATTGAACCCGTAGCCGGCAAATTCTTCCATCAAATCGAAAATGTGCACGGCCTTCTTTTCGGGGATCTTGTTCTTCTCGCAGCCGGCCAGGAATTTCGCGCGCTGCGCGGCCATCTCTTCCTTCTTTTTCTTGCCCATGGCGCGACGCAGGATGTCTGCTTCGCCAAGCGAGAAGCTTGCCAGACGGTTGGCAATCTGCATCACCTGCTCTTGGTAGAGGATGACACCGTAGGTTTCTTCCAAAATATCTTTCAGTTGTGGCAGTTCGTAGTTGACCCGCGTCTTGCCGTGCTTGCGGTTGATGAAATCGTCGATCATGCCGCCCTGAATCGGACCAGGGCGGTAAAGCGCGTTCAGCGCGGTCAAATCCTCGATGCGCGTGGGCTGGTAGCGCCGTAAGATGTCGCGCATGCCGTGCGATTCAAACTGGAAAATGGCCGTGGTCTCGCCGCGCCCGAAAAGCTTATAAGTGGCCTCATCGTCGAGAGGCAAACTATCGAGATCGATGCTTACTCCGCGATTCTGCTGCACCATCTTCACGGCATCGTGCAGCACCGTAAGCGTGGTTAGCCCCAGAAAATCCATTTTCAGCAGCCCGATGCGCTCCAGCGCGGTCATATCGTACTGCGTCGTGATTTCGTCGCGGTTCGTCTTGTAAACGGGAACCAGCTCCGTGAGAGGCTGCGGCGATATAACCACGCCCGCCGCGTGCGTCGAAGCATGACGCGAAAGCCCTTCCAGACGCTTGGCGACCTTCATCAGGTCCTTGAACTTTTCGTCCGCATCCACCGCCGAGCGCAACTGCGGCGATTCCTCCAGCGCTTTGTCCAGGGTTATGCCCAGCGTAGCGGGAACCAGTTTCGCCAGGCGGTCCACTTCGCCGTAAGGGATGTCCATGGCGCGGCCCACGTCCTTGATCGCCGCTTTTGCCGCCATGGTCCCGAACGTAATAATCTGCGACACGTTGTCGCGCCCGTATTTGTTCGTGACGTAATCGATCAGCTCGCCGCGCCGCCGCATGCAAAAGTCGATATCGATATCCGGCATCGAAACGCGCTCCGGATTCAGGAAGCGCTCGAACAGCAGGTTGTATTGCAGGGGGTCCACGTCCGTGATGCGGAGCGCATAACTCACCAGGCTACCCGCCGCCGATCCACGTCCCGGTCCCACCGGCACTTCCTGGGCCTTCGCATAGCGAATGAAATCCCAAACGATCAGGAAGTAGCCTTCATAGTGCATCTTCTTGATCATTTCGATTTCAGCGCTGAGCCGCCGCTCGTACTCCCCCAGCGGATTGCTCAGCGCACCCTGCTTCGCCAGCCGTTCCAGATTCGGCACGCGGCCCGTAAACCCTTCGCGCGCCATTTTTTCGAAATAGCTGCCCGGCGTGTGCCCTTCCGGCACCTTAAACTCCGGCAGCGCATTGGGCAGATGCTCGATTTTGACGTTGCAACGCGAGGCTATATCGACGGTGCGCGAGAGCGCGTCCGGCAATTCGCGGAACACTTCCGCCATTTCCTGGGCCGTCTTGAAGTAGAACTGGTCCGTGGCAAACTTCATGCGATGCGCGTCGCTCATCGTCTTGCCGGTTTGGATGCACAGCAACACTTCCTGTGCGTGTGCATCTTCGTGATGCAAATAATGGCAATCGTTCGTGGCGATCAGGGGAATGCCAGTTTCTTTAGACAGCCGCACCAATTCCCGGTTTACCGGCTTGTCGACCGGCAGCCCTTGATCCTGCACTTCCAGGAAAAAATTCCCTTTTCCGAAAATATCGCGCAGGCGATAGGCATTCTCGCGGGCTTTGTCCAACTTCTCTTCTACCACGTATTCCGTGACCGGCCCGCGCAGGCAGGCGGAAAGTGCGATCAGCCCCTTGCTATGTTTGCTGAGCAGGTCGTAATCGATGCGCGGTTTGTAGTAAAAGCCTTCCAGGAAGCCTGCGGACACCAGCTTGATGAGATTCCGGTAGCCTTCCAGATTTTCGCACAGCAGCACCAGGTGGTTCGTGCCGCGCCCGCCGGGTTCGAAATCATCACGCTCTTCCAGCGACGCCCCGTTGCCCGTTTTTTCCCCCCGGTCGTGCCGACTGCCCTTCGCCACATACACTTCGCAGCCGATGATGGGCTTCACATCGCGCTTGCTGGCTTCGTAAAAGAAATTGGCTGCGGCAAACAGGTTGCCGTGGTCGGTAATCGCCACGGCAGGCATTTTCTGCCTTGACGCTTCGTCCAGAAGCTCGGACGTTTCGCACGCGCCATCCAGCAAACTGTAATCGGTATGAACGTGCAGGTGAACGAACTGCGGGTTACCCATGGAATTTCATTTTAAATCCTTGCGACGCGAATTGCGACCAGCCCGCCATCATCATTGTGGATAAGTCGCGCGCGCCTTACGCGCCGCACTGCTTCCACCCTGCTCAATCGTAGCGCCCTCATCTGCCGGCACATCGTAATACACGTCCCGAAAGTTACGCGGAGCCTCTCCGCACTATTCTTCCCGTTCGCCGGTCGCTATTTGCTCACTTCGCCGCTTTCTTCGCCGCTCCCTGCTTGGCCAGCTTTGCCGCGGGCTTTTCCGCTGCGGCTTTCTGCGCGGACTCCTTGTGCTTGGCGTGAATCGCCTCGCTTGCCGCCTTCTTCTCCGCCGCATTCTTGGCAAGCTTCTTCTCTTTCTCCTTCTTCTTCGGCGGTTCTTTAATCCCGGACAGCTTGCGCAGTGTCTTCTGGCGTTCCTCCGGCGTTTTCCCGCGCCCGTTTAACTGCAGGGCAAACATCTGCTCGATCACCTGATCGAACTTCGGCCCGCGCGGCATACCGATGGCTTCTAGTTCGTTGATCACCGCCGGCAAAGCCTGCCGAATCGGCCGCCACTTGTGCAGATAGGCCTTGATCTTCGAAACCGCCGCGGAATTGTTGGACTCCGCAAGCAGGTACGCCAGCACCTCCTGCGGCAACTTCTCGATGTGGTGGTACGCATCTACCGCCAGCTTCGTTTTCTTACCGGTAAGTTCCTTCTGCGCTTCCTGCGCCTGCTCCGGGAACTCCTCGATCTGCTGAATTTCTGCCGAGCGGAATCCCAGCTTCGAAAGCACGCTGCTCAACTCCCGGTCTTTCATCTTCCCCAAAATTGCCAGCATCATGGGTGTAGCCAGCCGCGGCCGGAATCCCGCCATGAAAAGCTCGTCGCGAACCTTGATGAGTCGCGAAATGGACTCGTAGTCCGGGTGTTTCTTGGCCAGCAGTGGGTGCACTAACTCGAGCAAGTCGTGCTCGTCCCATTCTTTCAACGTCAGATGCGGTCGCTCTTCCCTGGCCAGGGCACGCAGCTCATGACCCGCATCCTCCGGCGTAATCGTCTTCTGCAACTCCCGCTCGATGGCCAGGTTGAACCACTCCTGCGTCCGCGACTCCACCTTGAATCCCATCCGCGCTGCAAATCGCAAAGCGCGCAACAGCCGCGCCGGCTGGTTTGTGAAACTGTGAATCGTGAGCGCGCGCACTTCCCCGTGCTCGATGTCGGACAGACCGTTGGTCGGATCCAGCAGCAGCCCGCGCGAAGCGGGATTCAACGAAATAGCGATGGCGTTCAACGAAAAATCTCGCCGCCGCAAGTCCTCCATAATCGTCGACCAGCGAATCTCCGGTCGCGTGCCCGGTCTCACGTAATACTCATCCCGCGCTGCCGAGATGCTGCCGTCCACTTCCCCCGCAAAAAGAATCTCCACGTGGCGCAGCTTTTCGTCCTCCACCAGCACCTTGGCGCCGCCTTTTTCCAGTTCCCGCGCTATCTTCGAAGGATTACCTTCGACAGTAAAATCCAGATCCCGCAGGGTGGCGCCGGTAATCAGGTCGCGGACCGTCCCGCCGGTCAGATAGACGTTATAGCCCATTGCGGCAGCCAATTCCTGAATACGAAGCATGGCCGCGCGTTGCTCCGGCGAGAGGCGACTCTCGAGCAAGAACATGTAATCTGGCATGCACTTCCTCCGCGTTAGGGTCGCGGCCAGGGCAACCAACCCGAACCGCACCCGCAATTCCGATAGATATTTCCCCGAGCGCTACGCGCGCGGGTGATGGGCCTTGTAAATCTGCTTCAACCGCTCTTCCACTACATGGGTATAAATCTGTGTGGTGGAAATATCGCTGTGCCCCAGCATCAACTGCACCGAGCGCAGGTCCGCGCCGCGCTCCAGCAGATGTGTGGCGAAACTGTGCCGCAGCATGTGCGGCGTAAGCGCCACGCGCAAACCCGCCTGCCGTCCATAGGCCGACAAAATCTTCCACACGCCCACGCGGCTGAACGAACCGCCGCGCCGGTTCAGGAACAACGCCGGGGAGTTCGTCGCCGCGCCCTTACCCAGCAGTTTTGGCCGTGCGTCCCGCAAATAGCGTTCCACCAGCGTCGTGGCCTTCTTCCCGATCGGCACGATGCGCTCTTTGTCGCCCTTGCCCACGCATCTTACGCACCCGGCCGAGCGATCCAGATCCATCACCCGCAAGCCCGTCAATTCCGAAACCCGCAACCCGCTCGAATAGAGCACTTCCAGCATGGCGCGGTCCCGCAATCCGATGGGCGTCTTCTCATCCGGCTGCGCCAGCAGCTTTTCCACTTCCTCGAGCCGCAAATACCCCGGCAGCGACCGGCGAATCTTCGGCGATTCCAGATTGACCGACGGGTCCTCCGCTATCATTTCCTTGATTTGCGCAAAGCGGAAAAAATTCCGTAGCGTCACCAGGTGCCGCGCTACCGTTCGGCTTTCCAATTTCTGGTGATACAAGCTCGAAAGGAAGTCCACCAGGTCATCGCGCTTCACCGCTTCCAGCGTCAGCTTGCGCTTCTTCGCGAACTCGTCGAACTTCAGTAGATCCCGCCGGTACGCCGCCACGGTATTCGTGGAGAGTCCTTTTTCCACGCGCACGTGGGTCAAAAACGACGTTATGGTGGGAGTAATTTCCATCAGCTACCTGCCAACTCTTCCGCCGTCTCGCGGCGCGTGGCGATGCCGTACACTTCTTCGATTTCCGGGCACCGGAAAATCCACGTCAGCCCGATATACAAAAGCGTCGCTCCGCCAATCAATCCGATGAAAACCAGCAATTGGGTGAAAAATGGCGACTGCACAGTGTAGGCCACGTAGTGGTTGGCGATCAGGCAGCCAACGCCCATCAACGCGGAACACAGCGTGATTTTGCTGATGGAATGGAAGATCTCCAGCGAGCCGAGCGCCCCATAACGCCATCGGAAAATGAAAAACAGCGTAAAGAAGTCGAACATCGTCGCCAGTACGGTCGCCAGCGCCGGACCGCCGTTCTGAAACCGTTTGTACAGGTACCCGTTGTTCAGAAAAATGATGTTGAAGATGATGTTCAAGGAAAATGAAATAAGCGCCACGATCACCGGAGTCTTCGTGTCTTTCGCGGAGTAAAAGGCCGGTACAATCAGTTTGACACAAGCCAGCGCCGGCAATCCAATGGCATAATACAGCAGCGGCCGCGACGTCAGCCGCGTGGATTCCGCCACGAATTGGCCGTGCTGGAACAGCATGCGGATAATCGGCTCGCGCAAGGTCATCAGTCCAATGGCCGCTGGAATGGTAATGTATGCCACGATGCGGACGGCGAATGTGAACGTGCGTTTCAAGCCTTCGAAATCGTTCGCCGCAGCTTGATGCGACATCATCGGCAGAATCGCCGTAGCCACCGCAATCGCATAGCCGCCCAGCACCAATTCCATTACCCGGTCGGAAACGTACAGCGCCGCCAGGCTGCCGCGAGGCATGCGCCGCGCCGTGGCGAAGAACGTGGCCACGAAAAAATTGATCTGCGCCACGCCCATCCCGAAGGACCGCGGGAAAAACACCCGCGCGATGTCGCGTATTCCCGAATGCGTGAACGAAATGCCAAAGTCAAAACGCATCCCGCGTCGCACCAGTTGCGGGATCAGAATCAGGAATTGCAGCGCCCCGCCTACCAGCACCCCTACGGCCAGGGAGACGGAAGGCTTCTCAAAATAATGCCAGACCGCCGAAACGGAAAAAATCACTATGGTGAGGTTCAAGATTGCCGTCGTCGACGCCGGCAACGCAAAATTGTGAAACGAATTCAGGATGCCCATGCCCAGCGCCACCAGCCCGACAAAAAACACGTACGGGAAGATGATCTGGTTCAGCTGGATGGCTTCCGCAAAGGCCGCGTCTTTGTCCTGCGGCGACGAAAACATCTGAATCACGAACGGCGAGAAGACCACTCCGAGCACCGTGACCACCGCCAGCACCAGCGCCAGCGTCCAAAACAGCCGGTCGGCGAAATGCCACAGCCTCTCCGTCGAGTTTTCCCGCATGTA
>Ga0335078_10019505_pt1 | contig 10081 bp, 11 predicted proteins | sample Lox_Sample_32_FD_206711 | JGI IMG/M metagenome (GOLD analysis project Ga0335078, IMG submission 206711) | Soil microbial communities from Loxahatchee National Wildlife Refuge, Florida, United States - Lox_Sample_3.2 | ecosystem: Environmental > Terrestrial > Soil > Wetlands | place: USA...
AGAAAAGCGGCTCGGCGCCCTGCACCACGATGTCGTTGACGCACATGGCCACGAGGTCGATGCCGATGGTGTCGTGACGGCCGCTGTCGATCGCGAGGCGGAGCTTGGTGCCCACGCCGTCCGTGCCCGAGACCAGCACGGGATGGCGGTAGCCCGCGGGCAGCTCCACCATCGCGCCGAAGCCGCCGATGCCCGCCAGCACCTCGGCGCGTCGCGCGCGCGCGACGAGCGGCTTGATGCGCTCGACGAGCTCATCGCCCGCATCGATATCGACGCCGGCGTCGCGATACGTCATGCCGCGGCCTTCGCCCAAGGAAATGCCCTCGTGTGATGGGAGATCGCGCGCGCCGCTGCCCGGCACCCGCGCTGGGGGGATTGCGCGTATGGTATTGTACATTCAGCGCGATCGACGTCGCGATCCAAACATCCGAATGCTCAGCCGCAAGACAACCGCGAAGCGCCTTGTCCGGTATGCGCTGCTGCTCGCGGCCTGCGCTCTGCTGCCGGTCCGCTCCTTCGCGGCGCGACCGGTTCCCGTGTTCGAGGTCGACGTGGCAGGCCAGTCCGCTTCGGCCCTGCAGCAGGCCATGCGCGAGGCGCTGGTGCGGGCGACGGGACGGCAGGAATCGGCCACCGACCCCGTGTTCGCCGGCCTGATCGCCGATGCGCCGAAATACGTCCAGGGGTATGACCGGGGCCGCCAGGGCGAGATGCAGGTGATCTTCAATGCCGCAGCGGTCGGACAGGCGATCGCCGCGCTCGATCGCAGCACCTGGGACCCGAGCCGGCCCTTCACCCTGGTCGTGATCAATCCGCCGGACCCGGCCGACCAGGCGGCCGATCAGGCGGGTCTCGAGCAGGCGGCCGAGGAGCGCGGACTGCCCATCAGCGTGGTGCCTCTGCCGGTGACCGACAGCAGCGGCAATCTCCTGACGCGGGCAGCACTGCTCGAGATGGCGCATCGCTACGGGGCGGAGCAGCTGCTCATCGGACGTCCTCCGGCTCAATCCACGGCTTCGCCCGCCGGATCACCTTCTGCCGCTGCCCCCGGCGTGACCGCGGCGCCGAGCGCTGCGGCGGCGCCTCCCGCGGCATCCGGACCGGGCGTCGCCCAGGGCGCGACAGCGGCGGCGCGGAGCAGCCCCGGCTCGAGCGAGTGGCAGTGGACGCTCTATACCGACTTCACCAGCCGGAGCTGGAGCGGCCCGCTCACCGTGGGGATCGAGGACACCGTGGATCTGCTCGCGCCCCCGGCGGGGCCTGCCGCCGCCAACGTGCCCGGGGAGACGGAAGTCGAGATCGAGGGGGTGTCGGACCTCACCGACTATGCCAACATCGAGCTCATGCTCGAGGCGGTTCCGGGCGTCAGCAAAGCGAACGTCAGACAGGTCGAGGGAGACTCGGTGCTGTTCGACGTGACGGTGCGGGGCGGCGGCGCCGCGATCGATCGAGCGCTGTCGAGCTCACCCAACTTCACGCGCCTCGCGCCCGCGGGCGCGGCTTCGGGCGGGGCGTCCCTGTACCGCTATCGACCGGGTTGATGCGGCACCTTCCCAACCTCATCTGTCTGGTGCGCCTCGCGCTCATCTGGCCGGTGGCCGCGGCGCTCGCCGGCGGCCGATTCGGCCTCGCGCTCGCGCTGTTCGTGCTGGCGGCGGTGTCCGACGGACTGGACGGCTACCTCGCCAAGCGGTTCAACTGGGTGTCGGAGCTCGGCAAGCTCCTCGACCCGCTGGCCGACAAGCTCCTGCTCGTCACGGTTTTCGTCGAGTCCACCTGGCTCGGCCTCGTGCCCTGGTGGGTGACCGCGGCAGCGGTGGCGCGCGATGTCATGATCGGCCTCGGGGCGCTCGTCTATCGCCTGTGGTTCGGTCCGCTGCGCGGACGGCCGACGATCATCAGCAAGATCAACACGGCGACGCAGTTGCTCTACCTGATGGCGGTGATGTTGGGGGCCGCGGTTGCCTTTCCACCGCACGGGGTGCTGCGCGCGCTCGCTCTCACCGTTTTCGCGACGACCGTGATCTCCGGCGTCGACTACGTGCAGGCCTTCACCCGCCGCGCCTGGTCGCTCGCCGACGCCAGCCGCGCGGCCTGAGCAGCACGGATGGAGCAGCTTCCCCTGGGCGTGCGCCTGCCGGATCGGGCGGTTTTCGCGAGCTTCCTCGCGGGCCGCAACCGCGAGTCGCTCGAGCACGCGATGCAGGTCGCCGCCGGCCACGCGGCCGGCGCAACCTGGTTCTGCGGTCCCGCGAGCGCGGGCAAGACGCACCTCCTGCAGGCGATCTGCTCCCAGGCGTCGGAGTCGCGGCGCGCCGGATACTTTCCGCTCGCCCAGCTCGCCGGTCTGGGTGTCGGCGTGCTCGAGGGGTTGCCGCAGCTTCAATGCGTGTGCCTCGATGATCTCGAAGCGGTGGCCGGCCGGCTCGAGTGGGAGCGGGCCCTGTTCGGCGTCCTGCGCGAGCTCGAGGATTCCGGCGGGGCGCTCGTCATGGCGGCGCAGCCGCCGCCGGCGCTGCTCGCATGGGCGCTGCCCGATCTCGGCTCGCGCTGCGCAGCCGGAGCGGTGCTGCAGCTGCGCGCGCTCGATGAGAGCGAGCAACAGCAGGCGCTGCAGCTGCGCGCCCGGTTGCGGGGCTTCGAGCTTCCCGAGGAGACCTCGCGTTGGCTGCAGCGGCGTTTTCCCCGCGATATGCGCCGGCTCTACGGCCTGCTCGATACGCTCGATGATGCCGCCCTCGCCGCGCAGCGGCGTCTCACGGTGCCCTTCATTCGCGAGGTGTTGGAACGCGAGGGTGCGCCGCCCGATCGCGCCTAACTGGAAAGCCTGACGGCCAACATCGCGACGCGCCTGCCGAGCGCCTGCGCGAGGGAGCGCTCGTGCTCGGTCAGCACCGGCTCATCCTGAGCGCCCGCGACATGCGATGCGCCGTAGGGCGTACCACCGGAGCGCGTCTGCTGCAGGGCGCTTTCGGTATAGGGCAGGCCGACGAGATACATCCCATGATGCAGCAGCGGCAGCATCATCGAGAGCAGCGTCGCCTCCTGGCCCCCGTGCAGGGTTTGCGTCGAGGTGAATACGCCGGCGGGTTTGCCGGCGAGCGAGCCCGATACCCACAGGCTCGATGTCGAGTCGAGGAAATATTTGAGCGCCGCCGCCATGTTGCCGAACCGTGTCGGGCTGCCGAGCAGCAGCCCGTCGGCGGCGCGCAGGTCCTCGAGGGTCGCATAGGGGGCGCCCGCCGTGGGCACGAGCCGGGCCGGACGCTCGTTTTCCGCGCTGACGGGCGGCACGGTGCGCAGCTTCGCGACGGCACCGGTGACACTGTCGATGCCCCGGCAGGCGAGACGTGCGAGCTCCGCGGTCGCGCCGTTACGGGAGTAGTAGAGCACGAGAACTTCGGCCATCCGGTCACCCGCGGTTCAAAGTGGGTATATTAGCTCGATGATCTGCAGGAAATGCCTCGTGGCGGGCCGCGTCCAGGGGGTGTTCTATCGCGGTACCGCGGCGCAGCGGGCGCGGGAGCTCGGGGTGCGCGGCTACGCGCGTAATCTGCCGGATGGACGGGTCGAGGTGCTGGCCTGCGGGCAGAGCGATGCCGTGCAAATGTTCGTCGAGTGGCTGTGGATCGGCTCCTCGGCCTCGAAGGTGACCGCGGTCGAGGTGGCCGACGCGCCCGAGCAGCGCGAGCGGGCACCTGACGGATTCCACACCGCGTAGGCGGGCGAGTCAGCGCCGGCCGGGCCGGGCAGGATGCCCGGAGCCGGCGCTCGAGCGATGGAAGCCGAGATCGTCCGCGCCCGCCCATCTCTCCCAGTCGACGAGCACCCGGTCGGGATACTCCGGATGACCCACGCTGCCGTTGTATTCCTCGAGCGCCAGGCGCACGTCGTCGTGCGTCTTCTCCAGATAGAAGCGCAGGATCGCGCAGCCCATGCGGATGTTGGGTGAGACGTGCACCAGCTCCCAGCCCTTCATTCCGAGCCTCTCCGGCCAGTAGGGCATCACCTGCATCAGTCCCACCGCGCCGCTCGAGGAGACCGCCCAGCGATTGAAGTCGCTCTCGACCTGCATCACCGCCATGACGAGTCCGGGCGGCAGTTTGGATTCACCGGGCCGGTGTGTCTCGCAATAAACCTGCTTGAGGATGCTCAGCCGCTCGCTCGAGTTGGCGAGGAAGCGCTTCAGGCGCGGCTCCATCATGGTGTACCAGACGGCGGCATCGTAGCGATCGGCGAAGCACTGCGCCTGCGAGATGGCGCGCTGAACGATGGGACCGAGCGCCGGGTCGCGCTGCTGATTGGCGCGCGCGGGGGAGGCGGGCAGGGCGAGCAGCAGCGTCGCGAGAGCCCCGATAGGCAGGGACGAGGCGGTGCGCCGCCGCCGTGGCTGGCGCTGGGCCAGGAAGGAGGCCTGGATCCAGCGCTCAGCGGACCCGCGCTTTGATGAACGCAACCGCCTCTCCGGCCGGGAAGTCCGTGCTCTCGGTGTCGCGCCGCTGCCGGTACTCGAGTCGGCCGGACTCGAGACCTCGCTCGGCGACGACCAGCCGGTGGGGAATGCCGAGCAGCTCCGCGTCGGCGAACTTGACGCCGGGCCTGGCGTCGCGGTCGTCGTAGAGCACCTCGATGCCCTCGGCGGTGAGCTCGGTGTAGAGACGGTCGGCAACTTCGCGCACCCGGTCGGATTTCTGCAGATTGAGCGGCACCAGCACCACCTGGAAGGGCGCCAGCGGCTCCGGCCAGATGATGCCGCGCTCATCGTGATTCTGCTCGATCGCGGCGGCCACGACGCGCGTCACACCGATGCCATAACAGCCCATCAGCAGCGTCACTTCGCTTCCCTTCTCATCGAGCACGGTGGCCTTGAGCGGCTCGCTGTACTTGCGCCCGAGCTGGAAGATGTGCCCGACCTCGATCCCGCGGGCCATCTTCAGGTGCCCGCGGCCGCTCGGGCTCGGATCGCCCTCGCGCACGTTGCGGAGGTCGGCCGCGATCACTTCGCCCACGTCACGATCCCAGTTGACACCGGTCAGATGCATGTCCCGCTCGTTGGCGCCGCAGACGAAATCGGCCAGAGCCAACGCACTGTGATCGGCGTAGATCCGACAGCGCAGATCCACCGGGCCGATGAAGCCGACCTCGGCCCCGGTCGCACGCGCGATCCGCTCCGCGCTCGCCATGCGCAGGGGACTGGCGACGCCCGGCAGGCGCTGCGCCTTGGTGGCGTTGAGCTCGTGATCGCCGCGCACGATGAGCGCGACGATCTCCTCCTCCGACCCCTCGACCAGCAGCGTCTTCACGCAGCGCGCCGGCGTCACCTCGAGCATCCGCGTCAGCGCCTCGATGGTCCGCGCGCCCGGGGTGGCCACTTTGCTCAGGGGCTGAGTCGGCGCGGGCCGCGGCTCGGCGGGCGGCAGCGCCGCGGCCGCTTCGAGGTTGGCGGCGTAGTCGTCCTCATCGGAGAAGACGATCGCGTCCTCGCCGGAGGCCGCGAGCACGTGAAATTCCTGCGAGACATCGCCGCCGATCGGTCCGGAATCCGCCCGCACCGCGCGGAAATCGAGCCCCATGCGCGTGAAGATGCGGGTGTAAGCCTGGTGCATCGCGCGGTAGCCCTGCTCGAGCGATGCGGCATCGACGTGGAAGGAGTAGGCATCCTTCATGATGAATTCGCGCGCGCGCATGACCCCGAAGCGCGGGCGGATCTCGTCGCGGAACTTGGTCTGCACCTGATAGAAATTCACCGGCAGCTGGCGGTAGCTCTTGATGTCGCGGCGGACGATATCGGTGATCACTTCCTCATGGGTGGGGCCGGCCACGAAATCGCGCTCATGCCGGTCCTGGAAGCGCAGCAGCTCCGGGCCGTACTCGGTCCAGCGCCCGGACTCCCGCCAGAGCTCGCCCGGTTGGACCACCGGCATCACCATCTCCAGCGCCCCTGCTCGGTCCATCTCCTCGCGAATGATGGTCTCGGCCTTGCGCAGCGTCCGCAGCCCCATCGGCAGCCAGCTGTAGAGGCCGGCCGCTTCGCGCCGGATGAGTCCCGCCCGCAGCATCAGCTGATGGCTCAGCACTTCGGCCTCGGCCGGGGTCTCCTTGGTGGTGTTGATCGGGTACTGCGAGAGCCTCATCGGTGCGCGGGTCTTCTTGCCGGGTGAACGGACAGGCATCTTAACAGGAGACCACCTGTTAAAATTCGCTCCCCTGCCGTGCCGTGCCGAGGCCCGTCTTGACGCCCCCGAGCCCGATGCTGGAGAGTGCCCCGAGCGTGGAGCCGGATACCGACAACGAGGTCAAGCCGCGACGCAAGGGGATTTATCTCCTGCCGAACCTGCTGACCACCGGATGCCTGTTTGCGGGCTTCTACGCCATTGTCGCGGCGATCGACAAGCATTTCGCGGCCGCGGGCGAGGCGGTCTTCGTGGCGATGATCTTCGACACGCTGGACGGGCGGATCGCGCGGCTCACCCGCACCGAAAGCGCATTCGGCAAGGAGTACGACAGCCTGGCCGACATGGTCTCCTTCGGACTCGCGCCCGCCATCGTCGCCTACCAGTGGGGTGTGGTGCGGATCGCGGAATTCGGCCACGAGTGGGGCCGCTTCGGCTGGCTCGCCTGTTTCTTCTATGCCGTGGCCGCGGCGTTGCGGCTCGCCCGCTTCAATGCGCGCGCGCCGACCGCGGACAAACGCTTCTTCGAGGGCCTGCCGAGTCCTTCGGGCGCCGCCCTCGTCGCGGCATTCGTGTGGGCCTCGAGCCAGTGGCACGAGCCGGGACTCGTCGGGCTCATCGCGGCTTTCACCGTGACCGCCACGGCGGGAGCCCTCATGGTGAGCCGCTTCGGCTACCCGAGCTTCAAGCAGTTCAATCTCGACCGGCGAGTCCGCTTCGTCTCCTTGCTGCTGGTCGTGCTCATCGTCGTGCTGATCGCGGTGGTGCTGAATGCCGTCGATCCGCCGATACTGCTGCTCGCGATCTTCGGCACCTACGCGGCCTCCGCCCCCATCCTGTGGCTGTTTCGGCGCTTTCGCCGCCTTCGGCGCGCGCCCCCGGTCTGATGGACGCCGCGCGGCGCACCGAATACCTGCGGGCGATCGGCATCGACGTCTGGGTGCCGAGGGTGAGCGGCGCAGCCGCGAACGGCCGGACAGGAGGTCCGGAGCGGGTGGCCGGCCGCCATGGAGGGCCAGTGGCAGAGCCCTGCCCGCCCGAGCCCTTCAGTGGAGCGGCCGCATGGGAGGCGCTGCGCGCCGAAGTGCTGCGATGTACCCGCTGCGCCCTGCACACCGGCCGCACCCAAGGAGTGTTCGGCGTCGGCAATCCGCGCGCCGAGTGGATGGTGATCGGCGAGGCGCCCGGGGCCGAGGAGGACCGGCGCGGCGAGCCCTTCGTGGGGCGTGCCGGACAGCTCCTGGATGCCATGCTGCGCGCCATCGGATTGAGCCGCGCCGAGAACGTCTACATCGCCAACATCTTGAAGAGCCGGCCGCCCGGCAACCGGGATCCGCTGCCCGAGGAAGTCGCCGCCTGCCTGCCGTACCTGCGCCGCCAGATCGCGATGGTGCGCCCGCGGCTCCTGCTCGCGGTCGGCCGGGTCGCGGCCCAGAACCTGCTGGGGACGGAGGAGTCCCTGAGCCGCTTGCGTGGCCGGGTGCACCGGTTCGGCGAGCTGAACACGCCCCTCGTGGTGACGTATCATCCCGCCTACCTCCTGCGCTCGCCGGCCGACAAGCGCAAGGCGTGGGAGGACCTGAAATTTGCGCGTAGCGTGTTCCGGCAGATGACGACAGGCGTGAGGTAAATGGCGACCGCTCCCGAGCTGCTCGATGCCGCCCCGGAGGTCCGTATCCGCCCCATGACGGAGGCGGACGTGGCCGAGGTCTTCGCCGTGGAGCGCGCCTCTTACCAGTTTCCCTGGAGCGAGGGCATTTTCCGCGATTGCCTGCGCGTCGGATATGTCTGCCGCGTGCTCGCGCTCGGCGGCGAGGTGGTCGGATACGGCGTGATGAGCGTCGGAGCCGGAGAGGCGCACATCCTGAACCTCTGCGTCGCCGGTGCGCATCGCTGCCGAGGGCTCGGTCGGCACATGCTCGGCTATCTTTTGGAGCGCGGTGCGGCGGCCGGCATGAGCGAAGCGTTTCTCGAGGTGCGGCCCTCCAATACGGCGGCGATCCGCCTGTACCAGGCGATCGGCTTCGAGCAGGTCGGCATGCGCCGCGGCTATTACCAGGCGGTGGGCGGCAGGGAGGATGCCGCCGTGCTGAGACTTGCGCTGCGCGGACGACGCGCCCCTCGCCACCCGAGCTGACGACTCATCCATGCCTGACACGACTGCCGAGATCCGTCGGCGGCGGACGTTTGCGATCATCTCGCACCCCGACGCCGGCAAGACCACGCTCACCGAGAAACTGCTGCTCTTCGGCGGCGCCATTCAGATGGCCGGGGCCGTCAAGGGCCGCAAGGCCGCGCGCCACGCCACCTCCGACTGGATGCGGCTCGAGCAGGAGCGCGGGATATCGGTGACTTCCTCGGTGATGCAGTTTCCCTACCGTGAGTGCATCGTGAACCTTCTCGACACGCCGGGACACGAGGACTTCTCGGAGGACACCTACCGTACGTTGACGGCGGTGGACTCGGCGCTGATGGTCATCGACTGCGCCAAGGGCGTGGAGGAGCGCACCATCAAGCTGATGGAGGTCTGCCGGCTGCGCGATACGCCGATCATGACCTTCATCAACAAGCTCGATCGCGAAGGGCGTGCGCCGATCGAGCTGCTCGATGAGATCGAGAAAGTGCTGGGTATCGCCACCGCGCCCGTGACCTGGCCGATCGGCATGGGACGGGAGCTGCGCGGGATCTATCACCTGCTGCAGGATCGCATTTACGTCTATCTCGCGGGCGAGCGCGGCCGCGTGGGCGAGAATCGGATCATCGAAGGGCTGCGAAGCGCCGCTGCCCGCGAATGGCTCGGCGACGGTCTCGAAGCGGTGGCCGAAGAGATCGAGCTCGTCCGGGGCGCGACCGCGGCGTTCGACGCCGAAGCCTACCGCGCCGGCCGCCAGACGCCGGTCTTCTTCGGCTCGGCGATCAACAACTTCGGCGTGGAGGAGCTGCTCGCGGTCTTCACCAGGTACGCGCCCGGACCCCTGCCGCGGGAGGCGCGGGAGCGCAGGGTGCAGCCCACCGAGGAGGCGCTGTCGGGGTTCGTTTTCAAGATCCAGGCCAACATGGATCCGGGGCATCGCGATCGGATCGCGTTCCTGCGCCTCTGCTCGGGCAAGTACACCCGCGGCATGCGGCTCTATCACGCGCGGCTCGGCAAGGAGGTGCGCGTTTCCGATGCGCTCACCTTCATGGCGGCCGAGCGCGAGCACGCCGAGGAAGCCTACGCCGGCGATATCATCGGGCTGCACAATCACGGCACCATCAACATCGGGGATACCTTCACGGAAGGGGAGAAGCTCGCCTTCACCGGCGTGCCCAACTTCGCGCCGGAGATCTTCCGGCGCGCCGTGCTGAAGGATCCTCTCAAGATGAAGGCGCTGCAGAAGGGGTTATCGCAGCTCTGCGAGGAGGGCGCGACGCAGCTCTTCAAGCCGGTACGCAACAACGATCTCATCCTCGGGGCCGTGGGACAGCTGCAGTTCGAGGTGGTGGCGTTTCGGCTGCAGGATGAGTATGGCGTGCAGTGCGTGTTCGAGCCGGTCAACGTGCACACGGCACGGTGGATCGACGCCGCCGATGCGAAAAAGCTCGAGGAGTTTCGCAGCCGGGCGCACGATCATCTCGCGGTGGATCACGCCGGCGCGCTGGTGTACCTCGCGCCGGGTCGGGTGAATCTGGAGCTGACGATGGAGCGGTGGCCGGACATCATTTTCCGGGAGACGCGCGAGCACGCGGTCTGAACAGTCTTCGGGCCGCCGCTTGAAACGGCATTTTCCGGGGCCGCCGTGGATCCATCCCTGGAGGCTGCGGGAAAAACGTCCTGTTTTTCACGCCCCCGGAAAATGCCGTTTCAATCGGCGTCCCGCTCGGCGCTGCCCTTGCGCCCCCGCTGCGCTCCCTCCCGGGAGCGTCGC
>Ga0335078_10019506_pt1 | contig 10081 bp, 6 predicted proteins | sample Lox_Sample_32_FD_206711 | JGI IMG/M metagenome (GOLD analysis project Ga0335078, IMG submission 206711) | Soil microbial communities from Loxahatchee National Wildlife Refuge, Florida, United States - Lox_Sample_3.2 | ecosystem: Environmental > Terrestrial > Soil > Wetlands | place: USA: Florida...
ACCGCTCTTGCGCCGCGTTCATCGCTACCTGCCTGTCTTCTGCCTGGCGCAGTGACGCCCGAGCAGTGCAGTCCCTTTGCCTGACACCAATCTGCCGCTAGCCGACCGCAGGCGTAACCGCCTGATGTCATGAGCCAGGGATGACATCTGTCATGATCCGGGCCCCACGCTGAGGCTCAGCGTCAGCGCGGGGTGAGGACTCGAATTCGTTTCCCTCCGGGCCGGCCAGGACGGTCCAAGAGACGTCGCCCTGGCCGATATCGGCGGGCGTCGCGCCGAGGTAGGCCAGGCGCGACCAGGTCGCCTGATGGGCCGCGGGGTGGTGGCGAGGTCGAGGTGCACGCGGTTCTTGCCGACCGCGGAGTCATCCCGGGCATGCACCGCAACCTGAACAAGCCGCAACGACATGATGGCCAACCCTACGCTCAACTGGCTTAAGGTAATGAACCAGGCCGAGGGGCCATACACCACTCCCGCAGACGCCAACCGCTGACGAACCTCATCGCGGCATCATGCGGGCGATCGTTGTCAAGCGATCATGATGCCTGGCCGTTGTCGATCTGGTAGATGAGGCCGGCGACGAGTTCCTGGCGGCTGGTCTGGCCGTGGGCGGCGTGGTAGTGCTGGGCGGCGAGGGCAGTCCAGTTGCGGTGGCCGGGTGCACCAGCCGTTTGCCGACCTCTCGTTGGTACGTGCCCTGAGCGGATGTCTAGCGGCCAGCGGCGAGCTCAAAGCCGTGGTTAACCGCGTTGTTGCCGGTGCAGAAGCCGACGATCACGCCGCGGTTGCTGATTCCCGCGAGGTTCGTGCCCTCAGTACCGGCCGGGTCGTCGATCGGGGTGAACACCCTCCGCACCTCGCCCGGCCGGACTACAAGTTAACCCATGGTCTCGCTGTGGCCCGGCTGCAACCAGAGTCAAACAGCCCAGGGCGACCGGCCGAAGGACCGACGCTGAGGAGACTTGTACTGCGCGTCGCTTTGCAACGGCCACGAAAAGGCGGAACCCCGGCTGGCGCGGTAGGACTGTTGCGGCCGCGCTGGTGACCTTCGCCTCTGCGGTCTCGTTCGTGCCTGCTCGTAGCTTGTGGTCAGGATTCGGCTCGAGCCAGGTGTGAGATGGACGTTGCCGCATGGAGCCGCCGCGCGCGAGCGGGGCACATGGCGTGGTTGCTGGTGGTCGTCGCGGCAGTATGCCTGGTGGGGGCTGCGTGCGGCAGTTCGGCGCGGCCGGCGGGCTTGCTGCAGGTGAGGCCGTGCACGGTTGAATACCTGGCGGCCAGGTGCGGGACGCTGGTCGTGCCGGAGGACCGGCTGACCGGGACGGGGCGCACGATCACCGTCCAGTTCGTGGTGATCCGCGCGACAGGGCCGCACCGGGCTCCCGACCCGGTGGTCTATTTCGCTGGCGGTCCCGGCGGCTCAGCCGTGGCGGAGATCCGCAGTGAGCTGCCGGATCTGCTGAACCTCAACGTCCACCGGGACCTGGTCTTCATCGAGCAGCGCGGAACCGGCCAGTCGAGCCCGCTGGCCTGCCCGGCGTTCCCCGGCCTGGGCGCCGGCGTGGCCAGGCTGCGCGCTGCCGTCCGGGCCTGCCTGGCCCACCTGCACGGCGACCTGCGGTTCTATACCACGGCGATGTACGCCGATGATGTCAACCAGGTCCTGGGTGATCTGCACTACGCCCAGGTCAATCTCATGGGCATCTCCTATGGGACGGCTGTGGAGCAGGTGTTCCTGCTCCGCCACCCAGGCCGGGTGCGGACGATCACGATGCAAAGCGGATCCCCGCTCGATGTTCACGTGATCGAGCGGGCCCCGGGGAACTCCCAGCGGGCCCTGGACTATGTGTTTGCCCGCTGCGAACACCAGCCCGCCTGTCACCGGGCCTTCCCGCACCTGGCCGCCGACTGGACTCGGCTGTGGGCCTCGGTCGGGAAGTCCCCGTGGGTCCTGCCCGCCTCCCAGTCACCCACCGGCACCACCCAGCGCCTGCACCAGGACGACCTGGCCAATGCGCTCTACCAGGCGATGTTCGGATACGAGGAGAACCTGATCCCGGCCGCGGTGCACACCTTGGCCACGGCCAGGAACAAGGCCGCTGCCATGGTCGCGGTGATTAACGCGGGCCAGGGCTCGGGAAGTCCCGGCACTGGCGGTGCCAACCTGATGATGCCTGACACGATCACCTGCGACGAGCCGTGGGCCGGTGACCGGCCCGCCGCGCTGTCCGGCCAGCACGCCAGCTTCGCCTATCACATAGACCTGCAAACTGCCCAGTGGTGGCAGGTGGTCTGCCCGCTGATCCCGGCGTCTGCCGCTGCGGTGGGAAACCTGCAGCTGACAGTGTCCCAGGTGCCGGTGCTGGCGTTCAACGGCGCCGGTGACCCGATCGAGCAGCCGCGGAACTGGGCCGGGGCACAGAAGTTCTATCCCGACAGCCGGGACATCGTGTTGCCCGGCCAGGGACACGACGTCGACTCTGGCACCTGGCAAGCCTGCGCGGGCGTAATCACCCGAACCTTCATCGAGCAGGCCAGCCTGGCCCACTTGAACACCCGCTGCCTGGCCACGATCGCTCCTGGCTTCGACCTGACCCTGCCCTGAGCACAGGCAGCAAGACCCACTCACACCATCACTGCCATCCAGGGTTGCAGTCGTCGTCTCCCGGCTACTGGGGCCGATCGGGTGAGGATGCCGACCCTGTCCCCGGTCGCGGCGGCGGCGCCGGGGCACCGGTTCCCGCGGTAGCGGGGGCGATCACCTGGACGGACCGGGAAGGCCGGCTGGACACCTGCCCGGACCCGGATGGCTTCCGCCAGCTCGGTGGCGCCCTTTCTGCACAGCCCGGTGACGGTCGTGGTGCTCACGCCTGCGCCTTATGGTGTGACATGTCATGGCGTCGGCGGGCGGGCGCCGGGGCGGCTGCCGCGGCAAGAGCGCGCCCGCGGGCTCGCAGCGGCGCGTATTGCCTGTGCCGCCGGACAGCGTTGGCGGCGCTGGCTGCGGCAACGGCGCCGAGCGCGCTGCTGGCCCAGTACCGGGGGTTGGTGATGGCTGGCCGCTTGTCGAATGACAGCGGCGCGAAGCCGAGGTCGAGGTGGAACGCATTCGCGGCGGCGTGCGGTGACCGGCTGAACACCACCCGGCTGGTGCCGATACCGAGGCTGGACAGGTCGATCCGGAACACATAAGGATCGGCGGGGTCGTCGGGGTGCAGCGGCAGCCCGCGGGCCAGCGCGGGCAGCGGGGTGGCGGGGCGGAGCGCGAGCTGGCCGCGGCGGACGAAGACCTCCGCCCCGGCGACGAACCACTTCTGCGCGTCGCGGAGCGAACCGCGGAACGAGTACCAGCCGCAGATGTCGGGCCAGATCTCCGGGTGGTGCGGGACATCGGCCCGGATGACCGGCTCGCAGGCGCCGAGGATGTGCCCGAGGATCACGGTGACCTCCGGGCCGAGCCACGTCATGGCGCTTCGGGCCCCGTTGGTGAACGCGACAACCCCGGTGCCGTCGCAGGGTGCGAGCGACATGTGCGAGGTGAAGCCGGGTACCAGCCCGTCGTGCCCGGCCACGAGGTGGCCGCCCAGGTTGTGGCGGAAGAACGCGAGCCCGACTCCGGGCAGGCGGGGATCGGGCTGGTAGTGCGGCGCGAACATGCTCGTGAGAGTCCCGGGCCTGAGTATCTGGCCATACTCGCCTGACCCCCCGGCCAGCAGCGCCGCCACGTAGCGGGCCATGTCGGCCGTGGTCGAGTAGATGCCGCCGGCGCCGGCGGTCACCAGATCGCGGTCGCGCACCGGGCGCGGACCGCCGGATCGCAGGGCGTACCCGGTCGCGAGCCGGGCCCTGATCCGATCGGTCCTGGCCAGATCGGTGCTGGTCATGCCGAGCGGCCCGAAGATTTGGTCGCGGAAGACGCGGGCGAGCGGCCGGCCGGTCACGTCCTCGACGATCTGGCCGAGCGTGGCGAACCCGTGGTTGCTGTAGGTGTGCCGGGTACCCGGCTCCGCGATCAGGTGAAGCCGGCCCCGGTAGAACTCCTCAAGCGCCGGCACGCGCTGCCCGTAGGCCACCGTCTCGCCCAGGACCGGCTGGAACGCCCGCGCAGGATAGACGAGCTGGGGAAGGCCTGCGGTGTGGGTGAGCAGCTGCCGCACCGTCGCAGGCCGGTGCCCAGGCTTCACCGGAACCAGCGCGTAGGCACGCAGGTAACTGCCCGCGGGTGCGTCGAGATCGACAAGCCCCTGCTCGCATAGCTGCAGCACCGCGAGGGCGGTGAACGTTTTGGTGATCGACCCGATGCGGAACACCGTGTCCTCGGTCACCGGCGTGCGCGAGGCGATGTCGGCCAGCCCGTGCCCATGGAAGGAACTGAGGTGCCCGTCGCGGACCACACCGACCGCCAGGCCCACGGCAGGGTGGCGGCTGGCGATCTCAGCGAGCCGCTCATCCAGGTGCCCGGTCACGGCCTGCCCGGCCGGCGCTTTCACCGGGCGTCCTCCTCCGGCGTGACCGGTACGCGTGCCTGGGCCGCGGCCGGGTTGAGCATCGCCCGCAGCGAGACGCCGAGCCCGTAGGTGCGGAACGCGCCGGCCGGGATGATCTCGATGACGCACGCCTCCGGCCGCCGCTCCGCGGGGACAAGGGACCCCAGCTCGTCCAGCAGCAGGCGAGCCTCGGGCGATCCGGCCGGACGCACAACCGCTGTCCCGTGGAAGCTGATGGTCGCCGGCGGAATGGGCACCACCAGCGACAAGATCCCGCCCCGGCGCACTGGAACAGTCACCGCCACCCGGCCGCCGGCCGCCACGTGCCGGGCCTTCCAGCTGCCGGGCGAAACCGCAACGACCAGCCTCTGCCCGCTGGTCTTGTACACCACGCCGCTGGACCGGGGTTCCCCGCCTGGGGTGAGGTGACTGAGCACGGCGAACGATTCCCGGGCAACCGCCCGCCACACCTGCCCGCTGGTCAGCCCCGGCCCGGCGCCGCTTTGCTCACGGATCGTCCTGGTCGCCATGGCCGCCTCCCGCTGCAAATGCCGCAACCTACCTCGCCACGAACCACGCTTCCACCGCATGCCATCCGGCGCCGGAGGCATCAGGCCCGCGCCGGGGGGACCTCCGCCCTGGAAGGCACGGATGCAGGTCCGCTGTTGGCCGGTAAACCCGGCAGCAGCCAGCAGCAGTGGCTGGTCATCCGGTGAGGCGGATGCGGACGTCGGCGACGACGGCGCCGTGCTGGAGGACGAATACCGGGTTGAAGTCGAGCTCGGCGATCTCGGGAACGTCCTCGACCATGGCGCTGACCCGGTGCAGCAACTCGGCATAGGCCGCCACGTCCAGCGGCGGGGACTGGCGGTATCCGGTGAGCAGCCGGTACGAGCGCAGCGAGCGGAGCATCTCGTCGACGTCGGTGTTGCTGAGGGGGGTGATGCGCACTGCGACGTCGCCAAGAACCTCCACCGTAGTCCCGCCCAGGCCGGCCAGCACGAGGGGGCCGAAGGCCGGGTCGTGGGTCACCCCGACGATCATTTCCACGCCGCCGCGTATCTGCTCCTGGACGAGGAATTCGGCGGCGTGCTCAGCGATGCCGGCAGCGCTCAGTGTCGCGCGGATCGCGGTCACCGCGTCGGCTGCCGCCTGCGGGCTGCCGATGCCGACAGCGACGCCGCCGACGTCGCTCTTGTGAATGGCCGCGGCGATCTTGACCACGACCGGCCCGCCCAGTTCCGCCTGAGCGGCCGCTGCCTCGGCCGGGGTGCGGACCAGCCGGGAACGCGCGGCGGCGATGCCGTAGGCGGCGAGAAGCTCGCCGGCGGCCTGTGGATCAGCCCACCCGCCGCCGGGCTGGCCGGCCAGCACCGCGCTGACCGCTGCCCGGCCACGGCGCGGGTCGGTACCCGGGGGTGTCACCACGTGGCCAGCGGGCCGGGCCCGCCATTCCGCCCAGCGCGCGATGTGCCCGAGCGCGGCGGCGGCCTGCTCGGGGTAGGTGAAGGCAGGGATGCCCGCCGCGGACAGGCTGGCCGGCGCGGGCCCGGCTGTCATGAAGACCGCGATAACGGGCTTGCCGGGCTCGCCGGCCACGGCGGCGCTGATCTCGCGGGCGACGTCGTCGGCCCAGGTCGCAAACGGCGGGATGAACACCGCGATGACCGCGTCGACCTCCTCGGCCGCGCCGAGCAGGCGCAGCGCACTCCCGTACTGCCCGGCGCTGGCGCTGGCGACGACGTCCACCGGGTTCGCGACGGCTGCCTGGGCCGGCAAGCCGGCGCGCAGCGCCGCCTGGGTATCTTCTGACAGTTCCGGCACCAGCAGCCCGGCCGCCTCGCAGGCGTCGGCGACCAGGATGCCCGGACCGCCACCGTTGGTCAGCACCGCGACGCGCCGTCCCGCGGGCGCCGGCTGCGAGGACACGACGGCGGCGACATCGAACATCTCCTCCAGCGTCCCGGCGCGGATCACCCCCGCCTGGTGGAACAGCGCCTCGACCGCCGTCTCACCGGCCGCCAGCGCCGCGGTGTGCGAGGATGCCGCCCGGCGCCCGGCGCTGGTACGGCCGGCCTTCACCACCACAACGGGCTTGTGCCGGGAGATGCGCCGGGCGATGCGGGCGAACTGGCGAGGGCTGGCCACCGACTCCAGATAGGCCAGGACAACGCTGGTGGCGGGATCCTCATCCCAGTACAGCAGCAGATCGTTGGGCGTCAGGTCGGCGGTGTTGCCGACCGACACGAAGCCGCTGACGCCGAGCGAGGGCCCGGTAAGCAAAGCCAGGGCAGCGAAACCGAGCCCGCCGGACTGTGACACGAACGCCAGGTGCCCCGGCGGGGGGAAGGCCGAGCTTAGGGTGGCGTTGAACCGGGGATCGGGCCCGCCGTTCAGCAGCCCCATGCAGTTTGGGCCGATGAGCCGCACCCCGGCGGCCCGGGCACGGCGGCGCAGTTCGTCTTGCAGGGCCCGGCCCTCGCGGCCGGTCTCGGCGAACCCGGCGGAAATCACGCACACCGCCCGGACGCCCAGCCGGCCGGCCTGGTCGATGACCCCGGTCACCAGCGGCGCAGGCACCGCCACCAGCGCCAGATCCGGCGGCTTGGGGCAGGAGGGCAGGTCCGGGTAGGCGGTCACCCCCTGGATGACCTGGTGGCGAGGGTTGACCGGGTACACCGGCCCGGTGAACCCGCTGGCGATGAGGTTGGCCAGCAGCAGGGTGCCGATGCTGGCGGGCTTGTCACTGGCCCCCACCACAGCAATCGAGGCCGGGCCCAGGAACGGCCCGACCGCGACCCGGGCAGCCGCGCGCCGGTCGGCCAGCACCGCATCAAGATAGGCATCGGTTTCCTGCACCGCGAAACTGGCGTGCACGCTCGCCGCCGTCACCTGCTCCTCATACTCCAGTCCCAGTTCCTCCAGCAGCCCCAGCATCGCCGCATCACTCCTGGGCACATCACCGGCCAGCCGCCGCACCCCCGCGTGCTGGGCAGCACTGGCCAGCTGCCGCACCAGCAGGGTGCCAAGACCGGCGCGCCGCCAGGAGACGTCGACGAACACCAGCATCCTGGCTGTGTCCCCTGCCGTGCGCTCATACCGCGCCACACCCACTATCCGCCCAGGCCAGGCAGCCTGGGCGGTCGCAACGATCCCCACCGTATGACCAGGCCGCGGGACAGCCACCTCACCCGGACGGTCAGCCCTAACATGAGCCAGGTCAGTAAACCGGCGCCGGTCCCGGGCATCCAGGCGGCGCCACAGCGCACCAACGCCCACCGCATCATCACTGCACAGCGGCCGGAGTACCACCACCCTGCCATCACGCAGCGTCTCATCCCAACCCGGCGCGCCGCCGCCGGTCACGACCCGGCCCCAGGCTGCCCAGGGCCCAGCGGCGCACCCGCCGGCTGACCCGGCCCGCCAGGCCGTCCCGCCACCCCGGAGACGGCGGATGCTTCCCCCACGGCAGGCCGCGGGATGGCCGGGTGGCGACAGGCCCGCCCGGCCCGACCGGTCCTCCTCCAGCCACCCCCGGCATGGGCAGCACAGGCCGCCACGTTCCATGTCCGTGTCACATTCAGCGACCGCCCTCCCCCATCCGCCGCTGGCCACCTCTGTGACACTGCGGCAGCCATCGCCCGCGCATCCAGTCCCCTCAGCACCCGCATACCTAGTCAGCGCGTTCACGCTCGCACCGGGAAGACTGTGACAGCTACCACCGCGAACGCTGCTCTGGTTCCTCGCCCGGCAGCGGCCCGGACAGCCGCTTTCCCGCCAGCCAACACCAGCGGCGATGCCCGGCCTAGAGGCGAAAGCCCCTGCAGACATCCCTGACCACGGTGAGAGGAGGATCTGATGTAGGTGACCTCCCTATCGGGCACGTAGCGGGCAGGGCTGTCCCTCGATGCGAACTAACGGGGCCTGCTGAGACTGTCCACGCTTGTCCGTGGGAATCCGTGGACGAACACGGCGACCGTCACTCGGGTAATCATTCGTTGCCAAGGCCTTCGCTAAGCCCGCAAACGGATGGATGCTAAGGCATACCGATTATCCACCAAGCTTTTGCCCTGTCAGTGATCCCTTTATTTATGGCTGCATCAACAATCATCCATATTTCAAAGGCGAAATCAATACAGCAATTACGATAACAATTGGCAGCCATGCACCCAGGTGCGATATACGGTGTCTATACATGCCGCGTCTCCTTCCCCGTCCTCCTGATAGGTGCCGGTTCTTGCCGTGGAAGATCAGAATCAAGGCGAAGCGCCCGCAGCGCAGCGAGGACCAGCGACCTTGATTGTGATCTGTGCGCGGCGACACAATGCCCGGCGCGAGGAGGACGGCCCCGCCACTGGCGCAGGCACGGTCACCGGGGGTGCGTAACGGCGGGGTGGCCGGGCTGGCGGTGGGTGCGGAGTAACGGCGGTGCGGGCCGCGGCCCGCGCCCATTGCACGAGCCCGGCCAGGGGCCGGACGGCCTGGCGCGCCGAAGGCGTGCCCTTGAATATCTGTGAAGAAAGTCCCACGGGCGCCGGTTTAGGCGGGATGTACGACGGTGGCCATGGTGCTGATCAGTTGCCGGAATCGCCGGACGGGCTCGGTGTCGCCGGTGATCTCGATGCCGGTGTCTGACCCGGCGAAGATGAGGCCGGCCAGGGCTTGGGTGGTCGCGGTGATCGTGACATCGGCCGGCGCCGGCGGTGCCCCGGCGGTGAGTGACCACTGGCGGCCATCGCTTTCGGCCAGGTAGTCCGCGCCGTCGAGGCGGAAGTGCCAGCGGGCTGGCTCGTGGTCGTCGGTGGCGCGGTCGATGGCCCGGATGGCATTGCGGAGCAGGTGCTCGCCGTGCAGCGGCTCGCCGGGGTGGGGCCAGCGCCAGGCGTGCCGTAGCCCCCACCAGCCGAGCGTGTCGATGACGGGCGCGAGCTCCGCCCCGGCCGGTGTCAGCCGGTACCAGACTTCCCGCCGGCCCGGCTTGCGGTCGGCGGTGACGATCCCGGCGCCTTCAAGCTCGCGCAGGCGCTGGCTGAGCGTCTTGGGGGTGATCCCGCCGAGGCGGTCCATCAGGTCGGTGAACCGCTTGGCGCCGGTGAGAAGGTCGCGGATCACCAGCAGGCTCCACCGGTCGCCGACCTGCTCCAGTGCCCGTGCAACCGCGCAGAAGTGGTCGTAGGTACGGACGTTCCTTGTCACGCCCTCAGAATACTAGTTGACAAATACTATTGTCAACATAGTAGCTTGTAGATAGTCAAACTGGAGGAGGATGTCATGTATGACCCGCCTGGCTATCTGTGGGCGCTCACCATCGCCGGGATGATCGCGATCCCGGCCGCCACTTGCCTCGTGCTGTACGGCGGCGCGGTGCGCGCCGGCCTGAGCCGACGCCGCGCGGCGCTGCTCGCCGGGGGCGCGGCCGTCGTCCTCGGCAGCTGGTTCACCGCCAGCGCGGTGATCGCGGGGCACGGCGGGTACCACGCGCGGCTCGGCCACGGGGTGCCGTGGCTGCCGGTCGCCGTGGCGGGGTTCCTGGCCCTGCTGCTGGCACTGCGCCGGATCCCGGTGGTGGCGCGCGCCCTGACGGCGCCGGGCAC
>Ga0335078_10019508_pt1 | contig 10081 bp, 8 predicted proteins | sample Lox_Sample_32_FD_206711 | JGI IMG/M metagenome (GOLD analysis project Ga0335078, IMG submission 206711) | Soil microbial communities from Loxahatchee National Wildlife Refuge, Florida, United States - Lox_Sample_3.2 | ecosystem: Environmental > Terrestrial > Soil > Wetlands | place: USA: Florida...
TGCGCTCTGCCGGCGTGGAGTTTACTGAGGCAGCAGTGGCAGGGATCATGTTGTTACGCACCCGTTCTTAGCAGCAAGCGATCTTCAGCGGCAAGTGGAGAATCCTCTCGACACCGCTGCGGCTTTCTGTTCTAAAGCAGGGAAAGAATGGCGCCGGCACCTGGCTGGCTTGCCTCTGTCTTGCGCGAATAACCTAATAAAGAAAGAAGAATCCGATATGACCATGAATGAGACTCATTCCATTGCAGCTGGCCTCGGGATCCTGACCGGGGCGCTAATCGTCATCGCCATCATGCTGGTGCCGTTTGTCTTCTACTGCCTGACGCTCCAGAAAGCCCTGAACCGTTGTTCGCCGGAGTGCCGGGCCATGAACCCCGGGATGGTGTGGCTGATGTTTATCCCGTTGTTCAACATCGTATGGCATTTCTTCGTGGTGATGAATATGGCCAAGTCCCTGGGCAGCGAATTCCAGAAGCGCGGGGTCGCGGAAGACCCCAAACCGGGGCAGACCATCGGCCTGGTGATGTGTATCCTGATCTGCTGCGGCATTATTCCACTTCTGGGCGTGGTTTGTTCGCTGGCAGGCTTCGTTTGCTGGATCCTTTACTGGGTGAAGATTGCGGGCTTCTCCAGCAAGATCGCCGCGCCGGCGGTCCCTGTGGCGGCCTGAGCAAGGCAGAAGAATCAGCGGGGCGGCCGGGATAGGCGGAACAAGCGCTCGCGCCATTGGGTGGGGGGCCAGACCGCAAGGCAGTGCGCGCAGAGTCCGCGGGTTAGAATCATGCGCGGGCCTGCACCGCATTTGCGCAGCGGGCGCAGATGGTCGGGTGCTCGGGGTGGGAGCCGACATCCGTTTCCCAGTGCCAGCAGCGCTCGCACTTCTTGCCCGCAGCTTTGCTGACGGAAACAACAACCGCCTCGCCTTCCGGCTTGAGCTCCAATTGTGAGACGTTCAGCAATTCTCGGAGCGAATCCAAGTGCGGTCTGGCTGCCGCCAGGGCGGGACTAGAGCCGGAGAACGTCAGCTTCGCCTCCAGCGCCTTGCCGATCGCCTTCGCCTGACGGGCTTTCTCCAGCTCAGGCAGAGCGAGCTCGCGCAGCTCAAACAACTGTTTCCAAGCGGTCCGCTCCACTTCGGGCCGCTCTAACCGAACCGGCTGCCAAGCGAGCCGATGCACCGAATCAACCGTCTTGCCCGGCACATACTCCCAAGCTTCGTCGGCTGTGAATGCCAGGATTGGCGCCAACATCTCGCAGAGATTGGCGACCATCCGGTGCAGGGCGGTCTGAGTGGAGCGACGCCGGGGTGAATTCGCCGGATCCGTGTAGAGCCGGTCTTTCACCACATCATGATAGATGGCGGACAGCTCGACCGCGACGAACTGGCTGAGCTTCTGGTAAACGACATGGAACTCAAACCTATCGTAGGCGGCCATGATCTCCTGCCCCAACTGCGAGTACTCGTCAAGTATCCAACGGTCCAGCCCGGTCAACTGTTGGTCGGGCACGGCGTGCTTCGCCGGGTCGAAGTCGTAGAGGTTCGAGAGTTGGTAGCGCAAGGCGTTGCGCAGGACGCGGTAGGTCTCGGCGACCTTGCTGATCCGCTCCTCACTGACGATGATGTCGTTGCGGAAGTCCTGCGAGGAGACCCAGAGGCGCACGATGTCCGCGCCGTACTTCTTGACATAAGTGTCGGACGTCTGCGGCTTCTCGTAGCCGACCTGGCCCTGCTTGCTCTTGGAAATCTTCTCGCGGTCGGCATCCACCATGAAACCATGGGTCAACACGGTCTTGTAAGGCGCGGCGCCATTGCCCGCCAGCGAAAGGAGGAGGGAGGACTGGAACCAGCCGCGATGCTGGTCGCTGCCCTCGAGATACATCTCGCACTGAAAGGGTTTGTCGCTGCCGCGAATTTCCTCGCGGTGCGCTATGACGGCGCGCGACGATGAGCCCGAATCAATCCACACGTCCAGCGTATCGTTGGATTTGGCGGCGGCTTCGGGGCCTTTCCAGTCGGCGGGTTTGAGGGCGGCCCATAATTCAGCGGTCGAGCGTTCGAACCAGACGTTGGAGCCGTGCTTTTCAACGAGGGCGGCGGCGTTGCGCACGATTCGCGCGTCGAGGATCGGGTTGCCTTGCGCGTCATAGAACGCCGGGATAGGGACCCCCCAGGTGCGCTGCCGCGAGATGCACCAGTCGGGTCGGCCCTTCACGGCGGCCTCGATGCGCGCTTTGCCCCAGTCGGGCACCCAGTTCACCCGATTGATCTCCTCGAGCGCCCGCTCGCGGAACCTGGCATGATCAATCTCAATGAACCATTGGTCCATGGCCCGGAAGATGATGGGTGTCTTGCTGCGCCAACAGTGCGGATAGCTGTGATGATAATTCTCCTGGTGCAGCAGAGCCTTGCGGGCCCGGAGTTCGTGCAGCACCACCTCATTCGCTTCGCTCTGGCCGTGTTTTTCCAGGATGGACTTGCCGAGCATCTCGACCGGCATCTGTTGCTCCTGCGGCAGGTCGTTGGTGTAGGTAAACTTTCCGTCATCGTCCACCGGAGAGTAGATCGGCAGGCCGTGCTCGATGCCCAGGTGGTAATCCTCCATGCCATGCCCCGGAGCGCAGTGGACAAATCCCGTGCCGGTGACATTGTCCACGAAGCTATCACCGGCATAGAACTTCCCGGTGCGGTTGCAGAACGGATGCTGGTACTCGAACTGGCGCAGGTGGCCACCATCGAGGCTGCGGACGATTTGATAGTCCTGCCAGCCGCACTTCTCGGCCACCGCCGGCAGCAGCAGGGCCGAGACGATGAAGTCCTCGTTGCCCACGTGCACCAACGAGTAGCTGAACGTGGTATTAAAGGCCACCGCAAGGTTTGCCGGCAGCGTCCAAGGCGTGGTGGTCCAGATCACGACGGACGTGCCCGGATGCCCGAGGAGGGGAAACTTCACATACACGCTCTGGCTGACGTGGTCTTTGTATTCGACTTCCGCTTCGGCCAGCGCGGTGCGGCAGGGGATACTCCAATAGACCGGCTTTTTGCCGCGATACACAAAGCCCTGCTCGACGATGTCAGCGAACAAGCGCAGTTCATCCGCCTCGTATTCTTTGGCCAAAGTCAGGTAGGGATTATCCCAGTCCCCGAACACGCCGAGGCGCTTGAACTGCGTACGCTGGATGTTGATGTATTTGTGCGCGTAAGCTTCGCACGCGGTGCGGATCGTGGCGGCGTCCGAGGCGGCATTCCCCGCCTTGCGCATCTCCTGAGTGACTTTGAACTCGATCGGCAGGCCGTGGCAGTCCCAGCCCGGCACGTAGGGCGCCCTGAAGCCGCGCAACGTCTTGTACTTGATGATGATGTCCTTGAGAATCTTGTTCAGAGCATTGCCGATGTGGACATCCCCATTGGCGAACGGTGGTCCGTCGTGCAGGACATACTTCTCCGCGCCGGCGCGCTGGGCCTGGATGGCGGCGTAAAGCCCGGCGGTCTCCCATTTCTTCAGCCGGGCTGGTTCCCGCGCGACCAGGTCCGCCTTCATCGGGAAATCGGTTTGTGGCAGGTTTAATGTGCTCTTGTAATCCATGCAGCGTCTTAAAGAAGGCGAAAGGTATCAGCCGCGTGCGGCGGTGTCAACGAACGGCCAATGCAAGGAGATATGGATTTCTCCGCGTGCATGCACCCGAAGTGTGCTAGCTTGAGAAGTAGGACGGGGCAGACCCTAAGGCCGCTCCGTTGGGTTCAACACAGGAACAATACTATGAAGAATACTTTGGTTGTGGTCGCAGACCTTGGTTGTTTCAAAGCTTTCCGACTCGAGAATCACCATCCGAATCGCGCGCCACACCTTGAGTTGGTCGAAGAGGTCAACAACGCCGATGCGCACGAGAAGCTGGTGGACAAAGTGACGGATTTGGCGGGCCGGTTTCCGCGCAGCGCGGGAGCGGCGAGCGCGCGGGGGCCGATGTCGGACGGGGAGCGGCATAATATGGAGCTGGAATCGCGCAAGCGCCTGGTGCGCCAATTGGCACAACGGCTCAACGCGCTGGCCCGCAGCCCGGAGGTGGAGCGTTGCCTGCTGGCCTCCAGCCGCGAGATCAATCACCAGTTGCTGGCGGAGCTGGAACCGCAGGTGCGGGCGAAGATCGAGAAGAATGTATCCGCCGACCTGACAAAACTGGAACGAGCGGACATCCTGCGGTATTTCTAACTTCTCAGGCCACGGACGTTGCCTAGCCGCGCGGAAGGCAACAATCAGGTCGCGACTTCGTGTGGGTGGCCGCTGCGACCCGGGGATGGCTCGCGCTCCAGTGGCAGTATCGGGATGCACCCTGCGAGGTTGCACGCCTGGCGCCGCGGTTGCTTTCGGCTGCCGGCTGGTTATTCTCGTCTGCATGACAAAACCAGAGAAGCCGCCGGTGGATCCTGATCTGGCCCGGCGGATTCAGGAGTTGATTGAGTACAAAGGCGGGGGGTTCAACCCGGAGCGCGTGGCCGACATCGTCGAGAACGCACTGAAGCTGCTCAAGGACGTAGAGGACAGCGGCGACGTGCGCGTCATCCAGACGGCCCTGCGGGAGTTGCGGTATGCGTTCAAGCTGTTTGCGCCTTATGCCGGCGTGCGCAAGGTCGCGATGTTCGGCTCGGCCCGCACGGCGCCGACGCGGCCGGAATACCAGCAGGCGTTGGACTTCGGCCGGAAGATCGCGGCAGCGGGATTCATGGTGATTACCGGCGCGGGGCCGGGCATCATGCAGGCTGGACACGAGGGGGCGGGCCCGGAGAACAGCTTCGGCGCCAACATTCGGTTGCCCTGGGAACAAACAGCCAACCCAGTCATTCGAGAGGACAAGAAGCTGATCACGTTCAAATACTTCTTCACGCGCAAGCTCATCTTCATCCGGCACTCGGATGCGCTGACGCTGTTCCCCGGCGGATTCGGCACCATGGACGAAGGCTACGAGGCGCTAACGCTGATGCAGACCGGCAAGAGCCAGTTGATGCCGCTGGTGCTGATTGACCGGCCGGGCGGCGCCTACTGGAAGACCTGGGACAAGCAGGTGCGCGAGCATTTGCTGCGCAATGAATTGATCTCCCCCGAGGATCTTTGCCTTTATCAGATCACCGATGATACCGACCAGGCGGTCAGGATCATCACGCGGTTCTACCGCAACTTTCAATCCACTCGCTTCGTGAAGGACCTGTTCGTGATCCGGCTCAAGCACGCGCCCAGCGATTCGGCGCTCGAAGCAATAAACGAGGACTTTGCGGATATCAACACGGGGGGACCCATCAAACGCATCGAGCCCACGCCCGAGGAAGTGGAGGACCACGAGCACGTCGAGCTGCCCCGCATCGCTTTCAACTTCAACCGCAAGGATTACGGCCGACTGCGCCAGATGATTGATGTGCTCAACAGCCTCTGAATCACTTGCGGTCGAGGTTTTGCTTGAGTTGGGCGTCGGTGACTGTGCTCTCGACGCCGGTGGCGGGGACTCTGACTTTGGCGGTCCAGAGAATGGCGTTCAGCACCAGCTTGCGCACGTCATCGTTGCCCCAATTGTGGTGGTAGTGGCCGCCGGTAAACCCGAATCCGCGTCCTCCGTCAGGGCGTTCGCACGCCCAGGCGACGGTCTGCGGCTCGCCGCGCTTCACGGCTTCGCGCACGGCCGGGTTACCCTCGTGCGGACCATTTGGCCGGCTCATGGTGCTCTCCGGCGGCACGGCTGACAAGATCGGGAGCACGCCTTTCATGTCGTCACGAAAGCGCATGTGGAAGTACCACTCGTCGGTAATCGAGAACGGGTTCACGCCCCGCGTAATGGGGTGCTTCGGCAAGGTCTTAAAGTCCGCGTGCCAGGTGGGGTTGACTGACCAATCGGTTTCGAAGCAGCCGCCGATCCAGTCCAGGAACTCCTTTTCGCCCTTCTCCTTTGTCGGTTCCACCGCGTAGTGAAGGCAGACCAGGCCGACCCCCTTGTTCATCAGCCCTTCGATCGTCTTGAGGCGGTCGTCCTGGAGGAGCGGGTGGCCGCCACCCCCGTCGCTATAAACGACGATGGATGACACGCCGTCAAAAGCGGCGGCTGGGTCCTGAGGCCAGCCGTTGGTGTAAACCTCGGAGGTAACGCCGGGGAAGCCATCGAGGCACGACTTGAGCAGCAGGCAACCCGCGCGGTGTTCATGCTCGGCCGGCCCATGGCTGGGCGGGCCGGCGATGAAAACGATCTTCTTTGCCTCCGCCGCCAACAGGGTTGAGGCGAGAGAAAAAAGGGCTAACACAATGGCAGAACTTGTTCTTTTCATAATGATATGCATCCGATTCCCCAGACCACCGGGCAGTTCAGCCTACTATGCAAGCGCCTTGCGCAGGAACTTCAGGCCGTTGACCGCAATCTCGTTGCGGGTTGGTTCGATGCGCCGCCAGATCGCCGCGGCGCGGGCGATGACCTTCACATCCGTCGTGAAGGACTCGATCACCACATCCCCCTGGTAGCGGATGTCCTTCAGCGCTTTGGCGATCGGCTTCCAGTCAATGTGATCGTTGCCAGGCGTCCCGCGGTCGCTGCCGCAGGCATGCACGTGGCCCAGCAGCTTGCCCGCTTTGCGAATCGCCGCGGCCTGGTTCTTCTCCTCGATATTCATGTGGAACGTGTCGAGATGAAGCTTCAGCGCCGGGCTGCCGACGGCCTTCACCATTTTCAGCGCCTGGTCAACGGTATTGATGAAGTCGCTCTCAAAGCGGTTAAGCGGCTCCATGCAAATCTGCTTGCCCCGCATTTGGGCGTAAGCGGCGATGGTCTTGAGATTCTTCACCACGGTCTTCCATTGCTTCTTGTATTCCGCGGCAGGCACCGCGTCAGCACGGCCTACGGAGGAGTAAACCGGGCCGGCCATTGTCGGACAATCCAGCACCACCATCTGGTCAATGACCTTCTTCAGGTAGTCGAGGCAGTCCTTTTGCTGCTTCGGAGTGCCGCGCAAATCACGGTCCGGCCCGAGGCAGGCGCAAACCGAACCGCAGACCAGGCCATATTTGTCCAGCTCCCGCTTTACGTGAGCGGGGTCAATATGCGACGGATCCTCGATGGGGATTTCGATGGTTTCAGCGCCCCACTGCTTGAACAGCTTGAACAGTTTTGTGCTGTCGTTGGTGAAGGGTGAGGTGAAAAGAAAGGTGTTGATGCCAAGTCTCATAATTGGGACGAAGGCTAACGAATCGCACCGCGGTGTCAAAACCTTTTGCGCCACGCGCCGAGGGGAATGACCCTGAGGTCTAGTCGAATGACCGGTGCAAATAATCAACGTAAAAGCGCGAGACGGGGCGCAAGGCCCATTTGCGGGTCGAATGCTCCAGCGTGCCGACAAGGGCTTCAAACTCCGCCGCGCTCAAAGTCCGGGTGCCCAGGAGCAGCGCGGCCACTTGCCAGAGAAAGTCGTGAACGACTCCCAGGCTTCGCCCGTCAGGCCGCCGACGGAGCATGGCGTAGATCTCTTCCATCTCCTGGTCGGTGCGGTCGCCGATGGCGTCGCAAACGGTCAGGACATGTTTCTCGATGAAGAAGAAGTGGGGAGCATATTCCTCCGGGTAGTGGTCCATATCGGGCGGAGGGGTCCGGCTGCCGCGGCACAGATCAGCCAGGGCCGGCACCGACCAGGGGACTATCTTGGCGCCGTCGGTGACTGGGATGGAATGCTTGTCCAGAACTCGGATTTTGCGTTGGTCGCTCACCTCAAGAGCGACAATGAGCTTGTCGGGACTGAGGCCGTTGGCCTCGACGAGCTGGTGGAGTGCCGGGACAAGGTCATTCATATCGCGCAGGAGTTTTGCATGGGATAACCGGAACCGCGAGCAGGAATTGCGGGTGAATTGAGCCACCCAAAGCCACCTCAAAGCCACCCCAGTGCGTGTTGATAGCCAGGTGATAGCCACCCCAAAGCCACCCCAAGGCGACCCCAAAGCCACCCCAAGGCCACCCCAAGGCTACTCCAAGGCTACCCCAAGGCTACTCCAAAGCTACCGGGCAGCGAAGGAAGAAGGAAGAAGGCGGAATGAAAAGGGGGCGCATGAAGGCAACTGAGAGCCTCCCGTCGCCAAGTTTCTGCATCGTGCATTCTTACTTTTGCCTTCCCCAAAGCCGGGGCAGAGCGGTGCCGGATAGTCTTGACACGGGGAACGCGGGTTGGGACTATTTATTCATGAAATCGGAGGATGGTAGCTGGCCGACTGTGCCACCGGCGGCCGTAAGGCACGTTTCAGTGGGTCGGAGCCTGGCGTCATTGGTCCTCAAGGGGCTGGGGCGCGGCGCGAGGCGGGGAGCGATAGTCTCTGTCGTGCTGCCCGCCTGGCTTGCGCTTGGAGTCGCGGCAGAATTGGCAGCCAACGCGGCGCCGGCCGAACCAGTGGTCGCTGCGTCTGCCGCCGGCTATACTGCCGAGCTGAACTTCCAGGAAACCGACGAGGTGTTGATCTCCCGACCGATCGGCATCAAACTTCAGAGCGTCCCATTCCCGAAGGAGCCGGCACTTCCCGGGCAGAATGTGTTTCGCGGATCGCTCTTATGGGGGCAGCGCCCTGAGCTGGCGCTGGCTTTCATTTGGGACAAAGGGCGCGGGCGGCTCTGGTTGGATCTGAATCGCAATCGCGATTTCACTGATGATCCCAAGGGGGTCTTTGCCAGCGTTTCCAGGGACAACAGCCAGTGCTTTACGAACATCCACCTGGTCCTCCCGACGGCTACCGGGGGTCGGCCGGTGCGGCTGCAATTGACGTTCAATTCGTACGGCGGCGCCAATATAAACGTTTACGCGGGACTCAGTTCCTTCTGGCAAGGGAGGATCAACCCGCACGGCCGCGAGTGGCAGTTTGGGCTGGTAGAAGGGTTCCAGGCGGACAGCGGCTCTCTGCCGCTGGAGTATGTGCTGTTGCGCGCGTGGGCCGAGCGGCAACGCCCCTTCAACCTGCTCACTTGGACTCCCGACTTCTACAACTATACGAAGAGCGTCTTCTTCGATGGCCGTGCCTATGAGTTGGATTGCCGTTACGAGCCCGGCGGCGAGGCGCCGAAATACCGGGTTGCGTTCAAGGAACTGGCGCCCAAGTTGGGCGAGCTGCAGGTAACCGGCACCGACCTGCACCGTCTCATTCTGACCGCGAAGTCCGGGATGACGGTGCTCCTCGATGACCCGTCCGGGACGGTGAAACTGCCCACCGGCAGCTATTCGGTGGACGAAGTTTGGCTGCGCAAGGGTGAGGTCGAGGTGATGCGCCTCCACGCAGGCCGGGTGACGGTAGAGGCCCCGCGCCCGGCAACGCTCGTGGCGGGCGGGCCGTTGACCAATTCCGTCGAGGTTCGGTCCGCACGCGAGGCGCTGTATCTCAATTACAAGCTGCTGGGGGCAGGCGGCGGCGCGTACCAGTTTCCCAGGCCGGACTACGAGCATCCGCCGGAGTTTGCCGTGTTCCAGGGCACCCATCGGCTGGGGGGTGACAAGTTCAGGTTTGGCTGAGGGGGCACTTGCTCGTACTCATGGGGAGTACACTTTACCAACGCCACTCCAGTGACCGTCATCAGCTATGCGAACCTGGGCGGGTTGGGGGCGCGGGAAGGCGTGCCGGTGGCGCACACGTGGGAACCTCCGCCGCCCGAGCCGCCGTGGATCGCTGCCGCAGCCCCGAAGGGCCTGGGCATTCTCGCGGCGACGCTGATTCTCCTGCCGCTGTTCCTGCTTCGGCCGAATCGCTGTTCCGCGGCCTGGTGGATTTGGCTGCCGGTCGTGGTCAGTGTCCCGGCGGGGATGACCATTACTTGCGTCTTGACTGATAACGAGTGGAGTCTGGCTCAGGCGGTGGGAGCGTTTATCATTGGGCTGGCCGCGCTGTGGTTGTGGACGCCCTTGTTGGAGAGCCGTTATCGCATCGTCACGTTCTTCAAGAGTGTGCCGGTGCTGGCCGGCTTCAGCTTGCTGGCCTTCGTCCCAGTGCTGCTGGCGGGATCCAGCGGCTGGCTTGATCTCCGGCTGTATCTGGTTGTCCTGCTGGCCCTGGCGAGCCTGGCCGCCGCGCTGGCTCTGACTCTTGGC
>Ga0335078_10019509_pt1 | contig 10080 bp, 13 predicted proteins | sample Lox_Sample_32_FD_206711 | JGI IMG/M metagenome (GOLD analysis project Ga0335078, IMG submission 206711) | Soil microbial communities from Loxahatchee National Wildlife Refuge, Florida, United States - Lox_Sample_3.2 | ecosystem: Environmental > Terrestrial > Soil > Wetlands | place: USA...
GGGGCGTAGATCGGTCACTCGCCCGCCAGCCGCGCGGCCTGCATCGCTAAATAGTCGCGCTCGGCGAGGTTGGTGGTCTTGGCTGCCGCCGCCCGGTAGAGTCGGACGGCGCCGTGTGGATTGCCGGCGAGTTCCAGCAGATGCGCGCGCACGGCGTCCAGACGGTGGTGATTCGCCAGGCGCGGATCGCTGTCGAGAGAGGTTAGCAGTTCCAAACCCTTTGAGGTCCGTGCACCATGGCCGCCGCGATGGCGTGATTCAGCACCACCATGGGGTTGTCGGACATGCGTTTCAGCAGTTCATACAGGGCCAGAATTTGCGGCCAATCCGTGTCTTCGGCGCAAGCGGCTTCGTCGTGGACCGCGGCGATGGCGGCTTGCAACTGGTACGGACCAACCGCGCCCATGGGCAACGCCGCCGCGAGAAGCGCCACTCCCTCGGCGATCTGCGCGCCGTCCCACAGCTCGCGATTCTGCGCCGCCAGCGGGATCAACTCGCCGTTATCGCCGGTTCGCGCCAGACGGCGGGCGTCCGTCAACAACATGAGCGCCAGGAGTCCGGCGACTTCGGTGTGGTTGGGCTCGAGGCCATGGACGATTCGCGCCAGCCGTATCGCTTCCTGCGACAGATCGTCACGGCGGAGGGTGGGGCCGCCACTCGTGGTATAGCCTTCGTTGAAGATCAGGTAAAGGATGTGCAGGACAGCGCGCATACACTGCGCGCGCTCCTCCGCCGCCGGGAGTTGGAACGGGATGCCGGAGGCTTTGATGGTTTGCTTGGCGCGGCTGATGCGCTGCGCCATGGTGGCTTCCGGAACGAGGAAGGCGCCGGCGATTTCCGCGGTGGTCAGCCCGCCGACGGCACGCAAGGTCAGGGCAATGGCCGACGACGGAGTCAGCGCGGGGTGGCAGCACATGAAGAGCAGGATCAGCGTATCGTCCGCCCGCGGCGCGGTCTCCGCCGGAAGACGGGTGGCTTCCAGCGCCACTTCGTTCTCGCGGCGGCGCCGGGCCGATTCGCCGCGGATATGGTCGGTGAAGCGGCGCGAAGCCACCTGAATCAACCACCCTCGCGGATTGGCCGGAAGGCCTTCGCGCGGCCATTGCACGGCCGCCGCAAGCAGCGCTTCCTGGACCGCGTCTTCGGCGGCGGCGAAATCGCGGAAACGCCGGACAACCGCGCCGAGCACCTGCGGCGCGAGCTCGCGAAGCAATTGCTCGGGCGCGCCGGTCACGATGGGCGCCGCTCCATCGCCTGCCAGGCCACGGTCATCGCCCACGCGCAGTAGAGCACGACCAGCAGGCGGTTCGGATAACCAACGAGGTTTATTTTGCGAATGATCGCCATGGCCGCCATCATCGCGAGCAGAATCACCCACGTCAGGTTGGCGTCCAAAGAAGCGGGGCGCTGGCGTCCGACCACCCCGGAAGGCGCGCGAGCACGGGACTGATGGACATAGCGGCGGCGGGAAGACCGAGGATCCCGAGCACTCCCGCGAGACCGTGCAGCGGATGGTGGATATCGAACACCGCGGCCATTGCCTCACCCAAGCCGGCGAGGATGAGGCGCGCGAGCACGGGACTGATGAGCATAGCGACAGCGAGCGCCCACGAGCCGATCGCCCATGCCACAAACATAAGCGAGAGGACCCAGGCGCAGCGACCGTCGGCATATTCACTTACGACTCGAAACGAAGGATCGAACTCCGGATTGAGCACGTGCAGGGCGGCGAGCAGCAGGATGCACGCCGCCGATGCCGCCAGGGATAGACGCGCCATATGGTTTGCCGCGGCCTACAGCATTTCCGGGGGTGGACCGCTCATGATCGGGCGCACTTCGATGGGAAGGTTCAGCGGCGCGCCGCCGGGGCCGGGAGCCGCCGATGCCCTGGCGGCGATGGCGTACGCGCGTTCCGGGCTGTCCACGTCCACGATCCAATAGCCGGCGAGAAATTCCTTGCTTTCCGGAAAGATGCCGTCGGTGATCGGGGCGCCATCCTTGCCGGCCCGCACGCGCCTGGCCTGGTCGGGGAAGGACAGCCCTTCCGCCGACACGAACTCGCCGGATTCCTGGAGCAGACGGTTGAGCTGGCGCATATAGGCGACGTGCGCCTGCAAATCGGATTGCGGCCAGGCGGGGACGCCCTGGCCGGCCTTCATGGTATTCATCATCAGGATGTACTTCATATTGGTTCCTTTTCATTTTCGCGCCGGTTTTCGGCGTGTTCAAAAGACAGTCGGAGCGGCAGGCGCGTTCTCGACATCGCGGCGAACCGTTCTGCTCGAATACCCGGGCGGTTGCGGGCCGCAGAATGCCATTGCTATACTCAAGATTCGAAACATCGAGGAGATTTCTGTCTCATGGCACAAGTCTGTGAAGTATGCGGCCGGAAGCCGGTGTTCGGCAACCGGATCAGCCACGCCCATAACGTTACCAAACGGCGGTGGAACCTGAATTTGCAGTCGGTGCGCGCGCTGGTGAACGGCGCCAGCCGGCGGATTCGGGTTTGCACGTCGTGCATTCGCGCGGGCAAGGTCCAGAAAGTCGCGTAGTTCTTCCCCCAAGCTTCGGCGGCACAAAGGCACCGCCTCCCTCGCGGGGGCGGCTCAGTAACGGCAATGCGGCGCGCCGGAGTACCTGCATAGCGAGACGGCGGCCTTATTGGCCTACGCCGAAATGGCGTAGCGCTTCATCTTGTTGATCAGCCCCTGACGGCTGAGGCCGAGCGTTTTGGCGGCCTGCTGCTGATTGTTGCGCGTGCCCTCTAACGCCTCTAAAATGAGCTGCTTTTCCAGTTGTCCGACAGCCGCCTTGAGAGATTTCGCCCGGGGTTTCGCGGCGACCGGTTCCTGGTAGCGCGGGGTGGGGACGCCTTCGCACAGGTCTTCTTCAGTAATCAGAGTCCCGTTCGCGGTGGCCGCCAGGCGCATGACTTCGTTGCGCAACTGACGGATGTTTCCCGGCCAGGGCGCGCCCGCCAGCCGCCGCAGCACTTCGGGCGAAAACTCCATGGCGGGCCGGCCGGTCTCGGCGCAATATTCCTTCAGAAAATGCTTGGCCAGCAAACCGATCTCCTCGCGGATCTCGCGCAGGGGCGGCATGTGGATGTGCACCACCTTGATACGGTAGTAGAGATCCTCACGGAAGGCGCCCTTGGCGATTTCGGCATCCAGGTCTTTGTTGGTGGCCGCGAGGAGGCGCACGTCCACGGGGATTCCGGCCCGTCCTCCAACGCGTTCCAGCACGCGCTCCTGAAGGACGCGCAGGATCTTGGCTTGGGCGATCAGGCTGAGGTCGCCGATTTCGTCGAGAAACAGCGTGCCGCCATCGGCCTTTTCAAACTGTCCCACACGGGATTCCACGCCTGTGGCGACGCCTTTTTCGATGCCGAAGAGTTCGCTTTCGAGGAGCGTTTCGGGCAGAGCGGCGCAGTTGAGGGCCACGAAAGGCCGGCGCGAGCGTGCACTGAGGTAGTGGATCGCCTTGGCCACCAATTCTTTACCGGTGCCGCTCTCGCCGGTGATGAGGACGCTCACCAGGCTGTCGCGAATGCGCTCGATGAGGCGGACCACCTGTTGAATGCGCGGCCCGGCGCCGATAATTCCGTGGGTGGAGTATTTGCTTTCCACTTCGCGCATGAGGTGGGCGTTTTGAGCGGCGAGTTCGTCTTCCCGGCGGCGCAGTTCGCCGAAAAGCTGGGCGTTTTCGATGGCGATGGCGGCATGGGAGGCGAGCGATTCGAGGAAATCCTCGTCGCGCGCGGTGAAGGGGCCCACCCGTTTGTTGAGCGCTTCGAACGCGCCGACGATGGCGCCTTTTTGATTGCGGACGGCCACGGATAAGACGTTGCGCGTGCGATAGCCGGTCTGGTCGTCGATGGCGGTGTAGAACTGCGGGTGGCTGTAGGCGTCTTTGACGTTAATGGTCTCGCCGGTGGTGGCGGTGCGCCCGGCGATGCCGGAACTGGCCGGAAAACGCAGGATTTCGCTGCTTCCGAGGGCGACTTTCGACCACAATTCGTTGCGTTCGCGGTCCAGCAGGAAGATGCTGGCGCGGTCGCAGAGGAGCACGTTCGTGGCTTCGCGCGCGATGAGGTCGAGCAGGGCCCCAAGATCGCGCTCGGAATTCATTTTTTGGCTGATCGCCAGGATGGCGGCGAGCTTCTCGTTCCATTCCTGCGGCTGAGTCGGCAGCATGTGTCTATGAAGTTTACGCGCCTGCCAACATTTTTGCCAATGCCTACAAAGTTGACACCCGATGCACTCGTAAGCTTGCTGAAAACAAAGAATTTGGCGATGAACGGACTTTGGTTGCCGGACTGCTTCCAGGAAGGACGGTGGGCGAGCCCATCGGAGGCGGGCCGCGACGGATGGTCGGAGGAGCATTCGTAGCGGTCCCGCTCGGGAGACGCTCATGGCAGTGAAGCACGCCTCTTTAGAGCCTGCAAACGGAGGATGGAAACGGGCCACAAGCATCCTCTGATACTACTGGCCCGCGCAGTTTTTGCCCCTCCCTGCGCCGCCGCGCGAGCGGCGGCGCAGGTCCTACCCAAGTGCCGCAGCTACTGCGTTCGCCATCCGCAATCGGTATCCTGGGGCATGGACCGGCAACACCACTACCGCATCGTCAATCGTTGGACGGGGAATCTCGGGACTGGGACATCGGCATACGCCGCGTACAGCCGCGACCATGAACTGAGCAGCGCCGGCAAGGCATCTCCGATCCCCGGCTCTTCCGACCCGATGTTCCGCGGCGACCGCACCCGCTACAATCCCGAAGAGTTGCTGCTCGGCGCTCTCTCCGCGTGCCACATGCTCTGGGTGCTCCACTATTCGGCCGATGCCGGTATCACCATCGTGGAATATGAGGACGATGCCTGGGGCGAAATGGCCGAACATGCCGATGGCTCCGGCGAATTCACCCGCGTGGTGCTGCGGCCACGGGTGAGAATTCTCGAACCGGAACGGGTGGACGACGCGATCGCCATTCACGCGCGCGCTCACGCGGTGTGCGCCATGGCGCGATCGGTGAAGTTCCCCGTCGAGCACCAGCCGGCGGTCGCTACTTAGTACCTGCGTACTCCGTCCCTGCAACGTACTGCCCTATTTTTCGGTACGTCAGGGTCTTCGACGGCGAGAGCCGGCGTCGTAAGTTCGAGTCATGAGATTCGGATGGGCAATCGCCGGCGCCATTCTGTGGAGCGGCGCCGGTTTCGCGGGCACGATTAACGACACTTTCGGGCAGTCGCAGAACAACTGCACGCTCACCTATACACCGCCGTACAGCACGTGCGATGTGATGGGCAACGAGATGCTCTACGACATTCAAAAAGCATCGGTCAGCTTCGCCAACGGCATGGCGACGGTCTCGATTTACATGAATACCCTGGCGATACCGTACGGCGCCACATCCTTGACGCTCACGCCCTTTCACGACGCGGGTGACACGCTGATTCCGGGCGACATATTCTTCTACAATCCGTCGGCCGGCTACGATCCCGACGATCCGGACACGATCCAGAATCTCGTCTACGGCATCCCGCTCATCGACCACGGATCGTTCGCGGCCGGCGATCTGTACGATATCTCGGGCGGCATCTCGACGGAGAACGCGCAGGTGGCGCTACAGGACGGATCGGATTACTACCGCTGGGACGAAACGGTGCTCATGACGGGCTCCGGCGCTCCCGACAGCACGGGAACGGTGACGGTGAGCAAGTACGGCGATGGCGTCAAGAACGCGGAATATGAGATTACCGCGACCGTGCCGCTCACCTCGGGGCTGTGGGATCTGGCACAGAACGGGGAGATCGGGCTGCTGTTTTCATCGGCCGATTGCGGCAATGACGTGATCCAGGGTGTGGTGGCGACAAGCGATCCGCCGCCGGGGACGGTTCTCAGAAGCGTGTCGGATGTCCCCGAACCGGGTCCGGGTGAACTGACACTGGGCGGACTGGTTATTTTGCTGGTGGGCAGGCAGTGGCGGAAGTGGACACGATAGGCCGGCGGGAACTCTGACGCCGGTGGCGGCGTCCAAGGAATCAAGTTGGTGCCGCCGCCGTTAACCCCCGCACCGGACCGTCCCTGGGGGACGAAACCACGCCTGCTTGTCACGTCGATCCAGATTGCCAGCCTGCTGGCGACCGGTTGGCTGGTCTGGCGGGCGGCGCTGGTGCCGCGTCCCAATCAACAATCGATCGTGGGGCTTGCGGTTCAGGTGCTGGGATATACGATGCTGGCGTGGGCGTGGAGCTCTGCGGTGGCGTTCGCCCTCTATACGATCATGCCGGCGGAAGACCGGTCGGAAATGGTGCCGAATGTGCTGCGCACCGCGGCCACGGCGGTATGGTTCGGCCCGGCGATGATTCTGCTGGCGAACTTTTCGCTGGTATCGCTCGCGCCCGCCCTGGTTCTGGTAATCTACGCTTCGCGGCTGCTGTACGCGCAATGGCGGCCGGCGGCGCCGATACCGGCGCCGCGCGTCTATACGGCGCGGGAGCCGGGATCGTTCGCCGATTGCCAACTGCCGCGGGTATTCGTGTGGCGCGAGCGGCTGCCGGCGCTCGGCGCGGCCATTTGTCTCGAAGCGGGCGCGGTGGCGGTGGCGGCGCATTATCCGCTTTTGGGCGCGGCTTGCTTCTCGGCGGGCACGGCGGTGCTGACGATGTTCTCCATGACCACGGGAGCGGTGAGCGCCAGCCGTCCGCCGACGCTGCCGAAGTCCATTGTGGGAATACTCGCCACCATCGTGCTGGCTTCGCTCATGACGCTGGGCCAGGGAGGGCCGGGCCCCGGCGGATTTGGCACGTCAAGCGCTTACGGCGCCGAGCATCCCAGCCTGGTAGAGACGGCTCGCGCCGTGCTGCGGCAACTGTTTTACGGCGAGATGCCCGGGGAGCACGGCGGAACCGGAACCACGCCGCCGCCGCGGCCGCAAACCGCGAATACCGGCGCTTCGGGCGGATTTCCGGGGGTGATTCTGTGGCCCGAGATCAAGCCGGTGACCACGCTCATCGCGCCGCTGCCGGCGCTTGGAAGCAACCCGTTTCAGGGCCGGCCGGCGCAGCCGATGAGCATTCCGTTCGGCGGGGAATACTGGATGTTCCGCTGGCCGTTCGCGCACCCGCCGGCGAGCTCGATTTTGGAACGAGGCACGCCGTCGCAACTGGCATTCAGCACCACCGACCATACTCCGCTCCAGATGGAAGCGCACCAGAAACTGGAAACTCCGATCGATGTGCGCTGCTGCCGCGGCATGGAACTCGAAGTTCTCAACGCCGACCACTACCCCGGAACGCTGCGGCTGGAATTGATTCTGCTCAACACCGAACACGGCGCTCCCCTGCCACAGAGCCTGGGAACCGCGCCGGTGACGTCGCATCCCGATATGTCGCAGGACCCTCCGCTGGCGGCCTTTGAGACGCTGGAGTTTGCCGTTCCGGCGGAGCCGGCGATCGACCAGTTCAACGAATTCAAGGTTGTGTTCCACCGCGCGGGACAGCGGTTGGATAAGAGCGCGAAGGTATCCATCGAGCGATTCGTGTTGCTGCCGCGGTGATGGCGGTGCACGCTTTGGCGCGCGGCGCCGTCACATGATCGAGGAGGACACGGAATCATGCGCGCTCGAAACGCGCTGCTGGCAATTGCCGCGCTGGCAGCTTTGCTCCCGCTTCAGGCTCAGACGACGCAAGCGACCACCAAAGAGGGACCGCAACTCTACCGGGTGGAAATCGATTTCCGCGACGGCAACGACGCGAACTCGGTGACGGACCGGCGATACAGTCTTCTGGCGATGGATTCGCGCAAGGCGGTTTTCAAGGTCGGCAGTAAGAGCCCGGCTGTCAGCGGATCGGCGCAATCCCAAACGGGGAATGCGCTGGTGACCACGGAAATCACGTACCTGGATGTGGGCGTGAACATCGATTGTGTAGTGCAATCGATCGGCACGAAGGTTTCGGTCCGCGGCAACCTCGATTTGAGCACCATCTCGGGCGAGGCGCAGGTAGCCCCGGGGATTCGCAATCCGGTGATCCGGCAGACCAAGCTGGATCTGGACGCGGTTATGGACTTCGGCAAGCCCACGGTGCTGGCCGCCATCGACGATCCGATCACCGCGCGCAAATTGCAGGTGGAGGCGACGATCACGAAAGCCAATTAGAATGTCCATCAGGACAGCACACTAATGCTCAAGTTTGTCGGCATCGCAATGATTGCGCTCTCGGCGTGGGCGCAATCCTCCGAGATCTCTGCCGAGCGCATCCGCGCGCACGATCGCTTCCTCGCGAGCGATCTGCTGGAAGGCCGCGGCGTCGGCCAACGCGGCGGCGATCTCGCCACGGAGTACATGGCTACTCAATTCGCCCTTGCCGGCGCCAAACCGGCGGGCGATAACGGCAGTTATTTCCAGAAAGTGCCGCTGGTGGGCGTGGAGACGCAACCGGACGCCACCCTCACGGCGGCCGCGTCCGGCCAGGCGCTCGATTTCAAGTGGCTCGACGATTTCGTGGGCGTCAGCCAGACCCAGCAGACGGACACGCAATTCGCGGCGCAGGCCGTTTTCGCCGGCCACGGCATTACCGCCCCGGAATACAAATGGGACGATTTCAAAGGCCTCGACGTCAAAGGCAAGCTGCTTCTCGTCTTTACCAACGAGCCGCCCTCCAACGATCCCAAGTTCTTCGATGGCCGCGCGCTCACCTTCTACGGCCGCTGGGTGTACAAGTACGAAGAAGCGCTGCGCCGCGGCGCGCGCGGGCTCATGATCATCCACACCGACGAGACGGCGGGATACGGCTGGGATGTGGTGCGCAGTTCGTGGGGCCGCGAGACGCCGTTCGTCAAACTGGCCGAGGGCCAGCCGAGCCTGGCGATCGCCGGTTGGATGACGCGCGATGCCGGCGCGAAGCTGCTGGCGCTCGCGGGCAAGAATTTCGATGAACTCCTCGCCGCGTCCGACAAGCCGGACTTCCGCCCAATCCCGCTCGACATCACCCTTCGCGGCCATCTGCGATCGAAGGTCCGCGACCTCAACACGCGCAATGTGGCTGCCATCGTCCCCGGCAGCGATCCGGTTCTGAAGCGCGAGGTGGTGATTTTCAGCGCGCATTGGGACCACCTCGGGATCGCCACACCGGTGAACGGCGATGCCATTTACAACGGCGCCATCGACAACGGCACCGGCTGCGCCATCCTGCTGGAACTGGCGCGGGCCTGGGCGGCGCTGCCGGTCAAACCCAGGCGGTCGGCGCTATTTCTCTCGGTGACGGCGGAAGAGGGCGGTTTGAAGGGCTCGGAATACTATGCCACGCACCCGCTGATTCCCGCCACGCAGACGGCCATCGATCTCAATTATGACGCGCTGTTCCCGTGGGGGCGCGCCAAGAACGTGGTGATCACCGGCGCCGAACGGACTACTGTCTTTCAACTGGCGCAGCACATCGCCGCGCGCCTGAATCTCGAAATCTCGCCCGACGCTCAGCCGGAGCAGGGCCACTATTTCCGCTCCGATCATTTCTCGTTCGCGCACGCCGGCATCCCGGCGTTTTCCATCGGGGGCGCCACGGAATTTGCCGGCAAGCCGGAGGGGTATGGGCACGAGAAGTGGGTGGACTACAACACCAAGCACTACCATCACCCCTCGGACGAATTTCAGGAGGATTGGGACTTCACCGCGCTCGCACAGGCCGCGGAGTATGGCTTCCTGCTGGGCCGCGACATCGCCAATCAGGACAAGCTACCCGATTGGCGCCCGGGGGACCAGTTTCATCGGTGAGATTGCAGGGCTTCCAGCGTCAGGGCGGGCGAGCTTCGGCCAGCGCGGCGGCGACGAACGTGTAGTGGCTCGTCATTTCCAGACTTTGGTGGCCGGCGATCCTGGAAGCCTCGATCGCGCTGCCGCCGTCCTCCTGACGCCACGCGATGTTCGCGCGCCGGAAGGTGTGCGCACCCATTTTTCGGGCCTGTCGCTAGCGAAATCGCGCGACCTTGCCACCCGCCGCCGGTGCGGCGAAGGAAGGACCCATCGGTCTCACCGCTGTCCGCGGCATCTCCGGACGCGCCGCAAGCTCGGCATCGGAAGCGT
>Ga0335078_10019510_pt1 | contig 10080 bp, 5 predicted proteins | sample Lox_Sample_32_FD_206711 | JGI IMG/M metagenome (GOLD analysis project Ga0335078, IMG submission 206711) | Soil microbial communities from Loxahatchee National Wildlife Refuge, Florida, United States - Lox_Sample_3.2 | ecosystem: Environmental > Terrestrial > Soil > Wetlands | place: USA: Florida...
CGCTCGGGATCAACATGGTCGCCGCGATCGCCGGCTCGTTCATCGGGCTCGTGCTCGGGGGCGTGCTCGCGCCCGTGGCCTGGCGGCTCGTGTTCCTGGTGTCGGTGCCGTTCGGCCTGTTCGGGACGGTGTGGGCCTACCTGAAGCTCGAAGAGCGCGGGATCCGGACGCCGGCGAAGATCGACTGGTGGGGCAACATCACTTTCGGGCTGGGGCTGGTCGCCGTGCTCGTCGGGATCACCTATGGGATCCTGCCCTACGGCGGGCACAACATGGGCTGGACGGCCCCGGGGGTGATCGCCGCGCTCGCGATCGGCGTCGTGCTGCTCGGGGTGTTCGCGGTGATCGAGCGGCGGGTGGCCGCGCCGATGTTCCGGCTCGACCTGTTCAAGATCCGGGCGTTCACCGGCGGGAGTGTGGCCACGTTCCTGGCGGCGCTGTCGCGGGGCGGTCTGATGTTCATGCTGATCCTGTGGCTCCAGGGCATCTGGCTGCCGCTCCACGGCTACAGCTTCGAGGACACCCCGCTGTGGGCCGGTATCTACATGCTGCCGCTGTCGGCCGGCTTCCTCGTCGCGGGGCCGATCTCCGGCCGCCTCGCTGACCACTTCGGCGCGCGGCCGTTCGCCACCGGCGGCATGATCGCCTCCGCGATCGGATTTCTCCTGCTCATCGCGCTCCCGATCGACTTCACCTACTGGGAGTTCGGCCTGGTGATCTTCCTGATCGGGGCCGCCATGGGCCTGTTTGCGGCTCCCAACCTGACCGGGATCATGAACAGCCTCCCGCCCGACCAGAGGGGATCCGGCGCCGGCATGGCCGCCACCTTCCAGAACGCCGCGTCCGTGCTGTCGATCGGCGTCTTCTTCAGCCTGATCATCGTCGGGCTGTCATCGACGCTGCCCGGCGTCCTGTACCACGGGCTGGCGTCGCACGGCGTGCCGCATCCTGCCGCCCTGCAGGTGTCGATGCTCCCGCCGGTCGGGAGCCTGTTCGCGTCCTTCCTCGGCTACAACCCGGTCGGCACGCTGCTTGCTCCGACGCTCCCGCACCTGCACCCCGCGACGGCGGCCTACCTCACCGGCCACAGGTTCTTCCCCACGCTCGTCTCGCACCCGTTCGCCACCGGCATCCACACCGTCTTCTATTTCGCCGCTGGGTGCTGCCTGGTGGCGGCGATCGCGTCCTGGCTGCGCGGCGGGAAGTACTACTACAAGGCGGACGTGGCCGAGGTGGAAGAGGCCGAGCTGCTCGAAGTCGCCTGACGCGCACATGTTGCTCGCCAACACAAGCTGAGGAGATCGCCATCCGGCGGGGGTGAAGGCGACTATGATCGCCGCCACCGGTGGACGCGTTTCGGCGAGTGGGAAGGTCGCGCGGGTTCGGGGAGTCGTATGAGCCATGAGCCCTAGGCTGGGGGACCTGCTCTTGACCTCCCAGTCCGATGAGCGCCTCGTCGCGCTCGCCCGGGCGGGTCACGAGCGTGCGTTCGCCGTGATCGTCGAGCGGTACCGACCGGAGCTGCACGCGTTCGCGCGCCGCCTGAGCGCTGACGGGAACGGCGAGGACGTTCTCCAGCAGGCGTTCCTCGGTGCGTTCGTCGCGCTGCGCTCGGGCGCCGAGGTCGAGCATCTGCGGGGCTGGCTCTACCGGATCGTGCGCAACGCCGCAGCGCGGTCGCGCACGCCCGTGTGCGTGCAGCTCGACGGCGCGATCGCGGGCCTTGCGGCCGTCGAGGATGTCGTCGAGCAACGCGCGCTCGCTCTGGACGCGCTGGCGGCGCTCGCCCGGTTGCCGAGCCGCCAGCGCGAGGCGATCGTGGGGACGACGCTCGATGGCCGCGCGCGGGCCGAGGTCGCGAGCTCGATGGGCCTGTCCGAGGGCGCGGTGCGCCAACTGATCCACCGCGCCCGGGCGAAGCTCCGGACCGCCGTCACCGCGGTCACGCCCTGGCCGCTGGTCCGGTGGATCTGCGGCGGCCCTTCGGGCGGCGGGAACGCCGTCGAGGCGGCTGCCGGCGCCGGCGCGGCCGCAGCCTCGTCGGGCGGGTTCGTGGGGTTGAAGCTCGGCGTCGTGCTGGCGTCCGGCGCGATCGCCACCGGCGTGGCTGCCGTCGACATCCACGGGTCGGGGCGTCCGTCGGAGTCGAAGCCGAGCGTCCGGGCGGCGGCGCCCGCCGGGCACCGCCACGCCGCTGGGCCGCGCGTTCATGCGGTCGAACTCGCGGCGGTGGCGCCCGCGCCGGCCGTGGTGACTCGCAGGGAGGCGAGGCCGGTCGTGTACCGCGCGCCGGCGCGCTCCTCCCGCTCGTCGGGCTCGTCGCGCATGTCTCGCATGTCGCGGAGGTCGCGGAGGTCGCGCACGTCGCGCGCGGCGTCGACCCCGGTCGGCGTGTACCGCCCGGACCGCAGGCGCGAGGACGGCGTCGGCGCGACGGATGCGAGCTACCGGTGGGGGGATGGCGGCGGTGGTCGCAGCCGGGGCGATGGTGGCGGTGATCGTGGCGGCGTTCGGGAGAGCGGCGGAGGTTTCGACCGCGGCGGTGGCGACCTCCGCGGTGGCGGTCGAGACCACTGACCGCGCGACGCAGGCAACTCGTGCGTGACCTTTTGCGCCGAGGCGGCTCTTCACGGGCACAAGTCCCAAACGAAGCGTCCGGAGCTGGGGGGACCTGGCGCAAGGAGGTTCAAGCCGATGAGGAAGATGTTCGTGATCGCCGTCGCGAGCTGCGCGATGCTCGCGATCACCCCGGCGACGGCGCTCGCCCACCACCACGGCCGGCGGGGCCACCACGCTCGCTTCCACCACAAGAGGTTCGGTCGGGCTGGGAGTCAGACCCCCGCGGCGCCGGCGGCGACCGTTGTCTCGTTCACGAACGGTGTGCTCACGATCAAAGCCAATGACGGCAACACCGCGAGCGGCATGGTCACCAACGACACCGAGCTCATCTGCATCACGCCCGGCCAGAGCGGGATGTGGAGCCACGATCGCAACCGGGGCGGCGGCGGTTGGGACGAGGGTGGAGACAACGGCCAGGGCGACGACGACAGCGGCGCCAACCAGACGTGCACGACGTCGGCGCTCGTGGCAGGCGCGATCGTGCAAAAGGCGGTGCTGACCATCTCCAGTGCAGGAGCCACCTGGGACAAGGTCGAACTGATCACCCAGTCGTCCTCGTCGACCTCGGTGACGGACACCGACAACGACGGGGATTAGCCAGTCGTAGTGCCCCCAGGAGCCGCGGCGAAGCGCTCGGCCTGCCCCGCCACGCTTCAACAGTGCCCGCGGCACCGCGCGAGCGGCGGCCTTTGAGGCCGCCGCTCTTTTTTTCTTGCGCCTAGATCAGCTCGGCGATCAGGCCGGCGGCGCGCGCCGCGCCGTCGGTCGCCACCGGCAGATAGCCGACGGGCCGGTCGATCTCGTCGGCGATCACCGCCGCGATGGCGTCGGGCGGCGAGTCCCGGTAGTCCATCCGCCGCCCCGCGCCGTAGCGATCCAGCCGGTGGCGGACGTGCAGGTTCTGCTCGAAGTGGCGGGCGAGCGGGAAGTAGATGAACGGCCGCTGGTTGGCGGTCAGCTCCATCGTCGTGGTCAGGCCTCCCTGGACGACCGCGAGATCGCAGGCCGCGAGGTGCCGGTAGAGGTCGTGGACGTATGGCCGGACCTCGAGCCCGTCGGCCGCAGGTAGCGTGGCCGGATCGATCCGCGGGCCGGCGACAACGATCATCCGCAGCCCGGGGACGAGTCGCTTGGCCTCGGGGTAGCTCGCGATAACCCGCGCAAGCAGGTCCTGGCCGACGCCCGAGCCGCCGACGGTGGCGATGCACACGCGCTCGCCGGCTCCGTAGCCGAGCTCTTCGCGCAGCGCCTCGCGGTCGGCGACCGCCGTGGGATCGAACCCGGTGATGTACCCGGTGAAGCGGAAGTGCTGCTCGGTCCAGGCGCGGATCGGCGGCAGGCCGTCGCCGAACCGGGTGGGCACGACGTCGTCGGGGTCGCCGACGAACAGCGACAGGTCGCGCACGCGCGGGTAGCGGGCGATCTGCTCGATCATCTCAGCGTTGTAGTCGGCGCTCAGCGCGGCCTCGCGCGCTCCGCCCTCCGGCATCGGGAGCCACCCCACGAAGTCGCTCAGCCAGACGTACGGGGCCGACTTCTGCTCCGGGTTCTCGTGCAGGAAGTAGTCGAGCTCCCACGCCTCGTCGCCGATCCAGAGGTCGTAGCGCTCCTCGCGAACCAGGTCGTGGAACACCATGAAGTTCGACACCAGGATCTCGTCCATCCTGCGGAATGCCTGGAACACGTTCAGCTCGTGCTCGCTCGCCTCGGACTGGATGTGGGGTGACTCGCCGGCAAGCTCGGCACTCGCGGGATGTATCCGCTCGCCGTGCTCCGCGAGCACCTCGGTCACCGGATGCTGGGCGAGCCAGTCGATCTCGAGGTCGGGGTGGCGCTTTCGCAGCTCATCGGCGATCGCGACGTCCCGGCGCGCGTGCCCCAGGCCGATCGGCGAGGACAGGTAGAGCACCCGCTTGGGTCGCCGCGCTGCTCGTGTCCAGCGGCGCGCTGCCCGCGGCGGGCAGATGAAATCGCGCAGCAGCAGGTTGATCTTCACCGGGTCGCGGGCGTTCGGGAGGTGGCCGGCGCCCTCGACCGTCACGAGCTCGCCGCCGGTGGCCTCTGCCAGGGCCTCGCCCTGGCGGAGCGGCCGGACCTGGTCAGAGTCGCCGTGAATGACGAGCACCGGGCACTCGACACGCCCGCACATCTCGCCGAAGTTCTCGTCGCGGGGGAAGGCGATTCCGCGGGTGGCATCGGCGAGCATCTCGGGCGTCGTCTCGAGCGCCCAGCCGATCGCGTCTTCGATGGGCTTGGTCGAGTGCGGCTCGTTGAAGCACTTGCCGAAGAAGAACTCGAGGAAATCCAGGTAATCGCGCTTCCAGTAGAAGCTGTTGTACTTGGCCCACCCCTCATCGGTGGCGAGCGGCTCGTCGAAAGGGACGTTGCGCTCGGGGTAGCCGGGCGCCAGCCGGACCGCCGGGGCCATGTAGACGATGCCGTCCACCCGCTGAGGATGATTGGCGGCAAGGATCGTCCCCCAGAGGGCGCCGCAGGAGAGCGTCACGAGCGTCGCGCGGTCAGTGCCGGTGGCGTCCATCACCGCGAGCGCGTCGGCGGCGAACTCGTCGTTGCTGTTCGCCTCGGCTCCGACCGGCCGGTCGGAGCGACCGTTGCCGCGCCCGTCGAACGTGACCACGCGGCAGTGGCGCGCCAGGTAGGAGATCTGGAGCTTCCAGAAGCGCGAGTGGACGATCGACCACGTCGGCAGGAGCAGGACGGTTTTCTCGCCCTCGCCATAACGCTCCCAGAAGATCCGCACACCGTCGCGCTCGACGTACCCGTGTTCGTCGGGGTAGCGCGCCCTGGTCTGCTCGCGCGCCGCCGTTCCCGCCCCGAGACGTTCGCGCACGGCGGCGCCCGCGAGTCCCCCGGGGCTCGCGGGCGCCACCACTGGTGCTGTCGTTCCGGTCACCGTCTCGCTTCGAACACGAGATTAAACGGAGTCTCCGCGGCGCGGCGGAAGCGAGTGAAGCCACCCGCCTCCACCACGTCACGGATTCGCGCCTCGCCTGCTTGCGCCCCGAGGGCGAGGCCGACATCCTGGGACAGCGACGCGGGCGTGCACAGCAGCGTGGAGAAGCCGTAGTACGCGCGGCCGACGGGGTTGAGGTTGTCCTCGATGCGGTCGCCCGCGTTCGGCTCGACGATCATCCACGTGCCATCCGGCTTGAGCGTCGAGAGGACGTGGCGAGCCGCGCCGACCGGATCGCCCATGTCGTGCAGGCAGTCGAACATCGTCACGAGGTCGTACCCGGTCCCGCCATAGACCGTCGAGGGCTCGACGTTGAAGCTCACCCGATCAGCGACTCCGGCCTCCTGGGCGCGCTGCCGCGCGGTCTCGATCGAGCCGCCGTGATAGTCAGAGCCCACGAACGTGGAGTTCGGGAAGGCCTGGGCCATCAGGATCGTCGAGGCGCCGTGGCCACAACCGACGTCCGCCACGAGCGCTCCGCGCTCGAGCTTGTCGATCACGCCGTCGAGCCCGGGCAGCCAGTCGGCGACGAGGTGGGCGTTGTAGCTCGGGCGGAAGAAGCGCTCGCAGCCCTCGTGGACGTCGTGGACATGCTCGCCCCAGGCGAATCCCGCGCCGTTACGGGCTACCTCGGCAATCCGCGGGTAGTCGAGTATGGAGCCGATCGCAGTCTGAAAGAGCCCGGGCAGGTAGGCCGGGCTACTCGGATCGGTCAGCGCGACCGCCTGCTCCGGCGGCAGGCTGTAGAGACCGCTGTCGGGGTGATACTCGACGAAGCCGCCCGCCGCCTGGGCGTTCAACCACTCCCGAACGTACCGTTCGGAAGAGCCCGTGCGGTCGGCCAGCTCCGAGGGCGACAGCCCGCCGTTGCCAGCGAGCGCCCGGTACCAGCCGAGTTTGTCACCCATCACCACGAGCGCCGCGTTCAACGTGGCACCGACTTCGTCGACCGCGCGAAAGACAAACTGCATGAGCTTGTCGCCGTCGACCTCGACGGGCTGCTCGATTGTGCTCACAATTCCCTCCTGATGGTGGTTTTTGGCGAGGCTAAGGTCGGGATGGGCAAGCTCGCTTCCGGGGGGCACCTAGTCTTCGGGGATCCCCCCTGGCGCCGTATCGGGGCCTTACGGACGGGCGATGCTGGTCGGTCGTGAGCGCGAGCGCGAGCAGATAGAGCGCGCGCTCGAGAGTGCGCGCTCGGGCGCGAGCGCGACGCTCGCCCTGGTCGGAGAGGCGGGAATCGGCAAGACCGTGCTGCTCGATCACGCCGCCGAGCACGCGGCCGGGATGCGAATCCTGCGCGCGCGCGGGATCGAGTCCGAGGCACAGATTCCGTTCGCGGCCCTGCTCGAGCTGCTCCGCCCCGCGCTGGTCATGCTCGATCAGATCCCCGAGCCACAGGCGGTCGCGCTCGAGGGCGCGCTCGCGCTCCGGCCCGGGCCTTCACAGGAACGGTTCGCGGTCGGCGCGGCCACGCTCAGCCTGCTCGCGGCCTACGCCGAGGATGGGCCGGTGGCGGTGCTCGTCGACGACGCGCACTGGCTCGACGGATCGAGTGCTCAGGCGCTGTTGTTCGCGTTCCGCCGGCTGGTGGCGGACCCGATCGCGGTTCTGATCGCCGTACGCGAGGGCGACCCCTCGCTGCTCGACGGGGCCGATCTGCCGACGCTGCGTGTCGGGGGATTGAGCCGCGGGGAGGCCGCGACGCTGCTGGGCGGCCTGAGCCCGGTCGCGGCCGAGCGGCTGCACGGGGCCACCGCCGGCAACCCGCTCGCGCTGATCGAGCTCGCGGGCGACGCCCTCGACGTCGCGCTCGCTCCCGAGGGCGCGCCGGTGCTCGTGTCGGCGCGCATCTCCGATGCATTCCTGCGGCGCGTGGGCGAACTCGACGAGCCGGCGCGTCAGGCGCTCGTGCTGGCGGCGACGAGCGACAGCCGCGATCTGCCGATGCTCGAACGGGCGGCGGACCGGCTCGGGATCGATCTGGGGACGCTTGCGGTCGCCGAGAGCGCCGGGCTCATGACCCTGAGGGCTGGGACGGTCGAGTTTCGCCATCCCCTCGCCCGGTCGGCGATCTACGCCGCCGCCCCGCTCGAGGAGCGGCGCGCGGCCCACCGAGCGCTGGCCGCCGCGCTGCCCGACCGCGACGTCGACCGCCGCGCATGGCACCTGGCGGCGGCGGCGGTAGGCACCGACGACGCGGCTTCGTCCGCGCTCGAGCAGGCCGGCGAGCGCAGCCGCGATCGAAGCTCGTATGCCACGGCGACGGCCGCGTTCGAGCGTGCGGCGCGGCTCGCGCGCGACGGCGAACGGCGAGCTCGTCTACTGCTCGAGGCGGCCGAAGCCGGGTGGAACGCGGGCCTGGCCGACCGCGCCGTCGCACTCCTCGAGGAGGCTCGCGCGTCGACGGCCGATCCGGCGACGGGCGTCGCGATCGATCACCTCTCCGGCCACATCACGGTCCGCCGTGGGCCCGTGATGCGCGGGTATGAGATCCTGACCACGGCGGCGGCGCGCGCCGATCCAGAGCGCGCCGTCGCGATGCTGGCCGAGGCCGCCGGCGCCTGCTTCGCCGCGGGCAACGCCGCCGACATGCTGTCCGCGGCGGAACGCGCACACGCCGCGCTGTCCGACGACGCGTCGGTCCGTTCTCGCTTCATGGCGGAAACCGCGCTCGGAATGGCGCGGGTCATCGGCGACGACGCGGCTGCCGGCGCCGAGGCGCTCCATCGAGCGATCGCGCTCGCGGACAGCGCGCCGGAGCTCAAGGACGACCTCCGTTTGCTGGCGTGGCTGACGCTCGGTCCGCTCTTCCTCCGCAAGGCCAACGTGGGGCGCGCGGCACTCGCCGAGGCCCTCCAGGTCGCCCGGACTCGCGCCGCGATCGGCGAGCTTCCGTTCGTGCTGCTCCTGCTCGCCCGCGACCAGGCGACCACCGACCGCCTGGCGGTCGCCGAGGCCACCTACGACGAAGCGATCGGCCTCGCCCGCGAGAGCGATCAGCGCACCGATCTCGTCCTTGGCCTTTCCGGTCTCGCCTGGCTTCAGGCCCGGCGGGGACGGGAGGACGAGACCCGGGCGCTCGCCGCCGAGGCGATCCGGCTGGCCGTCGAGCTCGGAGCGCGGCTCGGCGAGCTGTGGGCGAACGCCGCGCTCGGCGAGCTCGAGCTCGGTCTCGGCGACGCTGCGCGCGCGGCCGAGCACTTCGAGGATCAGCGCCGTCTGCTGCGTGAGCTTGGGATCACCGACGTCGATCTCTCTCCCGCGGCCGAGCTCGTCGACGCGTATGTGCGGCTGGGCCGCGGCAACGACGCCGAGCTTGTCGCCGCTCAGTTCATGACCGCGGCCGAGGCCAAGGGACAGCCGTGGTCCCTGGCGCGCGCGTTACGGTGCCGCGGGCTGGTGGCCGACGATGAGGGCCATGCCGAGCAGTTCGAGCGGGCGCTACGGCTCCATGAGCACACCCCCGACGAGTTCGAGACGGCACGCACGCGCCTCGCGTACGGGCAGCGACTACGGCGGGCTCGCAATCGCGTCCTCGCCCGCGAGCAGCTCCGCTTGGCGGTCGAGGCGTTCGAGCGGCTGGACGCCCGTCCGTGGGCCGAGCAGGCGCGCGCCGAGCTGGCCGCGACCGGCGAAACGGTGCGACGGCGAGATCCGAGCACGGTCGAGGAGCTGACCCCACAGGAGCTGCAGATCGCGCTGCTGCTGGCGGCGGGGAGGACGACGCGTGAGGCCGCGGCCACCCTGTTCCTCAGTCCGAAGACGATCGAGTACCACCTCCGGCACGTCTACCTGAAGCTCGACATCCACTCGCGCGAGGAGCTCGCCGAGGCGCTCGCGACGCGCGGCGACGGCGTCCAGGACGCCGCCGTCGGCTGAGTTCGGTGCCGGTCAGCGTCGCGCGGAGCGGTCCACCTCGAAGCTGGTGCGCTGGTCCAGCTCGGTCGACGAGGTGCCGAGGAGCACGGTGTAGCGCCCCGCGGCGACCGTGAACCTTCCCTGTCCGGCGTCGTAGTAGCCGAGGTCGCTCGGGGCCAGGCGGAACAGCACGAACCGGCTCTGCCGGGGTCCGAGGTCGATGTTCGCGTAGCCCTTGAGCTGCTTGGGCGGCTCGTTTGCCGACCGGGGCTCTCCTAAGAACAACTCGACCGTCGCCGGGCCCGGGCGCGACGAGGTGTTCTTGACCTGGGCGGCCACGTACGCGTTCCCGCTGCTCGGGTTGTAGAACGCTTGCGCGCGGGACACGTCAAACCGCTCGTACGAGAGCCCGTACCCGAACGGGAACAGGGGGCGCTGACCGGTCGCGTCGTACCAGCGGTAGCCGACGTCGAGGCCCTCGGCATAGCTCTCGTTGCCGCTGGAGTCGCCCGGGTAGGTGTCCGGCGGATTCGCCGCGGCCGGTCCCTGCGTGTTGCTCGCGGGGAACGTCACGGGCAAACGCCCGCCCGGGCTGGCGTCGCCGAACAGCACGGCCGCGATCGCCG
>Ga0335078_10019511_pt1 | contig 10080 bp, 8 predicted proteins | sample Lox_Sample_32_FD_206711 | JGI IMG/M metagenome (GOLD analysis project Ga0335078, IMG submission 206711) | Soil microbial communities from Loxahatchee National Wildlife Refuge, Florida, United States - Lox_Sample_3.2 | ecosystem: Environmental > Terrestrial > Soil > Wetlands | place: USA: Florida...
CCGGCGTGCCGGTGATCAGCCGGGCGGTCCGCCTGGTGCCGCGGGCCGCGGACCTGGCGACGGCGCGCCGGCTGATCCCGGAGACCGGACCCCGGCTGCTGGTCCATCCGGGTACACGCAGCCCCTTCCGCCTCTGGCCGCTCGAGCGCTTTGCCGCCGTGATCGACCGCGCCCAGAGCGAGCTCGGCGTCCGGGTCGTGCTGACCGGCGGGCCGGCGGAACAGCCCCTGGTGGCCGAAATCCAGCGCCATGCGCGCACTGCGCCGGCGGTTGTGCCGCCGCTGGCGGTCCCACTTTTCGCCGCTCTGGCGTCAGAATTCGACGCGCTGCTCTGCCACGACAGCGGGCCGATGCACGTCGCCGCCGCCGTCGGCACTCCCGTGGTGGCGCTCTTCGGCTCGCAAAACCTGGCGCTCTGGCGGCCGGCGGGAGACCGGCACCGGCTGCTGCAGGCGCCGATGCCGTGCCGGGAATGCGTCGCCCCCGGCGTCTGCGTGCCCGCCGATTCCTACCGCAGCTATTGCGTGCGCCGGCTGGGGGTCGACGAGGTGTTCGCCGCGGTCCGCGACCTGCTCACTGGCCCCGGCTCCAACCCGCCATGGAACTCCCCGTCCTGAACGAGACTCCGGTGCGCGGCACGCGCCGGCCGGCGCCGCTCCTCACTATCGGCGTGCCGGCCTTCCACCGGCCGCAGCTGCTGCGCGCGACGCTTGCCAGCCTGGCGGCGCAGGAGGGCGGTCACGATTTCGAGGTGGTGGTGTGCGACGATGGCGGCCGGCCGGAAACGGCCGCGGTGGTCGCGGAGTTCCCGGCCGACCGTTTCTGCCTCTATGTCAACCGGCCGGCGCTCGGCGGCACGGGCAACTGGAACCGCTGCCTGCAGCACGCCCGCGGCGCGTGGGTGATGATCCTCCACGAGGATGACACGCTGTATCCCTGGTGCCTCGATCTGCTCGTCCCGCGGCTGCGCGCCGGCCTCAACGCCGTCTGCCCGCTGGTCGTGCAGGGCGCGACCCCGCCCACGCTGCCCCGCTACACCGGCTGGCCGGCCGTGCGGCATTACCCGCCGGTCCATTTTCTCAAGAGCGCGTTCACCCCGTTTCCCGGCGTGCTGTTTCCGCGCGAGCTGGGCCTGGCCCTCGGCGGCTTCGATCTTCGCTCGGGCCCGCTGGCGGACTACGAGTTCTGGTACCGGCTCGCCGCCGCCGGCCCGGTCGAGGTCGTGCGCGCCGTCGGCGCCTTCTATCGCGTCTCCGAGGGTCAGTGGACGGAGTCGCAATGGCCGGTGATGCTGCGGCGGATGCACCTGCTCCGCCTGCGGATCGCGCGCGAGCAGCTCCCGGGGCGGCCGCGGCTGGGTCGCTGGCTGGCGCGATTCTTCAGCTACCGCAGCGCCCGGGCCTATGCGCGGCGTTTTCCGGGGCGCCCGGCCGGCCTCGCGCGGGCGCTCGCGCTGGGCCGCATCCCCGGTGCGGGCCTGCCCAGCGGCTGGGTCTGGCAGTTCGTGAAGCGGATCGGCTGATCGGCGGCGGGTGCTCCGGGCGACATCCCGGACCACCGATTCCTCGCCGCAGCGGCGCCGCCGCCCGCTCGGCCCGGGAGCGGCCCCAGGAAAATATCCCGGCCGGTTGCGCCGTAAGTTGAATGCACTACGGTGGCGGACCCCTGCTCGCCGCGGGCTCGGTTGCCGCGACGGCTATCCGCACCGCTCAACTCACTACCAGCCCCAAACCATGTCGACTCGCGATGCCCGGACGGAAAGCCCGGTTCGTTCCGATCCTGCACGGCTGCTCTACGCCGCCGCCGCCGTTGTGCTGCTCCTCGTCACGCTCCTCGGCTTTCAGCAGTTCTACCTGCACGGGCGGGCCTATCCGGCCCATCCGCTGGCGCCGCCGATCAAGCCGCTGCTGGTGGCCCACGGCGTGGTCATGACCACCTGGATCGTGCTCTTCCTCGTCCAGTGCCTGCTGATCGTGGGTGGCAACCGGCGTCTGCACATGACGCTCGGTCCGCTCGCGGTGGTGCTGGCGGCAATCATGGTCCCGCTGGGTCTCTGGCTGCCCGTCATGACCACCCGCGTCGAGCCCGACGTCACGCTCTGGGGCCTCAACCGCGTTCATTTCATGGCCGTCCCGATGTTCAGCATCCTGTCCTTCGGCGCCTTCGTCACGGTGGGCATCTGGAACCGCCGCCGGCTTGAGATTCACCGCCCGATGATGCTGCTGGCGACGCTGAGCATCATGGCGGCGGCCGCCGATCGCATCACCGGCCTGCCCGATCTTTATGCCGCCAGCATTTGGGGCGGCCTCTTCGGTCCGTTCTTCGTTCCCGTCGTCATCGGCGCCTTGTTCTTCGTGGCCAACTGGGCGCTGACCCGGTCGTTCAATCGCTGGTTTGCCGGCGGCTTCGTCGTGCTGGCTGTGATCTGCGCGTTCACCATGAGGCTGGCCCCAACCCACGCTTGGGAACAGTTCGCCACATTCCTCGTCCGCTGAGCATCCGCCCTGGGGGCCCGCCGGGTCCTACTTGCGGAAGCCGACCACGACCGGAGTGAGCGCCTTGGTCTCGTCGGGGGCGAGCTGGTCCCTGAGCGGCGGCATCGCGGTCTGGCCGCGGCTGTCCTTCTGGCCCTCCCGGATCTCGTGCTCGATCTCCGGCGGCGTCAGCCGGCTCAGCGTCAGGCCCTTGGCGTGCAATTTCCTTCCCGCCGGCGTGCGCGCATGCCCTTCCATCCCGGGGCAGGAGGCGCAATGGTCGGCGAACCGCGCCGGGCCGTCGGCGGCGCCGCTCAGGCGGCCAGCGACCGGCGGACCGGCCAGCAGAAGCGCGATTTGAGTGGCGGAGGGAATTGGGGGCGGCACGGGGTCCGGCGAACTTGCGCGGGGCGCCGCGTTTGACAAACGCCGCCCCCGGAAATCATCGGTTGTCATAGCGCGCCGCGCCACGGCGACCTGTCTGCCGAAGCCCTGAGCCGGCCGAATGGGGCGAAGGCGGAAGCAGTCCAGTTCGGTGGTGCGGGTTTTGGCCCCGCCCATCTGATGTCGCCCGAGGCCATCGGCGGGCGTTCCGCCTTCGCCAAGGCTTCGGCGGACAGGGAAGCCCGCCCCACCAAGACCGGAGGCCCTCAGATTTCCGCACCTGGATCGTCACGGCCTTTCCGACCTCGCGCTGACGGGCCCAAGATGAGCCAGCCACGCCATCGAGCGCGCGTTTGACCAATCCCGGCGGGTCGCCTACCAGATGAGGCGCATGAACACTGCGGCCGCCGAGATCCGCATCACCGTCGCGATTCCGACGTACAATCGCGCGGCCTTGCTGCGACAGACCCTCGCCGGCGTGACCCGTCAGGATTTTCCGGCCGAGCGGTACGAGGTGCTGGTGATCGACAACAACTCGCGCGACGCGACCGCGGCAGTGGTGGCGGAATTCGCCGCCGCCGCTCCCGCCCCGCGCCATGTGCGCGAGCCCAAGCAGGGCCTCGATCATGCGCGCAACCGCGCCCTCGCCGAGGCGCGCGGCGAGATCATCGTGTTCGCCGACGACGACATCCTGGTGGAGCCCGACTGGCTGCGGCAGCTCACCGCGCCGCTGCTGGCCGACTGGGGGCAGAAGATCGGCGCGGTCGGCGGCGAGGTCGTGCCCGTGTTTCCCGACGGGTTGCCGCCCTGGGTGGCCGAGTGGCATGCGCCGCTGGCGTTCCGCGCCGATGCCGGCCCGCTGCCGTCGCACCAGACGCCCATGGGGGCCAACCTGGCGTTTCCCCGCCGCGTCTTCACCCGCGTCAGCACCTTTGCGGTCACGCTCGACCGCGCGGGCCGGAGCTATTTCTCCGGCGGCGACGCCGACATGATCCGGCGGGTGCGCGCGGCCGGCCTCGAGGTCTGGTTCGCCCCGGCGGCGCGGGTCCGCCACCAGATGCCGGCGACCCGCACGACCTTCCGCTACGCCGCCCGCCACGCCTTCGACTCGGCGCGCTCCCGCGTGGCGGGCCGCGCGGCCGACTTGCGCGCGGGCCACCGGCCGGTGGCGGGGTACCTGGCGTCCCGGCTGGCCGGCAATCTGGCGAAAGCGGCGGGATTCACCATCCTGGCCGTGCTGCAGGCGCTCATCCTGCGCCGCGGCGCCGCCAAGCAGGCGCTGGTTCGCGCCTGGCGCTCCTGCGGCTACCTCTACCAGATCCCGCGCTCCGCCTTCGGCCGCAATTGATCGTCGTCTCCAACCTTGCCCACCATGGCCTCCACCCCCGTCACCTGGGATCTCACCAGCTACTTCCCCGCCCTCGACAGCGAGCCCTACCGTGAGTTTAAGCGCCGCCTCGGCGACGAGCTGGCGGTCCGGCTGGCGGACGCCGCCCGCCTGGAACCGCTGAATCCCATCAACCCGTCGACCTGGGCCGCCGTCTTCACGGCCTGGGAGGAACTCGGCGCGCGGCTGGGCCACCTCGCATCCTACCTCGACTGCTTCACCTCGGCCGACGCGGCCAACGAAGCCGGCCAGGCGGAGCGCACCGCGCTCGCCGGCCTGGCCGCCGAGTTTGCCAAGCTGAAAACACAGTTGCTCCGCGGACTGCGCGGCGCCGCCGGTGCGGCGTGGACCGCGCTGACGGCCGAACCCGCGCTCGCGGGCGCCGGCCACACGCTCGCGCGCTTGCGCACCGAGGCCGCGCACCAGATGAGCGTGGCCGAAGAGGCCCTGGCCGCCGACCTCGGCGTGGACGGGCTGGGCGCGTGGGGCCGGCTCTACGACACGGTGAGCGGAAAGATGACTTTCCCCATGGAGTGGCCCGACGGGCGCGCTGAAACCGTGCCCATGGCTCAGCGCCGCGCGCTGATGACGCACACCGACCGCGCCGTCCGCCGCGCGGCGTTCGTCGGCGGCAACCGCGTGTGGGAGGCGGAGGAGGACACCATGGCCGCCGCGCTCAACGCCCTCGCCGGCACCCGTCTCACCCTCTACGCCCGGCGCGGGCAAGCACACTTCCTCGACGCACCGCTGCATGACAATGCGGTCTCGCGGGAGACGGTCGACGCCCTGCTCGGGGCCATCGCCGACGGCGCCGAACTGCCGCGCCGGATCCTGCGTCTGGGTGCGAAGCTGCAGGGCACCGCGGGCCTCGCGTGGTACGATCTCGAGGCCCCGCGCCTGCCCGCGCCCCAGCTCGACTGGGAGGAGGCTGCGGCGCTGGTGGACCGCGCCTTCGGCGCCCTCTATCCGGATCTGCAAGCCTACCTGCGCTCTGCTTTCGCCCGCCGCTGGATCGAATCCGAGAAGCGGCCCAACAAGCGGTCCGGGGCCTTTTCCACCGGGTCGCTCGTCACCCGCGAGCAGCGCGTGTTCATGACTTTCGGGGGCACCATGCACGACGCCTTCACCCTCGCCCACGAGACCGGCCATTCCTGGCACAGTCACCTGCTGGGCCCCGTGCGGCCCTGCGCTTGCGAGTACCCGATGACGCTCGCCGAAACCGCGTCAACCTTCGCCGAACTCGTGCTGGCCCACGGCCTGCTATCCGAGCCGGGCTTGGCGCCGGCGCGGCGGGCCTTCCTGCTCGACCAGATGATCGGCCAGGCGCCGAGCTATCTGCTGAACATCCCGGTGCGTTTCGTGTTCGAGCGCCGCTTCTACGAGGAGCGCCGGGCCGGCGCGGTGTCCGTGAGCCGGATCAAGGAGCTGATGACCGCGGCGCAGCGCGAGATCTACGGCGACGCCCTCGAGCCCGGCGGCGAGGACCCGTGGTTCTGGGCCTCGAAGCTGCATTTCTTCATCACCGAGGTGTCCTTCTACAATTTCCCCTACGCCTTTGGCTATCTGCTCAGCCAGGCGCTGTTCCGGGAATTCCGGCGTACGGGGGCGGCGTTCCTGCCGCGCTACGAGGAATTCCTCCGCCTCACGGGCAGCGCGCCGTGCGAGGAGGTCGTGCGCTGCACGCTCGGGCGCGACCTGCGCGACCGCGACTTCTGGCGCGAGGCGATCGAGGGGCTGGCGGAGCCGCTGCGGGAATTCGAGGCGCTGGCCGCCCCGGGGCGGGGCACCTGACGCGGATTGCCTTGGCCGGCCTCTGTGTCCATCTCTTTCCCCCGTGGCTGACGTTCTCCCCGTTTCCGTCGTCATCGTCGCGCGCAACGAGGCGCAAAACCTCCCGCGCTGCCTGGCGAGCGTGCGGGGCTGGGTGGCGGAGATCATCGTGGTGTTGAACGACACGACCGACGACAGTGCGGAAGTCGCGCGGCGCCATGGCGCCGTGGTGTGCACGACCGATTGGCGCGGCTACCGGGACACGAAGAACTGGGCGCTCGACCGCGCGACCCAGCCGTGGGCGCTGGCCCTCGACGCCGACGAGGAGGTGTCGCCCGCGCTGCGCACCGAGCTGACGGGCTTCTTCGGTGGCGGGCGCGCGGAGCTGTTCGCCGGGGCCCGCTTCCCGCGCAAGGTCTGGTTCATCGACCGGTGGATCACCCACGGCGACTGGTACCCCGACTACAGCCTGCGCCTGCTGCGCCGGGACCGGGCGCGCTGGGGCGGCGACGAGTTCGTGCACGAAAGGGTGGAAACCGACGGCCCGGTGGCGACGCTGCGCGGCGACCTGCACCACTATTCCTTCCCGACGCTCGGCAGCCACGTGGCCAAGATCAACCAATTCGCCGACCTGTTCCTGAATCAGCAGAAGGCGCGGGGCGGCCGCTTCTCGCTGGCCACGGCGCTGGTGCGCCCCGGGTGGCGCTTCTTGCGCGCCTATTTCATCAAGCTTGGCTGTCTCGACGGCTACCCCGGGTTCTACATCGCGTGGGCGAACGCGTTCGGCGCGCTCGTCCGCTACAGTCGACTTTATGAAGCCGAAAAGCGGAAGGAACCACGGATGGGCACGGGTTGACACGGATTGATTCGTGACCAATCGAAGATCGGTCACCGGTGCCTATTCGTGTAATCCGTGGTGAAGAGATCATGCCGTCCGAACCTCCCGAGTTCAGTCGCGCCGAAGAGGAAATGATCGGCGACTTCCGCCGGGTGCCCTACAAGGCGCCGCGGCGGATGAAGCGCCGTCCGACCAAGCCGATGGCGCCGCTGATCGAGGAGCTCCTCGTCAAATATCAGATCGGCCGGCACTCCACCGAGCAGACCGTCCGCGAGCATTGGCCGGAGCTCGTCGGCGCCGCCAACGCGGCCTACTCCCATCCGTTGCGCATCGAACGCAACGGGACGCTGCTCGTGCTGGTGTCGCACAGCGTGGTGCGCAGCGAGCTGTACCAGCACCGCGCCGCCATCCTGGAGAAGGTCCGGCAGCTGCCCGGCTGCGACCAGGTGTCGCAGCTCAATCTGGCCGCGGGATGACGCGGCGGGCGCAGTTTCGGTTTTGGGTTTGGGGTTTGGGGTTCTGGGTTTGAGGCCGGAAGTCATGCCCGGGGAGTCGCTTGCGAATCCAAAACGCAAAACCCGGAACTCGAAACTGGCGTAACTCTGCGCGCCCCCCGCGCGCAAAATTACGCTTGCACGCCCCGGCCACGGTCCGGATATTGCTTCCTTGCGTTAGTGACAGTCCGTCGGTTGCGGGCTGCCACCATGATTGATCCCGATCAGTCGGGATTTTAACGGTACCGCCGGCCCGCGGCCTGTAGCCAAGGGCGGGTGATACGGAGCCCCCGGGCTCCCTGCAGTCGTGCAACCCACACAAAACCATGTCGATAGCCAAAACCGAAATCATCACCCAGTATAAAGTACACGAGAAGGACACCGGCTCCTGCGACGTCCAGATCGCGCTGCTCACCGCCCGGATCAATCACCTGACCGAGCATCTGCGGCAGCACCGCAAGGACTTCCACAGCCGCCGCGGCCTCCTCCACATGGCCAGCCGCCGTCGCAAGCTTTTGGATTACCTGAAAGGGAACGACCTGGCCAAGTACAACGACCTGCTGCAGCGTCTCAACCTGCGCAAGTAACCGCTTTCCTCGACGGGCGGCCCGATCCGCGGACCGCCCGCCGTCATTTCCCAACCCTGACCGAAAGACCGGGACATTTCCGCTTGCCGCCCTCAAATGTGGTGGGGCGGGCTTTACGCCCGCCGTACGGGGGATCATCCCCGCCCCACCGATTCAGGGCGCCAAACCGAAATCTCTCGCGTCTGAGGCGGGGAGCGAAGTCCGGTTCCAACTGTTGAGAACCCCGGCGCCGGGGGCGGCCCAGCCGCGCGGCGCCATTCCGGCCGGGCCGACGCCCGGCCACCAATGCCCGTTCAGACCATGAATCAGAAACACACTGTCACCGTTCCCGGACTCGGGATCACCATCGCCACCGGCACCCTCGCCAAATTCGCCAACGGCGCCGTCACTGTCACCGTCGGCGAAACCACCGTCTTTGTCTCCGCCACCGTCGCCGCGACCCTCCGGCCTGGGCAAGACTGGTTTCCCCTCACGGTCGACTACCGCGAGAAATACGCCGCAGCCGGCCGCTTCCCCGCCGGTTTCTTCAAGCGCGAAGGCCGCCCCTCCGAAAAGGAGATTCTCACCTCGCGCCTCTGCGACCGCCCCTGCCGTCCGCTCTTCCCCGCCGGCTTCCTCAACGAGGTCCAGATCCTCGGCATCCTGCTCACCGCCGACCAGTCGCACGAGTCCGACATCTCGATGGTCAACGGGGCCTCGGCCGCGCTGGCCCTCTCCGACATCCCGTGGGGCGGCCCGATCGGCGCGCTCCGCATCGGCCAGATCGACGGCCAGTTCGTGGCCAACCCCACGATCGAGCAAATGTTCTCCTCCAGCCTCGACCTCATCTACGTCGGCAACGAGAAGGATATGCTGATGATCGAGGGCTCGGCCGACCAGCTGCCCGAGGACAAGTTCATCGAGGCACTCGAGTTCGCCCACCAGGCGATCCAGCCGATCATCAAGGCGATCAAGGACCTCGTCGCCGTCGCCGGCAAGCCGAAGGCCACCTTCCCGCTCGTCGCCGCCAAGCCCGAGGCCCGGGCCATCATCGAGCGCGTCGCCGGCCCGAAGATGGTCGATGCCATCTTCGGCAAGGAGAAGCAGGTCCGCCAGACCAACGTCGACGCCCTCAAGGCGGAGGCCAAGGCCGCGCTGCTCGCCGAACTCGGCGAGGGCAAGTTTGAGGACCACGACCTCGCGATCGTCTTCGAGGACCTCCAGTACTCCGCCTACCGCCAGTCCGTCCTCGACAAGGGCGTGCGCGCCGACGGCCGCGACGGCACCACCATCCGGCCGCTCACCTGCCAGGCCGGCGTGCTGCCCCGCGTCCACGGCTCCGCGCTCTTCCAGCGCGGCGACACCCAGGCGCTGGTCCTGACCACGCTCGGGCCGACGAAGGAGGCGCAGGAGCTCGACGCCCTCACCGGCGGCGCCCGCTCCAAGAGCTTCATCCTCCACTACAACTTCCCGCCCTTTTCCACCGGCGAAACCGGCCGCACCACCGGCCCCGGCCGCCGCGAGATCGGCCACGGTGCGCTCGCCGAGCGCTCCCTCCTCCCCGTCGTGCCGCCGGAGGACGTGTTTCCTTATTCCATTCGCCTGACCTCCGAGATCATGGCCTCCAACGGCTCGACCTCGATGGCTTCGATCTGCGGCGGCTGCCTGTCGCTGATGGACGCCGGCGTGCCGATCGTCGCGCCCGTCGCGGGCATCTCCTGCGGCCTGATCACCGAGAACGACGCCTCCGGCGCCATCACCCGCTGGGTCACCATCACCGACATCCTCGGCGAGGAGGACCACTTCGGCGACATGGACTTCAAGCTCGCCGGCACGACCGAGGGCATCACCGGCTTCCAGCTCGACCTGAAGATCAACGGCCTGCCGATCGAGATCGCAAAGAAGGCCATCCACCAGGCCCGCGACGCCCGGATCCAGATCCTCCGCACGATGCTCGCCGCGCTGCCCGAGCCGCGCAAGCAGCTCAGCCAGTACGCCCCGCGCATCCAGACCATCCAGATCGACCCCGAGAAGATCGGCCTGCTCATCGGCCCCGGCGGCAAGACCATCCGCCGCATCACCGAGGCCACGGGCGCGCAAATCGACATCGCCGAGGACGACTCCGGCAAGGTCTACATCTACTCGAACAACGCCGACGCCATGGCCC
>Ga0335078_10019512_pt1 | contig 10079 bp, 11 predicted proteins | sample Lox_Sample_32_FD_206711 | JGI IMG/M metagenome (GOLD analysis project Ga0335078, IMG submission 206711) | Soil microbial communities from Loxahatchee National Wildlife Refuge, Florida, United States - Lox_Sample_3.2 | ecosystem: Environmental > Terrestrial > Soil > Wetlands | place: USA...
CCGATTCCGCCCCCGATCCCGATCGACTGCAACCGGCTACTCTCCCAGGCGTGCGAGTCCAGTGCCACCCATCCGTAGGCCGCGGCGATCACCACAATCCCAACGATGATTCCCAAAACGGGACCGCTCTTTAACCCATCCACAGGCAGCATCAGGACCGCCATCTCAATCAGAAACGCGACGGTCCACAACAGCAGGAACCAGAGCAGCGTCGGTTTGCCGGTTGCCGGAATGTGGTGCAGCCGGGCATTCAGCGAGTCCGGCATGATGATGAAGTACACCCAGTAGAACAGGCCGGCCGCCACGGTCAGCAGCGCCGACCAGCGAAACCAGGCCATGGCACGCGACATCAGGGGAGGGAAGACTTTACCCCGGGTGTCGGGTTCCAACTGCTTCAGGAAGGGTGCGTTCACCAGGTTGAAGAAGTAAAGCAGGCCGATCCAGGTAATTCCGGCGAGGAAGTGGATCCAGCGCACGATCAGCGCAAGAGTGACTTCTGCGTTCGGGAAAGTTATGCCGAAATCCGCCACCACAGCGATATTTGCCATCGAGTCCTCGTTTCCTGGCCCCTGGCGCCGAAGCCGCGGGGGCCGCAGTACGGCAAATTTCGTGCTTCTGAATGGAACGAGGGATTGTATACCACCAGAAATGTGGCGGATTTGGTTGAAATGGTTCGATGGGAAGCCGTATCGTAAAGGGGCTGGACATTGGCAGAGTTTCGGCGTTCGTGGCCTGCTGCCCGTGACGGCCTCGTGACCTTCAGGTTTTGCCTCTTTATTCTGAGGCGATGGTCTCGTGTACTCAGGGTGTAAGGAAGGAGATCGGCAAGATGGAAAACAAGCCGGCACAAAACATCCAGGACTCGTTTCTCAACACAGCGCGCAAAGAAAAAACAATCATCACCATCTACTTGATGAGTGGTGTAAAACTCACGGGCCGTATCCGTTCGTTCGACAAATATTCCGTGGTTCTGGAGACCAACAACCAGGAGCAGTTGATCTTCAAACACGCCATTTCAACTGTGGTGATGCCCCGGGCAGCGCACGAACCGCGCTCCATGGGAGCCGGTGAACAGCGTTCGGTCGCTACCGCGCCCGCGCCTGTTCCCACGTCTGCGCCGTCGGGTTCCGAAGGATAAGGATAAGTTCCCGATTGCGCAGTACGAAGCAAACTGCATTTCCCAGTTCGGACCGGAAGGGCACGCTCACCCGCGAACCGCGCGAACGCGCTTTTCTGGTCGGCATCGATTACCACCAGCGTTCGAAAAACAGCGACGGCGACGCCGAGCGCAGCACGGCCCCGAAGCTCGTCCACGCTCGTGCCGCTCGCGCCGCTCGCGCCGCCGCCTCGATTGATGAGGATCACGCTGCCCGTTTCGGAGCCGACGAATCGCTCGCCGAACTTCACGAACTAACGCTCAGCGCCGGAGCCCAGGTCGTCGGTGAAGTGCTGCAGCGGCGCGACCGGCTCGATCCAGCTACTCTCATCGGCAAAGGTAAAGTGGAAGAGGTCGTTGGCGCGGCGGCCTCGACCAACGCCGACGTGGTCATCTTCGACCACGAACTTAGCCCCTCGCAGTTGCGCAACCTCGAGCGCGAGATCAATGCGCGCGTCATCGATCGCACGCAGCTCATCCTCGACATCTTTGCCCGCCACGCCCGTACTCGGGAAGGCCAGCTCCAGGTGGAACTGGCGCAGCTCAAGTACATGCTGCCGCGGCTCACCGGGCGAGGCGTTGAGATGTCGCAGCTCGGAGGCGGCATCGGCACCCGCGGACCGGGCGAAACCAAGCTCGAAACCGATCGCCGCAAGATCAACCGCCGCATAAGTCACCTCGAAGAGCAACTGGAAAACGTGCGCCGAGTGCGCCGCCAGCAGCGTTCGCGCCGCGAGTCCGTTCCGGTTGCCACGGTGGCGTTAGTCGGCTACACCAACGCCGGCAAGAGCACGCTGTTCAACGCGCTGACCAAGGCCGACGTGTACGCCTCCTCGAAAATGTTCGCCACGCTCGACCCGACGGTCCGCAAAGTCACCTTACCTTCGAAGCGCACCGTAACGTTGTCGGATACCGTCGGATTCATCCGCAATCTGCCGCACACCCTGGTATCGGCGTTCCGGGCCACGCTCGAAGAGGTGCAGCGGGCGTCGCTGATTTTGCACGTCTCGGACGCGACCAGTCCCAACCGCGCCGAGCAGGATGCGCAAGTCGAAATCGTCCTCAAGGAACTGGAAGCGCAGGACAAGCCGCGCCTGCACGTCTTCAACAAGCTCGACCTGGTGCCGGAAGATCAGCGCGGCGGCTACCCGAACACCGACGAGACGCTGTACGTCTCGGCAAAGGAAGGTCTGCGCCTGGACGCCCTGCTGGACCGCATCGACACGGCGTTAACTGAAGACGCGCCGGAACGGGTGAAACTCGCCATCCCGCAAAGCGAAGGCAAATTACTGTCGCTCTTGGAATCACGCTCACGCATCTTCTCCCGCGAGTACCGCGACGGTTATGTCGATCTCGAGGTGCAGGCGCCGGAGTCGGTGGTGAGAAGGGTGAAGCGGTTTGTGCGGTAGGGCAAAGAGCGTTTCACGCGGATGAGACTGGTTGTCGCGGATTCTTTGATAAGAGAGGGAGTGAGAGATGCGGTGGAAGCGTCTATCGGCTGGAATGAGGGGCGTTGCAGTTGTTTCTGCAGTACTTGTCATCATTCCGTCCGCGATCGAGGCAGCGGCTCCGACACAAGCTCGACAGATTCAATGCAAAACCCAAGCAAACGCTTCCTCTTGCTACTGGACAAGGGGACGGCTCTCCTTCTACAACGGCACGCCTTCATTTCGTCTCTGGAAGATCGGCACCCATCGGCTTATTGGTATCTACAGCGGCCCGTCCGTCGACTAATCCGTCCCATCCGCGTCATCCGCGTGAAACGCTCTTCGCTTTTCGAGCGAAATCCGACATCGCTCCGCCCAACTTTCCGAGCACCTGTCCCCACTCACGCAGATGCACTTCGCCATCCCTGGTCAGCGAGTACATCCGCCGCGCCGGGCCCGGAGCGCCGACATCCCAGCTAGAACGAACATATCCATTGACTTCCAACTGGCGCAGGGTGCGATACAACACCGCGCGCTCGATTTGCCCGTCAGTGAGCGCATACGACTCCAAGTGCGTTGAGAGGTCGTATCCATGGGATTTTCCTCTCTCCCGCAGCATGAGTAATAGCACCGGCTCCACGAAACGGTAGATGTTTCCCATGGCGCACGTGCACGGGTGATCTTTGTGTCGCGCGCATGCCCTGCGCCGTCTTCGCGACTTGCCGCGTTTAACCGTGATCGCCGTCACACTCGTATTCCGCATATAGATGTATCTTACATCTATCAAATGCACGAAGGAACTATCATGGGTAAAATTGGTTGTACTGTTCTCCTGGATCGCGAAAACTCACCTCTGTCCTCCCATTTCGGCAAGGCCAAGTGGATCCTGATCATGGACCCGGAAACCGGCGTCACCGAGTTCGAACAGAATCATGGCCTCAACGGTCGAGCCGTGGTGGAAATCCTCGCTCGTCACGGCTGTTCCGATGCCATCTTTGCCGAGATCGGACCGGGCGCTTTATCGCACCTGCAGCAGGCGCAGATCAAGCCGTGGTTTGGACCGCAGGATCTCGCGGCGCCCGACGTGATTGAAAAGCTCCGGCGCGGCGAACTCAGTCCGGCTCTCGCACCCCGTCCCGGGCACGAAGGACATCACCATCAAGCATCCGCTGGCGGATGCTGCCATTCAACGTCAGGGAGCAGTTCGTGCTGCGAGAAATCGACATCGCGATGAACGCTGCGCTCGATCAGCCCACGCAAAACTCCTTTCGCGCGGCCGCAATGCTTAATCCTTCCTGTATCGCTTGCGGCGAGGCGAATCCACACGGGCTGCGGCTGCACTTCAGCCGGCAGGGGTGTGCGGTGTATGCGAATTGGGTCCCGACGGACAACTGGCAGGGCTTTCGGGGCGTCATCCATGGTGGTGTTGTCACCACCGTACTCGACGAAGCGATGTCCAAAGCCGTCGTGGCATGCGGGTGGGAAGCGTTGACAGCCGAACTCACTGTCCGTCTGCGAGCCAGGGTTGTTCCTGGCGAGAGCCTCACGGTGATGGGAATGGTGCGGAGCAAACGCAAGCGCGAGATTCGTACCGAAGCCTGCGTGATCGACGACTCCGGTCGCGAGCGTGCCCACGCATGGGGGAAATTTCTCGTAGTGCGATAGAAACATCCGTTCAACTCGCTCCGGCCTGACTGGCTAGGCAGTCGGCGGAGTATCGCGACACGACTGTTTCTCCGGAAACGGAACTAAAAACACAGCGGGCCGATGATCGAGATGCGGGTTATCTCAATCACCGGCCCGTTTGATCCTGAATCGGATCGGAGGTGATGCAATTATTTTCACCCCGTTTCCCCGTTTCGTCAAGCCTTTCCGAGGGCCATGTACCACAACGGGAATTCTCGTCAAGTACCTGTGTCACAGCGGTTTACCGGACAAAGTGAGACCCTGAGCTGCGTTGACACTCGGCGAAACAGGGTGGTAACGTAAACAGTTCCATACCGTTTCCTAGAGCTTTAAGGGTGTAATCGGCCCTTTTAATTATTTTCCCCTCATGGATGAGACGCTCCGACAACTAGGCGAACTACTGCTCGGATCCATTCCCACGATCATTCTTTTTGTGGTCGTGTACGTCGGATACCGCTTTATCGTGCATAAGCCCTTGCTGCGCATGCTGGAAGAGCGTCATGCACGCACGCAGGGCGCCATTGAGAAGGCGCGTGCCGACGTCGCCGCTGCCGAGGCCAAAACTGCCGCCTACGAGCAGCAGCTCCGTGAGGCCCGGGTAGCCGTGTTCAAGGCCCAGGAAGCCCGCCGCCACCTGGCGCTGAACGCTCGGTCGGAGATTCTCAACCAGGCTCGCCAGCAGGCCTCGGCCCGGGTGGCCGAAGCCCGCAAGGCGATCGAGGCTGACATCGAGCTGGCGAAAGCTGGGCTGCAGGCGGAAGCCGAGAAACTGGCCGCCGAAGTGATCGCCACAGTCCTTCGTCCGGCCGCGTTGGCGCAGAGCAGGAGTGGCCGATGAAATCGATCCGCCGTAGCGCTTTTTGCTTGCTCCTGCTGACTGCCTGCTGGACCTTTGCTGCGGATCAGAAATCCCAACCGGCTCCGGCGCAGAAAGCACCGGCCACCGCGAACCAAAATCCGGCCACTGTACCCGAAGGCGTTGAGAAGCCACTCGACGGCGAACAGCAGCCGGCGCCCGTCGGCCCGCTGGTATCTGACCAGCGGCAGCTCACCAAGGCATCCAGGGAAGCCGCAGGCGAGGAAGAGGACGAACATAAGGTCTTCAAAGAGTCGCCTTCGGTCGAGTGGGTTGCGCACCACACGGGACTGAGCCTCAAGGCCGCCTACTGGGTGCTGATTACCCTGAACTTCGTCATCATCGCTGCGTTGATTGCCTGGGGTTGGAAGAAGAATGTGCCGGCGATGTTCCGCGCGCGTACCGAGAACATCCGCAAGAGTCTCGACGAGGCACGTCGCGCCAGCGAAGACGCCAACCGCCGCCTGGGCGAGATCGAGAATCGCCTGTCTAAACTTGACGTAGAAATCGCTGAAATGCGCAAAGCGGCGGAAGCCGATGCTGCTGCCGAAGAGCAACGCATCCGTGAGGCCGCCGAGGAAGATCGCCGCAAGGTGATCGAAGCCGCCGAGCAAGAGATTGACGCCGCCGCGACGTCCGCGCGTCGCGACCTCAAGGCCTATGCCGCCACTCTCGCAGTCTCGCTCGCGGAGAAAAGAATTCAGATCGACCGCAACACAGACCAGGCGCTGGTCACCCGGTTCGTCCATGACCTTGCCCGCAATGGCGGAAAGGATGGCCGATAAAATGGCAGCCGTCGCCAGTCGCTATGCACGGGCGTTTGTTGATGTAGTTTTCGACGGGAAGCTCGACTCGAACAAAGTCTTGCAGGACCTGCACGCGATCCTTGGGCTGCTGAAGGAAAGCCCGGAACTGAAGAGCGTCTGGGAGAATCCTTCGATAGCGCCCGAACAGAAGCGCGGCTTGCTCGACGCCATCGTTCCGCGTCTTGGCGCGCAAAAGCAAGTGCGCAACTTTCTCGCCGTGTTGATCGATCACCATCGCATCGCGATGCTGATGGAAATTACACGGCAGGTCGAGCACGAGATCCACGACCGGATGGGATTGGCGGAAGCGGAAATCACCAGCTCCCGTGAGCTGTCGGAATCCGAGCGCCGCGAATTGGAACTGCAGATCATGAATCTGACCGGCAAACGAGCGCTGGCAACGTATGCCATCGATCAGCACCTGATCGGGGGCGCCATGATCCGCATCGGTAGCACCATCTACGACGGCTCGGTGCGCGGGCAGTTGCAACGAATTCGGGAACAGCTAGCTAGTAGTTAGTTGTTCGTAGTTGGTATTTAGTCGTGCGGGTTCGGTTTGACCGCTGCGGTGAGACCCACGACTAAATACTGAGAACCAGTTACTAAGTACTGCGAAGATTGCGGCGTTAAGAAAATGGCACAAATAAAAGCAGACGAAATAACAAAACTTATCCGCGAGCAGATCGAGAACTACGAGACTCGCATCGCCGTCGACGAAGTCGGCACCGTGATGTCGCTTGGCGACGGTATCGCCCGCATCTACGGCCTCGAAAAAGTCATGGCTGGCGAAATGCTCCAGTTCCCCCACGGCGTCTACGGACTCGCCATGAACCTGGAAGAAGACCAGGTCGGCTCCGTGCTGCTCGGCGACTTCACCGAGATCAAGGAAGGCGACGAGGTGAAGCGCACCGGACGTATCATGAGCGTCCCGGTTGGCAAAGCCATGATCGGCCGCGTGGTTAACGCGCTCGGACAACCCATCGACGACAAGGGCCCGATTGCCACCACCGACTTCATCGCCGTCGAGCGCATCGCCCCTGGCGTTATTGACCGCCAGCCCGTGCGCGAACCGATGGCCACCGGCATCAAGGCCATCGACGCCATGATCCCGATCGGCCGCGGACAGCGCGAATTGGTTATCGGTGATCGCCAGACCGGCAAGACCGCCATCCTCATCGACACCATCATCAACAGCAAAGGCAAGAACCTGATCTGCGTTTACTGCGCCATCGGCCAGAAGCGCTCGTCGATTGCGCAGGTGGTGAAGGTGCTCGAAGATGCCGGCGCGATGGAATACACCATCGTGGTTGCCGCCTCGGCGAGCGAGCCAGCGCCCATGCAGTACCTTGCGCCCTACGCAGCGACCGCCATTGGCGAGTACTTCCGCGATAACAAGCAGCACGCGCTCTGTATGTACGACGATCTTTCGAAGCACGCTGCGGCGTATCGTGAAATCTCGCTGCTGCTGCGTCGTCCACCGGGCCGCGAAGCGTATCCCGGCGACGTCTTCTATCTCCACTCGCGGTTGCTGGAACGCTCCGCGAAGTTGAGCGACAAGAACGGCGGCGGATCGCTAACGGCTCTGCCCGTCATTGAAACGCAAGCCGGCGACGTCTCGGCCTACATCCCGACGAACGTCATCTCGATCACCGATGGCCAGATCTATCTCGAAACCGACTTGTTTAACTCCGGCATTCGTCCGGCGGTGAACGTGGGTCTCTCGGTCAGCCGCGTCGGATTCTCGGCGGCCATCAAGGCGATGAAGCAGGTTGGCGCCAGCCTGAAGCTGGAACTCGCGCAATATCGCGAACTCGCGGCATTCGCCATGTTCGCCAGCGATCTCGACAAGGCCAGTCAGAATCAGCTCAACCGCGGCCAGCGCCTTACGGAAATCCTGAAGCAGGGCCAGTATCAGCCGCTACCGTTCTCGAAGCAGATCACGATCATCTTCGCCGGAACCAATGGCTTCCTCGATGATCTGCCGGTTAATCAGTGCCGCGATTTCGAGCAAGGCTTGTACAAGTACATCGAGACTAACGCACCCGGCATTTTCGAAACAATTGAAACCAAGAAAGCCCTCGACGAGCAACTGAAGAACGAGATGAAGAAGGCGATCCAGGATTTCAAGGACACCTTCGTCGCCGAGCGGAAAGAGCAGCAGGCAGTAGCTGCTAAGTAGTGGTTAGGAAGTGGTTCGTCTTTCCGAAAGACTGACGGACTGAGAGACTGACGGACTTTAATGGCAAACGTTCTCGACATCCGGCGCCGTATCCGCAGCGTGCGCAACACGCGGCAGATTACGCAGGCCATGAAGATGATCTCCGCGGCGCGTCTGCGTCGTGCGCAGGACCGCGCGCTCGCCGCCCGTCCCTACGCGCAGATGCTGACGAACGTGCTCAAGTCGCTGGTCGCTCGGGCCGACATCTACGATCCCGAAACCGGCGAAGTGAAGCATCCGCTGCTGGCGCGCCGTCCGGAAAACAACATCCTGCTGATCGTCGTTACCGCCGACAAAGGCCTCGCGGGCGCATTCAACGCCAATATCCTGAAAGCGGCAATGCGCTTTCTCGAAACCAAGTCCGACAAACACGTGGACATCGAGGCAATCGGCCGTAAGTCCCGCGACTTCTTCCGCCGGCGTTTCCCGGTTCGCAATGCCGAGTCAGAATCTCGCTCTGGCCGGGTGCAGCTTTCCGGCGAACGAGTGGCGCTGGCGAAGATCGACTTCGCCCTGGCCAGCGAGTTGGCGAAAAGCATCGTTGAGCGCTACACCAACGAGCAGATCGATTCCGTTTATCTCGTGTACAACGAGTTCAAGTCGGTAATTGCACAGCGGCTCGTTGTCGACGAAGTGCTGCCCATCGCCGAGATCGGCGCGCAGGATACCCGCCAGGCCGAAGAGGTGACCGAAGCCGAACGCGAACAGCGCGCGCGTGCGGCCGCGACATCTGGCGTTTCACCGGAAGCGCCGGACACCAGTGAGATCGATCGCGTTGCCGCCACGTTCGGAACGCAGCAGGTCGATTACATTTACGAGCAATCGCCGGATGAACTCTTCCGCGACCTGCTGCCCCGGTACGTGGCCGTACAGATTTACCGCGCGTTGCTGGAGTCGAACGCCGCCGAGCATGCCGCCCGCATGACCGCCATGGATTCGGCCACCAACAACGCCACCGACATGATCGACTCTTTGACGCTCAAGATGAACCGCGCGCGCCAGGCTTCGATCACGAAAGAGATTATTGAAATCGTCAGCGGCGCGGCTGCGCTGGCGTAATTCGAATTTCGATTGGTTCTTATATGGCAGACAACGTTGGTAAAGTAATCCAGATCGCGGGTCCCGCCGTCGACGTGCAGTTCGAAGAAGCGAAGATCCCGCCCATTTATCAATCTATTCGCGTGGTGAGCGAAGGTTTCAAGACACCCATGCCCATCGACATCGTCCTTGAAGTCGAGCAGCACCTCGGCGAAGGTCGCGTGCGTTGTGTGTCGATGCAGCCAACCGACGGACTCGTCCGCGGCATGAAGGCGATTGACCTTGGCGGCCCTATCCGCGTCCCCGTGGGACACGGAACGCTCGGCCGCGTGATGAACGTCATCGGCAACCCCGTGGACGAACTCGGCCCCATCGTGACCGAGAAGAGGTACCCGATCCATCGTCCCGCACCGGCATTTGACGAACAATCGACAAGCGCCGAGATGTTCGAGACAGGCGTGAAGGTGATCGACCTGATCCAGCCGTTCTTGAAAGGCGGCAAAATTGGATTGTTCGGTGGCGCCGGCGTCGGCAAGACCGTCGTCATCATGGAGCTGATCAACAACGTCGCCAAGCAGCACGGCGGATATTCCGTGTTCGCCGGCGTCGGAGAGCGTACCCGCGAAGGCAACGACCTCTGGCTCGAAATGTCGGAATCGGGCGTCATCAAGCCGGGCGATTCGAAGAATTCCAAGGCCGCACTAATCTACGGCCAGATGACCGAGCCGCCGGGGGCGCGCCTCCGTGTCGCGCTGACCGGTTTGACCGTCGCCGAGTACTTCCGCGACGAAGAAGGCGCGGACACGCTGTTCTTCGTGGACAACATCTTCCGCTTCACGCAGGCCGGAGCTGAGGTCTCGACGCTGCTGGGACGTATGCCTTCCGCCGTCGG